>SXGS01762670.1_pt1 | contig 12451 bp, 10 predicted proteins | sample 3174681 | NCBI WGS metagenome assembly SXGS01 (sample SAMN11356861, study PRJNA531348) | freshwater metagenome | isolation source: freshwater sample F1-80 | place: China: Fuxian Lake, Yuxi | collected 2017-12-25
CATCAGCACCGCGAACATGGTGTCGCGGGCGAGAGTCGGATGGCCCCCGCCGCCCAGCATGACAGCCGAGATCATCACGACCTCGATGCAGATCACGGCGATGGTCAAGATTAGTGTGCCGTAGGGCTCGCCCAGCAACACGGCGAGGCCGTCGGCATGGCGCACGACCGCAAACGACGACCACAGCATCACGCCGAAGAGCCAGAGAAGGACGCCCAGTGGGCCGACGACGCTCTCGAGCGTGGCGAGAGCCACCGTCCAGGCGAGCAGCACGCTCGGCACGCTCACCAGCAGTGCGCTCTCGCGGTACAAAAGCGCCAGCGGTGTCATTCGCGCCCCTGCGGGGTGATCGGTCCGGGACATGTGCGGGGCCGAACATCCGGGATTCCGCGCGGGGGCGCAATCGCGGCCCGGCCGCATCCCGAACGCACGGAGGGTTTCGTCCGTCCGAGCGCTCTCGCTCGGTTGCGTCGGAACCGAGCCTGCGGCCAGCGCGGAGGGCGGGGCGCTCCGGAGTCAACCCTGACGCCGGAACTCGCGATATTCTCGTCCCCAGCGTGCCGTCGGCGACGACTTCCCTGGTCCCCAATTTCCGTGGCCGCCAAGACTCACCCTGCGCTCCTCCCCGGCGTGAGTCTGACCAGACCAGAGGGCGAGCAAACCTCGACAGCGCAGGTACAGCCTCTCTCGGCAGTCGGCTCAGGGGCGGTCGATGCCGAGGAACCAACACAATCCGCTGTCGACGCGATCCATCCAGGCGCCGGGTAGGCTGCCGACAAACTCCGCGAGATCCTCTCGGTCGACGGTCGCGATCTGAGATACATTCGCGACAGAATCTCGCGCGAGTCCCGTCCAGCGCCTGGGCAGCAGGATGTTCCCCGGCGCGCGGCCGAGCACCCTCTGGCTGGAGAGAACACACACGACCACCGTTCGGAGGCGACTGCAGTTGACCTCGTCGCGCTGGAGCATGAGCGCGGGATGACGAGAGCCGGGCGCCGATCCTCGCGGCTCCGCGAGGTCGACCCACCAGATTTGACCCCGCAGGATCACCAAGGCGGGCGCCGCCCTGCCCCGGTTCTTCGGATGACGGTCTTGCTGCGCCGCCGAAACGCCGCCGCCGCGGCCTCCTCTGCGGGGTACCCCGCCTTCGCGAGAGCGCGGTTCCATGCCGCGGTTGTGTCGGCGGTGACGGGGCGGCGGCTGAGATATTCGCGGGTCGCGTTGGCGATCAACCGGCTCCGTGTGAGCTTGAGCTGTCGTGCGCGCTCGTCGATCTCGCGGAAGAGGTCGTCCGGCAGTGAGATTGCGGTCTTCACCGAGGCCCCGAGTATAACCGGTATGCCCTCTGGCGACGCGACTGGAGTCGCGTGCGTCGGCTAAGCCTTCAGGATTCGCGCGGGCCGCGTCCTCCGTCGGCAGGGATTCGGGCTCGCCACCAGGCAGCGACCTCGCCGGCCGACGGCGAGCGCGTGTCCCCGTTGCACGAGGAGTCGCCGACCCTCGCGAGCCTCGCCGCCGCATCATCAGCCCCTACCCCAGTGACGACGGGGCGCGCGCGGGGTCGCCAAGCCTCGCCGCCGCATCGAGGCCGGCACCGCGTCCCCCTCACCCGGTGCGACCGTGTCGCCGGTTGGAACGTGACGGCGTGCATGGCAGAAGGGGCGGCGCCCGGGCGCAGCCGGAGGGGTGCGCGGGCGAGCCATGGGGGACGCGCGGCGGTGAATTCTTTGCGAGAGACTCCGCAGCCCGGACTCCTCGGGGCGACCCGCCGGCAGGCCGCCTGGCTCGCCGCGGGGATCGTCGTCGCCGGCGCGGCGCTTGTCTTCGGCGAGGCAGAGGCCTTGGGTGAGCAGTTTCGTGGCTGGACACTCGGGATCTCGCCCTGGTTGCAGGCCGCGGTCGTGACGCTCGCCATGATCGCGCTCTGTCGCCTGCGCGATGTGGTCTTCCCCGGCACCGAGGGGACAGGCATCCCGCAGGTCATCGCCGCACTCCAGCTTGGCGACACGCCCGAGCGCACGCGCCTGCTCTCGCTGCGCATCCTGGTCGGCAAGATCGTGCTGCTGGTCATCGCCCTGCTCACCGGGCCGACCGTCGGCCATGAGGGACCGACGGTGCACGTCGGCGCCGCAGCGCAGTACCTGGCGAGCCGCTGGACGCGTTTTCCGCGCCACCTCGCCGAACGCGGACTGATCCTCGCCGGAGGAGCGGCGGGTGTTGCCGCCGCTTTCAATGCTCCGATTGCCGGAATCACCTTCGCCTTCGAGGAGATCGGCCGCTCGTTCGAGAAGCGCAACGCGAGTGTGATCGTGCGAACGGCCGTGCTGGCGTGTGTCCTGTGCAGCGCCGTCCTCGGAGATATTCTCTTTTACGGCCACGTCCGGGGGCAGCTACCGGGGCTCGCGAGTTGGCTCGCGGTCCTGCCGCTCGGCCTCGCCGGTGGGCTGCTCGGCGGGCTCTTCGCGCGCGGCGTGCTCGCCCTCTCGGCGCAGGTCTCGCGCCTCCGGATCACGCACCCCTGGACCACGGCGACCGCGCTGGGGTTGGCTCTCGCCACGATCGGCCTCGCCTCGGGCGGTCTCAGCTATGGCAGCGGTTACGTCCACGCCCGAGCGATCCTGATCGAGGGCCAGTCGATGCCGTGGTGGCTCGGCCTCGCGATCGCCGGCGCCAGCGCCATCTCGCTCGCCAGCGCCATCCCGGGCGGCCTCTTCAGCCCGAGCTTGACCGTCGGCGCAGCACTCGGCCAGCTCCTTCACCCGCATCTGCCTGGCCTCGGGGCGGAGGAGGTGGAGCTGCTCGTCATGGCCGCGTACTTCGCGGGCGCGGTGCAGAGCCCCATCACCGCGGCGATCATCGTGGTCGAGATGACCTCGGCACGCTTCCTCACCCTGCCGCTCCTGGCGGTGGCGATGCTGGCCTGGGAGGTCTCGCGACGGGTCTGCCCGACCCCTTTCTACGAGACACTCGCCGAGCGCTTGCTCGAGCGAATTCGCGCCACTTCCACCGGCCGTGAAACCGCGGGACCAGGCTGATGCGAGCACGGCGGAGCCGTCTCGGATTCGCCACGACGCTGCTGCTCGGCGGGTTCGTGACCCGCGACGCCACCGCCACCAATCCGCTGGTGGAGCCTGTCGTCGCGACAATTGTCGCTGACGACGGTGCCGCGGCCGAGGCGAGCACCCCGACCGAGGACGTCGAGCGTCTTGTCGTCACCGCGACCCGTACCGGCCGCCCCCATACCGCCACCGCCGCCGCGATCAGCGTGGTGGACGAGCGCGCGCTGCGGCACGGCCGCGCCACAACTGGGCTTGACGAAGCCCTCGCGCGAGTTCCCGGCGTGCTCGTGCAGAACGCCGGCAACCAGGCGCAGGACGAGCGTCTCCAGATCCGCGGCTTCGGGACCCGTGCCGCGTTTGGCGTGCGCGAAATCAAGATCGTCACCGACGGCCTGCCCGAGACACTGCCCGACGGGCAGACCCAGCTTGACCACCTCGACCTCGGCCTGGTCGAGAACATCGAGGTCATGCGCGGCCCCGGTGCGGCACTCTGGGGCAACGCCGCTGGTGGCGTGATCCACCTGACCACGCGAGGCCCGGCCACTCTCGCTCCCCTCGAAGCGACCGCACTCGGCGGGTCCTTCGGGCTCGGGCGTGGCGGCGTGCTGGGAAGCTGGCAGGCCGGGCCGACCGGCGGCTTTCTCGGCTCGAGCTTTTTTCGTATCGACGGCTACCGACAACACTCCGCGGCGCGCTGGACCACAGCCACCGCGCGCGTCGTGCATCCGCTCGCCACCGACACAACACTGCGCCTGCTCGTCGATGCGGTCGATGCACCGCTCGCCGACGATCCGGGCGGTCTCACCCGCCAGCAGGCCGATGCCGATCCCCGCCAGGCACAAGCACGCAACGTGCAGCTCGACGCCGGCGAGAGCGTGCAGCAGGTCCGGCTCGGGCTCGCCGCCGATCACACGCTCGGCTCCCACACACTGACCGGCTACGTGTACGGACTCTGGCGCGACTTCGCGAACTTTCTACCCGTCGTCCCGAGTCAGGGCTTCGGCGTGGTGCAGTTCGAGCGCTGGAGTCCGGGCGGCGGGGCCACCTGGACGTGGACCCATGATCTGGCCGGGCTGCGCACCGATACGACACTGGGCGCCGACGGACAATATATGCGCGACGACCGCCAACGCTACGCCAACGACGACGGCGTACAGGGCGTGCTCGGGCTCGACCAGATCGAGAGCGTCGCCGCCGCCGGAGTCTACGGCCGCTGGGCGCTGTGGCCCAGCGACGACGTCGAGCTGGCGGCAGCACTGCGCGGGGACATCACCGTTTTCGACGTCGACGTGCGCTACCCGACAGGCGGCATCGGTTCGGGCCAGCGCACCATGGGCGCGCCGAGCCCGGCCGCAAGCGTGCTCTGGACTCCCGACGCCATGACCACTCTCTGGGCCAACGTCGGCACGGCTTTCCAGACGCCCACCACCACCGAGCTGGTCAATCCCAACGCGCCGGGTCTGGATCCGGGCATCGAGCCGCAGCGCTCGCTGACCGGCGAGATCGGGAGCCGACTGCGTCTCGCGCACGGGATCGAGGCGGGCCTGACGGTCTTCTACACCAGGCTGCGCGACGAAATCGTGCCCTATCAGCTCGAATCCGGGCAGGTCGCTTTCCGCAACGCCGGCCTCTCGCGGCGCTACGGCCTGGAACTCGACGGGCTGGTGCCGCTGCCCTGGTCGCTCGAGTGCAGTGCGGCCGCAGCGCTCATCGACGCGGAATATCTCGAGTACACGACGCCCGAGGGTAATTTCGATGGCGACGACGAGCCGGGCATCCCCCCCTGGACCGTCTATCAAGAACTCGCCTGGCGGCCGGCGGAAGGCCCCTGGCTCGCGCTCGAGATGCAGGCGGTCGGCCGCATGTGGGCCGACGACGCAGGCGACGCGCGCAGTGATTCCTGGATCCTGCTCGGCCTGCGCGGCGGCTGGCCCATCGTCTGGGGCGATCGGGTCGTCGAACCCTTCTTCGGCGTCCGCAACCTCGCCGACGTCTCCTACGACGCGGTCCTGCGCATCAACGCCACCGGCGGCCGCTTCTACGAACCGGGTGCGACGATCAACGCATTTGGCGGCGTGCGCGTCGCGCTCTGACCCGGCCGGCCGGCCGAGCAGCCACGGCGCGACTTTCGCCCCTGTGCCCCGCGCGATAGACGCCAGCGGTGCCGCCCGCAGCCCTCACCCCCACCCCGCCACGCGCACACGGGCTGCGGATCGTCGTCAACGGTCGCTGCCTGATCCCCCCTCGCACCGGCGTGGGGCGCTACTGCGCAGGCCTGCTCGGCGCGCTCGCCACCCGCCCCGAGGTCGAGCACATCACCGCGTTCTGCGGCAGCGCGCTCGATGGCAAGCGGCGGCTCGCCGACCGGTTCTTCCGCACTCCTCTCGTGCCACGTCTCACCGCCCGCCTCCTCGCCGGTCCGGCCGTACGCCACCTCGCGCGACGCCTCGGCGGAGCGATCTACTTCGAGCCCAACTACATGCTGGTCAAGTATTCCGGGCCGGCAATCGCCACGATCCACGACCTCTCGGCGCTCCGGTTCCCGGAGTTCCATCCAGCGAGAAGGGTGCGCCTGCACGAGCGCCATCTCCGCTCGACGCTCGCCCGTGCGGACCACCTGCTCACGGTCAGCGAACTCGTGCGGCGCGAGGTCATGGATCTCTTCGGCGTGGCCCCCGGGCGCATCACCGCCGTGCCCTGCGGTGTCGAGCGCTCTTTCCGACCGCGCCCGCTCGGCGACGCGACCCTGTGCCGAACGCTCGCCCGGCACGGCCTCGTGGCCGGTGGCTACGTCCTCTCGGTCGGAACACTCGAGCCACGAAAAAACTTGGACACGCTGCTCACGGCCTGGCAGGGGCTCCCCGCAGCATTGCGGCGAGAGCACCCCCTCGTGCTGGCCGGCACCTCCGGCTGGAAGAGCGCGCGCCTCGAGAGCAGGTTGGTGACGCTCGAGAACGCGGGCTGTGTTCGCCGGCTCGGTTTCGTGCCCGAGACCGATCTGCCCGCGCTCTACGCCGGGGCCCGGCTCTTCGTTTATCCTTCGCTCTACGTGGGCTTCGGCCTGCCGCCACTCGAGGCGATGGCCGCCGGAGTGCCTGTCGTCACCTCGCGCGGCACGGCGATGGAGGAAGTCGCAGCGGGTGCGGCCCTCCTGGTCGAGCCACGCGATCCGGATGAACTCGGTCGCGCCCTCGCCAATGCCCTCGGCTCACCCGAATTACTGCGCGATCTCGCCACTCGCGGCCTCGCCCGCGCCGCGGAGTTCAACTGGGACCGCGCCGCCGACGCGATCGTAGCGCTGCTCGAGGGTCTCGGCGCGTAGCCTGTGCCACGCGCCGGTTCGCGCGGGACAAGTTGCAAGACGCGCCGCCGAAGGGGAGTCTCTGCGCACGGATGGTGCCATGAATAAAGGTCTTGTCAGTGGCGCGGGCGTGGTGGTTCTGGCCGCCGCGATCTGGTGGTTCACGAGCGACGCTCCGATCCCCGTCAGCGTCACCAGATCCGATCGCGGACAGGTCGAAGCCAGCGTCGCCAACACGCGTGCCGGTACGGTCGAAGCCTGCCGGCGGGCCCGCATGGCCCCGCCCACCGGCGGCCAGATCGCGCGTCTGCCGCATCGCGAAGGCGATCGCGTCGGGGCCGACGAGATTCTGGTCGAGCTGTGGAACAAGGACGTCGCGGCACGAGTGGGCCTCGCCGAACAACAATCCCACGCTGCGGCGGCACGTGTCGAGGAGGCCTGCGCACTGGCGACGGTCGCACGCAGCGAGAGCGGGCGGCTGACCGACTTGAACCGCCGCGGCATCGCATCCGAGGAGGCCACCGAACAGGGCGCCGCGCAAGCGACCTCGCGCGAAGCCGCCTGCCGGGCGGCGCGAGCCCAGGTCGGGGTCGCGGACGCCGAGGTCCGTGCCGCCCGGGCCGCTCTCGAGCGCACCCTGCTGCGGGCACCGTTTGCCGGCATCATCGCCGAGATCAATGGCGAAATCGGCGAGTTCGTGACCCCGTCACCGCTGGGCGTCGCGACCCTTCCCACCGTGGATCTGCTCGACCCCTCGTGCCTCTACGTCGCAGCGCCCATCGACGAAATCGATGCGGCCGCCGTGGTCGCCGGACTGCCGGCGCGGATCACGGTGGATGCCTTCCCGGACACACCACTGGCCGGCCGGGTGCGGCGGGTAGCCCCCTACGTGCTCGATCTGGAGAAGCAGGCCCGCACGGTAGATGTCGAGGTCGAAATTCTCGAACCCGCGTCGGCGCCCCGCCTCATGGCCGGACAGAGTGCCGACGTCGAGATCGTGCTCGAGAGCCGCGACACAGCCCTGCGCGTGCCCACCGAAACGGTGCGCGAGGGCGGCAAGCTCTTCGTGATCGAGGATGGCGTGGTGGTCGAGCGCACAATCGAGCGCGGCCTCGCCAACTGGCGCTTCACCGAAGTAACGAGCGGAATCGAGGATGGCACCCTGATCGTGCTCTCGGGCGATCGCGAAGGGGTCGAGCCGGGTGCCGCCGTCGTCGACGACAAGGGGAAGGGTTCGGACGGTACAGATTCGTGATCGAACTCCGCGGCATCGAACGCCACTTCCACGTCGGCGACCAGGAAGTACACGCGCTGGACGGCGTCGATCTCGCGATCGGCGCGGGGGACTACGTCTCGTTGATGTGGACCTCGTGCTCGGGCTAATCGACGCTGCTCAACGTGCTCGGGCTGCTCGATCGGCCCACGGGCGGGCGCTACCGTCTCGAGGGCCGCGACATCACGACCCTCGACGAACAGGACCAGGCGCGCACCCGCCGCGAACGTATCGGCTTCGTGTTTCAGGCCTTCCATCTGGTTCAATACTTGACAGCAGCCGAAAACGTCGAGCTGCCCCTGGTTCTGGGCGGCATGGCCGTGGTCGAGCGGCGCGCGCGCGTCACGGCGGCGCTCGAGGAGCTTGGGCTTACCGCCCGTGCCGCACACCGCCCCGAAGAACTGTCGGGCGGGCAGCGCCAGCGCGACGCGATCGCACGCGCCACGGTGACCCACCCGGCGATCCTGCTCGCCGACGAGCCGACGGGAAACCTCGATCGCCGCTCGACCGCCGATGTCATGGGCCGTCTCGAGCGCCTGTGGCGCGCCGGACTCACCTTGATCGTCGTGACGCACGATCCCGAGATCGGCGACCGGGCGCGACGCCGGGTCCGCATGGTTGACGGTCGCGTCGCCAGTGACGAGTCGAATCCCGCCGCCGGTGATCCATCGCCCGGCATCGATCCCGCCGCGCCTTTCCCGGCCTGAACCAACGAAGGGGATACTCCGCCGTGAAGAAGCATCTCGCACTCCCGGCCCTTCTCCTGGCGCTGCTTCCCGCGGCGGCAGGGTGCGCCAGGAGGGACGTCATCATCATGGTCGGCGAGAGCACGACCTACGGCCAGAGCGAGAACAGCACGCAGATCCCGACCAACGCCGCCGCGACGCTCGAGTTTCTATTATCGAAGATTGACTACCCCTGCCCTTATGCCGACCTGCCGGTCGAAAACTGGGCGGTCTCCGGCACCAACACCCGGGACTGGTTCACGGCGCGACCCGACGTCTACTGTGCCGTCAAGGGGATCACCCGGCCCCTGATCGTTTACGCCTGCGAGCACGGCGGCCCGCTTGCCGACGCGGTGCGGCCGCTTGCCGAAGAGAGGGGCGAGCGCATCAAGCTCCTGCTGGTCAACGCCCAGGGCACCAACGACGCCCACATCGCTCAGCTCTTCAGCCCCGAGACCACCGTCGACAGCATCGCAAAATGGCCCGGCATCATGGCGCCAATACCGGTGATGATCTCGCCACCCTTCTTTCGCGAGGACATCGCCGACACTCTGGTCACACGTTTCGCCAAGAAATCGTCGGCAGAGCTGGCCGCCTACGTGAAGCAGGTGCGTGAACTCGAACTCGCGCGTGGTCTCATCACCGGTCCCGATTGGGGCGTCGTTTTCCCCCATCCGCCTTTCCAGTCCGACGGCTTCCATATCACCGACGGCGGCTCCGCGGTCGCGGCCGGATACTGGCTCGACAAGCTCTGCCCGCGTCCCATCCCGCCGCCCTTCGTGCTGCCGCCGCTCACCGGCAGCCCGGACAAGGCCAGCAAATGACGCGCGGCAGGAGCCGGACTCGCGCACCACGACTCGGTCGCGGTCCTGCACCCAGGCGAGGCCAGCCCGTGAGGCGCGGCGGGAACCGCCCGCCGGGGGCCACGTGAGAGCAACGGATTCACTCCTGATGGTGCGACGCGCCGCCCTGCGCCATCCGGCGCGCTCGGGGTTACTCGTCCTGTCGGTCGCGGTCGGCGTGGCGGCAGTCATCGTTCTGGCGTCGCTCGGCGAGGGTGCACGTCGCTACATCGGCGACGAGTTCGCCTCCCTCGGCACGCATCTGGTGCTGGTACTGCCGGGGCGCGCGGAGACCGCCGGCGGCATCCCCGGCATGATCGGTGGACAGACGCCGCGGGACTTGACGATTGCCGACGCCACGGCTCTGCGCCGCAGCTCGGCCGTGCGCGAGGTCGCGCCGGTTGCGGTCGGCGAGGCGCTGGTCCTGCATGGCGGACGATCGCGCCAGAGTGCGATTTTTGGCACGTCGGCCGACCTGCTGCCCCTGAGGCACTGGAAGATGGCCCAGGGACGCTTCCTCGCGCCGGGCGATCTGGAGCGCGCGGCGGCCGAATGCGTGATCGGAGCCCGCGTCCAGCGCGAACTCTTTGGCAGCGAGCCAGCGCTCGGGGGCTGGCTGCGCGTCGGCGATCGGCGCTTCCGGGTGGTCGGCGTGCTTGCGACCGAGGGCCGCTCGATCGGCATCGACGTGCAGGATCTCGTGATCGTGCCGGTGGCGGCGGCGATGCAGCTACTCAACTCCTCGTCTCTCTTCCGCATCATGGTCGGAGCCCCGAGCCGGGAGAGCATGGAACGGGCAAAGCGCGACGTCGAGGCCATCCTGGTCGCGCGCCATCAAGGCGAACGCGACGTGACGGTGATCACCCAGGACGCCGTCCTCAAAACCTTCGACCGGATTCTGCGCGCCGTGACTCTGGCCATCGCCGGGATCGGCGGGGTGAGTCTCGTGGTGGCGGGAGTGTTGATCACCAATGTGATGCTGGTCGCGGTCTCGCAGCGGACGGCGGAGATCGGATTGCTGGTGGCACTCGGCGCGACTCGCGGTCGAATCCTCGGACTCTTCCTCGGTGAGGCAGGCGCACTCGCGCTGGTCGGCGCGCTGGCCGGGCTGGCCGTCGGGATCGCCAGCAACCTCGGTCTCGAGCAGGCGCTGCCGCAGCTCGACCTGACCCCGCCCCTCTGGGTGCTGGCCGCAGGGCCAGCCGTGGCTCTCGGCACCGGCCTCCTCGCCGGTGCGGCCCCGGCCCGGCGCGCCGCCGCGCTCGACCCGGTGGTGGCGTTACGTGGCAGTTGAGGACAGGCTCGGCCCATGACCCCACGCGATTTCGGCCGCCTGGTCGCAGCCTCGATCGCCGCCCATCGGCTGCGCTCGGGCCTGACCGCTCTCGGGATCGCCATCGGCATCGCGGCCGTGGTGCTCTTGACCTCGCTCGGCGCGGGCCTGCGCGAGTTCGTGCTGGCCGAGTTCTCGCAGTTCGGCACGCGGATCGTCGCCGTCAACCCCGGCCGCACCATGACCCACGGGATGCCACTCGGGATGTTCGGCTCGAGCCGGCCGATCACGATCGAGGATGCGCTGGCACTCGAGGCGACGCCGGGCGTGATCGGTGTGGTGCCCTACAGCGGCGGCAACGCGGAGGTCGAGGGCCAAGGCCGCACCCGTCGCACGATGGTGCACGGAGTCGGGCCGGCCATGCCCACGGTCTTCCGCATGGAGGTCCAGAGCGGACTCTTCCTGCCCGGGGGAGATCCGCGCAATCCGCGCGCCTTCGCGGTGCTCGGCAGCAAGCTGCGCCGCGAACTCTTTGGCGATGCACCGGTACTGGGGGCGCGCGTGCGCGTCGGCAGCGAGCGCTACCGGGTGATCGGCGTGCTTGCCCCCAAGGGCGAAATGCTCGGCCTCGACATGGACGACGGCGTCTTTATCCCGACCGCCCGTGCCCAGGCGCTCTTCAATCGCGATGGGCTGATGGAGATCGACGTCATCTATGGCGAGGAAACGCCCGCGCACGAGGTCCTCGCCGCAGTCAAGCGCATGATGATCGCGCGCCACGGGCACGAGGACTTCACCTTGACGACCCAGGAGCAGATGGTCGAGGTGATGGGCAACATCCTGAACGTCCTGACGTTTGCGGTGGGGGCTCTCGGCGGCATCTCGCTGCTGGTGGGCGCGGTCGGGGTGCTGACCATCATGACGATCGCGGTGCGCGAGCGCGCCGGTGAGATCGGCCTCTTCCGCGCGCTCGGCGCGAGCCACGGCCAGATCCTGGCCCTCTTCCTCGCGGAGGCGATTTTGCTGGCGACTGCCGGCGGGGCCGCTGGACTGGTCCTCGGGGCCGGCGGCGCGGCACTGCTGCACGCGCTGGTCCCCGGCGTGCCGGTCGAGACGCCCTGGGGCTACGCCGCGCTGGCGCTGGTGACGGCCTGCGGCGTGGGCATCCTGGCCGGCATCCTCCCCGCCCGACGCGCCGCCCGCCTCGACCCGGTAGAGGCCCTCCGCGCTGAATGAGGCCGCGCGCGCTTGTGGGCGAAGGCATGTGCCCCGGACGCCGCGCACGACTTCATCGGTTGTGTGTGCTTCCTCCGGCGGTCTCTTCGATACCGACGCGGCCGCCCGGGGACTCTCTCCCCGGACGGCCGCGCGTCTCACCAGCAGCTTACGCTACTGGCCTCAGCTCACACCGCCCAGGCATAAGAGGCGCTCCTCGGGCGGCACGCCACCGCGGCAATTTGGCGCCTCCCCGCGGTAGGTCGCCCCACTCGGCGTCACAATGTCCATCTCCGCCGGTCCGTAGAGCCCCAGCTCCATCACCGTCGTCCCAAGATAGACCTTGATCTTGTAGCCGCCGCTGCGCCGGTCCTGGACAATCCTGACGCGATTGACCAGCCGGCTCGGCGTGTCCTCATCCGCGCAGATGAAGCCGCCGCGCCGGTCCGCAACACACTCCGCCGCCGTGAACGAGGTCGAAACCTCCTGGCCGAGTCCCGGCGCCGGCCCAGCATCCCGCACCACGATCTCCAGGCCTCCGTCCACGTCCAGCGGCACCACGCCGCCCGTATGACCGCGCGCGATGATCACCCCGTAGTCCTGGAAAGCAGGCCACAGCACGATCCGGTCGATACCCAGCGACAAGAAGCAATCGCTCGGCTCGCCCTCGCAGGTATAGCCCTCCTCGATCACGCAGCTGCCGTCGCAACCGTCGCCCGCCTCGGTGTTGCCGTCGTCGCACTCCTCCTCGGGAGTCTTCCCA
>SXGS01001931.1_pt1 | contig 12444 bp, 7 predicted proteins | sample 3174681 | NCBI WGS metagenome assembly SXGS01 (sample SAMN11356861, study PRJNA531348) | freshwater metagenome | isolation source: freshwater sample F1-80 | place: China: Fuxian Lake, Yuxi | collected 2017-12-25
CCACATCCGCGAGCACCAGAAGAAGGGCGAGGTTGTCACCGGCCTGCTCTACCTCTCGCCGGATTCCAAGGATGTGCACGACCAGAACGACACCGTGCCCGGCTCGCTCTACAACCTGCCGCACGCCCAGCTTTGCCCGGGTAACGATGCGCTACAGAAGTTGATGGGGCAGTTCCGGTAGGCATGGGTGGCGGCAACCCTTCAGGGTTGCCTGTCTGCTGCAAGCGCGGGCTCCGACAGGACCTATGACGCCTACACTCCCGGCGACTACTTCGACGGTCTCGTCTACCTCGAGAACTCGCTGGCCATGACCCCGATCTTCAGGCCGTCCTGCACGCCGTAGCTCTGGCCGCACCGGCCTCGGTATCGTTCTGAGGCGCGCAGGTCGAACAACAATCGTGCGGTGCAGGCAGACGAAGACCCGGCACCACCGCAAGCTCGAGCGTGCGCGGAGTGGTACAAACTGAAACAATTCGTTCGTTGAGACGGCCACCCGCCTGCTATAGCATTCCGCCAACATCCAATTGAATTTCAATGCGTCGATCGTGCGGTGTCAGCCGCAAGGTGGGTTGCGCAACGAGAGTGATCATTTCATGCATTCGACACCTCGCCGCCGGCACGCGGCCGCTCTATGCGCTGCCGCGACGATGGGCGCGGCGATCCTCTCGTCCGCGATTCTGGCTTCTCAGTCTCCCAGCCAGTCGACTGCGCTGGTGATCTCGGTGAACGCGCCGATGTCGCTCCCGCCGTGGGCGCTGAGCCAGCGCGCGCTGCTGGACGCCAATGCCGAAGGAGTGCGCCAGTTCGAGAAGAAATATGTCGACACGCGAGGCTACTTGCGCGGACCCGCGCATTGGGGCATCTCCGATGGTCCGGACGACGCCGTTGAGCCGATTCGCAACTGGCCGCTGGCGCACGCGCTTGGCGGTGCCGAGTCGATCATCGAGACCTGGGACAAGGTGTATGAAGGGCACCTCGAGCAATACAGCACGACCAGAGTGCCCGAAGTGGAGATGGCGAAAGACGGCATCTACTACAAGGAGTTCACGCCGTCGTTCGACTGGGAGCACATCAGCGAAGGCCTAGCCCCCTTCTACTTCTACGGTCTGAGCCGTCCGCTGGATGCACGGTATGCCAATCGGCTGCGGCGGTTTGCCGGCTTTTATCTGAACGAAGATCCGGCCGCGCCCAACTACGATCCGAACTTCAAGATCATCAAGAGCCTCTTCAACGGGAGCCGCGGTCCCAAGCTGACGCCGGTGACTCCCGACGAATGGGATGGACCAGAAATTCCCGGCACCGACCCGAAGCGCCGCACGCGGTTTCTGAAGTCCACCAACATTCGCGGCGATCATCCCCTGAACCTGAATGTGGCCAATCTGGTGTTTCACGCGTACCTCGCCACTGGCGACCCGAAATACCGCGCGTGGGTGCTCGAGTACGTCGGCGCGTGGCGCGATCGGACGCTGGCCAACGGCGGCAACATCCCGTCGAACATCGGCCTCGACGGCAAGGTCGGCGGCGAGTGGAACGGCAAGTGGTACGGCGGCGTGTTCGGCTGGAACTCGCCGGACGAAGGCGTCCGGAACTACGTGTTCCGAGGGCCTCCGGAGGCCTTCGGCGTCGCGCTCCTGCTGACCGGCGATCAGTCGTGGCCGCAGACCCTCCGCGGCCAGATCGACAACCTGTATGCCGCGAAGAAGGTCGAGAACGGCCGCGTCATGGTGCCGCACTATTACGGCGATCAGGGGTGGTACGGCTTTGCCGACGTCGACGGGTCGTCTCCTGGACTCGGAAACCGGCGGCGCGTCGAGACCGACCTGTATCTCTGGTCGCTGAGCAAGGCCGATCTCGATCGCCTTCCGCAGACGGGGTGGATCGGTTTTCTCCACGGCCGTGACCCGGACTATCCGCAGAAAGCCTTGATCCGGGGCTTGGAGGACGTGCGCCGGGCCGCCGAGTATCTGCGGAACGACCGCAGCTCCTACGACTTTCCACCTGGCGATACCCGCTGGACGCGCGGCAATCCCGTCTCGACCGAGGCGCTGATCAACCTCACGATGGGAGGGGCAGACCCGGGCGGGGCCGGTCACGGCCCGCTGCCGCTCCACACCCAGGTCCGTCATTTCGATCCGGCGAACGGCCGTGCCGGTCTTCCCGAGGACGTCGCGGCCCTGGTCTCGCAGATTCGCCCCGACGCCGTCGTCCTCACGCTGGTGAATACGAACCTGTTCCATCACCGGCGAGTCACGGTGCAAATGGGCGCTTACGGCGAGCACCACGCGACGCAGGTGACGGTGAACGGGCAGACGCATCCGGTTGACGCGCCGCACTTCGACGTTCGGCTGGCGCCCGGTGCCGGTGCCACGCTCACGATCGGCATACGACGGTATGCGCATCAGCCGACCATGACGCATCCGTGGGATCGCGGTTGGGCGCTGAAGAGGTAGCGAATGGCGGTTTCGGTCTCGGAAAGGACGAAGGAGACGACATGATTGCTGCACGAACACTGTCCGCCACCGTGCTGGGAGCGCTGGCCATTGGTCTGATGGCCAGTTCACCGCTCGCCGCACAGCCGCTCACCTGCGATCTGGGTGCCAACGCCAAGGCCAGCGGCCTGACCGCGGTGCTCGATCAGGGGCTGCTGACCGTGACCTGGAACGGCGCCTCGGGCACCGAGCTCCGCGCGCGCTACGGTCTGAACCAGTCTCAGCCTGTTGTCCGCGAGCTCGCGGTGCGCAAGTCAGGCGGCGCCTGGGGTGTCCTCGGGCGCGACCTGGTTCCTGAATTCACCGTCCAGACCGGCCGGCGCCGTGCCGCGTTTTCGCAATTGCCATCGCTCAGCGCGCTCGGTGTTGATGTCACCTCGAAAGAGGTCCTCGACCGCGAGGCGTGGTTCGCATTCTGGGACGCGCCATTCGTGGTGCCCGGTGTCCGCGAGGGTGACCAGCCCATGAACCCCGACCTGCCACGGCGTCCCGGAGAGATCCGGCGAGCCACGGCGACCTTCACGTCCCCCGCGTGCGACGCGAAGGCAGATGGCGCGCGCATCGAAGTGAACTTCACCGGGCTGTCGATGGGCATCTTCTCAGGCAGCGCGCGCTTCACGCATTACCGCGGTACCAACCTGCTGCGCGTGGAGGCGATCGCGAAGACCGATCAGAACCTGGTTGCCTACAAGTACGACGGCGGGCTCAAGGGATTCTCGATCGGCACGCTGCCGCGCGTGCGCTGGATGGATACCGGCGGGAACCCGCAGGACTATCAGTTCGGGGGCGGCCTTCACGACGGGCCGGTGAGCGTTCGCGCGAAGAACCGACTCATGATCGCCGAGGGCACTGCCGGATCCGTGGCCGTGTTCCCGCCGCCGACCATGTTCTTCCACACGCGGGAGGTCGACACCAACCTTGGCTACGTCTGGTACCGCAAGGACGCGGGCACCCAGTACAGCATCGGCGTGAGGCAGGCCGACAAGGAGGACGACCCGCGCTACCTGTTCAACTACGCGCTGTACAACGCCCCGCCGGGAACGTGGCAGCGAATGGCGACCTACTTCTATCTGAGTCCCGATGCCGCCCCGGCCACGCGCCAGGCGGTCATGGCGTTCACCAACAACGATCAGTTCAAGCCGGTTCCCGGCTTCAAGACGATGGTGAACCACTTCCACATCCAGTTCACCGATCGGCTTCGCGACTCGGGCTCGCTGAACACCCAGACGCCTGACCTCGCCGTCATGAAGGCGCTCGGCATCAACATCGTCGGGTTGAGTGACTTTCATGCCGACCGGCTGCGCCAGCGTGATCCGGGACCGTTGCGGTTCGAGGATCAGCGCGACTACTACGAGGGAGCGCGACGGGCTTCGGACAAGGATTTCCTGGTTGCCCCGTGGGAAGAGCCGAATGTCTATATGGGCACGCACTACAACATCATGACGCCGCGGCCGCTGTACTGGTCGAAGGTGCGCAACCCGGGCCAGCCCCTGACGGAGAAGGATCCGAAGTACGGCAAGGTGTACCACATTGGCGGCGTCGAAGACATGCAGCAGATGCTCGATGCCGAGAACTCATTCTGGTTCCACGCGCATCCCCGCACGAAGAGCACCACCGGGTATCCCGATGCCATCCGTGACAAGCCGTGGGTGCAGAACGACCGCTACCTGGGCGTGGCGTTCAAGCCCGGCATGGGCATGGACCTGTCGGAGCAGCGCCTCTGCGAATGGCGGTGCTTCGATGCGATCGATGGCCTGAACAACCTGCACGCCGACTCCGCGGCGCGGCCGAAGTACATCATCGCCGACGCCGACACCTACCAGAAGTGGCCGCACGACGACGTGTTTCCCGGCTTGCCGGTGAACTACGTGAAGCTCGATCGGGTGCCCGGGCCGGATGAAGACTGGAGTGCGATCCTCAGGGCGCTGCGCAACGGCGATTTCTTCGTCACGACCGGACAGGTGTTCATCCAGAACTACGCCGTGCAAGGGATCGGCAATGCCCGGACGATTACCGCCGACGTGGAGTGGACCTATCCACTGGAATTTGTCGAAGTGGTCTGGGGCGACGGGCAGAAGGTCGATCGTCAGATCATCCGCGTGACGGATTCCGAGGCGTTCGGCAAGCGGCGATTCACGATTCCGTTCGACGCGACGGGCAAGAAGTGGGTGCGGTTCGCCGTGTGGGATTCGGCCGTCAATGGCGCCTTCGTGCAGCCCGTGTGGCTCCACCGCCCGACGACTTCCACCGCCGCACCATGACTCGGGTTCGACGAGTCAAGTGGGCCATCACCTTGGGGGTAGCATCATGATTACCAGGGCACTCTTCGTGGGTGGAGTAGTCGTCCTGACCGGGTCGTTCAGTCTCATGGCCGTGACGACGACGGTGACCACGAACGCGACGGCCAGCGGGTGGACCGGGACGGGAGCCGCGCTGCAATGCGACCTCTCGAAATACACGGCCAGCGCCGGCCTGTCGGCGGCCGTCGACCAGGACGTGCTGACGGTGTCGTGGACCGGGTCGGGCAGCGACGAGTTGCGCGCGCGTTACGGCATCATCGGCGGCACGCCGATGATGCGGGAACTGGCGGTTCGCAAACGGGGCGGCGACTGGTCGCTGCTCGGACAGGATCTGGCGCCGGACATCAGCGTCACGAGCGGCGTGCGCCGGCTGTCCTATCAGCAGGTGCAGCCGCTGCAACAGGCGGGCATCCCGGTGACGCAGGAAGTGGTGGACAAGGAGAAGTGGCACGTGTTCTGGGATGCACCGCTTCTGGTGCCCGGCCTTCGCGAGGATCAGAAGCCATCCGCGCAGCCCCCCGTGCTGGGCCGTCCCCAGTTGGGACGCAATCTCGGCTTGCCGCGGAAGCCCGAGGAGGTCCGCCACGCGAAGGCGGTCTTTGCCGCGAGCACGTGCGACGTGACCACCGACGGCGCACGGCTCGAAGTGAACTTCCCGGGCCTGTCGATGGGCATCTTCTCGGGCAGCCTGCGCTACACGGTGTATCGCGGCACCAACCTGTTCCGCCTCGAAGCCATTGCCAAGACGGATGAGCCCTCGGTCGCCTACAAGTACGAAGCCGGCCTGAAGGGACTGTCGACTTCTCTCCTGCCGCGCCTCGTGTGGCGCGACACCGCCGGCGATCCTCAGCACTACGCGTTTGGCGGCATCAAGAACGAGAAGGGCGTGCCGGTCAGGGCCCGGCATCGGGTCATGGTGGCCGAGGGGCAGGGCCGGTCGCTGGCGATCTTTACGCCGCCGCACACCTTCTTCTTCACCCGCGAGGTCGACACCAACCTCGGGTACGTGTGGTATCGAAAAGACTCCGACGCGAACTACGGCATCGGCATCCGCCAGGGCGACGGCGAGGAGAATCCGCAGTACGTCGAGAATTTCGCCCTCTATAACGCGCCACCGGGAACCCAGCAGCGCATGGCGGTGTACTTCCTGGCTTCCGCTGAAGCCGCGGAGCCGACCCGCACCGCCGTCATGAACTTCACGCGGGGCGACCGCTTCAAGGCGCTGCCCGGCTACAAGACGCTGGTGAACCACTTCCACCTGCGGTTCACCGAGCGGCAGCGCGCGGCCGGCGGATTCGACAATACGTTCCAGGACGTCGTCGCCATGAAGGCGCTTGGCATCAACATCGTCGGGCTCAGCGACTTCCACGGTGACCTGCGCGGCAACGATCCCGGACTCGGCCGCTATGAGGACCAGCGGGACTATGCCACTGCCTCGGCCAAGGCCTCGGACAAAGACTTCCTCGTGACGCCGTGGGAGGAGCCCAGCGCCTACTTCGGCGGACACTACAACACGATGTTCCCGAAGAACGTGTACTGGGCCAAGGTCCGGAAGGAGGGCATGCCGTTCACCGAGGAACTGCCCGGGTTCGGCAAGGTTTATCACATCGGCAACACCGGAGACGTTCAGCGGCTGCTCGACGCGGAGAACGGGTACTGGTTCCATGCCCATCCGCGGACCAAGGGGACGACCGGCTACCCTGACGCCATCTTCAACGAGGCGTGGGTCAGAAACGATCGCTACCTTGGCGTGGCGTTCAAGCCTGGGATGGGCCAGGACAATTCGGAGCAGCGGATGTGCGAGTATCGCTGCTTTGACGCCGTCGATACGATGAATAACTTGATCAGCAACACCGGCCTGCGACCGAAGCACATCATTGCCGACGTCGACACCTATCGAAAATCACCGGAAGACGATCTGTACCCGGGCCATCCGGTGAATTACCTGAAGCTCGATCGCGTGCCCGGCCCGACCGAAGACTGGACGCCGATTCTGAAGGCGCTGCGCGACGGCGACTTCTGGGTGACCACCGGCGAGATCCTGTTCCATGGCTACGAGGTGCAGGGCACCGGCAACTCGCGCACGATCATGGCCGACATCGAATGGACCTACCCGCTCGAGTTCGTCGAGGTGGTGTGGGGAGATGGCAAGACGATCAACCGGCAGATCATCCGGGCCACCGATCAGTTGCCGAACGGGCGCCGCAAATACTCGATCCCGTTCGACGCGACCGGCAAGTCCTGGGTGCGGTTTGCCGTCTGGGACTCGGCCGGTAATGGCGGCTTCGTCCAGCCGCGGTGGCTGAATTCTGCCTCGACTTCGGATCGGTAGCCGGCGCCGGCTACCAGCGTTTGCAAAAGGAGGACTCTGTGTTTCGACAAGCATCAGCGGCACTCGTACTCGTGATGGTGACATTGAGTGTGCCCACTCTCAGCGGACAAGGGCAGCAGGGGCGGGATCCGCAAAGGCCGGACACCTTCGATTACATGTCACAGCAGAACAAGGCGTCAATCGTGATGCTGGCGGAGAAGGAACTGGTGCCACGGCCGGTAGCGAGCAAGATTGCGGGCGGGATTCGTCAGGTGATCGCTGACCAGGCGAAGCCCGGTGCCCAACGGTCCGGTGACTATCTCCGGTTCGAAGCCCTGCTCGAAGCCGCCGTCGGTCCCGATGCTTCGCGCTTGCATACCGGCCGCAGCCGGCAGGATCTCGGGTCGTCCAACGATCGCATGGCGCAGCGCGATGCCCTGCTCGAGGTCTTTACCACGCTGACCGCCTCGCGCGAGAAGCTGCTGAAGTTGGCCGGCGAGCAAGTCACCACGGTGATTCCGGCCTACACCCATGGCGTGCAGGCGCAGCCCACGTCGCTCGCGCATTATCTGCTGGCGTATGCCGCTTCGCTCGATCGATCGGCCGAGCGCCTGAAAGCCGCGTACGGCCGGATCAACTTGAGCCCGCTCGGCGCGGCGGCCCTGGCGACATCCGGTTTCCCGCTGGATCGCCCGCGGCTGGCGACGCTGCTCGGGTTCGACGGCGTGGTTGAGAATTCCTACGACGCCAACCACGTCTCGCCGGTGGACATCAAGACGGAGTTCGCCGCGGCGATTTCCACGTCCGCGATCATGGTCGGTCAGTTCGTTGAGGATATTCACATCCAGTATCACGACCCGGCGCCGTGGATTCTGATCAAGGAGGGGCCGCTGACCGGCATCCGCAGCATCATGCCGCAGACACGGAACCCGAGCGTGCTCGAGCGGCTGCGTGGCCTCTCCAGCCAGGTTGTCGGTGATTCGCACACCGTATTCCTGATGGCCCACAACACTTCGACCGGCATGTCCGACTATCGTGGGCCTCAACAGGTGGTCGAAGCCGCACAGCGGGCCGCTCAGATGTTTGACATTTTCGGCCAACTGATCGACGCGCTCGTGATCAACCCAAAGCGTTCGCTCAAGGAAGTGGACGACGACTACGCGACGATGACTGAGGTGGCCGACACGCTCCAGCGGGTCGCCGACGTGCCGTTCCGGATCGGCCATCACTTCGCCTCGGAGATGACCACGTATGGGCGCGAGCGCGGCAAGCGGCCGCGCGAGTTGACCTGGGCTGAGCTGCAACAGATCTACAAGGACGCGTCACACGGACAGACGATTCCGCTGACCGAGACCCAGATGCGCCAGACGTTGGACGCCGAGTTCGTGGTGGCGAATCGGCACGGGCTGGGCGGCAGCCAGCCCGACGAGGTCAAGCGGATGCTCGACGGTGGCCGCGCCCGCGTCGCCGCGAGCGCCGAGTGGGTCCGCGCGCAGAAAGCCGCGCTCCAGCGCGCCGAACAGGCGCTCGATCAGGCGTTTGCCAACTTGATCGGAAAATAACGGCGTCTTTCCGTGCCGGCGGCGCGCCGCATCACTCGTGGTGGTCATCCCTCATCGGGAGTGAGGCGGTAGCCGTCGGCATGAACGGTCAGGATGAACCGCGGGCGGTGGGGATCCGCCTCGATCTTCTTGCGCAGGCGCGCGATCGCCAGATCGACCGATCGCGTGGTCGGCATCGATAGATAGCCCCAGACCTCCCGCAGCAGCTCGTCGCGGTGCACAATGCGATCGCGCCGTTCTGCCAGGTAGCGCAGCAGCTCGAATTCGCGGTGGGTGAGGTGCAGGTTCTGCGCGGCCCGCGTGGCGCGCAGCGTCCGGAAGTCGACCGACACCTGTCCCATCGTCAGCTGTTCGACCTCCCGCTTGCCATGGCGGCGGAGGACGGCGCGAATGCGGGCCAGCAGTTCGTCGAGGTCGAACGGTTTGGTGAGGTAATCGTCGGCCCCCAGGTCGAGTCCCTGCAGCTTGTCCAACTTCTGCGCGCGTGCGCTCAGGATGATGATCGGCGTCTGCACTTGTCCTCGCAGCTGCGCGCACAGATCGAACCCGTTCGCGCCGGGGACCATCAAGTCGAGCAGGATCAGGTCGGGCGGCGCCGACCGGACCGATGCCAGCGCCGAGTCCCGATCGGCGGCGCTCGTCACCTGGTAGCCTTCGAAGGTGAGATTGTCGCCGAGGATCCGCGCCAGACTGCTTTCGTCCTCGACAATCAGCACCCGTTTCATCGCCTTGTCGGTCACGCTCTCTCCTGCTAGCTCGTCACGGCCGGCAGGTCAACTCGGGCCGTTGTTCCCTCACCGACCTGGCTTACGAGCACGAAGCGCCCGCCGTGATCGGCGATGACGCGGCTGACGATGGCGAGGCCGAGGCCGCTGCCGCCCTGACGCGCGAGCCGGCCTCTGACGAACTTCCGCTTGACGATCTCGAGCTCATCGGCGTGGATGCCGATGCCCCGATCGCTGACTTCAATACAGACCCGCGACCGGTCGGCCCACGCCGCCACGCGGATCCAGCGCCGACCGTCGGAGTAGCGAATTGCGTTGTCGATGAGGTTGTCGAGCGCCAGGCGGATCGCGGTCCGATCGACCTGCACCTGAGGCAGATCGGCGGGCACCTCGACCCGGACGGCGAAGTGACCGGCGAGCAGCTGGTTGCCGAAGTCCTCGAGCACGTCTTCGATCAGTTCGATCGGGGCCTGGCGTTCGAACGTATAGATCGCCGCGACGTCGGTGACGCGGGCATACGCCAGGAGGTTGTCGACCAGGCGCGTGAGGCGTTTCGCTTCCTGGACGAGCAACTGCGCGTACTCGGTCAACGCCTCGGCGCTCGTCACCCGGCCCTTGACCAGTGTGTCGCCGACGGCGCGAATCGTGGCCAGCGGCGTTCGGAGTTCGTGCGTCACCGTGGACACAAAGTCGGACCGTAGTTCGGCCAGCGCCGCGTTGGCGCGCACGGCCTGGTAGGTGAACACCAGGCCGACCCCGAGCGTCATGGCGATCGTGGTAATCACCACGATAATCCAGTCGGTCGCCCAGGTCAGGGTCGAATCGTCGGCGCCGCTCACCCTGACCGTCCAGTTCCGCAAATTGAGGTCGGGTGGAGGGTCGAGGATGACGGTCGCGGGATCGAAGAAGAGCAGTGGGAACTGTCGTAGCGTCGCTGGGGCGGAGCCGCTGGAGCCCGCGATGAGATGCGCCTTTTCGTCGAAAACGGCCAGATGCAGTTCGATGCCTTTCCGGTCGATGCGCTCGACCTGGGCCGTGATTTCGTCAAAATAGGAGCGCGCGGCCCAGTCGAGGTTGACCGTGTAGCCGAACACGTTCTCGAGATTCTCCCGGAACGGTCCCTGATACTGCAGACGGGCGACCACCTGATAACGCTCGACACCAAGCCGCGTTTCGAAGATCGAATAGCGGCGGCCGGCCCTGGCGTCGCGCTCGATGCGCTGGAACAACGCCGGTCCGATCGCGGCATCCGTCACGACGTTGACCGGATAGCGGTCGGCGGCGGGGCCGGCCGGCATCCAGACGGGATAGCGGTTGGCCCGATTGAAGAACACCACCGACTGCTCGGGCCCGGCCTGCCAGCCGAAGAACGATTCCGGGTAGGGGTAGCGCGCAAACGCGCCGGCCACCTGATCGCTCATGTCGGTCAAGGAGTCTTCGGAGTACGGCGTCCAGTCGCGGCTGGCGAGCACCGAGTTCTGCACGCCGCGCATGTCGCGGGTCAGCGCCGTGACCAGCAGGTCGGCTGTCTCTTCAGTGCGCCGCTCGACGAACTGCCTGGTGCTGCGCTGCCACTCGCGGGTGGCCCGGTAGCCGAAGTAGGCGAGCGTCGCCAGCGCGATGGCGATCGCGATGGTGATGCTCGTCGTCAGCTTCGCTACCGAGTTGGCCACCCCTGCGGTCCCTACCTCGGCAACTCACGTTCCCGGTAATAGCGCGCGGCCCCGCCGTGAAGCGGAATCGGCGTGGCCGGTGCGCGCGCGAGATCCATCCGGCGCAAGGCATCGACTTGCGTCGCCATCTGAGGGAGGACGTCGAAAAACGTCTTGGTCAGGCTGTAGACGAGCGTCTCGGACAGGTTGGCACTGCACGCAATCAAGGTGTCGATCCCGACGGTGTGGACCGGGCCGCGAAACGGGGGATAGGTGCCCGCGGGAATCAGCGCGACCCGGAGGAAGGGATAGTTGGTTCGCAGCCGTTCGACCACCGGCCCGCTCACCTCCAGCAGATGCGCCCCCTGGCTGGTGGCTGTCAGTATCGACTCGGCGGGATACCCGGCGCTGATGAATGCGGCATCGAGCTCGCCCCTGACCACGCCATTAGCCGATTCGAGGAACGGCAGGTGCTGTCCCCGCACCTCGGCGATGGGCACGCCGAAGGCTTCGAGTAGCACTTTCGTGGAGATGGCGGTGCCGCTGCCGGACGGTCCGAGCGCCACGCGCCGTCCCCGCAGTTGCTCGATCGACGTGATGCCGGAGTCCGGCCGGATGAGCACGTGAATGGTGGTCAGCTGCAGGACCGCCACGCCGCGGAGGCGATCGAACGGCTGCGTGTCTTCGTCGAGCCGGCCGACGAAGGCCAGGTAGGTGACATCGGCAAAGGCGAAGCCTAGGTCGGCGGCTCCACGCTGCAGCAGCTCGAGGTTCTCGACGGCTCCGCCGCTCGGCACCACCTCGAAGGCCAGGTCCGGCATGGCCTTCGAGTACGCGCCCAGCAGGGCGGCGCCGAGCGGATTGAAGAACGCCCCCGGCAGGCCCGTGCTCAATCGAATGACCTGTCGTTCGGATGTGGGACGAGGGGCGGCGCGACACGCCGCACCCAGGATGACCAGGCACACCGTGCCGCAGATTCGACCCAAGATACGCCAGGGCGACGTTAGACCTGGGGCGATCACGTGACGGACGTTAGACACTCATACCCCTTGCTGCAGCCAAGTCGGAGCCGGGATGTTAGCAAGAGCGAGGGCTGACGGCAAGGCGTGCCGTGACGATGTTTGAGACAACTTGAGGCATGCGGCGCCATGTCGATGCGCCATAAACTTCGACGGCAGTCTTGCGGCACCGACCGCGTCAGGGTGGTCGATAATGTGCACGGCGATGGGACCGCAGATGAGGCCGGGCGATCCGCAGCTGGGGTGAATCAATGCGCAGATTGATGGGCGCGCTCTATATCCAGGTGCTGGTGGCCATTGCCCTCGGCGTGGCGATCGGCCACTTCTGGCCCGATCTGGGCACCAGTCTGAAACCGCTTGGTGACGGGTTCATCAAGCTGGTCAAG
>SXGS01041652.1_pt1 | contig 12435 bp, 11 predicted proteins | sample 3174681 | NCBI WGS metagenome assembly SXGS01 (sample SAMN11356861, study PRJNA531348) | freshwater metagenome | isolation source: freshwater sample F1-80 | place: China: Fuxian Lake, Yuxi | collected 2017-12-25
ATGGCCGGGTGCTTGGCGGTGGCGCCGAGCAAGTCGCGAAAACGCCCGAGCACATTGGGGCGAATGGCCTCGGCCTCGTAGTCGCCCACCATCACGCGCAGCGGGCCTTTGCCCATGAAGACGTTGAAGTGGTTGAACCAGAACTCCACCAGCCGCTCCTCTAGCTGGCGCGGGCTCTGCAGCGCCCGCAGCAAGCGGGCCTCGCTGGCGTCTTGCAAGTGGGCCTGCACCCACTCACGCCGCTCGTTCTCGCCGCCCTTTTCGTCCTTGGCGGCATTGGCCCTGCGCTCGGCCTCGCGGTAAGCGCGCACACGCTCGGGCACGGGCTGTTGGCGGGCTTGCAGTGCCTCCAAGCGGCTTTGCAAATCCGCCGGCAGCGCAAGGCTGCTGGGGCTCAGTTGCTGCTCCACCAGCTCGGCCCAATCGAGGGCGCTCCAGCGCTGTAGCTCACCGGCCTTGGGGCCATAGCCGAGGCGGTTGATGGCGTGCAAGGCCAGGGCCGGGCTGCTGCTGGCGCGGGCCGATGGATGCGCCAGCAGGGGCAGGCTCAACAGGCCGATGGAAACACTGCGTCGATCAAATCTCATGGCGAACCTTTGGCAGTTGGGTCAAGCCCGACGCCAGGCGTCTTCGGGCAGTAGCTGGGCCGGCGCTCGCGCCAGTTCAGCGCGGGCGACGGCATCGTTCAATAGCTGAGCCTGCCACCAAAGGGTGCTGCGCGACTCAATGAGTGAACGGTGGCGCGCCGCTTGCTGCGTGGCAGCTTCCGGGCGCGAGCGAAGGCGCGCCATGCGCCTGGGCAAATCCTGACCGGAGAAGCTCATGTGGTCGGCCCCATCGAGCCAGAGCTCGGCCTTGTCGCCATCGGGCAGCGCGTCGTACACGGCTCGGCGCCACTGGCCGCTGTCGGCGCGGCTGGCGTCGGTGCGGGCGGCCAAGCCCAGCGGGTCGCCATCCAGGCTGCCAGTCAGGCAGAGAACGGGACGGCGGATGCCGCCAAAGGCGTCTGCGGCATCGGTGCGCCCGGCGTCGCCCGGGGAAGGGCTGAAGGCGGCGAATGCGCGCGGGCGGGGGTCCGCCAGGGGTGCACCAGCCCGTCCGAAAGATTGACCGGCGATGGCCAAGGTGGTGTGCGCGCCGAAGGAGTGGCCCGCAAGGCCGACGGCATCCAAGCGCAGGCGCTGAAAGCCGGGTTCTGCGGCGCGGCGCGCCAGCTCGTCCAGCACAAAGCGCACATCGGCACACCGGGCCTGCAACTGCTTGGCATTGGCAGCTTCGCGCAGTGCGCGCGGGCCACCGTTCCGGATCACGTCGGAGTCACTGCCCGGGTGCTGCAGGTGCAAGGTGGCAATGCCGGCACGCGCCCAGGCCTCGGCCCACTGGGTGCCGGCATCCACACTGCCGCCCAGGCCGTGGCTGAACAGCACCAAGGGCACCGCGCCTTGGCCTGCCGGCAAACGCAGCCGCAAGGGCAAGCTGCGCTGCCGGCTGGCGTCGGTCCAGTTCAGGTCTTGCGGAGCGAGCCCTTCACGGGCCCAAGCGGGTCGAATGGCCAGGCCCGCCGTGGCGAGCAAAAGGGCGGAGCGACGTTTCATGGCAGGAAGCATCGCCGCCCAACGCAGCCGCAACGTGGCCCGTTTGCAAAGAAGCGTTGCCGCTACGCTTGCGCTGTGCCTTTTCTTGCGCTCCAGCCATGACCCGCCCTGCCGTTGACGCCAACTACCGCTTCATTGCCGCCAGCCAAGAAGTGAATGCGCGCATCGTGCAGCGCCAGCAAGCCTTGACCATTTATGTGACCCTGGTGGTGAGCTTGCTGGCCGCCTTGGTGGCGCTGCGCCCCCTACCCGGCCAGCCCACCCCGCCGGTGGAATGGTTGCTGCTGGGCTTCCCGCTGGCCTCGATGAGCTTGGCCCTGGTGAGCTTCCAGGCCGAGCGTGCGCTGACCAACTTGCGCACCTTCTTGTCAACCCTTGAGCGCCTGGACCAAGGCGAACCGCGCTTGCCGGCCTACAACACCGAGCCACGCTGGTCGGCCCACGCCAACGAAGCGCGCCGCTTTCGCGACTTGGCGGCACTGCTCTTGGCGGCTGGCGGCAACGCCATTGGCATGGGGGCCGCTTGGCACATTCACCCGCAGCGGCTGACCTAGCAGGACCCGGTGCTGATCTTGTCGGCGGTTTTGGCTCTGGCTTCGCTGGTGATTTTGATGATCACGCCGCGTTGGAGCTACAAACCAAGGCCTGCCGCGTCGGTCTAGCGCAGCAAAGGGCTGTTGGCGCGCCACGCCACATCGGCGCTGCGCTGAAAGGCGGCCAAGCGCTGTGCCTCGTCGCTCCAGCGCAGTGGCGCTTGCAGCAGCTCATCGCCGTAGACCTCAAAGCGGCGGTTCAGAGCCTTGCCGTCAACAAGCGCCTCTCGCGCCACCAGGAGTTGACCGCCCGCCCAGCCGGCGAATTCGGCAATGCCCAGGCCAAGGCCTTGGCTGCTGGGTGGCAGCACCTGCACCGTGCCATCGGCGCCCAGGCGCCACAGCTCGGTCCAGCCATCGAGCGGCTGCACTTGCAGGCTCAGGTAGCGGCCATCGGCGCTGGCGCGCGCACTGGCCAGCAGCACCCAGCCATGGCTGCAACGCTGCAGCAGCGGCTGACCCTTGCGGGCGACGTGCAGGCAGCTCTGGCCCGGTTCGCCCGCTCGCAGCTGCAGCTCAAAGTCACCCGCAGTTTGCGAACGGCTGGGCTTTTGCAAAGCCCAGCGCAGCGGTGCGAGGCGAATGGCCGCATCGCGCAAGGCTGCACTGTCGTCGTCCGTCAGCTCTGCGGGAATCAGCTGGGTCCAGGCGGCCATGGCGGCTGCGGCGGGGCTTTGCGCGTCAGCGTTGCGCTGGGCGAAAGCCAGGCTGGATTGCACGCTGACCCGGCGCAAGAGCAGGCGGTTGCGCAGCACGGCGGGCAGGTCTTGAAGCGGAATGCCTTCAAGCCACTGCGCGCGTTGGGCGTGGAGCGCCGGTAGCGCGAGGGCCGGTAGGTCGGCGCTGATGCAATCGGCCCGCGTGAGCTGCAGCGCGGCGCGCAGCTTTTGCGCGTCTTGCGCATCCGGCAAGCCGCGCAGCAAACGCGCAGGTTCCAAGTTGGGGCACAGGCGCTGGCCGCCGTCCGATTGCGCCACGGTTTGCAAGCCGTGGCCGTAGCGGGCCGCCACCGCCGCATGGGCGGCTGCAGCGGTTTGGGCGCTGCCGGTGGCGCTGTTCACACGCTCGGCCAAGCGATCCTGCATGAGCACCATCGCCTCCAAGACGTCGGCACCCTGGGTACTGGCCAACCACGCCGCCGGCGCGCGCTCAATCAAAGTGGCCGCCAGCCCCAAGCCCAGGGCCTCCGCCCCCGGTTGCTGGCGCACCAATCGCAGTTGTGCACTCAGTTCATACAAGGCGCCCGCGCCCTCGGGCAAGGCCAGCACTTGGGCGGCCCTTACAAACCCACCGCGCTCGCGGTGGTGGTCCCAGACCTGCAACCAGTCGCCCTTGGCGCCCCTCAGCTCCAGCGCCTCACCCCGCCACAAGGGCGTCAGCAGCGGCGCGCTGTCTCGGGGTGCGGCGCGCAGAGCGGCTTGGTCTTGCAGCACCAGGGCGCCAGCCGCCAAGGCGGCTTGCGGAAAGGCCATGGCAATGGCAGCGGCGCAAGCTGCAGCCAACAACACGGCGACCACGTTGGCCAAGAAGACTCGCAGGGTGCGCATGGCTTACTCCTTGTCGCTGCTTGCAGCGGCAGCAGCGCTGTTGCAACCCACCAGACCGGCCAAGAGCTGGCCATGGGTGCCCGGAGGCGCGACGATGACTTGCACCTTGTCGCCCAGCTTGTCGGCCAAGGTCTTTTGGATCAACAGCGGGTGACGGGTGATGAGCTGGCCCTCCCGCTCCATCTGCACTGCATTGACTTTGCCCAGCTCGGCCACGCGGTAGGCCTCGGCATCGGCCAGCTTCTGCCGTGCCTTGGCCTCGCCTTCGGCCTCAATCTGCCGCGCTTGCGAAGCGCCTTCGGCGAGCTTGACGCGGGACTGGCGCTCGGCCTCGGCCTCCAACTGGCGTTGTTCGATCTGCCGTTGCTTGAAAGGCAGCACGTGCTTCATGGCTTCTTCCTGGCCCTTGGCGGCAATGAGCTGCTCACGGGCGGCGGCTTCGGCAGCGATCTCGCGGTTGCGCCGCTCGGTGTTGGCATTGATCTCGGCCTCCTGACCCTGCTTGGCGCGCAGGTCCAGCGTGTAGCGCATCTTGTCGGCGGCCAGACCTTCGGAGAGCAAGGCATCCATGCCACGGCGGTAGTCGGCCGGCAGGTCCACGGCGCCAAAGCTCAGGCTCTTGAGCACGATGCCGTCTTGCGCCAGCTGGGCGTGCAGCTCGGTCTCCACACGGCGCTGAATCTCCGCCCGCTGGCTGCTGAACAGCTCGCGCACCGTGTGCTGGGCGACTTGCTTGTAGAGGATGGCAGCCAGTGCTGGCTCCACCAGTTCCGCATCCAAGCGCTCGGGCAGCTTGCGCGCCAACTGGGGCAACTGTTTGGCATCCAAACCCAGGCGCAGGCTCACCTCCAAACCAACAGAGAGACCTTCCACGGTTTGCAAGGCCTGCGGGCTGTTGGCGCGCTGCAGGCTGGCGGCCTGGAGCACCCAGTCCCGCGCCGGCAGCAGGCGAGCCTCGTGCACGCCGGGCAGCACCCAGGCACGGCCTTCGCCGAGCACCTCTTGCCCCCCCGTCCAAGTGTTGCTGCGCACCAGTTGCTGGCCACGCGGAATGCTGGTCACCTGCTGGCTGAGCCACCACGCCGCGCCGCCCAAGGCTGCCACAGCCGCCAGCGGCAGCAACGCACGGCGAAGCGGCGGCAAGGCATGGCTGGCAAAGGATTGGGCAACATCCAGCAGACGGTGGCCGGCGGTGTTGGGGGTCGCGTTGAAGGGGCTTGCAGCGGGGGTGTTCAGGTCGTCCATCGAAGTTCTCCTGGGGTTGGGTTGTCGATGGGCTCAATGTCGATCGCAAGCCCTGGAGCACGCCAGGGCGGCGCGGGGCAACTGGGCTCCGGGCGCGGAAGAAAGCTTCCGCGGGGCTCGGGCTGGCCGGCGTGGACACTGGCGCCTTGCCGAATGCCAATGACCATGAACCAAGCCCTCCGCATCGCCGTCATCGAAGACGACCCGCCCTCCAGCGGCCAGCTGGTGGCCTGGCTGCGCGCCGCCACTCCGCAAGCCCAGATCGATTGCTTCTTTGATCGCGACAAGGCCGAGGCGGCACTGCAGCGGGATGCCTATGACCTCGTCACGCTCGACCTGGAGCTTGGTCGCGAGCGGCATGCGGGCATTGCGCTCATCAATGTCATCAACAAGCGGGCACTGGGCACGCCGGTGTTGGTGGTCAGTGCCATGCCAGCCGGGGTGTACCGCTCGATCATGAAAGCGCTGGACGCCTGGGACTACCTGCAGAAGACCCAGTTTGACGAGGCCGAGTTCATTGAAACCGTACTCGCCCTGCTGCGCGAGACCCGCCGCGCGGCGCCGGCCCACGACGATGCGCCGACGCTGGACCCGCTGTGGCAGCGCACGCCGCTGTGGCGCGGCCAAAAGCTGAACCTGCCGCTGACGGCGCAGCGCATCTTGGCCACGCTGCTGGAGCAGCGCGGCGAAGTGGTGCCCTACGAGACCCTGTTCGACGTGGTCAAGACCGGCCGCAGCCGCGACAACGTGCGCAAGCACGTGGCCACCATTCGCGATGCCCTGCGCGAGATCGACCCCGACTTTGACGGCATCGAGAGCGTGCCCATGCGAGGCTTCCGGTGGGCCCAGCGTTGAGCGACCCGTTCGCCCGATTGCAGCGCTTGCCGCGCCTGCCGCGCTTGCCGCTGGCCGCGTTTCGCCGGCGTGTGCTGCTGCGGGCCGTCTTCTTGCTGCTGCTCGTGGGCAGCGCCGTCTTGGTGCTGCAACTGCTCACTGACGAAAAGCAGCGCCTGCAGCGCGCCTACGAGGCCGCGTTCCGAGGCCAGTTGGACGTGCTCACCGAACGCCTTCGCCACCCCAGCGGGCAGCTGGCGCTGCGCAATGCCGACCGCCCACCGGACAACGCGCAAGGCGCCGTGCCGCTGCGCCTTCCCTTTGGCGCCATCGACTTCGACGACCCGGCCAAGGCCGAACGTGCGGTGGAGATGAGCGGTTGCGCGCAGCGCTATGCCGACGGCAGTGAGGCCTGCATTGCCGTCGGGCAGCGCGCCAGTGCGGGCGCCTTTGTGTACGCCGTGGTCAGGCTTCAAGCGGCGCCGCTTGTGGGTCGCCTCGCCGGGCAAACCGTACTGGATGGTGCGCACCGTGTGCAGGTCAGCATGACCCATGGCGAGCAACGCAAGCGCTGGCTGGCGCCGTTGGAGCTCTTGGACGAGCGCCGCGGCCAACTCGCCGGCTTTGCCACCGATGCCGACGCCCTGGACCCGCGCGCCAAGCCGGATCGGGACTTTCGCGGCTGGCTGTGGCAGGAGCCTGCTTGCGTGCAAGATGGGGCCGACGCCGCAACTTGCGAGCGCCGCACGCTGCTCACCGTGCGACTGCCGGTTGCCGCCTGGCGCGATGCCGCCCGCGCCGGCGGCGCTTGGCCACCCAAGGACCTCGGGCAACTGCGCGTGGCGCTGCAATTGCTCGGCCCCAACGCCCAGGCCGGCTTACTGTTCGACAGCCTGCGTGCCAAGGCCAGCGCCGCGCCCGCCTTGGCCGAGCTGGCCAGCAGCCTGCAGCCCGGGGAGCTGCTGACCGTGTTCTCCGTGCGCAGCAACACGGCCCTTGGGCGCGTTCAAGGCCCTGCGGCCACCGATGAAGCCGCGTACCCCTGGCTCACGCGATTGATTCGCCGCCTGCCCGCCGCGCGCTTGGAAGGCCCCTTGCGCGCCGAAGCCCAGCTAGCCGCAAGCGGCCACCGCTTGCAGCTGGAGGGCGACCTGCGCAGCGTGGACCGCGCGCTGAGCAGCAGCGCCACGCGCTACGCCAGCTACTTCGGTGGCTTGGCGGGGGCCATTGCCCTGGCCTGGCTGTTTGTCGAGGTCGGCTTGCTGCGGCGCATGGCGCAGCTCACGCGGCGCGCCAATGCGCTCACGCTGCAACTGCAACGTGCGCCAGACCAGCTCCCGCCGCTGGATGTGGACGACCTCAAAGGACGCGACGAGCTTGGCATCTTGGCCGGCACGCTGAGCGAACTGCTGGCCCGCGCCCGTGAGCACCTGCGCGCCGAGCAGATTCGCGCACACCAAGAACGCGAGCAATGGCATGCCGTGGGCCACGAGATCATGAGCCCGCTGCAAAGTTTGCTCGCCTTGCATGCCAGCGATGACGACAGCAGCCGCCGCTATTTGTTGCGCATGCAAGCGGCGCTGAATCTTCTCTACGGGCAAGCCTCCGTGGGAGAAGCCATGACCCAGGCGCAGGCCGTGCGGGAACGCCTGGACTTGGCCGACTTCCTCCGCCAAGTGGCTGCCAACGCGCCCTATGCCGGCATTGACCACGTGGTGACCGAGGGCTGCGACGACGCCTGCGAAGTTTTTGCCGACCCGCTCAAGCTGGAAGATGCGCTGACCCACCTGCTCAGCAACGCCCAGCGCTACCGGCGGCCTGACACGCCCATCCGGCTACGCCTTCACACCAGCGGCGCCACCGCGCTGTTGGAGGTCTTCAATGAAGGCCCCAACATTGCCCCAGAGCGCATGGCCACGCTGTTTGAACTCGGCGCCGGCGACGCCGACGGGCCGAGCCACCGGGGGCAAGGCCTGTTCGTGGCACGCAGCTACTTGGCCAAGATGGGCGGCAGCATCACCGTGGAAAACCGCGCCAACGGCGTCAGCTTTCAGCTGAGCCTCGCGCGGCTTGGTCAGGGTCAGGGTCAGTGATGCGCAAGGCTCGGCTTAGCAGCGCTTGAAGCCAACGAAGTGACTGGCTAGGGCTGGCAGGACCTGCCGTCACCACCTTGCTCGGCCACCGAGGCCAAGGCCAGCAAGCGGTGCTGGGCGTCCAGCAAAAGCAAGACCATGGGGCGCAGGTCGGGCTTTTCAGAGGGGCACGGCGGAAGTTCCCCAATCAAAATGAAATCACCCCCGCGACCAAGGGTTGTATTGGTGAAACTGGCGTTCAGCGATCCGCTGTTCACCGTCGCCACCGGATGAAAGCCTAGCTGATGCGACCCCAAAAGAGACAGGCCACTCTCGCTCCAACTCAAGCCGCTGGCGCTTGACTTGGCGACGGCCACGTGGGGCCGACCATCCAGCGCCAGCAACTGGGCATTGAGTCGATCTCCACTGCGCCCGAGTGGCTGCATCAGGTCAATCTCCCGCAAACTCGGCCCGCTCTCTGCGAGCACCCAAACGCCATCACGGCGACTCACGCCGGCGCGCAGGCGTTGGTTCAGCAACAAGAGCGCATCTGCCAACTCGTTCTGCACAAAGGCGCCCAGGCCAGACCGGCTCGGAACCAGACTCACCAATTGCAGTCCATCTGCGAACTGCAGGCCCTTTGCGCTGAAGCTGGCTTCGTCGAGCTGGAAGGTGCTGCCGCGCACGCGCAGCATGGGTTTGATCGTGCGGGCGCCGTTGTCGGCAACAAACAGCCCGTCAAAGCGCTCCGCCGCGCTGGGCCAAGCGGTGCGCATCTGCAGACTGTCCTCCACCACCAGCGTGGGTGGGGGAAGGTCGGCGGGCAAAGAGGCGGTCCAGCCTGTCCAGTCGGACAGCTCGTTGATCTTCCAACTCGCTGGCGCTTGCGCATGGGCGCCGCCACGGTCGGTCTCCTGCAAATAGCCTGGGCGCAGCAAAGTGCCCCGCAATGCGCTCAGCTCACGCTGACGCACACCCGCTGCCAAGCCTTGCGGGTCGCCCGACTGCGCCTGCAACTCGGCCAGGGTTTCGCCCTGGGCAGCGGCCATCAAGAGGGCCCGGCGGTTCAAGTGCAGCGCGGGCAGCAACACGGTGTTGAGCTGGCCTCGACTTGCCGCTTCGGCCAGCGGTGCCGTGGCAAAGCGGTAATCGCTCGCCTGCTGGGCGGTGGCCGGCAATGGTGTGCCGGCGCTGGGGCGACTGGCGGTGTACTGGGCCAGCGTGATGCGGTTGTCCACCGGGGCAGCGGGGCTGGCGGACGGGCCGCTTTCAGCGCCCGACCCACCGCCCCCGCAGGCGCTGAGCAGCGCGGCAGCGCAGAGGCTAAAAACGAGGCGGGCGTGCTTGGGCATGACGATTCCCTGGTGGCAATGTTGGTTTCGGGCGATTTTGAGCGACGTCAAGGCCACCAACACCCTTCATTCGTGGGAAAGAGTTACATCAGTCCCCGCGCGCCATCTCCAGCAGCGCCCGCAAGGTATTCAAATTGCGCGCCGTGCCGGCCTCGGAGGCGGGAATGCGCAGCCGGCTCTGCGCCATGCCTTCACCGTAGTGCACATAAACCTCACGAGCCGCCCACACGATTTGCTCGGCCGATTGGTGGCGGATGCCCTGAGCGACATCCGCCGACAAGGCCTCGTTGAGCAGGCTGATCGCGACCCGGTTGGGCGCCGCATCGGAGAACGGATTCGCTGCCAACAGTGCCTCCAGCTCGGCCGGGCTGCGCACCACCACGCCCACAGCCCTGCCAGCGTAAGCCGCCAAACGCGCCTCCAAAGCCTCGCGTACTCGCTGGGCTGACAGCGGGCTGTTCACCAGCAAATTGCCGCTGGCGATGTAGGTACGCACCTGCGTGAACCCAAGCTCCTCCGCCATCGCGCGCAGCTCGGCCAGGGGCAGCTTGCCTGTGCCGCCGACATTGACGGCGCGTAACAAAGCGATGTGGGTGGGGTTCATGGCTTGGCGTGTTGACCACCTGAAGACTAAGTCACGCACGCAAGTAGCGCTTTCGCTTCGCGGTGCATATGACGCCTCAATGAATGCTTCGATGCCCAGACCTCCTCGCTTCCACGTGGAGATAAGTGCGCTCGACCGGCGTTATCCTGCGCGCCGTCAAAAACGGGAGGACATCCATGAAAGACCAAATTGGCCGCCACTGGCTGGGCGGTTTGCGCTTGGCGCTGGCGTTCACCCTGGCAAGCCTGTTGACAGGCTGCGCGTCGTTCTATGTGGATAGCGCCACACCCGAAGTGGCAGCTTCTGAGTACAAGAAGCCTGTGCCCCTGCAGCCGGTTCAGGTGCTCTTCCAGTTTCAGTCGAAGGGTGTTAGCAACGATGTTGCGACCAAGCAATTGAAGGGCCGCGTCATCGAGCAGGTTCGCAGCAGTGGCCTCTTCGCCTCGGTGAGCGAGCAACCTGTTGCCGGCGCAGCGCTGCTTGCGTTGACCTTGAACAACGTACCACTGGACGACAGCGCATTCGCCAAGGGCTTTGTGACTGGATTGACCTTCGGCTTGGCCGGCTCAAAGGTCTCAGACGGCTACGTTTTGACGCTGAACTACCGATCCGACCAGGTCAGTCCACAAAGCAAACAGGCAAGGCATGCCATCCACACCACGATTGGTGCTGCCGCTGCCCCTGGCAATGCAGTGAAGGCCGCGAGTGTTGAGGAAGCCGTCTACCTGATGACCCGCCAAGTCATGAGTCAAGGACTCAAGGCGCTGTCTGACGACCCGGCTTTCCGCTGAATTGCCTCCCAACCTCTCTTTGGAGATATCTATGACGAAATCCACCACCAACCACTGGGTGACCCGCTTTGCTGCTCTGATTCTCTGCGCCGCATTGGGCGCCTGCAGCACGGTCAAAGTACCTGCACCTTCGGCATCGCCTGAGAACGTTGAGAAGCTAAGGGCTTCGGGCATTGCTGCCGCAAAGGCCGGAACCTTCAGCATTGGGCAAGGATTCACAGCGGAACAGGACCGCCAACAAGGCGGCTTGCGTAGCAATAGCGTTGAGCCGGAAGGCGGCAGTTTTGCGGGCCATTTGCGGGCGACCTTGGTCGCTGAGCTGCAAGCGGCTGGCCTGTACGACGACAAGTCACCCATCGTCATCGAAGGGCAATTGGTAGAAAGCAAGTTGGATGCCGCAATTGGTACCGGCACCGGCAGCCTGGCAGCCCGCTTCACGGTAACGCGAGCTGGCAAGAAGGTGTTCGAGAAGACTTTGCGGGTGAACGATCAATGGGAGTCCTCGTTCATCGGTGCAGTAGCACTGCCTTTGGCCATCAACAAGTACACCGGCTTCTACAAGGGCCTGGTTGGGAAGTTGATCGACGATCCGGAATTCCGTAGCGCGCTCGCAAAGTAAGCGCCTCGTGGTAATGCAAGCGGCCGCCTTCCGGCGGCCGCTTGCATTTTGGTGGCGCCTCGGGAAGTTAGCCCCAGTCGACCTTGGGCCTCTGCTTCGTTGAGATGATTGAGAGAGTCAGTCACTCCAATCGACATGGGCATGGGCATGGTGCAGGCATTTCTCCGTAGCGTCGCTCCTCTGGTGTTTTGCTTGGTCGGTCAAGCAGGCGCTGCCAACGAGCGCAAGCTCGGTGACCAATTGAGCCTCGCGCTGCCCATGGGCACTGCCGCCGTGGAGCTGTGGCGGGGCGACTACCAAGGGGCCTGGCAGCTCACGCAAACCTTTGTGCTGACCACCGGCGTGACCGAGCTGCTCAAGAAGCACACTGGTGTCACACGGCCTGATGGCAGTGACGACAAGAGCTTCCCAAGCGGGCACGCGGCGCGGGCCTTCTCGGCGGCGGCCTATGTGCAGCAGCGGCATGGCTTTGAGGCGGCTTGGCCCTTGTGGCTGGGCGCGACTTACGTGGGCCACACCCGGGTGCAGGCGCGCCGCCACCGCTGGAGCGAGGTGGCGGTGGCCGGGGCGCTGGCCTATGGCTTTGCCCGCTGGCGCGTTGACGCCTTACCGCCCGAGAGCCAAGCCTGGCTCGGCCCAGATGGGCAAGGCGGCTGGCAGGCGGGGGTGGCGCTGCGCTTTTAGGCCACGCGCCGCTGGCTACGCGCGTCGAACAGGTGCACCGCCTCGGGGCGCCACTCCAAGTGCACCACGTCGCCCACGCGGGTTTGCACTTCGCCGGGCACGCGGGCAGTGAGGCGACCGAGTGCGGTGTCGGCACACACATAGGTTTCTGGCCCGGTGGGCTCCACCATGTGAACCCGGCCCGGTAGACCGCTGCCATTGAGCTGAAGCGCCTCGGGGCGCAGGCCGTAGAGGCAGTCGCCGTGCGGCAGGCGGCTGATTTGCTCCGCCGTGAGGCCCAGCTCGGTGCCCTTGGCGTGCAAGCCGCTGCCGCTGCGCTCGGCCGAGATCCAATTGATGGCGGGCGAGCCGATGAACTCGGCCACGAAGACGGTGGCGGGCTGGGTGTAGATCTCGTGCGGCGTGCCGAACTGCTCCACGCGGCCGTCTTTCATCACGGCAATGCGGTCGCCCAGGGTCATGGCTTCGACTTGGTCGTGCGTCACGTACACCGTGGTGG
>SXGS01592842.1_pt1 | contig 12432 bp, 10 predicted proteins | sample 3174681 | NCBI WGS metagenome assembly SXGS01 (sample SAMN11356861, study PRJNA531348) | freshwater metagenome | isolation source: freshwater sample F1-80 | place: China: Fuxian Lake, Yuxi | collected 2017-12-25
CCCCGATCGCGCGCTACGCGCGCGATGGGGGAGGCGAAGAGGTTCCGTGGAGGCGGTGGGGCGCCGGCGCAGACCTCACCCCCCGTCCCCCTCTCCCTGAAGGGAGAGGGGCATGTGAACGGGAGAATCGCCTCCTTGCGCTGGATCGCGCCTAACCGAACGGCATTGCATCCTCCAGCGTCGAGTCCACAAGCGCCGCGACTACCTGACGGCGGTCGGCTCGGCGACCGAGTCTGCCGCGATCCTCGACGTCTGCGCTCGCCTCGAGCTCATCACGTCTGAGCGACAGCAGGAGGGCGAGGCCGTGCTCGAGCGAGTGGTCTCGACGCTCCTCAAGCTCGCCCGAGTTCTCGAGGGACCCGCGTAGATCGGGGACGGGAACGGGAACGGGAACGGGCAGACGGAGAGCAGCCCACGGGCCAACCCGGGTCGAACCTCTGGCGGGCGGAACTAGGTGCGCTTGGCGCGCTTGGGAGGACGCGCCGGGACGCGCGGCTTCTCGCGGGCTGCGGGCGCCTTGCGCGGGGGAGGTGGCGAGGGGGGGGCGTTGCGCTTCGCGAGGTAGTCGATGAGATCGATCTTCGTGAGGATGCCGACGACCGCCTCCCCCTGCGTGACGATCGCCACCTTCGCGTCCGCGAGGACGCTCTGGAGGAGCTCGATCTTGGTGTTGGGCGTGACCGTGGCGTAGTCGCCCTCCACGAGCTCGCCGATGGAGCTGTCGAGCGTCTTCTTCCCCGAGACGAGGTACCGCAGGAGGTCGACCTCGCCCACGATGCCGACGAGCTTGCCTCGCTCGACGACCGGCAGCTGGCTGATGCCGAGCTCCTTCAGCTTGGCGATGACGTCTCGCACCCGCGACGACGGCTGCGCGGTGACGATCGCCTGCCGGCGCCGCGAGGCGAGGAGGTCCGCGACCGTGCCCGCGCCCGGGTCGTCGTCGAGGAACCCGTTCTCGCGCATCCAGTCGTCGTTGAAGATCTTGGACACGTACTTCGCGCCGCCGTCGGCGAGGAACACGAGGATCCGCCGCGGCCGATCCAGCTTGCGCGCGTACTTGATGGCGCCAGCCACCGCGGCGCCGCCCGAGCCGCCGACGAAGAGCCCCTCCTCGCGTGTGAGCGCCCGCGTCATCGTGAAGCACTCCTTGTCGTCGACCCGCACGATGTCGTCGAGGATGCCGAGGTTCATGGTCGTCGGGAAGAAGTCCTCGCCGATGCCCTCGACCTTGTAGGAGAACGGCTTCGTGATGCGCTTCGTCTTCACGAAGTCGTAGTAGAGCGATCCGACGGGGTCGACGCCGACGATCTGGATGTCGGGCTTCTTCTCCTTGAGGAACTTCCCGCAGCCGCTCAGGGTCCCGCCCGTCCCCATGCCCGCGACGAACACGTCGAGCTCACCCGCCGTCTGCTTCCAGATCTCAGGGCCGCTCCACAGGTAGTGCGCCTCGGGGTTGGCGGGGTTGTGGTACTGGTTCGCGTAGAACGAGTTCGGGGTCTCGTCCGCGATGCGGCGGGAGACGACGTAGTAGGAGCGCGGATCGTCGGCGTCGACCGCGGTCGGGCACACCACGACCTTCGCGCCGAACGCGCGGAGGCCGGCGATCTTCTCCTGGCTCATCTTGTCGGGCATGACGAACACGCACTTGTAGCCCCGGACCGCGGCGAGGAGCGCGAGGGAGGCGCCCGTGTTGCCGCTCGTCGCCTCGACGATGGTGCCGCCCGGCTCGAGCCCCGCCTCCTCGGCGCGCCGGAGCAGGTTCCACGCGAGCCTGTCCTTGTGGCTCCCGCCGGGGTTCAGGTACTCGCACTTCACGTAGATCTCGCTCTTGACCTCGCGGGCGACTTTGTTCAGCCGGACGATCGGCGTGTCGCCGACCGCCTTGGAGATGTCCTCGAGGGCGCCGTGCATCATGGGGCACCGCTTACTCCGGACACGCCCCCGGATCACGCAAGATCGCCCCCGTGAACCGCGCCCGCAAGTAGAGCCCCTTCGGCACCGTCGAGACGACCTCTCCGTCGGCGCCTCGGATCGTGGTGCGGACACCGCCGTGCGCCGCCTTGGGCCTGAGCTGCAGCCACCGCCCCGTGCGCGCCGTGAGCCCCTCGACGTGGCCGGCGCCGATGGCGCCGACGATCTCGTCGAAGTCGTGCGCGAGGACGGCGTCCTGCTCGGGCGTGGGGGCCCAGAGCAGCGGGCGTCCGATCTTGCGCCGCCGCCAGTCCGCGTCCTCCGCCCAGATCGGGATCCACAGCACGCAAGCGAGCTTCGCGCGCGCCCAGGACGTCGGCCAGGCCGCGCGATCGGCGTCGGCGAGGGGGAGGTGGCACACGTACGTGGACTCCAGTGGGCCGCGCGAGCCGATGGGCACCGTCTTCAGCTCGACCTCGATCTCCGGGAAGTCGCGCGCGGCGCCCGTCCCCGTCGCACCGAGGACCCGCTCGAGCAGGGCGCCGAACTTCCCCTTCGTGCGCACCGTGTCGGCCGCGAGGTCGATCGCGAGATCGTCCGCGACGGCTCCGAGCGTCCGCCCCGCGAGCCGGCGCGCGCGGAGGAGGAGGTCGTCGCGCGAGGCGGGCACCCCGGTCATCGCGCCACGATGACGCCCACCTGCCGCCCGCTCCGCTCGCCGTCGCGCCGCCACGAGTAGAACAGGTCGGCGTTGCACCGCGAGCACCCTGGGACGTCCTCGATGTCGGCGTCGGCGACGCCCATCTCGAGGAGCTGGCGCCGGGCGGCGCGCCTGAGATCGACGAACGTCTTTCCCGGCGCGTGCTCGGGGGTCCGCAGGCTCGCGCCGCGGCACGCTGCACCGATGCGATCGGCGACGCCCCCGTCGACCTCGAAGCAGCACGGCCCGATCGAGGGGCCGATCGCCGCGAGGAAGCTCCCCGCGCCCAGCGCCTCGAGCGCGCTCGGGATCACCCGGCACACGATCCCCGGCCACCCCGCGTGGATCGCCGCGACACGCCCGCTCGCGCGATCCGCGACGAGCACGGGGACACAGTCGGCCACGCGAACCAGCGCGGCATCACCGGCGATCGTCGCGAGGATCGCGTCCCCCTCCGCGCCCTCGCGCATCGCGCGTGGGTCGCCGTCGGCGGCGAGCACACGCGCGCCGTGCACCTGCTTCGCCTGGTACAGACGCGCACGATCGAAGCCCACCGCCTCACCGAGGCGATCGAGGTTCGCGTCGAGGTGGACCGCGTCGTGGTCGAGCGCGAAGTCCCACGTGTCGTACGGAGGGGGGCTCACCCCTCCTTTGCGCGTCGAAAACCCGTGTAAAAACCCGGCCTTCGACAGGGCGTGCCCGGCGAGGATCATGGATGCGGATTCATGGTATCACGGGGTGGACGCCGCGAGCCTCGCCCGTCACCTCCATGGCAGCCCCCGACCCCTTCATCGGCCGCGACATCCTGAACGGGCAGTTCCAGGTCTTGCAGAAGATCGGGTCAGGCGGCATGGGCGCAGTCTACAAGGCGCTGCAGCCACAGATGAACCGCATGGTGGCGGTGAAGATCCTCCACCCGAAGCTGACGAACCGGCCCGACCTCGCGTCGCGCTTCCGCCGCGAGGCGCGCGCGATGAGCCACCTCACGCACCCGAACACGGTGAAGGTGTTCGTGTACGGCGAGCTCGAGGATGGCTCGCTCTACATCGTCATGGAGTTCCTCGAGGGAAAGAACCTCAACCAGACCGTCCGCGCCGAGGGTCCGATGGCGCCAGACCGCGCGGTCCGGATCCTCTCGCAGGTCTGCAATGCGCTCGAGGAGGCGCACCGCGCCGGGATCATCCACCGCGATCTCAAGCCCGAGAACATCTTCCTGTGCCAGCAGGGCGGGATGAAGGACTTCGCGAAGGTGCTCGACTTCGGGCTCGCGAAGGTCACCGAGCGCGAGATGCGGCCGGGCTCGCTCATCCTGACGCAGGAGGGGATGGTCTTCGGCACGCCCGAGTTCATGAGTCCCGAGCAGGCGCAGGGCAAGACGCTCGGGCCGGCGAGCGACATCTACTCGCTCGCCGTGATCCTGTACGAGTGCCTCACCGGGAAGCTGCCGTTCGAGTCCAAGAACGCGCTCGACTACATCATGCTGCACGTGTCGGCGGTGCCGACGCCGATCTCCGAGAAGGCGAACAAGGAGTTCTCTCCGCTCCTGTGGCCGGTCATAAAGAAGGCGCTCTCGAAGAAGCCCGAGGACCGCTTCGCCAGCGCGCTCGACTTCGGCGAGGCCCTCAAGGCCGCCATTGCGGGCGCGACCGAGATGCCGGCGCCCGCGGGATCCGACGCGCCCATGCCGAGCCTCCACCAGCCGTCGGTCCCGGCCGAGAACGAGCGCGCGAGCTCGAAGAAGCCGACGATGCCGCTGTCGACGCCGATGCCGCAGCTCGTCCAGCAGCCCGAGGCGCAGCCCCCACGGAAGAGCCCCACCGGCCTCATCATCGGCATCGCCGTGGGCTTCATGATCCTCGGCATGGCGATCACCGCGGTCGCGATGACGATGCTCGGGCGCTAGGGACAATGCCGATCGGTTAGGCGCGATCCACATCGCGCGCGTACCGCGCGATCGGGGGGAGGCCGGCGCGCGAAGCGGGACGGGTGGGGGCACCCTCGCTCGAACGAATGCCTTATCCGAACGGCATTGGCGCTAGGGAGCGCTAGGAACCCCCCTCGTTCCCCGCGGTGCCGCCCTCTGGAGCGACGTCGTCGCGGGCGTCGCACGTCGGGGCCGCTCTCGAACGCCTCGAACGCCTCGAACCTCGCGCCGAACGCACAAAAGCAGCGTGGCGCGCCGAACCCCCACCCTCCGGTGAGGCGACGCGCCACGAATGAAAGCCACCCTGATTTGCGGCGCTTGCCGCAGAGTACAAGAAAGTCGAAGTGTGGTCGTGGACCTAGCCCAAGCCCACGCAGGCGAAGCAAGTGCACGACCCTGAGCACTTCCCGTGCCATGTGTAAAATGCTCCTCCTATCGAAGAGGTACGGGCGCGGACCGCAGGTGTATCACCCCCTGTATCACTCGGCGTCTCCGTCATGCTGGGCGGGCGACCAGCAAAAGTTTGCGGGGTCCCGCCAGCCTCCGAAGGGGACCACGGCCGGAAATCCGTTGACCACCGCGGCGCGGGTGGATAACCCTTCGCTGGCATCCGCGCCTATAGCTCAGCTGGATAGAGCACTGGTCTACGAAGCCAGTGGTCGGAAGTTCGAATCTTCCTGGGCGCGCTTTTCCGGGGGGGCCGAGAGGCCCCCTCGAGCTCACCTCGGTCGGCGGTTCGACGCGCGGAGGCGCGTGAAGAAGCGCGAGAGCCTCTCCGCGCACGCGTCGCCGAGGACGCCTCCCTCGAGGGCGAAGCGGTGGTTCAGGCGCGGGTCCTGCCCGATCGCGAAGAGCGTCGCGCATGCGCCCGCCTTCGGATCTGCGCAGCCGTACACGACCCGCGCGACCCGCGCCAGGACCAGCGCGCCGGCGCACATCGGGCAGGGCTCCAGGGTCACGTAGACGGTCGCGCCGTCGAGCCGCCAGCTCCCCGCCGCGCGGGCGGCCTCGCGGATCGCGATCATCTCGGCGTGAGCGGTGGGATCGCGATCGGCCTCGCGCAGGTTGTGGCCCCGGCCGAGCACCGCGCCGTCCGCGCCGACGACGATGGCACCCACCGGGATCTCGCCCATCTCCGCGGCGCGATCCGCGAGCGCGAGGGCCTCCATCATGTGCGAGACGTCGTCCACGTCACTCCACCGGCTGCCAGTCGGGCTCGTCCCCGTTCGTCCGGTTCCCCGAGATCGGCGCGCGGGGCGGCGGTCGCGCCGACCCCGGCTTGTGGAAGACGATCTCCTCCTGCAGCCCCTCTGCGAGCTCGTGTGGCGTGATGCGCGACATCTTCTCGGCGATGCCCATCAGCGTGCGGACGTGCTTCAGCCAGCCGTCGGGCACGGCGCCGCGATCGTAGATCCCGTGGTACTTCACGGGCGACGGGAGCAAGGTCGCGAGGTACATCGCCTCGGCGAGGTTCAGCTCCTCGGGCTTGCGCCCGTAGAAGTGGTCGGCGGCCTTCGTGATGCCGTAGATGTTCGGGCCGAACTCGATCACGTTCAGGTAGAGTTCCATCATCTCGTCCTTGCGGAAGACCTGCTCGAGGTAGTCCGTCAGCACGAGCTCCTCGAGCTTGCGCCCGAGCGTCTTGTCGCGCGAGAGGAAGATGTTCTTCGCGAGCTGCATCGTGATGGTGCTCGCGCCGCGCACGAAGCGGCGCGCCTTCAGGTTCGCGACGAGCGCGTTGCGGAACGCGGGGTGGTTGAAGCCGTGGTGCTTGAAGAAGGCGCCGTCCTCGGTCGTCATCACGGCGACCTGCATGAAGGGGCTCACGTGCTCGAGGTCGGTCCAGTTCGCGGTGCCCGGCCCCGTCGTCTCCTCCTTCAACTTGCCGTCCGGGCCGTGGATCTTGTGCGTGAAGGCGTGCGAGAAGCGGTCGCGTGAGAGCTCGAGCGGCACGTCCGTGATGCGGCACGAGCTCGTGAACTTGTAGTCGAGGACCAGCTCGTCGAGCCTGCGCGTGTCGAAGGCGAGGCGCCCCGTGGCGCCGAACCGCCCGGCGATTCGCGCGCTCCGCAGCGTGGGGAGGACCGCCCCGGGGATGCTCGCGACGATGCCCTGGCAGGCGGCCGGGGCGACGTCGGCCATGATGTTCACCGCGGCAAAGTCGGGCGTCTGCTGCACGGTGCCGTGGGCGCTCGCGTGCAGCTGGCCCATCTCGAGATCCGCCCCGTCGACGCGGAGCGAGCCGTCGCTCCCCAGCAGCCCGTGGGCCGCGATCACCAGGTCGACGTTCCGCATCGTGTCGAGCGCGATCCGGGGCTGCCTCAGGCTCACGTTCCGCGCGTGGACGCGCCCGTCGAAGGTGAGCGACTCGCCGGCCTTCGCGAGGACGAGGCGCACGTTCGCTGCCACCTGAGCGTGCTCGACGTTCTCCAGCCCGAAGCTCCCGGCCTGGACACCGAGCACGGAGAGCGACACGGGGCCCCCGGCGAGCTCGAGCGTGAGGTCGCCGTCGGTGGCGGGCACGAGGAGCGTGGTGGAGAGCGGAGTCCCCTCGACCGGTTGCGCTCCCGGGGCGCGGGCCGTGGGTGCAGTCGGCTCCGTGGAGAAGGAGACGCGCACCGCGTCGGCGCTCCGCGCGATCGAGAGCGGCCCTGGACCGAGCGTGACGAGCTCGTTCTTCACGTGCACCTCGAGGCGCATCGCGCGGATGTCCACCCTGGCGCCAACCGGCAGGCGCTTCACCAGCGCCGTCTCGAACGGGGCCGCGCGTGCGCGCATCCGGCGCGGATCGGGGAGGTGGAAGAGGGGTCGCTTCGCGTCGGTCTCCTGCGGGGGCGCGACGATCGGCGGGGCGGTCCTCTTGCCCTTGGCCTTCTTCGGCGCGACGGCCATGGGGAGCGGGGGCGGCAGCACCTCGTCCTTCTTCGCGTCGGGCGCCAGGGTCGCTCCCTTCACCAGGGGGAGCTCGCCCAGCGCCCCCTTCACGACGATCACCGCGCTCTCACCGCGCAGGCTCGAGGGCGCGAGCTTCCGGTCCGTCTCCACCCGAACCCCTCTCAGATCCGCCGATCCGTCCGCGCCCCGGACGTGGCCCTCCTCGAACGTGAAGCGGTAGCCGCCGTCGTCCCGTGTGACCCCGACGCCCGTCGCGCCGATGCCCAGACCCGTCGCCGCCGTCCACGCGACCGTCGTGTTCGTCAGGCGGATCACCGGTCCGCCGCCCTTCGAGGCCGTCTCGGCGCCGCCCGGGTCCGTCCTCGCGCGCCAGGCCTTGAGGTCCTCCAGGATCTGCTCGGGCTCGCCGCGCACCGCCAGCGTCCCCGCGTCCGCCAGGATCTCGTGCGGCCTCAGGCCCGCCGTGAGCTCGACGCGGATCTCCGGCACCGACAGCTCGACGCCGGCCACGCCCTCGGGTCGTACCCGCACCGCCTGCAGGCGCACGGCGAAGAAGCCCGGACGCACCCCGCCGACGTCGACGGCGAGCCTGCGCCGCGCCGCCTCCCGCGCCACCTGCGCCCGCACGACCGGCGTGAGCCCGATCGCGCAGCCGACCCCCGACAGGACGAGGAGCCCGAGGAAGACGAGGAGCGCGCGCTTGCCCATCCGGAACGGCAATTGTAACGCTCGAGCCGGCCCCGGCCTTCTTTCCGGCGGAAGATGCGCCTCAGAAGCGCCCGGCGACGCCCACCGTCCCGAGGCCGAGCACGGGGACGACGCGCGGCCGGGTCCTCGCATGTTCCTCGCGGTCCCACAGCGGGATCTCCTCCCGGGCGATCAGGAGGACGTCGATCGCGGCGCCGACCGTGGCGCCAATGAGCGCGCCGACCGTCAGGTAGGTCTCCCGCGAGTGCCCGTCGTTGGGGGCGACCGCGTGCCCGATGCCGGCGCCGATGGTGGGGATGATGATGCGGGCCCCGGCGCTCCAGCCCACGCTCGCGATCTGGTTGTGCAGGAAGTGCACGACCATCGGGCACGCGAAGTACGTCGATCCGCCCGACACGTAGAGGACGCCCGAGGTGTCGACCGCGGCCGCGACGGCGAGCTGCGCCGCGGTCGCGGCGTCGCACAGGAGGACCTGCCAGCCGTACCAGCGCGTGGCCGGCCGCGTGCCCTCGTCGGAGGCCGGCGGCGTGCTCGCGGCGGGGCTCGCCACGGTGGCCCCGGGCGTCGTCGCCTTCGGGGGCGATTCGGCGCGCGATCCGGTCGCGCACGCGAGGAGCGCGCAACCTACACCCATCGCCACGCCCGTCGCCTTCATCGCCGGCTCGCCCTTAGCACACGGGTGGCCGGACGGGGGCCGCCGCTTCCCCGAGCGGCATCGGCCGGGCTACGCTCCCGGTCGTGAGCTACCGACGTCGGGGCCTCCGTTTGCGCGCGGCGTCGGCGACCCTCGCGGTCTCCACGCTGGTCGCGGGGTGCGGCTCGCCGTCGCGCGGGCCCGCAGGTCCCCGCGGTGGGGGCGGCGTCACTCCGGAGGCCCTCCGCGCGCGGACCGTGGTCGTCCACGTCCACGCCCCCGAGAAGATCGCGCAGCTGTTCGAGGGCCTCGCGCGAGGGTCGGCGAAGCGGAACGACATGCAGGCGGCCCAGTTCTACGCGACGCACGCGGTCGACTCCTTCGGCAGTGGCTTTCTGGTGCAGCGAGGCGCGGACACGTTCATCGTGACCAACCGGCACGTCGTGGACCTCTCGGAAGATCCCGAGATCCAGTTCGACGGCATCGACACCCGCATCCCGGCGGAGGTCGTGTTCGCAGACCCGCTCTACGATCTCGCGATCCTCGCCTTCGAGGCGCCGCCCCTGCGGAGCCAGACCCTCGACCTCGCGCCCTCACCGCCCAAGGATCTCGACGGCGTCGTCGCGACGGGCTTCCCCGCGCTCGGAGGCAACCCCTCTTACCAGACGACCCGCGGACAGGTGTCGAACAGCCGCCTGACCTTCGCGGATCGCGGCGCGACACTCTCGTTCATCCAGCACACGGCGCCGATCGATCCGGGATCGAGCGGCGGACCGCTCACCAACGAGGCGGGCCAGGTCGTGGGCGTCAACGTGATGAAGTTCACGGGTCGCGACAACGTCTACCTCGCCGTGCCCGCGGCCGCGATCCGCGACGCGCTCTCGGCCGCCGCGGCGGTGAAGAAGGGCCGCGAGTCGAAGGACTGGATCCTCACCGCGCTCGCGAAGTCCTGCACGTCCTTCGTGGGGATCCTGAACGCCGAGGAGCTGACGCCGGACGTACCGTTCGTGCTCGCCAACGACCTCGTCGCGGAGAAGGGCTTCGAGAGCATCCAGCTCCTCGAGCGCGATCGCAGCGCCACGAAGGGCGACCATGAGGCCCTCCGAACGGCGTTCCTCGAGAGCCCGCTCGAGGTCCTGCGGGCTGCCGTCGCGGTGCGCTTGTGGAAGGAGGCGCACGGCTCCGAGGGACCGCCGGTCTCCTGCGCCGTGCCCGAGCAGAAGCCCGAGGACGGCGACGTACGCCTCACCATCCAGTTCGCGAGGGGCAAGCGCGACACGTTCTGGAGGTTCGAGCAGGGCCACTGGAAGGTGTCGAACTTCAGCGGCATGAAGCGGACGCCGCCCGTCAAGCCGCCCGCGGCGCGTGGCCCACGCCGGTAGATCGCGGACCGCGCGTGGGCTCGCGGTCACGTGCGAGATTACGATGGATACGTCACTCGCTTTCGGGTTATCCTGGCGGGATGCTCACCTTTCGCAAGACCACAGTCCTCATTGGCACGGGCGCCCTGTTGACGGGCGCGCTCCTGATCGCGTGCGGCGACGACGACAACGCGCCGAGCGCCCAACCCGACGGCGGCGAGGAGATCGACAGCTCGGTCACGCCCACGCCCGACACCGACACCGGCGTCCCCAGCGGTGACGACGGCGGGACCGGCACCGACGGCGGGACCGGCACCGACGGCGGGACCGGCACCGACGGCAGCGTCGCCGTCGACAGCGGAGCGGACAGCGGCTGCGTGTACGCCCCCTACACGGATGGCGGGCAGCAGTGCGGTGCCCTCGACTTCGGCAAGGCGGCCGTCACGTTCACCACTGGCGGTGGCAACGCATTCGATGGCGGCGTGGGCCTGCCGCCGCCGGGGATCTACGACGCGGTCTTCGCCGAGCGGAACGCCGGCGGTGGTACGTGGCGCGAGACGATCGCCTTCGACGCGGCGGGCAACTTCGTCCGCACGCGCCAGAGCTCGATCGGCTCCAACACGATCCAGTATCGCGCCGGCAAGGCCGCGGTCGTGGGGAACGTCCTGCGCCTCACCTCCGTGTGCGCGTACCGGGACGGCGTCGGCGGCGAGGACGCGGGCGGCACGCCCGAGAACTTCGTCTACGATCTCCCGAAGGCGGGGTGCACGAACCAGTACCGCTACCTCAGCACCTCCGGGGGCGCGGGGGTGCGGATCACGCTCCAGCGGAGGTAGCCGCGCGGGAGCGCGAGGGGGCCTCGGAGCCCCCTCGCAACCCGCTACAGCAGCGACTTCGTGACCAGGTTCAGGCGGAAGCGCCCGTTGTTGGCCGCGGCGGAGTTGTAGTAGTTCGCGGTGTAGACGACGAGGCTGCCGCCGGGCGGAATCTGCTGGGCCTGCGCACCCACGAGCCCGGCCCACTGGACGGTGCACGGCGCCCCGCAAGAGTCGTTGACGGACGCGCCCGCCTTGCAGGCCTGACGCTCGGCGGCCGACACGGGCGGCGGCACCTTGTAGACCGTCAGGACGGTGTCGATGTCACTGTCGCCCGGCAGCTGGCGGCCGCCGTAGATGTCGACCGTGGCGGTCATGGCGGTGGGGTTCTTCACGACGAGGTACTTGTACTGCGTGGCGGTCGCCGAGAGCGCCACGGGGCAGACCCCGTTGTTGAGCCTCGGGATCATGTCCGCCGTCGAGGACAGCGTCGAGTCGAAGAACACCGCACCGCCCACCGTCGCGGAGATGTTGACGTCCGCAGGGAAGCCCGTGCACGGCAGCGCCGACGGCGGCCCGTAGTTGCACGTCAAATCGCAGACCTGCTCGCGGAACGTGTCGATGTCCACGCAGCCGGCGGTGATGTACTTCTTCTCGCCCGCGGTGCACGGACCCTCGCCGGTACACGCGCCGCCGACCCAGATGCACGTGCTCGTGCACACCTCGCTGCGCGTGCCGCACTTGCCGCAAGCGGAGGTGCGGGTCGAGCCCGCGACGCAGCCGCCGGGGACCTGGCCGGTGCACGGGCCGTATGCGGACCACGTCTTCGTCCCCTCGCAAACGGCGTCCTGCTTGCCGCACGCTCCGCAGTCCTTGGTGTAGATGGCGCCGGGCGTCGGGCACGGCGAACCCGGCGCGGGAGCCGGCGGGCCGGTGTCGATGCCTGTGTCGAGGAGGGTGCCGGTGTCGACGCCGGAGTCCTTGCCCGAGTCCTTGCCCGAGTCCTTCCCCGTATCGACGCCTGTGTCGGCGATCGGCGTCCCCGTGTCCTCCTCGGTGGACGCCTCGACGCCGCTGTCCTCCACGATGGGCGTCTCGTCGAGCGGCGCTTCGGCCGAGCACGCCACCCAGAGCAAGGGGCTGACGCCCACGACCAGCAAGCCAAGAGCAAACTTGATTGTACGCATGGATGAGCCTCTCGCCTGACCGGCGAGCCGAAGCCTCGGTCTAGCGCGAAGGGCGGCGCCACGCAACCAGCGTGATGCTACGTTTGCCTACATGTAGACTGAACGGCAGAGCAGCTACGAAGCCGAAAATTTCGCGCATGCGCGGGTTGCACGTGCCCTCCCCACGCGCTAGCAAGACGCGCCGTGGGGTAGGTGACTGACCTACACTCGCCAGCCGGAGAGAGGTCGTCATGCTGCGAATGCTCAAGCTTGGTTTCGGTGTTCTCGTCGCGTCCGCGCTGCCGCTCGCCTACGCGG
>SXGS01388616.1_pt1 | contig 12430 bp, 8 predicted proteins | sample 3174681 | NCBI WGS metagenome assembly SXGS01 (sample SAMN11356861, study PRJNA531348) | freshwater metagenome | isolation source: freshwater sample F1-80 | place: China: Fuxian Lake, Yuxi | collected 2017-12-25
GCACCTGGGGTTATCATCCGCTTCTCGTCACGCTCGCCAACACCGGCGAAGTCATGCGCCTCATCAATCGTTCTGGCAATCGCCCCTCCCACGAAGGCGCCGCCGACGCCTTCGATCGCGCCCGGGCCACCTGCCTGCGCGCCGGCTTTCGCAAAGTGCTCATGCGTGGCGACACCTGTTTTTCGCAGACCAAACATCTCGATCGCTGGAATGATGATGGCCGCGTCGGCTTCACCTTCGGCTACGACGCCAGGGAGAACCTCAAGGACATCGCCGAGCATTTGCCGGAAACCGCCTGGCGAACCTTGCAGCGCCGCCAGGCTGCCAAACCCAAAACCGGCACACGTCAACGCGCGGCCAACCTCAAAGACGAGATGGTGCGCCAGCGCCAATACGAGACCTTGCGTCTGCAATCAGAACAGGTAGCTGAATTCGCCTATCGACCGCACGCGTGCAAGACCGAGTATCGTATGGTCGTGGTCCGCAAGAACATCTCCCGAGAGAAAGGCGAGTTGCGTCTGTTCGACGAGATTCGCTACTTCTTTTACATCACCAACGAGTGGTCGCCGCCAGCCGCCGACATTGTGCTGGCGCCGCTCGGCGCCAACGGCCGCTTCCATCAAGAAAACACGATCCAACAAAATCAAGGCGGCGTCCACGCGTTGAAAGCGCCGGTCGATACGTTGGTGAGCAACTGGGCGTACATGGTGATGACGAGTCTGGCCTGGAACATGAAAGCGTGGGCGGCCCTGATGCTGCCGGAGACGGGGTGCTGGGCCGACCAACATCGCGCGGACAAGGCCTGGTTGTTGGGCATCGAGTTCAAGACGTTCATCAACGCGCGGATAGTGGACATCTTTGCAGAAATGCCTTTGCATTTGCACAGGCGAGATGCTAAAAGTAATTGTAACCGTTCACCCCTCTGCGCCCCTGGGTACAGGTGGAGAGGGAAGGTGGCCTTAATAGATCCGATTCTTCATCCAGCGCGTTTTCACCCATCTAGGGATTTTCGATGCGCTCAAGTTCTTTGTCTAATCGATCCCATGTGCGACGCCGTGCCGTTACCATGACGGAACTCCTTGCAGTCATCTCGATAATCGTCACGTTGACGTCGTTCGGCTTCTATGCATTCAGTTCCGCCCGGCAATTCGCGGGCCGGCAGGAAACCGACGCGAGCGCGGCCATCGCGCGCGTCAGCGCGAATTCGCGAATGCAACGGATGCCGCCGGCCACGCCGACTACGGCAATTCCTCTCCCGCAGCGGCGCCCCTACGTGCCCCAGGGTGGTCCAAACGGATATCAACAGATCGGCACGTCTCCAGTTGCGCCACACACGCCTTACGTGCCGTCGTTGACGCGCGCCGGCGCTGCGCTGGATGCCTATCTCACACGGGCGGCAAATCACGGGAGTCATGCACCGCTCCATTTCACGGCCGCGCCGACCTATGGGCTGCGGGACATGCATTTTGTCGGTGCTCCGGCGATGCCGCCGGTCTGGAAAACCACCTATGACCCTGCGGTAGACACATTCATATTGCACAGCAAGCCGGGTTCAAATTTTGTTATCTACCTGGACTTCGACGGCCATGTGGTTCCCGCGACCAATCAATGGGCCATCGATTTCAACAACGGCGCTGCAATTACCGCTGTGGCATGGAGCATGGACGCAGATCGCACTACGTTCAGCACGGCCGAACGCAACAAGATCATTCTCATGTGGGCGCGCGTTGCCGAGGATTTCGCCCCCTTTGACGTGGACGTGACCACAGAGCCGCCGGCCGCCGCGGATTTGGTCAACTCAGGTGGAGCCGACACGAAATGGGGCATTCGCGTCATCATTGGCCTCCGGCCGGTTCAGCCGTCGTCGCCGACCCCAAAAAACGACTGGAGCACGGCGGGGGGAATCGCGTACCGGCCATCCTTCAAGAACAGCGTCGATATCTGCTGCTGGGCCTGGAATGGCGATCTCAGCGCTACCCCGGAGAATTCCCTGCCCACCACTATCAGTCACGAGGTTGGACATACTCTTGGTTTGAATCACGACGGCGATAGCACCAAGACGGCGCCGAATGACGAATACTATCTCGGTCATGTCACCAATAACGGCGGCTGGGGCTCTATCATGGGGGGGGCCTTTAGTCGTAACGTCGACCAATGGAGCAGACAGACTTATCCAGGCGCCAACAACAACGAAGACGACCTTTCCATCATCGTCGGCGGCACAAGTGGGCTGACCTATCGCATAGATGATCACGCCGGCGGCGATAATGTAGGGAGTCCGACGGCGCTAAACACCGCAGGGGTTGGCGCCTTGACGACAACCTACGGAATCATCGAAAAGAACACCGACGTCGATATCTTCGTCTTTTACGCCGATCAAGGCACCAGCAGCATCAAGGTCGAGCCGCTCAGTTATGCGCCAAACCTGGATGTCAAAGCGGAAATTTATAGCGCCGCAGGCGTCTTTTTAGCGTCGGGCACGCGTTCGACCGCCACATCCATGGACGCCGAATTTACAGGCGGCATCTTGAGTCCAGGCGCCTACCATTTGCGCGTTTCTGGAACCGGCCGCGGCGGCGTCAGCGATGGATACACGAGCTACGGCAGCCTTGGCAATTATCGCATCACCGGCAGTGTCCCGCCGATGACGCCCATCATTGTTAACACCCCTGGAGGCAGCGGCGGCGGCACCAGCGGCGGCATCCGCGTTCTGAACCCGTCGCGCTGGACCTTCGATCCCAACTCCAAGACCTTTTACGGGTATATGACGATCACGAATCTCGGCAACACAACCCTCCTCACGGGATCCTTCAAGCTCAACATTACCTTGCCCGATCCGACGCTCACGGTCGTATCGTCAACCGGGAGCCAGGTCGGCGCCACCTTCACCGATACCTTCAGCGGAACCCTCGGGCCGAAACAATCGCTGAACATGCTTCTGCGCCTCAATAACCCAACTCGCCGGGCGCTGCCTACGGGCCACCATAGCTTCGCCATCATCGTGCAACAGTAGTAGGGAGAGCCGAAACGCGTGAATGCTCGATTGCTGGCGCATCGCACCAGCAACCGACTGTTCACGCGCCTCGACGCAACGCATAGCTTTCGCATGGCATCAGTAGCGAAGCTCCAAGCCAAGGTTGAACATTTGCCCGCGAAAAAATTGCTGTCGAAAACTCGGCGGTGCCGGCAGCGCGGGGGCCGCCAGTACATCCACGTTTAGACTCTGCACATTGACCGTGGTGTCAATCTCATCCGTGGGCCGCACCGTCCGCGTGAGCGCGAATACGGTATAGCCCACGTGAATTCGCAGAGCGCTGTTCACATCCAGATGCGCTTTGACCCCTGCTTCAGGCATGATCGCGAATTGATTCCGGTTGTAAGTCCCCACGTTCGACGGCTGGGCGTAAAGTCCTTCTCGATTGTCGGTCACCACGGCGCCGGTTGTGAGATCGGTCTGCACGGTCTGGCCGCTGACAACCACGGTTTGGCGGACGACTCCCATCGCGAGCTTGCCCATTACCGAAAACGTGATGCCGAGAAATTGATACTGAAGCTCGCCGCCGAATTGGCCCCCCCAGAACTGGTTCTGGGCGTTGAATGTATCGGAGTAAGTCGTGGCAAAGCCGCCGCCGTCAAGGAAATTCTCCGTGTCGAAATTGCTGTAGATTTCCTGGAGCCGAAGCCAGCGGGCGCCGAGGAAGAGATTCAAACCGGAGCTTTCAGCGTAAACGGACGGCGTGTAGAATTTCAGGTTGACTTCGGCGCCCATGATGCGCGTCGTCAAGCTGTCGGATATCGAACCGCTGCGGCTTTCGAGCAGAGCGCGTGTCGCGGCGTCTTGTGCATTCGTGTTGGGATTGAAGAAAGGCCGCGACAGGACGGGAACCCCGTTGGCGTCGGAGGTGAAGGCTTGTTTGCTCGAGCGATCCTCCATGCCGAAGAAAGTCGCCTGGATATTGGCCGCTTCCGGATCGACGAGCCAGTAGGTGAAAGTCGCCAAGAACGCGGGGCGTTGCGAACTGCTCGCGTCGCCGCCGAGAAACTGCGTGTTCGGTTGCCCCAGAGCGCCGGGAATCGCACCGGAACTCGTATCGGGGGGACCCGTTGTCGCCAAATTTGGAATCTGCCTGGTTGTGTACGCGAAGAAAACGTAGTCGAGCGAGAGTTCGGTGAGTGCCGGCCAACGCCGAATCGGTCCTGAGCCTCCCGCAGGTATGGTAAACTCGCTGCCGCGCGGCGGGTCCTGGGCGCGCACGGCGGACACACTTCCGCTGACGCTTGCCAGGATGCCAACCAGCAGCCCAAGTAATCTGCGTGAACGACGCATGCGTGTCCCTGAATCAGGCCTGTGCCACGTTGGGGGCCGAGTTGCCGCTGCAAAGAGCGCATCCATCTCAATGCGCAAGGCCCGGCGCTTCCACCTTGCACTTTGCATCGGCGTTATAATCGGCAGTCTTTAGCTGATCGGCATAATCCGAACCTCGCGCCGCGGCCCCAGCTTGCCTGGGCCGCGCAGATCCCGGGAATTGCTTTCGCAAACGATGGAATTTGCCCGTGATGTTAGCCGTCCTTCTGCGTTCATTTTTCCGTCAAGCAATACTGCAAACACTCGATATCCACGTCTTCGGCCCATGTCTGGTGTTTGATCTTGTGCGGAGCCAATCGTACGAAGTGTTTCCTGGAAGAGCACTGTGCCGGTATCGCGGCACGCCTAAACGCTGGGAGTTTTCGGCGCGGCCACCTGAAAAGGCAGAGGCGTGCCCGCCAGGCCCGCAAGCAGATTTTCGATCGACATCTCGGCCATCCGTTGCCGCGTTTGATCGGTGGCGCTGCCCAGGTGCGGCGCGATGATCACATTGTCAAGCCGAAGGAGCGGATGATCGCGCGGCAACGGTTCCGGATCAGTGACGTCGAGGCCAGCCGCGTAAATCGTGCGCCGGGTCAAGGCCTCAGTCAGCGCCGTGGTATCGACAACCGGACCGCGCGCCGCATTGATAAGAATGCTGGTCGGCTTCATCTTCGCGAATTCCGGGCGGCCGATGAGATGGCGGGTTTCGGCCGTCAACGGCACGGTGAGCACGACGTAGTCCGAGGTCGACAGCAACTCGTCGCGGGACACGTATTTCACGCCCAGCGCCTGCTCAACATCAGGCCGAGGATGCCGATTGTGGTAGAGCACGGTCATGTCGAAAGCCCGAGCACGCCGGGCAACCTGCATGCCAATGCGGCCCAGGCCGAAAATCCCAAGCGTCGCGCCATGCACCTCGCGGCCAAGCATGTAGGAAGGATCATAGCGAAGGAAGTTCGGCCCGCGCGCGTAGCGGTCGCCTTCCACGAGCCGGCGCCCGGCCGCGAGGAGCAGAGCGAACGCCATGTCCGCGGTGGCGCCATCGAGCACGCCCGGTGTGTTGCCGACCGGGATGCCTCGCCCCGTTGCCGCCGCGACATCAATGTGATCGACGCCGACGCCGAAATTGCTGATGACGCGAACCGCGGGCAAGCGCTCGAGCAATTCGCCGTTCACTATCGGATGTCCGTAGGTGTAGATCGCCTCGATATCTTCGCGGTGAGAGGCTGCCGTAGATTCCCAGGGGATCAATACGGCATGGTCCCTCAGCGTCTCCAGGATGAATGGCGACACCGGAAGATCCGCGAGGATCAGTGGCAAACGGCGCGAATCAGGAATAGTCATTACATGAGCCCTCGGCTTTCATTTCTTGCCCAAATCCCTCAGGAAAGTGTACCGATCGCAAGTCGTCGTCGGGCAGGTTTGATAGTCGTTTCCTTTCATGACCGCAATAGCCGCACTCCGCTGACATTTGCATTGCTTCTGGTCGCTACGTGCGATATGATTCAACATACATACAACACACGCCAGTTGCCGCCTCGCCTTCCTTCGATTCTCTTACCTGACCATACGCCTTCGAGATCTTCGCCCATGATCGCATCGCGCCGCTTCACACCGAGATGGATGTTTGCGTTTGCCGCCTTGGTCGCGAGCGTTGCGCCGACGGCGCTTCGTGCCGACGAGGTTCCTTTCACGCGCGTGGCCCCGCTTTTTCAGAAGCACTGTTACGGTTGTCACGGCTCCGAGAAAGCCAAGGGCAAGCTGCGGATCGACAAGCTCAATCCCGATTTCCTCAAAGGCAACGACGGCGACCACTGGCGCGACGTGCTCGATCGGCTCAATTTCGGCGACATGCCTCCCGCGAAGGAGCCGCCCCTCAAGAAAGAGGATCGCGAGTTGATGACGGCCTGGCTCACACAGGAGCACCGGCGTGCCGCGCTCGCGAAAAACCAGACCACGCACTTCCGCCGCCTGACTCGCCGTGAATACGAGCGAACGCTGCAAGATCTGCTCGGCATCTCGATTGACTTCGGCTCACGACTTCCGGAAGACGGCCGCTCGAAGGACGGCTTCCGCAACGACGGTGACGCGCTGCGGATGTCGCCGCTACAATATGAAACCTACTTGCAAATCGCGGATGAAGCTCTCGCCGAGGCCATCGTGTCAGGCCCGGCGCCGGTGGTGCATCGCTATCGGCTTTCGGTCGGCGAGAAGCACTCGAATTTTAGTGTCACGAGTTTACCAAAGCCTGAGGGGAGGCCGGGGGAGCCGTTCGATTACGACACCAAGAAAGGCAAAGCGTTCCGTATCTGGAACATGTCGGCGCCCAACAAGGAAAAAGACAAGGTATGGGACGGTACGCTGGCGCCATCGGCGGTCCGGCGTTTCGGCGAGGCGGCCGTGCAAATGCCGGAGCGTTGTTACGCTTTCGGATTCAATCACGCGTTCCGTAAAGGCGAGACGCTCATCAAGGTCCGCGCTGCCAACGCTTTACCAGCCGAAAAGACCGATCGCTTGCCGTCCTTGACGCTCGCCATTGGCTCGACAAACTTCCACGGCGTTGAGTTGAAAACCGTCGGTACGCCGATCGAGATCGATCACGCCGATTACCGCACGTACGAATTTCGCATTCGTATGGAGAATTTCTCGGTCCCGAATACGGGGCCGTTGAACGACAGGAACTCGGCGGTGGTGGCCGCATGGAATTCCGCCAAGGCCGTCAAAGGCGAGACACAGCCGCCGCGGCTAAAGATCGAGTGGATCGAGTTCGAGAACCCGTATTTCGAAACATGGCCGCCGAAGACACATACGGACATTCTTGTCGCCAGGGACGACCGTACCGAGCCAGCGTATGCTCGAGATGTCGTGGCCCGCTTCGCAGCGCGTGCCTATCGCGGCCCGCTCGCTCCAGCCGAACTCGATCGACTGATGAACTATTGGACCAAGGCACGCGCCAACACCGATACGTTGGAAGGCAGCTTACGCGATACGCTCGGCGTCGTTTTGACTTCGCCGCGCTTTCTCGGTCTGCCTGCGAGCCGCACGGGCGGGACCAAGGAGAAGCTGACCGATCATGAAATGGCGGCGCGGATTTCGTACCTCCTCTGGAGCACCATGCCCGACGAGACGCTCTTTCGTCTCGCCGACCAAAAGAAACTGCGCGACCCCGCCGTGCTGACCGCGCAAATTCGCCGCATGATTCAAGATCCCAGGGCCTGGTCGTTCATCGAACAGTACGCCGAGCAATGGCTGGACCTGGATCGCCTGCAACGCGTGACCATCAGCAAGAGCAACTATCCAGGCTTCGACGATCAGCTTGCCGCGGCGATGCGGCTAGAGACGATCCATTTTTTCGGCGAGGTCCTACGCGGCGACTTGAGCATCTTCCAGTTCCTCGCCTCCGACTTCACCTGCGTCAACGAAACCCTGGCGGCGCATTACGGCATCGCGGGCGTGAAAGGCCTCGCGTTCCGCAAGGTGAAGCTCGACGAAGCGCACCACCGCGGCGGCGTCTTGACCCACGCCAGTATCCTGACGGGCCTCTCCGACGGCAAGGACGGCCATCCGATCAAGCGCGGCATGTGGCTGCTCAAGAATCTGTTCGACGAGACGCCGCCGCCGCCGCCGAACGTGCCGGAGTTGAACCGCGAGAATCCGCAGGTGAAGAACCTGACGATCCCGCAGGCGCTCGCCGTCCATCGCAATAGCACCGCGTGCATGGGCTGCCATCGCAAGATCGATCCCTGGGGCATCGCCTTCGAGGAGTACGACGCCGTCGGCAACTGGCAACGCGACGGCATTGGCGCATCGTTCCGAAAAAAGCGGACCCAGCATCCGATCGATGCCAAGGCCGAATTACCCAGTGGCGTCAAGGTTGACGGCATGAGCGAATTACGCAACGAGCTGCTGCGCTCGAAGTCAGACGAATTCCGCCGGGCGATGCTGCGGAAGGTGATGGCCTACGCCTTGGGTCGGTCGCTCACGCTCGGCGACATCGAGGCGGCCGACGCACTCGCGCCGACTCTTCGGAAGCGCGGCGACCGGTTGCCGGCTCTCATCGAGTTGATTGCGGCCAGTGAGCCGTTTCAGTCGAAGTGACGCCTGCGCTGTTGACCACTGCCACTGCGTGCCGTATTATCGGGTTATGTTTTCCATAGAATACGCGGAAGGCGTGTCAGAAGATTTGAGAGGACTGAGGGCGACAGACCGAAAACGCATCCTGGACAAGATCGAAGAACAGTTGCAGGGCAATCCCTCGGAGCAAACGCGGAACAAGAAAATGCTCGTAGGTCTCAAGCCGCCCTGGGAGCATGAGGAACCGGTGTGGGAATTGCGGATCGGCAGCTTTCGGGTTTTCTACGATGTGGATGAGCAAGAACAACGGGTCATCGTCCGTGCGGTACGGACCAAGCCGCCGCACAAGACCACGGAAGAAATTTTATGAAAGTCATCAGCCTGGATGAGGCCAACATGGAGAAGTGCCTCCGTGACGCGCAGCAGGAACGTGTGGTATTGACGCGAAAGGGCAAACCTGTCGCTCTTCTTCTCGGCGTGGCGGGGTCCGATCTAGAGCAAATCGAACTCGGCCATTCGGACGAATTGTGGGCTATGCTCCGAAAACGAAGGAACCAGAAGACATTGAACCGCAAGGAACTTGAGAATCGTTTGGCGCAGTCGAAGTAAAAATCAGTCGAACCAAGTAACGAAAGGTAACCCCACCATGCCTCAAGCCTCCTGGCATCTTGATAGACGAACCTTCCTCCGCGGCGCCGGCGTGGCGCTGGCCTTGCCGTGGCTCGAAGCCATGTCGAACGCCAATCAGCCGGTGGCGCGGCCGAAACGCTTTTGCGCGTTCTTCTTCGGCAATGGCGTCGCGCTCCCTGGGCGAAATCAGGCCCACTTCCAGGACTGGCACTGGTTCCCGCATACCGATGGCGCCGACTATCGCTTGAACCGTTCGCTCGATCCGCTGGAGCCGCATCGCCGCGACTTCACCATCTTCGGCGGTTTGTCGCATCCATCGAGCCGACAGCTCGTCGCGCACAATACAGTGGACATCTGGCTCTCGGGGGCGGACATTCGCGTCAACTTGGAAAACTCGATTTCGATCGACCAGGCGATCGCCCGCCGGTACGCAGCACAGACCCGCATTCCCTCGCTGGTCCTGTCGAGCCAGGGCGGCGTCGGGACCAAGAGCCGATCGACGACGATCTCCTTTGACGCTCAAGGCCGCGCGATACCGGCCGAGTCGATTCCGCGCCGAATCTTTGAACGTCTATTCGAGCCGCCCGCCGAAGGAGACCGCGCCGCACGGGAGCGGGCTCTCGCGTCGGGACGCCGCCGCGTCGATTTTCTGCAGGAAGACGCACGCTCGTTGCGCAACAACCTCGGCCGGCCCGACCAACAGCGGCTAGACGAGTTCCTGCAATCGCTCAGCGAGGTCGAAAACCGGCTCCAGCGATCACAAGAATGGCTCGGCCGGGCGATGCCACAGGTCAATCGTAACGCGATCAATCTCGATGTCTCGCCGCGCGGCCCGACCGACTACATCCGCACCATGCTCGACCTGATTGTCCTTGCGTTCGAAACTGACACGACGCGCGTAGCCGCCTATCAGATTTGTGCCGAGGACGGCGTCGGCATCTGCGACCGTTTCCCGTCGATCGTCGGCATCGGCGGCGGCGGCCATCACGGTCTGAGCCATGACAACAACTCGCTGAACTGGGCCCGCTACGACCGCTACCTGGCCGAGCAATTCGCGTATTTCCTCAATCGTCTCGGCTCGATCCGCGAAGGCGACGCACGGCTCCTTGACAACACGATGGCCCTTTACGGCAGCGGCACGAGCACCACCCATAACGCTCGCAATTATCCCACCATCCTCGCCGGCGGCGGTAACCTCGGCCTGCGTCACGGCCGCTTCATCAAGCAGCAAACCGAGCGTCCGCTCGGCGATCTCTTTGTGACGATGCTCCACCGCTATGACATCCCGGTCCGTTCATTCGCCGAAAACACGGGCGAGTTTTCCGAAATCCTCGCGAGAAACTAACACCTGCGAACGCGCTGCGACGCGAAGCGTCCTGCCACATTGTGGCATGAAGCTCCGCGTCGTATTATTTTCAGGCGAACATCGCATGATCGAAGAACTCAGCTCAGCGATGTCACACCAAACAGCCCGTTGATATAGTCGTAATTTCCCCGCCGATCATAGCGAGCACAACGGTGGCGAAATAACGACTATGTCAACGGGCTGTTACCTGAATTGCCCTCGCACCAAATCGACCACCGCGAGTATAATCCACCCCAATGCATTGACGATCATCCATCCAGGAAGGGCTCAACCATGTCACGCTGGAATCTCTCTTGGCTTTTGGGCATCACCGCGGCCGCCCTCATCGGCATCTCGATCACGTATAGCGCTCCCAGGACGCAGAACAAGAAGCATCAAAACCTCAAGCTGCTCGTGGACGTCCTCGATGAAGTCGAGAAGCGCTACGTCAAGGAACTCGATCAGGACAAGATGCGCGACCTGATCGAGCACATGGTCAACGGCGGTCTCGAAAAGCTCGATCCGCACTCCGCCTTCATCGGCGCCGACGAGTACAAATCTTTCCGTCAGGCCAGCCGCGGCAAGTTCGGCGGCGTCGGCATCCGCCTCGGCATCGATGTCAAGACCGGCGCCTTCCTCGTCGAAAGCCCCATGCCAGGCACCCCCGCTTACGATGCCGGCGTCAACCCCGGCGACCTCATCCTCAAAGTGGACGGCAAAGCCCTCGACAACTGGAGCCTCAAGCAAGTCGTCGAAGCCATTCAAGGCGAGCCCGGCACCGATGTCACGCTGACCGTGCGCCACGAAGGGGCGAAGGCTCCGGTCGATCTCAAGATGACGCGAGCCGAGATCAAGATCGAAAGCGTCATGGGTGATCAACGTGATAAGGTCGACCTCAAGAAATGGAACTTCTGGATCGATGAGGACACTCGCATCGCCTATGTCCGCGTCAACGCCTTCACCGAGACAACGACCGACGAACTCACGCGCGTCGTCGATGCCCTGCAGAAGAATGGCTTGAAGGGCCTCATCGTTGATCTCCGCAACAACCCCGGCGGGCTCCTGCGCTGCTCCGTCGAAGTCTCTTCCATGTTCATCCCCGACGGCAAGGAGGTCGTCTCCACCAAGGGACGAGGCGATAAAATCGAAGAGGTCTACACCGCGCGCATGAAGAAGGCCATGAAGCCCGATGTCTATTACCCGATCGCGATCATGATCAATCGCTACAGCGCCAGCGCCAGCGAGATCGTCGCCGCCGCCCTGCAGGATCACGCCCGCGCCGTCATCATCGGCGAACGCAGCTTCGGCAAAGGCAGCGTGCAGAATCTCATCGAGATGGAAGACGGCTCGACCGCTCTGAAGCTGACGACCGCGAGTTACTGGCGTCCGAGCGGGCGCAACATCCATCGCTTCCCCGACAGCAAGGAGAAGGACGATTGGGGCGTCAAACCCGATAAGGGCTACGAGGTCGAACTCACCGACGAAGAGCGGATCGAATACTACAAATGGCGACGCGAGCGTGACATCATTAGACGTGATGCCAAGCCGCCGGAAAAAGTGGAGGACAAGGACAAAAAAGAATTTCGCGATCGGGTGCTCGACAAGGCCGTCGAGTACATCCGCGCCGAGATCGCCAAGGGCGAGAAACGCGGCGCGGCCCCGGCTCCGGTCGCAAATCCGGTCGCTCATTCTGGGCCGACCCTTCCCGCATCGATTCGGCCGGACGCCGTAGCCGAGGTTGACGATCGCTCGTATCGCAACACCCGCCGCTGAAGATGGCTCCCGAAATGAAAACGTCACGCTTGCCGCGCGCTCGGCGTGTAAGCGTGACGTCTGCGTTGTCTGGGTCAAGTCCGGAAGGAAGTGAACAAGCCGATGACGCAGCCTGAATGAACCAAGGTCTGCTGATTTTTCCGCGTCTCGCCCTTGTCAGGCGACGCCATTCACCGATAATATGGAACCTGGGACGCATCGCGGTGTCTTTATGACAGCGATCCATCCGCCTCCTTAGCTCAGTTGGTAGAGCAGCTGAC
>SXGS01246797.1_pt1 | contig 12429 bp, 10 predicted proteins | sample 3174681 | NCBI WGS metagenome assembly SXGS01 (sample SAMN11356861, study PRJNA531348) | freshwater metagenome | isolation source: freshwater sample F1-80 | place: China: Fuxian Lake, Yuxi | collected 2017-12-25
CTCAGACATCTGCCCGGTGGACATGGTGGTGGCGATGTCTTTGAAGACAGCCTCTCCCGCCGAGTCCTTCAAGCCTCCCACGAAGGTGGCGCCAAGGGCGTAGTAACCGGCCAACGGGATGCAGATCAGGAACGAACAGAGCACGAAGACTGCAAACGACGGCGACTTGAGAAGCGCCAGCGCGTCAAGGCCGAGGATGTCCTTCGTCGAAACGGCCTTCCCTCGGGATGCGGGCGGGGTGTGCGGCAGCGAGAAGCTGTAGAGCCCCAGTAGGATCCCGGCGGCGCCGGCCACCTGGAACTGAGTCGCCGCGGTGTCCGCATGGAGCACCGAACTGATGATGATGCCCGCAACAATCCAGCCGATCGTGCCGCCGACCCGGATCAGCGGAAACTGCTTTTCCTGGTTCGTGATGGCATGGAAGGCCACCGAGTTGGTCAGGCCCAGAGTCGGCACATAGCAGAGCGCATGGAAACCTACGACGGCGAGGAACGCGTTCGGCCCCTGCTCGGCGATCTGCGGCACAGCCAGCAGCGCGATGCCGCCCAGGATGTGCAGAACTCCGAGAACGCGTTCGGTGGCGAAGAAACGGTCGGCGACGATCCCGAGGAAGAACGGCGAGATGATCGCGGCGATGGGCACGAGCGAATAAGCCCATGCCAGGGCATCCTTCAGGCCCTCATTGGCGTTGAGGAACGGTCCCATCGACACGTACCAGGCGCCCCAGACGAAGAACTGCAAAAACATCATCACGAACAAGCGCGACGTCACGTTCACGCTGGTTTCGGAACTCCCGGACTGGTGCATTCCATTCCCCTCGATCGCCACAGCCGTCCCCGCCGCAGCGAGGTATCGGCAACCGCTACCAATTCGCGGCGGGGGCATCGGTTTTCCTGCCCGGCGAGGGGTTCGCTGGAGCGGGATGGCTCGTCCGTGTTTCCCAACCGGCCCGGATTGCGCTAGCATAGCGACGCTGCAGTGCAGATCGTCGACTCGGGCCCGGCCCGGGGACGCTTCCGGAGAGTAGAGGAACCGCATCGTATGGCCGCCGGCTCACAGATTTTCCCCGCGCTCTTGCTCATCGCGGATGGGCTGGGGGACCGCCTTGTGCCCGAACTCGGAAATCGCACCCCGCTCGAGGCCGCGTCGACCCCCACGCTCGACACAATGGCGGCGGAAGGCGAGAGCGGGCTGCTCGATCCCATCGCGCCCGGCGTTCGCGGAGGCAGCGACACCGGCCACCTCGCCATCCTCGGCTACGATCCCTACCGCTACTACCCCGGCCGCGGCCCGTTCGAAGCGCTCGGCATCGGAATGGAAGTGCGGCCCGGAGATCTCGCCTTCCGCTGCAATTTCTCCACCGTAGACTCGGAACTGGTGGTGTTGGATCGCCGCGCGGGGCGAATCAACGAGGGAACCACCGAGCTGGCGGCGGCGCTCGACGGCATGGTCATCGAAGACGTCACCTGCTTCTTCAAGGAGTCCATCGCCCATCGCGCTGCGTTGGTGATGCGGGGACCGGGGCTGGGCGCCCGCGTTACCGATGTGGATCCTCACGCCGACAACGTGCCGGTCTGGGTGTCGCACGCCGTCGATCCGACCGATGAGGCCAGCGTCAAGACCGCCCGCGTTCTGAACGCGTTCGTCCGAAAGAGCTTTGAGATGCTGGATGGCCATGCGGTGAATACCGCGCGCAGGGCGGAGGGCAAGAACCCCGCCAACGTCGCGCTTCCCCGCGGGATCGGGGTGTCGCCGCACCTGCCGAACTTTGACGCCATGAACGGGGTCAAGGGCGCCTGTATCGTGGAAGTCGGTCTCGTCAAGGGTCTGGCCCGTTATCTCGGGATGACCGTCATTGATGTGGAAGGCTCCACGGCATCGCTCGACACCGACACCGGCGCCATCGGACGCGCGGTCGTCGACGCGCTCGGCGAGCACAACTTTATTCTGTGCAACGTGAAGGGGCCGGATGTGGCGGGCCACGACAAGAACGCCCGCGGCAAGGTCGGCATCATCGAGAAGATCGACTCGATGGTCGCGGAAATCATTGAGGCCACCCACGGACAGATCATCATTCTGGTGACGGGAGACCATTCCACGCCGGTGACCTACGGCGATCACACCGGGGAACCGTGTCCCGTGGTGATCTGGGGTCCGCCCGTGCGGCAGGATTTCGTGAAGAGCTTTGGTGAGACAGCCGCAACGCAGGGAGGGATCGGACGGATCCGGGGCCTCGATGTGGTGCGCATCCTCACCAGTTACATGGGCGTGCAGGAGAAGTTCGGAGCCTGAGGCTCGAGAGCACGCTGGGATGAGACTGCTCGCGCTGGATGGCGGCAACAGCCGCCTTACCGCCGCCGTTCTTGAGAACGGGGTGTGGCAAGGGGGCGACGGGCTTCCCACCTCTGAGGTGGAGGCCGTCGGCGGCGGCGTTGAGCGACTCATCCGTTCCGTTTTGACGGCCTGCGAATCTGGCCCGATCGAGGGCGCCGTGGCGTGCCTGGTGCGGCCGGGACTCACCGGGGTGGTTTCCAGCGCCGTGCAGGCGGTGCTGGGCCTGCCGTTGAGTCGCGTGGGGCATGAACTCCGGCCGGAGATCGAGATCCGCTATCGGCCCGTCGCCGGCTGCGGCCGGGATCGGGTGTTGGGCGCCTGGAAGGCCCGTGAGGAGTTCGGCGCGCCCGTGATCGTCGTGGACTTCGGAACCGCCACCACGTTCGATGTGGTCTCAGCCGATGGCGCATTCATCGGCGGGGCCATTGCGCCGGGTGTTTCCGTCGCGGCGGAGGCGCTCTTCCGTGCGGCGCCCCGCCTGCCGCGCATCGCTCCGAGGGCGCCCCTCACCGCACTGGGCTCCGACACGGAGCATGGTCTGGCGTCGGGGATCTATGGCGGATACCGGCATCTGGTGGATGGGTTGGTCGGGCAGTTGATCGACGAACTGGGCGGGGAGCCGACGGTGGTCGCGACCGGCGGATGGTCGGAACTCATGGCGCCCGCCTGCACGCGCATCCGCCACCACCGCCCCCATTTGCTGCTGGAAGCCATGGCTCAACTCTTCGCAGAGGCCGCTCCATGAGTGCGATCGCGACCTCGACAGCGGTTCCGAGCCAATCAGAGAGCCTGCCGGCGCTCGCTCCGATGCGGATCGGACCGGTCAACGTGTGGCCGCCGATCACGCTTGCCCCCATGGCAGGGGAGACCGGCAGCGTGCTTCGAAGACTCTGCCGCCGACAGGGCGCCGGGCTGGTCTGCACCGAACTCACCTCCAGCCACGGGTTGTTCTACAAGAATCGCCGCAGCGCCGAGTACCTGATCTGGGACGCCGAGGAGCATCCGATTGCGGCGCAGCTTTTCGGTTCCGAACCCGAGGTGATGGCGGTCGCCACCCGCATGGCCTGCGAGGCCGGCGCCGATCTGATCGACATCAACATGGGCTGCTGGGTGCCGAAGGTAGCCCGGACCGGCGCGGGAGCGTCTCTCCTGAAGGATCTCTGCCGGGCTCGGGCCGTTATGTCGGCCGTGGTGGAGGCAAGCAGCGTGCCCGTCACGATCAAAACGCGGGTGGGCTGGGACGGGTGCGTCGGCAGCGCCGTGGAGATGGCCCGACTCGCGCAGGACTGCGGTGTCGCGGCGGTTGCAATCCATGGCAGAACGGCGGTGCAGGGCTTCACGGGCCGTGCAGACTGGGGTCCTATCGCAGAGGCCGCGCGCGCGGTGCGAATCCCTGTTATCGGGAACGGCGATGTCTGCACGCCGGAGGATGCGGCCCGCATGTTTCGAGAGACCGGTTGCGCCGCGGTGATGGTGGGACGCGCAGCGCTCGGCAATCCCTGGATTTTTCGAGAAATGAGCAGTTACCTGCTCGACGGCGCCTCTCTTCCGCCCCCCACTGCGGAAGAGAGGCTGGAAGTGACGTATGAACATGCGCGCCTCACGGCGATGCAGGCTCACGGCAGCGACGCTCCAGACACGCCGGTGCACGCATCCGCGCGAGGACAACTCTCACATTACCTCTGCGGCCTGCCCCACGCCGCGGAGGCGCGAAGAAGAATGGTGCGAATTCGGACCCTCTCCGATGTCCGTGAAATACTGGATGCCGTGGAACGGGCGCACCGGGGCGAGCCCGCGTTCGCGGCATAGGCAAAGACAAGAACTCCGGCAACGGGGAGGATGACGATGTTGACGCGCAGCAGCAAACTGGCGCTGGTGATTCTTCTGGGATCGCTTCTCGGCGCCGCCCCCTCGAGGGCCGTGGTTCAGAAAGGTGAAACCGGTCCGGCGTTTGTGGATGTCGGCCGGGTGCTGAATGTCTATCGAAAGACACAGGCGTTCGCCAAGGCTCAGCAGCAGTTCGCCGAGAAGGAGAAGGCGCTCGGGGAAGAGATGAGCTTCTTGGCGCAGATCCGTTTCTGCACCCCGGAAGAGACCAAGCAGGCTCTGGCGATTCGCACGAAAGGCGAGACTGCTTCAGCCGCTGACAAGGCCAAGCTGGCCGAGTTCAAGAAGCGGGTCGACGACATCGAGAACGAGCTGACCCGACTCTCCCAGAAGGAGAAGCCGACCGACGCCGAGACGAAGCGGCTTCAGGAGCTCTCCACGAAGCGCACCGAGTCCGCGCAGGCGCTGGCCGAGGCGGCCTCCGAGCGCCGAGAGCAGCTTCGCGAACTGGACTCGCAGCTTCTGGAGTCGGTGCAGGAAGAGATCATGAAGGTCGTCGAGAAGGTGGCCAAGGAAGCCAAGATCCCCGTGGTCTACAACCGCACCGCCGTGCTGGTGGGAGGCAACGACCTCACCGAACAGGTCATTCGGAAGCTGGGCAAGTAAGCGCCCCGGCGCTTCTCGCTGCCTGGACGAAGTCCCGAAGTTTCACCGGGTCCTTGCGACCCGGTGAACGCTCCACTCCGGTCGAGACGTCTACCCCATAGGGCCGCGTCTGACCGATGCACTCAGCCACATTCTCCGGCGTTAAGCCGCCCGCCACGATCAGGCGCCCACCCCAACCCTGAACTTCATTCGCCAGCGCCCAGGGAAACCGGTGGCCGGTGCCGCCGGCAACACCCGGCACGTAGGCATCCAGGAGCCAGGCGGACGCGGCGCGATAGGCGCGGATCTGTGCGAGATCCTCGGAGCAGCGAACCCGAAACGCCTTGATGCTCCGCACGGGACAGGCGGCCACACGCTCGGGCGATTCGGCGCCGTGGAACTGGATCACATCCAGCGGACATTCCCGAAGCACGGGCTCGGGAGCCTCATCCACGAAGAGTCCCACGGTGGTGAGGAACGGCGGCAACTCCCGGATGATCTCGGCCGCATCAATGGGCTCAATTCGGCGGGGGCTCGGCGCGAAGATGAATCCCAGCGCATCGGCGCCCGCATCCACCGCATCGAGGGCATCCTCGATACATGTGATGCCGCAAATCTTGACCCGTACCGGAGCACTCATCTCGAAACCCGGAGCATTCCGGCTCCAGCGAGATCGAATTCCGGCGGAAAACGCGTCTCCGAGCTGTAGCGGGCGCCGGTCCATGCCGCGCCGTTGAGTTCTGCCCCCCGCAAATCCGCTCCCATCAGGTGCGAGCCGCGGAGATCGGCAAATGCGAACACAGCGCGGCGGAGGTCCGCGCCGTGCAGATCAGCCCGGGAAAGATCGGTCTGAGTGAAATCCGCGCGCTCCGCCTTCACCAGGCTCAGCTCCGCACGATTCAGCCAGCTTCGAGTCAGCGACGCGCCCACCAGCACGGCGTCCCGAAGGGTGGCGCCCTGCAGGTTGCACCCCTGCAGGGTCGAGCGAGAGAGGTTCACCTGATCCAGGCGGGCCCCGTAGAGGGTGGCGCTGGTCGCATCCACGGCCGTGAGATTGGCGCCGAGCAGATCGGCTCCGGAGAAGTCTGCCTCACGCAGGCAGGCATCGTGGAGGTCGGAGTGCCGGATGCGCGCGAACCGGGCCCGCACGGAGTCGAAACGGGCCCCGCCGGCGCGGACGGTGGAGAGATTGGCGTACTCGAGGTTTGCCTCCGTCAGGAGTGCCCGCTCCAGCGACGCGGCACGCAGGTCGGCGAAGGCGAGATGGGCCTGAGAGAGATCCGCGTCGTGCAGATCGGCCCAATCGAGCACACAGTTCTGCATCCGCTCTTTTCTGAGGTCCGCCATGGCGAGGGCGGCGCGCGTCAGGTCCTGCCCCTCCAGCGAGGAGGCTTCCACCTTCAATAAGACCGCGCCGGTTGTCCGGTGGCGCACGAAGTAGGCCGGCCCCGAGGGCAGCGTCATTCTGAAAGAATCCCTGAAAGCATCTCTACCCACCCCAACAGCCGCTCATCGTCCCCATCCGCGGCAATCAACTGTAAACCCAGCGGCAAACCTCCGGGGCCGAGTCCGAACGGAATCGTGGCCGCCGGAACCCCAGCATGGCTCCACGGAAGATTCATACAGGGGTCGCCGGTCCATTCCAATCCCCGAGGCGCCTCTCCCACGGCAGGCGGACAAAGGAACAGGTCGAGTGAGCGCGCCTCCAGCGCCGACCGCACCTCCGCACGCAGTTGCAAACGGCCGGCGACGCCGACCTCCGCCGACTCCCGAGAGATGGCGGAGCCGCGCATGAGGATCTCTGCGGTCTTTGGTCGATACAGGGACAGGTATTGCCGGCCCCACTCGGCGTGGATCTCCGCCATCTCGAAGGCGATCATCGTTTGATGCCGCTCCGCAACCTCGGGAAGATCGCTCAGAAACGGGATCTCTTCCACATGGATTCCGGAAGAACGAAAGACCGCCACCGCGTCGGCCACTCGTTCGAGCGCCTCGGGGGAGGCCTGGTCCAGATACGGCCCGGTGGGGATGCCGATTCGGGGCAGTTCCCGGGGCGCGGCGACACCTTGCCAGTCGTCGGCCAGCACCGACGCCAGCAGACCGAGCCCAGCGGCATCCTGGGTGAACCAGCCGAGCGTATCCACGCTGATCGAGAACGGAATGACCCCATCCATCGGCACGCGGCCGTAGGTCGGCTTGAAGCCGAACACGCCGCAGAATGCCGCCGGACGGATTACCGAGCCGACGGTTTGGGTGCCGAGCGCCGCAGGAACGATGCCCGCCGCCACCGCCGCGGCTGAACCGCTGCTCGAGCCGCCGGGGGTGTGATCGAGCCCATGGGGATTCCGGGTGGGACCCGGTTCCGAAAAGGCGAACTCAGTGGTCACGGTCTTGGCGAACGGATAGGCGCCGGCTTCACGGAGGCGGCGAATCAGGGTGGCCTCGGGGCCGCCCAGCGCCTCCGGAGGAAGATTGGAACCCGCCGTGGTGGGAAAGCCGTCTACCTGAATGATGTCTTTCACGCCGATGGGAATTCCAAACAGCGAGAGCCCGGCGCGCCGCTCAGCAGCGGTTCCGGCCAGCTTCGAGAGCGCCGGCTCAAGCCGTTCGGCTCGCCCGGGATCCTCCATCAGGGAATGGATCTCCGGCTCCACCGCCTCGGCCTGGTCCAGGCGCGCCTCGGCGAATTGCCGGACGCTCCGTCGTCCCGTGCTCAACTCTTCGGCCGCAGCCGACAGAGGAAGTCGTTCTCGTTTCGCACAACTCATGGGGTGGGTTTCCTGCGTTTCAGCCGGGGCGAGGAGGATGCCCGACCGTTCCCGTGCTTCGCTGCGGCAGCTTCTCAACCGAGCCAGCCGCCTGAACCGGACGATTGAAACAGACCACTAAACAAACTGCCCGAGCGGTCCGCCTCCACGCACACCGTCAAGTGTCTCCGCAAACCAATCTCTCACCTACCCCCAACACCCTCGTTCGTCAACTATGGTAAGCATTCACGATCTCCTCGAACTTGCGATTCGGAACCGAGCCTCGGACCTCTTCATCAAGGCGGGCTCGCCACCGGCTCTTCGGATCGACGGCACGGTCATTGCCACCAAACTGGCGGTGCTGGACGCGGCGGACACTCAGGAACTGGCGCAGTCCATTATCTACACCGCGAGTCGGGATTACCTTCTCCGCTTTCACGCCCCCGGCAAGGAAGCCGACGATATTCCGGACCTCGCCGAGTCGCAAATGGAGCACCTCGCCGAGAAGGAAGAAATCGATCTCGTCTTCACGGTCCCGAATCTCGTCCGGGTGCGCGCCAATCTATTCCTGCAGCAGAGCACCGTTGCGGCGGCGCTCCGGATCATTCCGCTTCGACCGTTCAGCATTGAAGAGCTGAACCTGCCGCCCGTACTGAAAGAACTGGCCGAGGTGCGGCAGGGGCTCATCCTCGTCGCCGGACCCACCGGCAGTGGTAAGTCCACCACGCTCGCCGCGCTCATCGACCACGTCAGCTCCTCCCGACACGGCAACATCATCACGGTGGAAGATCCGATCGAGTACGTCTTCGAGGACAAGAGCTGCGTCATCTATCAACGCGAAGTGGGTCGCGACACGAAGAAGTTCGCCAGTGGCCTCCGAAGCGTGCTGAGGCAGTCGCCGGACGTCATCATGCTGGGTGAGATGCGCGACGCGGAGACCATGGCGGTGGCGATGGGCGCCGCGGAAATGGGTCACCTCGTGCTCTCGTCCATTCACACCAATTCCGCCAGCGCCACCGTAGAGCGGATTGTGAACGCGTTCCAGCCGCACGAGCGCCCTCAGGTGCGGAGTCAGCTCGCGACTTCCCTCGCCGGAGTGGTGAGCCAGCGCCTGCTGAAACGGCAGGCCGGTCATGGACGGGTGCCGGCGGTGGAGATTATGATCAACACGCCCAGCCTCAGGAAGCACATCGAAGACGGCAACCTCACGGAGATTTACTCGACCATTCGCGAGGGTCGCCACTTCGGGATGAACACCATGAATCAGTCCCTCGAACGGCTGGTTCAGGCCAAGCTCATCACGAATGAGGACGCTCTGATGAACTCGGGTCACGTTCAGGAGTTGCGTCAGCTCCTGCGGCAGAGCTAAGCCCGCGATGGCCGAGAACTCCACGCTCCTGGAGCCGGAGTTTCTGCGAAAGCTCGAGCAGCTCTCGCTGGTCAACAAGCGGGCCTTCGCCGGCCAGCTCAAGGGCGAGCGCAAGAGCACTCGCCGGGGCACGTCGGTCGAGTTCGCCGACTTCCGAAACTACACGTTGGGCGATGACCTTCGGTATGTCGACTGGAACACCTTCGCCCGCCTCGAGCGACTTTTCCTGAAGCTCTTCGTGGAAGAGGAAGACCTCCACGTCTACATGCTGGTCGACGGCTCGCAGTCGATGAACTTCGGCTCGCCCACGAAGTTCGATTACTCGCGCCGGATTGCTGCCGCATTGGGCTACATCGGACTTGCCAATCAGGATCGGGTGGGCGGCGCGATCTTCGCGGAGCGCCTGGGAAACTACCTGCCGCCGGTGCGGGGTCGGGGTCAGGTGATGTCCTACTTCCGGTTCCTCGATCAGACTCAGCCCGGTGGCAAGACGTCGTTCGCCGCGAGCCTTAAGGAGTATGCCCTCCGCACCCGCCGACCCGGCGTGGCGGTGCTCATCAGCGATTTCATGGACCCCGACTGGGCAGCAGGCATGATGGCGCTGCTTCAGCGGCGGTTTCAGGTCACCGCCATTCAGGTCCTGGATCGTGCGGAGCTGGACCCTCGACTGCTGGGTGACCTGAGGCTGGTGGACAGCGAGACCGGCGAGCAGCGGGAGATCACCGTCAGCGCGGCGCTCCTCAAAGACTATCAGCGCACGGTTCAGGAGTTCTGCGGCGGCGTTCAAGACACATGCCGCAAGTACGGGGTGGATTACCTCCTCGCTCCCACCGATCAGCCGTTTGAGGATCTCATCCTGAAGTGGCTCCGCCGCGCGGGACTGCTGCGGTAGATCGACCCATGTCCGAGCCGCGGATCTGGATCCTGCCTCCGGAAGTCGCCGAGCGAATCGCTGCGGGCGAAGTCGTCGAACGCCCCGCCTCCGCGGTCAAGGAGTTGGTCGAAAACGCACTGGATGCCGGCGCCCGTCGGGTGAGCGTGGAGACCGAGGACGGCGGAAAACGGCTGCTCCGCATCACCGACGATGGCTGCGGGATGTCCGCCGAGGAGGTGGGTCTCGCGATTCAGCGGCATGCCACCAGCAAACTCAGGTCGGCGGAGGACCTGTTCGATATCCACACGCTGGGTTTTCGGGGCGAGGCGCTGCCGAGCATTGCTTCCGTGTCGGAACTGGAAATCGTGACCAGGCGACCGGAGGATGCAGGTGGAACGCGCGTGCTGATCCGGGGCGGCGAGGTGGCCTCCATCGAACCGAGCGCCGCGGCGGTCGGCACGGTCATCACGGTTCGCAACCTCTTCTACAACCTGCCGGTCCGGCATAAGTTTCTCAGGAGCGCCTCGTCGGAGCAGGCGCAGATCACGGACTGGCTGGAACGGCTGGCGATCTCTCACCCCGAGGTGAGCTTTCGCCTGACCCACGACGGCCGCGAGGCGATGCTCTCCCCCGGCAGCGCCAACCCCATAAACGCGGTGGTAGCCACCATGGGGCGAGCGGTGGCCCGTGAGATGGTCCCGATCCAGTGGGAAGAGCCCGCCGACGACTCCCCCGAGCCGCGGGAAGACGGCCCCATCCGCGTGGAGGGCTTCGCCGGCCGTCCCACCCTCACGCGCAGCAGCCGAAGCCACCAATACAGCTTCGTCAACGGTCGCTCCGTACGATCTCCCTCCATCGGCCGGGCGATCGACGACGCCTACCGGTCGAGTATGCCCTCCGGGAGGCATCCGGTGGTGGCGCTGTCCGTCCATGTGCCGCCCGGATCCGTGGATGTGAACGTTCACCCCGCGAAAACCGAAGTTCGCTTCCGAGACGAGGCCCGCGTGCACGCCGCGGTTCGGCGTGCCATCCGCGAGGCGCTCCGCCTGGTGCCTGGCGCCGACGCGGCGGCGGCGCAGCCCGATCTGAATCTGGATCTCTCCCAGGAGTCTCGCGTCGCCGAGCAGCCGGTTGCGCTCGAGTCCACGCCACGCGCGCCGCTCGGCGTGGATCTGCCGATCGAGACGCCATTCGCGAACTCCATGCTGGCTCCCCCAACTTCTCGGGAACGTGTGGGGAGTGGAGTGGCCACGGGTTCAGCGCCGCCGACATTCACGCTCTCGCGCCCTCCGGCCGCGACTCCGGCGCCTGCCCCGTCCTCCGCTCCGCCGCCACCGGCCGCGAACGTTTTGCCGATCTCCGCGCCGGGTCTGCCCGAGCTGGAGTTGCTCGGGCAGGTGAAGGATCTCTTCATCCTGGCGCGAAGCGGGGCGGCGCTCTGGGTCATCGATCAGCACGTTGCGCACGAACGGGTACTCTTCGATCGGCTGATGACGGGCGTGGGCGCCTCATCCTCCCAGGCGCTCCTGCTGCCGTATGCCATGGAGGTGACGGCCTCGCAGGAACTGGCGCTGCGAGACCTGGAAGCTCAGCTCGCAGAACTCGGGTTCCGGGGCAGGACGGCCGGCCCGAATCGTTGGGAGTTCGAAGCCATCCCCGTCGCGCTGCAGGGCAGAGACTACCCGAGCGTGTTGCGAGACCTGGTCGACGAGTTGCCCCAGCTCAGATCCTCCGGCTCTTCCGCCCTCCGGCTCGACGATCTTGCCGCCGCTGCTGCCGGACGCTCCTGCAAGCGCGCCATCAAGGCCGGCAAGCCGCTCTCTCACGCGGAGATGGACCAGCTCCTGCGAGACCTCTCCTCCACCGACAACCCGCACACCTGTCCGCACGGACGGCCTGTGTTCCTGCGGTGGGACCGCCAGGAACTCGACACCCACCTCTTTGCCGCCGCCTGCGGGGCTCTCTGACTCGTCCAATCCATGGATCCAGGATTCGAGCGCCGACCCCGGGATTGAAGCGCGATAGAGTTCGAGAGACGCTTTACGGGCCGCCACGAATAGAGAGGGTCGCGCCCGACGGGGACTGGACGGAAGTTGCATGGCAGAGGCAGCGCTGGGATTGATCGGACTCGCCGTGATGGGCGAGAACCTGGCTTTGAACATCGAGGAAAAAGGGTTTCCGATCGCGGTTTTCAATCGAACCGTTTCCCGTGTGGATGACTTTCTGGCTCGCAATCCCGGGAAGAAGTTGACCGGTTGCCACTCCATCGAGGAATTTGTCGCCGCGGTGGCGCGCCCACGCCGCATCATCCTGATGGTTCAGGCCGGAAAGCCGGTGGATCAGCAGCTTCAACTGTTACGGCCGCTGCTGGAGCCGGGCGACATGGTGATCGATGCCGGAAACTCCTGGTTCCTCGATTCCGAGCGCCGTGCCCGGGAGTATGCCGAGCACAACCTGGAGTTCATGGGGATGGGTGTTTCGGGCGGCGAACTCGGCGCTCGATTCGGACCCTCCATCATGCCCGGCGGCTCCGACAGCGCCTATGAGGCCATCTCCCCCGTGCTCACCCGCATCGCGGCGCAGGTGGATGACGGCGCGTGTGTCACCCACGTCGGTCCGGGCGGCGCCGGGCA
>SXGS01650980.1_pt1 | contig 12428 bp, 14 predicted proteins | sample 3174681 | NCBI WGS metagenome assembly SXGS01 (sample SAMN11356861, study PRJNA531348) | freshwater metagenome | isolation source: freshwater sample F1-80 | place: China: Fuxian Lake, Yuxi | collected 2017-12-25
GCGACGGCGTCCTTGCCGCACGTGAAGCAGTGGGCGAAGAGCCCGTAGGCGCGGGGCGTGCCGATCGGCAGCTCGAGGCGGGCGGCGAGGCGGTCGCCCTGCGAGCCGGTGAACTCGACGCGCTCGGTCGTTGCGGGGCTCATGGCGGGCCTACCGGTATTCGGGGTTGAACCCGAAGCGCTCGCCGTCGCTCCACGCCTGCCGCAGATTGCCGTAGGCCGGGTACCCGCCGGAATCCTTCAGCATGCGAGCCAGGTGCAGCAGGTTCCACGTCATGAAGGTGGTGTTGCGGTTCGTGAAGTCGTTCTCGGGCCCGCCCGACCCCTCGTCGAGGTAGCTGGGGCCGGGGCCGACCTCGCCGATCCACCCCGCGTCGGCGGCCGGCGGGATGCTGTAGCCGATGTGCTGCAGGCTGTACAGCGTCGACATCGCGGCGTGCTTGACGCCGTCCTCGTTGCCGGTGATGAGGGCTCCGGCGACCTTGCCGTAGAAGACGTACTGGCCCTTCTCGTTGTACTCGCCGCTCATCGCGTAGAGGCGCTCGATGAGCATCCGCATCACCGAGGAGTTGTCGCCCAGCCACAGCGGACCGCCCACGACCAGGATGTCGGCCTTCTCGACCAGCGGCCACACCGTCTCGGGCCACGCGTCGTGCTGCCAGCCGTGCTCGCGCATGTCGGGGTAGACGCCGAGCGCCACCTCGTGGTCGACGAGCCGCAGCGACTCGACCGCGACGCCCTGCGCGCGCATGAGGGCGATGCTGCGATCCATGAGGCCCTGCGTGTGGCTCAGCTCGGGGCTGCGCTTCAGCGTGCAGTTGATGTAGACGGCGGTGAGGTCGCTGTGGTCGGCGGGCTGCTCGGTCATGACGGCTCCTGTCGGGTCGCGATCAGTCTCGCCCTCCGGCCCGGGGCGGGCAAGACTGCGCGGGCCGCGGCGAGTGGATGCTCGGCGCTACCCGCCCGCGCGCACGACCGCCGACACCGCGAGGCGCAGGGTCGCGGCCTCCGCGGCCGCGGCAGCGGCATCCATCGGCAGCGCCCGCTCGACGGAGAGGCCGTTGACGACGCTCGACAGGTAGCGCGCCTGCGCCTCGCGGTCGCCGTCGACGAGCGAGCCCTCCGCGGCGAGCGCCGCCAGCCAGCCCTCGATGCGGCGCCGCGCCGCGCTCTCGAGCGCGAGGTAGCTCTCGACCGTGCTCGTCGACGGCGCCTCCTCGACGTAGGTGCGCAGCGTGGTGCGCCACAGCTCGCGCGCGGACTCGCCGACCCCCGCGCGGTCGAGGATCTGCCGCAGGCCCGACACCAGGCGCTCCTGCGCGGGCAGCGAGGCGTCGTCGATGTCGCCGTCGGGCATCACCAGGCGGAACATGCGCTCGAGCACCTCATCGAGCAGCGCCCGTTGATCGGGGAAGAAGTGGCGCAACGAGCCGACGCTCACCCCGGCGCGGGCCGCGACCGCGCGCACGCTGAGCCGCGCCGACGGATCCTCGCCGACCATCTCGGCCGCCGCGATGAGGATGCGGTCGCGCGTGGTCGGGGTCTCGCTGGTGGTCGGGATCTCGCTGGCCATCGGGCTCCTGCCGTCACTGCTGGCACGCCGTATTAGTACGGCGTGCTAGTGTCGCTGTCATTCGTTAGCACACTGTACTACTTCGACGAGAGGATCAGCACGATGCCCACCTGGATGCAGCGGGTCAACTCCCGCCGCGCGAAGCCCGGCGACGGCAGTCCGATGCCGCGGTTCCGCTGGTGGCAGCTGCTCGGCCGCTCGGTGTTCGAGCTCGCCCCCGGCCCGGGGCGTCCCGCCCGGTACGCGGTCGACGTGCGGCACGCCGGCGACCGCGCCGACGGCGCCGTGCGGGCCCGGCTCTACCGCGACGGCGCTCTCGCGGCGGTGTCGAAGCTGCCGACGGCGTTCCCCGTCGAGGGCGGCGCGATCGAGGTCGCGGTCAACTCGATTGGCCTGCGCCGCTGCCACTTCGTGCCCGCGGACGGGCGTGCGGGCGCAGGCGGGACAGCGGGCGCCGGTGCGGACCGGGGCGAGCACGCGCTCACGCCCCTGCCCGCCTCGGCGGAGGGGCGTCGCGCCCGCTTCGATGGCGACCACCCCGCGGCGAGCCGCCTCATCGGAGCCATCGCTCTGGTCGCGGTGCTCATCGGCGTCGTGGTGGGCGGCTACGAGCTCGTGATGCAGCTCGCGAGCATCCCGCCGGTCATCGAGGCGATCGGCGTGATCGAGCGGCCGTTCCGCATCCCCGTCGAGGTCGGCGTCGCCGTCGGCGCGGGCGCCGTGCTGGGCGGGCTGGAGCGCACGCTGCGGCTGCGCTCCACGTGGCTCGAAGAGTTCGCGACCTGAGCGGGCCGCCCGAGGCCGACGCAGCGCGGTGCCGGCCTCGCGGCTGCCGGCCGATCGGCGGCCGGCCGACGGCGACGGGTGGCAGCGACGGGTCACGGCGACAGCGACGGTGAGCGCGAGGTCGGCGGTGAAGGCGACTCCGACGGGTCACGGTCTTTCGTTCGCGCGCCTTCCACTGGGCAGGAACTACGTGAGGGATCCGCGTGAAGTTCCTGCAGAGTGGAAGGAGCGGAGGGGGCGTTGTCGCACCCCCGCGGCGACGCAGTCGGGGAGGCGAGCGCGACCGGCGGGCGGCCGGCTGGAAGGTGGACGGCCAGACGAGCGGGGCGAGCGGACGGGCGGGCGGGCGGGCGGCCCGCGTTACGGCACCCGGTACAGCCACTCCTCGGTGCCGAACTTCTGCTCGACGAGCTCGTCGATGCGCTTCATCTCGGCCGACGTGATGCTGCCCTCGGTGAGACCGTTCAGCCCTCGGAACGTCGAGACGAGGGCGTCGAGGATCTGCTCGCGGGGCATCCCGGTCTGCGATTTCAGCGGGTCGACGCGCTTGTTCGCGCTCGTCACGCCCTTGTCGCTGAGCTTCTCACGGCCGATGCGCAGCACCTCGACCCGGCGGTCGCCGTCCAGGTCGTCGCTCTTCGTGACGTGGTGCAGCACGGCGCCGGCGCCGAGGCGCTTCTGCGCGGCGCCGCCGATCTTGCCCTTCGTCGACGTGATGTCGTTCAGCGGCTGGTAGCTGGCCTCGATGCCGAGCTTCTTCAGGCCCTCGATGACCCACTCGTCGAGGAACGCGTACGACTCGGCGAAGCTCATGCCCTGCACCAGCTCGGCCGGCGCGTACCGCGAGTAGGTGATGACGCTGCCGGCCTCCATGAACATGGCGCCGCCGCCCGAGATGCGGCGCACCACCTCGAAGCCGTACTTCGCCGCGTTGTCCATGTCGACCTCGTTCTTCACCGACTGGAACGAGCCGATCACGACGGCCGGGCGCTCCCACTCCCAGATGCGCAGCGTCGGGCCGCGGGTGCCCTTGCCGACCTCCTCGGCCAGCACCTGATCGGCCGCCATCTGCTGCTGCGGCGTCAGCGGAGGGCCCACCACGAGCTCCCACTCGTAGTCGGTGAAGCTCGTCGCCTCCGACAGCGCGCGGCGGATCGTCGTCGCCACCGCCTCGGCGCTGAAGCCGAGCAGCACCGCCCCTTCGGGGATCGCGGCCTGGATGCTCGTCCGCAGCCCGTTGCCGTCCGAGTCGGCCGACATGCCGTCGACGGCCCGCTCGATCGCCCCGATCGTCTCATCCGGCTCGACGAAGAAGTCACCCGCCAGACGGAACTCGCGGATCAGACCGTCGACCACCTCGAGGTCGACGACGACGAGCTTTCCACCCGGGACCTTGTACTCACCATGCATGGGGCGAGCCTACGCGGGCGGCGTCAGCGCTCGCTGGGGCGGGATGCTCGGCGCGCGTCAGGCGCCGGTCGCGACCGGCCGGCTCGCGTCGCCCGCGTACTGCGACCAGCTGCCCGGGAACAGCCGACCCGTCGGCAGCCCGACGTGCTCGAGCACGAGCAGCGTGTGGCAGGCGGTGACGCCCGAGCCGCAGTAGCTGACGACGGGGCGCTCGCCGGCGCCGGCCTGCTCGAGGCGGGCGCGCAGCTCGTCCGCGGGCCGCAGCCGGCCCTCGCCGTCGACGTGGTCGCGCACGGAGAGGTTCGCCGCTCCGGGGATGTGGCCCGCGCGGGCGTCGACGGGTTCGGCGTCGCCCGCGAAGCGGTCGGCAGTGCGGGCGTCGAGCACGAGGGCACTGCCGTCGGCGGCGGCCTGCTGGGTGTCGTCGATCGAGGCGAGAGCGGCATCCGGCCAGGGGCGCTCGGTAAAGGATGCCGCTGCCGCAGCCTCCTCGTCGACGCCGGCCTCGCCGTGCTCGAGCGGGCCGTCCCACGCCGCGATGCCGCCGTCGAGCACGGCGGCCTCGAGCCCCAGGGTTCGGAGCATCCACACCAGGCGCGCCGCGATCACTCCCCCGGCGTCGTCGTAGACGACCACGGTGCTGTCGTCGCCGATGCCGAGCCGCTGCATGGCGTGGGCGAAGTCGGCGGGGGCGGGCAGCGGGTGGCGGCCCTGCGTGAGCGTCGGCGGGGCGGCGAGCGCCGCGTCGAGGTCGACGAACCGCGCGCCCGGCAGGTGGCCGTGGGCGTAGACGTCGCGGGCGCTGCGCCCGTCGAGGTACCAGCGGGAGTCGACGACGACGAGGGGGCGGGCCGCGTCGCGCAGGGCGCGGAGCTCGGCGACGCTGACGAAGGGGGCGAGCATGGGGTTCAGGGTAGTGGGGCGGGGGTGCTTGGGGCGGGGGTGCTTGGGGCGGGCCGCGTGTTGAGCTCGCTGGCGCGCTTCGCTGGGCCCGACGTTCTCCTGGCCCTATGTGCGCTCAAGGCTCCGCAATCCGAGCGGGGTGATGACCGACCGGGTGCGTCCCGAACCGCGCCGGAGTCGCCCGGCGGGCGTACCGTTCGCCCATGGACTCCGTCGAGTACGACTTCGCTCAGCTCTCCGCCGGCCTGCTCGAGCAGGCCCAGCATTCCCCCGACGGCCGTGCGACGCAGCGCCTCGACTTCGGGCACTCGACACTGCGATTGATGGCGATCGGCTTCGCGAAAGGCGCCGTGCTGCCCGAGCACGAGAACCCGGGCGAAGCCGTGCTGCAGGTTCTGCACGGTGTGATCGTGCTCACGAGTGATGCCCCGATGACGGTGAACAGCCGGGAACTGCAGGGCGGTCAGAGGATCGAGGCGCAGCCGGGCCTGCTGGTGCGCGTTCCGGATGCCCGGCACCGCGTCGAAGCGCTCGAGCCGAGCGTGATCCTGCTCACCGCCGTGTCGCTGCCCGGCGACAGCGGCCACTAGCCCCGCCGCGCCACCCGGCGCCCTGGTGCGATGCCGGGCCATTATGGTAAGTACTTAACATTATGGACGGTTCTTCCCGGCAGCTGGTGCTGTCGCTGCATCGCGCGACCGCCCTCGTCGATCGCGTGGCCGACGCCTATCTGCGACCCGCTCACGGCATCACCGTGTCGATGTTCTCCGCGCTCGTGACGATCGACGCGGTCGGCCCCGCGCGGCAGAGCGAGATCGCCCGAGCGCTCGATGTTTCGCGAGCGGCCGTGAGCCAGCGCCTCGTCGAGCTCGTCTCCCGCGGATACGCCGAGGTCACCGCCGACGCCTCAGACCAGCGTGCCCACCAGGTCGCGATCACCCCGGAGGGCCGGGCGCTGCTCGCCGACGCCTGGCGCGGCCTCGCCGCGAGCGACGACGGACTCGAGCACGGCGTCGACCTGCCCGCGCTGCAGCGCGCGCTCGACACCCTGATCGTGAACGCCGCCCGCTACCTCGACGAGGGGCAGGCCCGCGCATGACCGGCGTCGCACTCATCCCGGCGGTCGCGGCCGGCGTCATGGTGCTTGTGCTCGCCGCGCTCGCGGTGCTGCAGGTGCTCGTCGCGGCCGGGCGCCCGTACGGGCGGCTCGTCTGGGGCGGGCAGCACGAGACGCTGCCGCGCAACATGCGCATCGGCAGCGTCATCTCGGTCGGGCTCTACGCCGTCTTCGGCCTCGTCGCCGTCGCGCGCGCCGGAGCGTTCGGCGAGCCCGGAGCGGTCATCGTCGTCGCGGCGTGGGTGCAGACGGGGTACTTCGCGCTGGGCATCCTCATGAACGGGATCTCGCGCAGCCGCCTCGAGCGCGCCGTCATGACCCCCGTCTGCGTCGTGCTCGCCGTGTGCTCGCTCGTGCTTGCCCTTAGCTGACCCGCGCTCACCGCGAGAGTCGGCGCAACCCCGCCGGGTTGTGGAGCCGTGAGCGCACATAGCGCCATGAGGAACTTCCGCCCGACAGCACGTGGGCGTGGGCGTGCGGGGACGTGCAGGGCGCAGCATTTCTCTGACCTTGTGTAAGCCGAAGCTTCCGCAACCCGTCGGGCTTGTGGAAGCTTCGGCTTACAGAGGCTCAGGGGAAAGTCCGCTCGCTCACGCGATCGCAGCAAGCGCGTCCGGGCTCGATCGCGGGGAGCGACTGGGCACGACGGCGGGGTGGGGCGAGCGGGCGCGCTCAGCCCGCCGGCGTCAGCACGCGCTGCCCCAACCAGCGCAGCAGGTCCGCCCGGACCTCCTCCTGGTTGAGCTCGTTGAAGATCTCATGGCGGGCGTCGTCGTAGACGATCAGCTCGACGTCGCTCAGGCCGCCGCGGCGCAGGTACTCCTCCGCCAGGCGGGCCGCGCCGCGCTCGCCGCTCAACGAATCATCCGCGCCCACCATGATCAGCAGCGGCAGGTCGCGCGCCAGGCGGCGAGGACGGCCGTAGAGGCGCAGACCGTCGGCCGGGCCGAACAGCTTCAGGATGTCCGCATCGAACGTCAGCGGATCCTCCGCGAACAACCGCGCGACCTCCGGGTCGCGGCTCAACCACTCCGCGCCCGTCGACCCCAGGTGCTTGTGGCGAGCGTTCAGATCGCCCGAGTTCATGAAGCCCGGCATGCGGTAGCTCGTGCCCGTCAGCACCGCCGCGTCGTAGTCGTCCGCCGCAGCGTTCAGGATGATCTGCGCCATCAGCGAGCCCCACGAGTGCCCCAGCAGCACCAGCGGCACGCCCGGCAGCTCCGCGCGGATCAGCCCCGAGAGCTGCCGCAGGTCGGCGATCGTCGCCCGCAGGCCGCCCGGGCCCAGACGACCCATGCGCGAGGGATCCCCGCCCGTCATCTGCACCCCGGTCGCTCCGTGGCCCCGGTGGTCGTCGGCGAAGACCGCGTAGCCCGCGTTCACCAGCTCCTGCGCGAGCACCTCGTACCGCAGAGCGTGCTCGCCCACGCCGTGGGCGAGCTGCACCGCCGCGCGGGGCTTGCCGGGCATCCACACGTAGTAATGGATGACGACGCCGTGGTCGTCGGTGAACGTGCGGTGCTGCCGCTCGACGATGAACTTGGGCATGAGAGGCCTCCTGCCCCCAGAGTACTGGCGGGACGAGGCCGCACTCAGTCGTTCGCCAGGCTAATGACCTAGGCTAACGAGCGATGTCCAGCGCAACCGATCCCCACGAAGAGCTGCGCGTGCTCATCCAGAAGGTGGCCCGCCGGATCCGCGCCGAGCGCGGCGGCGAGGGCGTCACCGACAGTCAGCTCGGCGTGCTCTGGCGGCTCGCGAGCGAGGGTCGATGCACGCCCGGAGGCCTCGCCGACTCGGAGCGCGTGAGCCCGCCCAGCATGAACCGCACCGTCAACGCCCTCGAGACCCTCGGCTACGTGCGGCGCGAGCCCAGCGAGACCGACGCGCGCCAGGTCTGGGTCATCCTGACCCGCGAAGGCGACGAGCTCATCGCCGAGACGCGCCGACTGCGCAACGCCTGGTTCCACGAGCAGCTTGACGCGCTCGAGCCTGCCGAGCGCGCAGCCCTCGAAGCGGCGATGGATGCCCTGCGCAAGCTGGCGGACTCGTGAACGCCATGTTCCGATCCCTCGGGGTCATGAACTACCGCATCTGGTTCGCCGGGGCGATGGTCAGCAACATCGGCGCCTGGATGAACCGCACCGCGCAGGACTGGCTCATCCTCACCGAGCTCACGAACGAGGACGCCGCCGCCGTCGGCATCGCCATGGCCCTGCAGTTCGGCCCGGCCCTGCTCATCGGCCCCTATGCCGGCCTCATCGCCGACCGCGTCAACGGCCGCCGCCTGCTCGCCATCACCCAGACCGCGCAAGGCCTCGTCGCCGCCGCCCTCGGGATCCTCGTCGTGCTCGGCATCGCCGAACTGTGGATGGTCTACGTGCTCGCCGCCCTGCTCGGCGTCGCCACCGCCGTCGACGCGCCCGTTCGGCAGACCTTCGTCGGCGAGCTCGTCGGCCCCAAGCAGCTGCCCAACGCCGTCTCGCTCAACTCGGCCAGCTTCAACACCGCGCGCCTCATCGGCCCCGCCGTCGCCGGCCTGCTCATCGCCACCATCGGCTCGGGCTGGGTCATCATCATCAACGCCATCACCTACGCCGCGACGCTGCTCGCCCTGGCGCTCATGCGCGGCAACGAGCTGCACGTCATCACGAAGGACAAGAAGGGGCGCGGGCAGCTGCGCGCCGGCATCATGTACGTGCGGCGCCGGGCCGACCTCATGGTGATCTTCACCATGGTGTTCCTGCTCGGAACCTTCGGCTTCAACTTCGGCATCTTCACGGCCACGATGGCGCGCGTCGAGTTCGAGCGCGGAGCCGCCGAGTTCGGCATCCTCTCCTCCGTCCTCGCCATCGGATCGGTGACCGGCGCCCTCATGTCGGCCCGCCGCGAACGGCCGCGCCTGCGCGTCGTCGTGCTCGCCACCCTCGGCTTCGCCGTGTCGACCGCGATCGCCGCCGTCATGCCCACCTACGAGCTGTTCGCCGTCTCGCTCGTGCTCATCGGCTTCACCTCGCTCACGATGATCACCTCGGCCAACGCCTACGTGCAGACCACCACGCGGCCCGCCATCCGCGGCCGGGTCATGGCGCTCTACCTCACGATCTTCATGGGCGGCACCCCGATCGGCGCCCCGCTGCTCGGCTTCGTCGCCAACGAGGCCGGGCCCCGCTGGGCGCTCGGGGTCGCCGCCATCGCCGGGCTCGCCGCCGCCGCCGTCGCCGTCGTGTGGATGCGCGGCCGCGCCAACCTGCGCATCCGCCGCCCCGTCGGCACCCACTGGTGGAGGTTGCGCGTGCGCTACGACGGCGACGACTACGACTGGGACACCGCGACGACCGAGATCGCCGTCGTCGAAGCCCAGGCGCGCAAGGGGTGAGCGCCTCGACCGCGCGGCGCGCGCACGGCTCGCAGGTCTAGGGTCGGCAGCATGACCAAGCCCCCGCCGAACGGCATGAACCCCTTCGTGGGGCAGAAGGGGTTCTGGGCGCGCGTCAACCGCGTCGCCTACACCTTCACCGGGCCGGCGGCGGTGGGCATCGGGCGTCCCGAGGAGCCCTACGTGGCTCCGGCCGACCCGACGTGCCCGCTGTGCGGGTCGCTCATGGCCGAGCACGAAATCGAGCGCGGCACCGGGACGACCTCGACGCGGCTGCACTGCCCGAGCCGGGCATCCTGAACCGCGCCCTCGTGACGCGGGCTCAGCCGGCCGCGTCCTCCGCGGGGTAGGGGTACTCGGCCGACCGGCCCTGGAAGGCGAGGATCGCCGGGTTGCGCACGCGGCCGGCCTCGATCTCGATCGAGCGGCGGATCGTCTCCGACTCGGCCCACGCCTGCGGGCCCTGCATGACCGTGCGCAGGAACGGCATGAGCGCCTCGCTGATCTCCCACGTCGTCGAGTTCCACAGCAGCGAGGGGCTGTGGTCGACGGCGTAGTAGTTCGTGCTCTCGCCGACGGTGATCATCGGTTCGGCGAACGAGGTGGCGCGCGCCCACTCGAAGCCCATGCCCTCGTCGACCGAGACGTCGACGATGAGGCTGCCCGGGCGGAAGGCCCCGAGATCCTCGGTGAGCAGATAGGTGAGCGGCTCCGTCGGATCCTGCAGGGTGCAGTTGACGACGATGTCGTTCTGCGCGAGGTACGCGGCGAGCGCCTGCGGGCCGTCGGGGGCGTTCACGACGCTCTCGCCGGGGGCGTCCGGGCGGTGCTCGAGCTGCACGATGTCGACCGAGGGGATGGGCGAGCCGACGGCGGCGATGTCGCGGTTCGTCAGCACGCGCACATCATGGATGCCGAAGGCGTTGAGCGCGGTGACGGCGCCGCGGGCGGTCGCGCCGAAGCCGATCACGACGGCGCTCAGGCGGCGGCCGTAGTCGCCCGTCGATCCGCAGAGCTGCAGGGAGTGCAGCACCGAGCAGTAGCCGGCGAGCTCGTTGTTCTTGTGGAAGACGTGCAGCCCGAAGCCGCCGTTGGACTGCCAGTGGTTCATCGCCTCCCAGGCGATGAGGGTGAGGCCCTTGTCGATCGCGAGCTGGGTGATCGCCCGATCCTGCACGCAGTGCGGCCAGCCCCACAGCGTCTGACCGTCGCGCAGCTCCTCGAGGTCGGCGGCCTGCGGCTTCGGCAGCAGCACGACGTCGGCGCGCGCGCTGGCCTCGGCGCGGTCGGCCATCGCGCCGACGAGGGGCTCGAGCTCGGCATCCGACACCCCGAAGCGGTCGCCGTAGCCGCGCTCGACGACCATGCGCGCGCGCAGGTCGGCGTCGATGCGCTCGAGGTGCGCCGGGTGGATCGGCAGGCGCCGCTCGTCGGGCTTCCGCGCGGTCGCGATGACGCCGAGGGTGAGGAGGGCGGGGGCCGGGGCGGTCGCGGGGTCGGTTTCGGTCATGGTGCAGGGTACGCGCCGCGGATGCGCGGCCGGCGGGCGCGGCTCAGGCCGCCCGGCCGCCCGCGAGCATCCGGTCGGCGGTGCGCAGCGACAGCGCCTGCTGCACGAGGCAGGGGTTGGCGGCGAGGGCGCTCGGGAAGGTCGAGTTGTCGCTGATCCAGAGGTTGGGGATGTCGTGGCTGCGGCCCTCGCCGTCGACGACGCCCTCGGCGGGATCCGCGCTCATGCGGCAGGTGCCGAGGGTGTGCGCCGTGCGGGCGAGCACGCGCGTCTCGCGGGCCCCCGCCGCCTCGAGGATGTGCGTCATCGTGGCGGTGGCGTGGGCATCCATCGCCTGCTCGTTCGAGCTGGGCGTGAACGACACCTCTGCCCGCGGGATGCCCCACTCGTCGACCTCGTCGGTGAGCACCAGGCGGTTGCCCTCGCTCGGCAGGCAGTCGCCGTTCATGCCGATGCCGGCGGAGAACCGCCAGGAGTCGAGCGCTCCCATGAGCTCGTCGCCCCACAGCCCGCCGCCGCGCACGAGGGAGGTGCCGTAGGTGAGCGGCATGACGCCGAGGCTCTGCAGCAGGTAGCCGCCGGCGAAGTCGGCGTCGTCGGGGCGCACGAAGTCCTCGCTGATGAGCGAGGAGGGGTAGCCGCGGTAGCCGCGCACCTGCTCGTCGAAGCGGCCCCAGACCTGGGTGCCGCCGTGGGCGAGAAAGTTGCGGCCCACCTGCCCGCTGGAGTTCGCGAGGCCCGTGCGCAGCAGCAGGCGGGGCGTCTCGACGCCGCCGCCCGCGAGCACGAGCGCCGCGCAGCGCTGCCGCACCTCGCGTCCCTCGTGCAGGTACACGACCGCGACGACGCGGCCTCGCGCGTCGCGCTCGACGTCGACCGCCATCGACTCCGGCCGGATCTCGGCGCCGGCCGCGACCGCCGCGGGCAGGAAGGTGTTCGCCGTGGTGGCCTTGCTGCCGTAGCGCTCGCCCTGGTGGATGGATCCGAGCCGCTGGTCGGCGTGCCGGGTGCCGTGGTGCGGCTGCTCGCGCGAGCGGCGGAGGATGGCCGCCGGGGCGTCGGTGGCCGTGATGCCGAGGCGGGCGCATCCCTCGGCCACGAGATCGGCGGAGGCATTGCGCGCGACGGGCGGCTCGAGGTACTGCCGCTCCGGGTCCCACGGGTACGGGGTCGGGCCCGAGACGCCGATGAGGCGCTCGACCTCGACGAGGTAGCGGCCGAGCTCGGCGGGGTCGACCGGCCAGTCGGCGCCCTGCCCCGTCTCGCTGCGCAGCCGCAGGTCGCGCGGGTCGGGGCGCGGCGTGAAGGCCCCCCAGTGCAGGGTGCCGCCGCCGACGCCCCAGCCGCTGTTGTTCGGACCGAAGGCGGTGGGGGCGCCGCCGCCGCTGAGGCGCTCCGACATCCAGTTGACGCGCGCGCCCTCGACCTCGTCGGTCGTGAACTGCTCCGGGTCGAGGTTGGGGCCGGCCTCGAGCGCGACGACCCGCAGACCGCCCTCGGCGAGGCGCGCGAGCAGCGGCCCCCCGCCCGCACCGGTGCCGATGATGACCACGTCGACGATCTCGTCGGGGTCGTAGGTGCGCATGCCGTCGAGGTTCACGCGACGTCCTCCTGGTCGGGGGTGGTGTCGGTGGGTGCGGATGCTCGCAGCTCGCCGAGCTCCGTGGGCTCCCAGGCGTCCCGCTCGCCGGCGGCGAGGGTCGCCCAGCCGACGGGGTCGGCGGCCGGGTCGGCGGGCTCGTCGTGCGAGC
>SXGS01670196.1_pt1 | contig 12426 bp, 13 predicted proteins | sample 3174681 | NCBI WGS metagenome assembly SXGS01 (sample SAMN11356861, study PRJNA531348) | freshwater metagenome | isolation source: freshwater sample F1-80 | place: China: Fuxian Lake, Yuxi | collected 2017-12-25
AAAAAGAGCAACTTTTTCTCCATTTGGAACGGAATTATAGGTGTTGGATATTTTATCAATGTAATAGACACCATCTAAAAACTTTATTGTAAAGGGAATATTTTCTCCAAACCGATTAAAATCTGCTTTCGTTATATTGGTGATTAAATTACCAAAGGCATCTATATGAATTACTGCACCATTAATTCTATATTGTTCTATTGTTGGGGTTTTTATAAAGGCTTTTTTATAGAGATCAATTTTTTCGGTATAGGATTCAAATGCTATGTTTTGAGAAATCTTAGCAGCTAAAGGAACAAAACAGTTTTTTGTAGTAAATTGTAGCATTTCTGGACTTTCAGAGACATCAGTAAAACGATACATTGCTTCAAATTGTTGATCGTCTAAAAAAGCACCAAAAAATCCATTATCATTACAAATAAAATAATGTCCGTCAAATTTTAAAATTGTTGGATAGCTCTTAGTTTCTCCAAAAAGAATCGGTTCACTATCTACACCTATCATGTGAATTGTTCCATTTGGAAAATCTTTAAAACAACTTCGAACTTGAAATGCTGCATTGGCAATATCAAAAGGTTTGATAGAATGCGTAATGTCTATAATGTGTGCAAGAGGAATATCTTTATACAATGCACCTTTTATGGCAGCAACATAATAATCTTGTAATCCAGTATCTGTTGTTAAAGTTATGATTTGCATTCAAAATCAGAATTCAGTATTCTAATTAATTTTTAATTTTACCAAATGTAATAGAAAAGCAATAATTAACACTGAATAAATTTAAAAATATTTGAAGACAGCAGACAGAGTAATTGAAATAGAAGGAATTAATCCTGCAGAATTTTACGGCGTAAACGATATAAATTTCCGACATCTAAAAACATTTTTCCCTAAATTGAAATTAATTGCTCGTGGCAATACCATTTTATTGAATGGAGATGAGGAAGTTATGGATGAGTTTGAACAAAAATTTAAACTTTTGATAGCCCATTTTAATAAATTTAATTTTTTATCGGAGAATTCAATCGATAATTTAATGTTGGCAGATGGTCCTAAATTACTATCAAATGACGACGGCTCTGAAACCTTAGTTCATGGAAACAGTGGCGTAAAAATTAAGGCGAGAACTGTAAATCAAAAGAAACTTGTTGAGGCTATTCTTCTAAATGATATGGTTTTTGCTATCGGACCTGCTGGAACAGGAAAAACCTACACAGCAGTAGCAATGGCTGTAAAAGCACTGAAAGCAAAGGAAGTAAAACGTATTATTCTCACACGACCAGCCGTTGAGGCGGGAGAAAACCTAGGATTTTTACCGGGAGATTTAAAGGAAAAATTAGATCCTTATTTGATGCCTCTTTACGACGCTCTCCGCGATATGATTCCGCATGATAAATTAGCGGATATGCTAGAAGTGGGTATAATTGAAATTGCACCTCTTGCTTTTATGCGTGGGCGCACTTTGGATAAAGCATTTGTGATTCTAGATGAGGCACAGAACACAACACCTATGCAAATGAAGATGTTTTTAACCAGAATGGGAATGACGGCTAAATTTGTTATTACTGGAGATATGACGCAAGTTGACTTACCTCATAAACAAAAATCTGGCTTATCTCATGTTTTAGATGTTTTAAAAGATATCGAGGAGATTGGGGTTATTCGTTTAGGACAAAGTGATATCATTCGTCATAGTTTGGTTAAAAAAATTGTTACAGCTTTTGAGGCGGCAGATGAAATTGAGAAGAAATAGTTTAATTTTTAAATAATGAATGCAATAACAAAATCGGATTTTTATTTTTCAGGTCAACGGTCGGTTTACCATGGAAAAGTCAGAGATGTTTACACACTTAAAAATGATTTGCTTGTGATGGTGGCTTCGGACAGAATTTCTGCCTTTGACCATATTCTTCCGAAAGGAATTCCATTCAAAGGACAAGTATTGAATCAAGTAGCAACAATGTTTCTAGAGGCAACTAAAGATATCGTGCCAAATTGGCTACTTGCAACACCTGATCCTTCTGTTGCTATTGGTTTAGCGTGCGAACCCATTCGAGTTGAAATGGTTATTCGTGGTTATTTAGCAGGACATGCAGCAAGAGAATACGCTGCTGGAAAAAGAGTAATTTGTGGCATGAAAATGCCCGATGGCATGAAAGAAAATGATCGTTTTCCTGAACCAATTATTACTCCCGCTTCTAAAGCTGAAGAAGGGCACGATGAAGATATTTCCCGAGAAGATATTTTAATAAAAAAAATCGTTTCAGAGACTATTTACATTCAAATGGAAGAATATACGCGCGCTTTGTTTAAACGAGGAACTGAAATAGCTGCCGCTCGCGGACTTCTATTAGTGGACACAAAATATGAATTTGGTATACACAATGGTAAAGTTCTTCTAATTGATGAAATTCATACACCAGATTCATCGCGTTATTTTTATTCTGAAGGCTATGAAGAACGACAAGCAAAAGGTGAACCTCAAAAACAATTATCTAAAGAATTCGTTCGTCAATGGTTGATAGAAAATGGCTTTCAAGGTTTGGAAGGACAAAAAATGCCAGATATGCCAGATGAGTTTGTTCAAACAATTACTGAGCGATACATTGAGTTATATGAACGAATTACAGGCAATGTATTTGTAAAATCTGAAACTGCAGATATTACTGCTCGAATTCACTCAAATGTTGAGAATTATTTGAATAAATTGTGATAAATCCGTCTATTTTTTAGAACTTGGCTTTTTACTTTATAAAATGTCTGTACACAAAAACGTAAAGAAGGTTACTACTCATACTCTTTTTGAGATGAAAAGTGCTAAAAAGAAAATTTCCATGCTCACTGGCTACGATTTTTCAATGGCACGAATTATTGATGAAGCAGGAGTAGATGTGATTTTAGTTGGTGATTCAGCTTCAAATGTGATGGCTGGACATGAAACAACCTTGCCGATTACCTTAGATCAAATGATTTATCATGCATCTTCTGTCGTTAGAGCTGTAAATCGTGCTTTAGTGGTTGTAGATTTACCTTTTGGATCTTATCAAGGTAATTCAAAAGAAGCGCTCTCAAGTGCTATTCGAATAATGAAAGAATCTGGAGGTCATGCAGTAAAAATGGAGGGTGGACAAGAGATAATTGAGTCAGTACAACGAATTTTAACCGCTGGAATACCAGTTATGGGCCACTTGGGATTGACACCTCAATCAATTTATAAATTCGGAACTTATGTTGTTCGCGCAAAAGAAAAAGATGAGGCTGAACGCTTAATTGAAGATGCAAAAGCCTTAGAGAAAGCGGGTTGCTTTGCAATTGTATTAGAAAAAATTCCAGCTGATTTAGCAACTAAGGTTGCAAAAATGTTAAGCGTTCCAATTATTGGAATTGGAGCAGGAAATGGAGTTGATGGGCAGGTCTTAGTTGTTCACGACATGCTCGGTATAAACAATGAATTTAGCCCACGGTTTTTGAGAAAATATAATAACTTATACGAACAAATGATGTCATCTTTTAAAGATTATATTGCAGATGTTCAGTCGGGCGATTTTCCAAATAAAAATGAGCAATATTAAATTTTTATATTCTCTTTTCTTTCTTATTTTATTTTTTTCTATTGGAGCTTGCTCAGAAAATAAAAATAGCACACTTAAACAGGATAAAAATATCTGTAAATACAGTAAATGGCTACAGATAATTGAAAAAGAAAATAGTGTAATAATAAAAATAACAAATCCAAATTACACTGAACAGGTTATGACTTTTTCTAGTGGAATAGCAACTGAAAAAGTTAAGGTCAGCCCCATAAATTATTTGTCACTTCCTTGCAACAAGATTGCTTCTTTAGCTTCAACTCACATTGGAATGTTGTCGGTTTTAAACTCTGAAAACTCAATTTGTGCGGTTTCCGATGAAAAATTTGTCTATAACGAGGTGCTTAAAAGAGGAATTCTAGCTGGCAATATACTTTCTTTAGGTGATGCTCAAGAAATTTCAATTGAAAGATTAGTAAATTCAGGAGCTAAAATCGTTGTTCATAGTGCTTTTTCGGGACCTTTTCCCAAAAGCGAACAATTAAAAAAAATTGGAATTACCTGTATTCCAAATTACGATTGGCGAGAAGAAAACCCTTTGGGAAAAGCAGAGTGGATATTACTATTTGGTTATTTAACAGGCAAGCAAGAATTGGCAAAAAAGATTTTTTCCGAAATTGTTGAGTCGTATAATCAAACAAGGAAAAAGGTCGAAAATAATTCGAATATGAAAGTCATTTGCGGTAATTTTTTTCGTGATTTTTGGTATGCTCCTGCAGGAGAAAGTTACAATGGCCAACTAATAAAAGATGCCGGAATGAATTATATTTACCGTAACACCAAAGGAACAGGGAGTATTTCAATTTCTATGGAGAAAATTCTAATGGAGACGAAGGACATCAATTTGTGGCTAAATCCGGGATTTAGCTCTAAGTCAGCAATTCTGAAATCAAACCCTAAAGCGAAAAACTTAGCTTGCTTTAAGAATGCAAAAATTTATTGTTATTCTCATGATTTAAATAGGTTTTGGGAGTTAAGTGCCGTGCAACCTCATTTAATACTTGAAGATTTTTATTCAATTACAAATTTAGATTCGCCAAGTAAACTTCATTTTTACAAACAATTAAAATGATAAACAAAAGAATTCCTTTTATTCTAATTTGTGGACTTTTGCTTCTTCCATTGTCAGTTCTTTTGCATTTATCAACCGGTGAAATTACTGTTGCGACCTCCGATTTTTATTCTGCATTTTTTGATTATAATTCTGAAAATCCTACTCATATTTTAATTCGTGAGTTCAAATTTCCAAGAATGATGATGGCTATTTTTGCAGGAGGTGGACTTGCACTAGCAGGAATGCTAATGCAAACTTTATTCAATAATCCTTTGGCTGGGCCTTATGTTCTGGGAATCAATTCTGGAGCTAGTTTGTTTGTTGCGCTTACCTTAATGTCAGGTTTTGAGTTTTTTGTATCTGATTTTGGATTAATCGGTTCAGCATTAATTGGCGCTTTACTTTCAGGAATATTTATGATTTCTGTCGCTAGCCGAATCCGTTCTCAAATATCGCTTTTACTCGTTGGATTAATGTTTGGTAGTTTTACCTCTGCTCTCGTTTCTATCCTTGAATCATTATCTGGCGCTGGAGAACTGAAAGCTTTTACTCTTTGGTCCATGGGTTCTTTACAACAAGTTGAATTTCAGCAACTACCAATAATAGGAATTTTTTTTATAAGTGCTGTTTTTTCTTCATGTATGCTAATTAAACCATTGAATATGTTGGTGATTGGAGAACGTTCTGCAGGTTTATTGGGATTACAAATTCGTCAGCTTAGATTTTTAATTATGGCAGTTACTGCTTTGTTAGCGGGTTTGATTACTGCTTTTTGTGGTCCTATTGCTTTTGTAGGCTTGGCTGTCCCGAATTTAACTCGGATACTTTTAAAAACACAAGACCATCGCTGGCTAATCTTTGGAAATTTAGTGTTTGGAGCAATTTTCCTCTTGCTTTGCGATAGCTTTATCCAACTAATATCAAATTTTGTAGCTCTTCCTATCAATGCTTTTACTTCAATCATTGGAGCACCTTTTGTTGTTTATATTTTACTCAGAAAATTAAAATGATTCGATTTGAACAAATAAAAATTGGCTACACACAAGCTTTAATAGAAATTCAGAGTTTAACTTTGAATGCTGGAAAAGTATATGCCCTAGTTGGTCGAAATGGTATTGGAAAATCTACATTTCTAAATTCTATTATCGGTCAAGTTCCTCTTTTGTCTGGCAGGTTGTTTTTAAATGAAATAGAATTACAAAAAATTTCAAGATTCGAATTACCAAAATTAATTGCTTATGTCGAAAGTCGTTTTGATGGTGTAGAATATCTGTCAGTTTTCGATTATTTAGCATTGGGTAGATCTCCCTATACAAATAGTTTTGGGAGTTTGAATGAATCCGACAAACAAATCATAATGCAAGTGATTGCTGATTTAAATTTAGATCACCTTCTCAAAAAAGGAACCTCCGAAATTAGCGATGGCGAGAGACAATTGTGTGCTGTTGCACGCGCCTTAATTCAAACGACTCCCATTATATTATTAGATGAACCCACCGCTTTTTTGGATTACTTAAATCGTCAAAAATTAATACAGTTAATGGTTTCGATAGCTGAAAAGCAACAAAAGACGATTATTTTATCATCTCACGATATTGATATTTGTATTGAAAACGCTTTGGATTTTCTGATTGTTTCAGGTGGTCAAATCAGCGATACTGTGACAAACGATAAAAAAATTGTAATTAAGGAAATGGAAAAAGAATAACTAAATCGTCATAATATCTTTTTCTTTAATCTCTAGCAATTCATCGATTTTTTTAACAAAGCCATTTGTAATCTTTTGAATTTCATCTTCTGCATCTTTGTTTTGATCTTCGGACAAACCCTCAGTTTTAAGATCTTTTAAAAAGTCTAAAGCATCTTTACGGTTTGTTCTTATACCAATTTTTGCAGTTTCCGATTCTGCCTTTGCACGTTTTACCAGTTCTCTTCTTCTTTCTTCAGTAAGTGGAGGCACGGATATAATCAGTTGTTCGCCATTATTTTGGGGATTTAATCCAAGGTTCGCATTGATAATTCCTTTAGCAATTTCAGCAAGCAGCGCCTTTTCCCATGGTTGTACAGTAATTGTTCGAGCATCTGAAGTATTGATATTAGCAACTTGATTGATTGGTGTCATAGAGCCATAATAATCAATCATAACACTACCCAGCATTGCGGGAGAAGCTTTTCCAGCTCTTATCTTACCTAATTCACTTTCAAAATGATTAAGCGTTTTGTTATTTGAACTTTTAAATTCATCGTAAATCATTCCAAGTTCTTCTATCATAAAATTGTTATTGAAGATTAATTAGAAACGAGGGTCCCAACTTTTTCGCCCTTCAGCAATTTGAGTAAATTTCCTGGGGTATCCATGTTAAAGACGATTATAGGAAGATTATTTTCTTTGCAAAGGGTGAAAGCCGTAAGATCCATAACGTTTAATTTTTTCGAATAAACTGAATCAAAAGTTATGTGATCGTATTTTGTAGCATTTTTATCTTTTTCTGGATCGGCAGAGTAAATTCCATCAACTCGTGTTCCTTTAAGAATAACATCTGCATTGATTTCAATAGCGCGAAGTGACGCCGCAGAATCTGTTGTAAAAAATGGATTTCCAGTACCTGCTCCAAAAATCACCACTCGACCTTTTTCTAAATGTCGAACAGCTTTTCTACGAATAAATGGTTCAGCAATTTCTTTCATCTCTATTGCTGATTGCATTCTTGTCATTACACCATTTGATTCTAAAGCAGCTTGTAAGGCCATTGAGTTAATCAAGGTTGCAAGCATTCCCATGTAATCGCCGTGCGTTCGATCCATGCCACCTTCTTCTGCTTGAACTCCACGAAAGATATTTCCACCACCAATAACAATTGCTATTTCAATACCAAGCTCTTTAATTTCTTTTATTTGTTGAGCATAAGAGTTGAGACGATTGTTATCGATTCCAAATTGTTTATCACCCATAAGTGATTCACCGCTTAATTTTAAAAGAATTCTTTTGTATTTCATAGTTTAATATTAAGCAAATATAACCAAAGGTTTTTTTTTCGACTCTTTAATTCAAAAAAAAAGCTACCTTAAAGTAGCTTTTTAAAATTAACTCATGGAGAATCGTTTAAAGTCTGTAACTGTCAAACCTTTTTCGGAATCATTTAAAAATTGTTCAACACTTAATTTATTATCACTAATAAATTCTTGACTCATCAGAGTATTCTCTTTAAAAAATTTATTTAATCGACCCATCGCAATTTTTTCAGCCATTTCAGCTGGTTTACCTTCTTGTATTGCTAAATCTTTTCCAACTTCAATTTCTCTTTCAATTGTTTTTTGGTCAACACCATCTTTTGTAATTGCAATTGGATCCATTGCTGCAACTTGCATTGCCACCTGACGACCAGCATCTTTTGAAGCGTCTGATGTGCTGTTTAGTCCAACAAGCGTTGCCAATTGATTTCCCGGGTGATTGTATGCAACAACTCTGGAAGCTTTTAACACTGCATATTTAGATAAATCTAGTTTTTCGCCAATTACTCCAACTTGCTCTATGATTTTTTCTTCAACTGATAATCTTTCATCAAATCGAAGAGCTTTTAATTCTTCAGTGGTTGAAGGTAGATTTTTCAAGGCAATATCTACAAGTGATTGCACAAAACTAACATAGCCATCATTTTTAGCAACGAAGTCAGTTTCACAGTTTAGAGATAGAATAACACCTGATGCGCCATCTTCGTTTGTTTGTGCTATAATAATACCTTCTTTTGCTTCGTTATCTCCCCGTTTTGCGGCAATTTTCTGCCCTTTTTTTCTTAAAATATCAACGGCTGCCTCAAAATCACCATTGGATTCTACCAATGCATTTTTGCAATCCATCATTCCAGCACCCGTTTGTTGGCGCAACTTGTTCACATCTGAAGCTGTAATAGCCATGATTTAAAATTTAAATTAATATGAAATTTATTTTTTCTTTGGTTTTGCAGCTACGACTTTTTTTGTCTCTGCTTTTGACTCTGGTTTTTTAGCAACTTTAGTAGTTTTCTTAGCAGCTGGTTTTTTCGCAACCTTTTCGACCACTGGAGCAACTTCAGCAACGACATCATCTCCTATTACCGCTTCTTCTTCAGGAGCATTATCGGAAATTTCATCAGGGCTTACATCAGCAACTTCATCTGTAACATCTTCTGATACAGCAACAACTTCTGTAACCGCAATAGGGATTTCCTCAACAACAGTTTCAACTTGTGCTAAATTTGAAGGAATTTCAAGTGTAGCTTCATTAGATTCATCTTTTCCGCCTTCTTTCAAATTTTTTCGATCTTCTAAGCCTTCGCTTAGTGCCAAGCAGATTTGATCCATTATTAAGGCTATAGACTTCGTAGCATCATCATTCGCTGGAATTGGGAAGTCAACTAGTTTAGGATTAGAATTTGTGTCAACCATTGCAAAGGTTGGAATATTCAAGCGACGAGCTTCTGCAAGAGCAATGTGTTCTTTCAAAATGTCAACAATAAAAATAGCAGCAGGTTGTCTTGTCATTTCTGCAATCGAACCAAATGTTTTTTCTAATTTATCTCGTTGACGTGTTTTAAATAATTTTTCACGTTTGTTGAGTGTGTCCCATGTTCCATCGGACTTCATTTTATCAATAGTAGCCATTTTACGAATTGACTTTCGTGTAGTTTGGAAATTAGTGAGCATACCGCCCGACCAACGTTCTGTTACAAAAGGCATATTGATTTTTTCAACTCTTTCTGATACGATTTCTTTCGCCTGTTTTTTTGTAGCAACAAAAAGAACTTTTTTTCCTGATTTTGCTATTTGTTTCATTGCAGCACATGCATGATCCAAATGAACCATTGTTTTGTTCAGGTCGATAATATGGATTCCTTTTTTCTCCTCAAAAATATATGGGGACATAGCGGGATTCCATTTTCTTTTCAAGTGGCCAAAGTGTACACCTGCAGCTAATAAAGTTTCAAAATTTAATTTAGACATATTTTATTGTTTACGTTCCTATTTTACTTATTCTTCAATGATGGAGGGAATTGATAAATCAATTAAGGTACTCCAAAATTTGGATGCTAAACTTTCAGCTCGATTAACGTTTCGAGAACTGGAATTTCTTACGTGCTTTTGGTTGCCCTGGTTTTTTACGTTCTACCATTCGGGGATCACGTGTCATTAATCCTTCTACTTTCAAAAGTGGCTTGTAATCAGCAGATACTTCTACTAAAGCACGAGAAATACCCAAACGAACTGCTTCTGCTTGACCATTAATTCCACCACCTGCAACATTTACTTTAATATCGTATTTCCCAACTGTGTCAGTTAAAACAAAAGGTTGGTTAACTTTGGCTTGCAAAACATCGATTGTAAAAAAATCAGCCATTTCTTTTTTGTTGATAGATATTTTTCCTTTTCCTTTTGACATGTATACACGTGCCACAGCTGTTTTTCTTCGCCCTAAAGCATTAATTACTTCCATAAATTTTATTTGAGTGTATCAAGATTTAGTGTTTCTGCCTGTTGCGCTTGGTGTTTGTGTGTTTCGCCAGCATAAACCTTTAAGTTTGTATATAATTTGCGGCCTAATGCATTTTTAGGCAACATTCCTTTTACTGCTTTTTCTATCAAGCGTTCAGGATGATTTTTTAGCATACTCTCGGCAGATGTAAATCTTTGTCCGCCAGGATAACCAGAAAAACGAACATATTCTTTATTTTCAAGTTTCATTCCTGAAAAAGATACTTTTTCTGCATTGATAACGATTACATTATCACCACAATCAGCATGTGGAGTATAGCAAGTTTTGTATTTTCCTCGAATAACTTTAGCGACCTTACTAGCCAATCTACCTAATGTTTGGCCTTCAGCATCAACAATAAACCACTTCTTATTAGATGTTTCTGTATTTGCTGATAAGGTCTTATAACTTAATGTGTTCACAATAAAAAAGTATTAAAAAATTACGTTATTTCCTATATTTAGGGGTGCAAAGATACGATTAATGTTTTTATTAACAAATCTATTGAGAAAAAAATACGGAAGATTTTTGTTATTTCTTTTTGAATTGCTGAATTGCAGAAATTGTAAAGTCACTAAGAACTAATTTTCCACTAATTTCTGCTCGTTCAAGCAGAAGTGTATCCCAATTTTCTGTCCCCTCCCAAAATATTTTCTTTAGCTTACTCATTGCATCAGGGTTTGATTTGGCAAGTTTTTCTGCCAACTTTAAAATTGCATCATCCAGATCTTTAATTTCATCAAAGACTTCTGCAAATAAACCTTTTTGTTTTGCCCAAGCTGCACTCCGCCATTCTGTTGCATTTATGGCTAACTCACTCATGGCTGATAGTCCAATTTTCCTAGAGACTGCCGGTCCAACAACAAAAGGACCGATTCCAACTGCTAGTTCAGATAATTTAATTTCTGCAGAGTTTAAAGCAAAGCAATAATCAACTGCAGCGGCAATACCAACTCCACCACCAACAGCTTTTCCGTGAACACGACCAATTATTAATTTTGGGCAATTTCGACAGGCATTTATTACATTAGCAAACCCTGAAAAGAATTTTTTCCCTTGCTCTAAATTTTGAATCGCTATTAATTCATCGAAACTAGCTCCTGCGCAAAATGCTTTTTCCCCGTGAGATTTTAAAATAATAACAGCTACTTTTTCATCTTTGCCAAGTTCCTCAATACTTGAAGCAAGTTTTTGAAGAATCTCTCCTGGCAGAGAATTACTCATTGGATGTCCAAATTCAATGGTTGCAATACCCGTTCTTGAGATATTGTGATCTATAAATCCAGTATTTTTCTTTATTTCCACCTTAATTATTTAAGTAAAAATCCATCAGTTCCAATCACATTTCCATCACAATAAATTTTTACTTTATAAGCTCCTTTGACTGATTCGCCCACTTGTAAATTATAATATATTGTTAAATCGATTGCTTGATTTTGATAATCAATTTCTTTTTTATCAGAATATGCTACTGTTCCAGATTCTGTATCGATAAAGTTATTTAAATTGCCTTGTAAAACCTCTCCAGTGGGTCCAGTTACTTGTAAATAAACTGCTTTCTTGCCCGGATTAGCAAGACCGTTTTCAGAAATAGTAAAGCTACTTCTGATTTGAATGGCTTTTTTAGCTTTATCTGTTATCTCAGCAGTATTATTAATTTTCATCCTCAGTGCTTCGGATACAAAATTGTATGCTTGGAGCTTACCACCCTTTTTTACTAGTTCAGTTTGTTCTTCAGCAACTTTTTTAAATTCATCCCTCTCTGTTGTAGTTTGTATAAGTTCAGTTTTTTTAACTTCCAATTCTGTTGTTAAATTAATGTTTAGAGTATTTAGAGAATCTATTTGTACAACATAGCCTTTCATAATTTCTCTCAATGTTTCATTTTCCTTTTTAAATTTATAAAGGTCTGCAGCGGATAGTTTCTTATTAGAGTTTAATTGATTTAATAGCGATTGAATCTCAGCTTTTTGCTTGTTTAAACTATATTCCTTTGATTTATCTTTTGCAATAAGCGCATCATATGTTAACAACATATTATTAAAATCTTTTTTTAAATCACTAGAAATATCTCCCACGTACCCCTCCATCATTTTATTTATTCCTTCTATATCCGACTGTAAAACCAAGTTCCGATTCATACAATCGTTAAGTTCTTTTCTTTTATTAGCCCATTGATAACTTAAATAAGCAAGAAATGTCATCAAAACAAGAATAATAATTAAGTAAATTGCATTTGAATTTTTTTTTACATTTTCCTCCATTTTTCTATT
>SXGS01160790.1_pt1 | contig 12422 bp, 9 predicted proteins | sample 3174681 | NCBI WGS metagenome assembly SXGS01 (sample SAMN11356861, study PRJNA531348) | freshwater metagenome | isolation source: freshwater sample F1-80 | place: China: Fuxian Lake, Yuxi | collected 2017-12-25
TGCGCCATCTCCCTTGCCCGCTGTGGGCGCAGGTGGGGCTTTCTTGGCCCCGACCGGCTCGGCTTGCTCCAAAGCCAGCAGGCGCGTCCAGACGCCGCTGTAAACGCCCGCCCGGCCCTTGCCGCCAACCTTGGCGACCTCGTTCTTGAAGTTCGCGTAATCAATGTCCTCGCCCAACCATGATAAACCCGAACACCTCGCGGCCTCATCGAACTAGCTGCGCTGCCCACCATCATTTATGAACACATCCTCGACCACCCCGGCACCTGCGGCGACCTCCTCCTGGCGGCCACCAGACCTGACCCGTCTCGATCCCGTCCTGATGGAGATCTACGGGAAGTTCGGCTGGGATGCCCTCCTGCTGCCCTTCCGCGACGGCAAGTGCCTTCTCTCGCCGGAGGATCTGCGCACCCTGACCGTCGAGCAGACCCACTCGACCCATTATCAGAATCTCCTCTGCGTCAATGACGTGGCCATCGTCGGTGGCCGGGCCAATGGCCGGCTGTGTGGGATCGCCTTCCTTGACCCCGACCAGATAATTCCCTTGATGGAGCTCAATCCTAGCCTTTCCGGCACGGTGACCACCCTCACGCCGGATGGTCTGATCGTCTGGCTGCGTGCGAAGGATTTCCTCGCGCTGGCCTTCCGCGGCACCTGCCTCCGCTGGGTCTCGGAAAAGGATGTTGTGACGCTGCGCCGCGCCGGGCCTGCACCTGGAGATTGGAAGGCGTGCGGCACGAGGGTCGCCACCGTGAACGTCGCCGACCTGATCCTGCCCATGGACATCCCTTTGAGCAGCCATCTCACTCAGACTGGTGCAACCCTCCGATGGGGTGGGCGGTTCCTCAATGGAGGCAAGTCAGGCAGACGGAAGTTGCAACCCGGCTTCTGGGCCGACTTCGCGGGCAGGTCTCTGGTAATTCGTTATCTGCCCAAGGGGCGTCAGTTTGAGGGCTTTGATGCGGACGCTCTCGATTGGCAACCGTGGTCGGTGGAACGGTTGCGGGCATCGCTCGCGGAGTTCGTGCGCCAGCACACCGCCGGGTCCGACCGACCATTCGCACCCTTGGGCAAGGATTTGGATCCGGTGATCGAGGAGATGCGTGACCAACTTGCCGTAGACCTGCCCACGCAGGAGGCCGGGGTCCAGCAATTCGTCGCCACGCAGCTGATCGCCCAGCCGGGCAGCGACCTCACCACTCAGGAGCTGAATCAGGCATTCCTTGGCTTTCAACGCCGCCAGCTCCTCCCAAGAGTTTCCACCTCCTTGTTTGAGATCCTCATCGGTCCGCAGGTGGAACGCGAGTTTGGGGTGCGCAAGTCGCACTCCCTCCAGAGGGCGGGCGGGGCCAAGCGCGGGTTTCGCGGAATCGGCCTAATACCCAGCGATGGTCACAGCGCCGCAGATTCCGGCGTGACATGTGGGACGACTGGGGCGACTGGGACTCGCGGGACGGGGGGACCGCAAAGTTTTGAAACACCATCTGCTCGCCACAATTCGCCAACTGCTGAAAAACTGCCAAACTCCGACCCATGAACGAGCCAAGCGAGCAGCCCAACACCCCCCGGCCACCGGTCGCCCAGCTCGCGCAGCGGACTGTGACCCAGCTTCAGACCACGGAAGCGGCCAAGACCGCTCCGCAGGAACGGCTCGAATCCGCAGCCGCGAAACCGGCAGCGGGCAGCGCCGAGCCTCTCCGCCAGCGACCGCCGGCCAAATCGGTCCGCCCAGACGACGAGTGCCTGAGCCCGCGAGTTCGGGAGGCTTACGAGCGGCGGCAGGCCGAGCTGTCGGATCAAGAGGAGATCATGAGTTTCTTCAGGCGGGTGGCCGTGCGGTCCATTAGGACACCACGCACCGCCAGGCGAGCGGCCAACTCTTCTTGGGTCACGCGCGGCTTCTGTCGCAACCTCGCTTCGCGGATGCGGTGCCCCACCAAGTTGCGTCCAGAGCCGGATTCAGGCGGCATAATGTGCGATAAACGCACGCTTGACACTGCCGAAGCGGTCAGTTGTATTTGTGTGAAATCCGCACAGGACAGGTTTTCCTTATGAATCCAACCAAAGCACTCGTCACCGCAGCCACATCCTTCCTTCTGACCTTCACGATGCCCGCCGCTGATTTCGGCGTTGGCAAACTTCTTGGAGGGAAAAAAGCTACAGAGCTGGCTGCACCGACGCTCGCCTTCAAGGTGGCCGGGGCACCCACCGACAAGGTGGAAATGATTTTCTTCTACGGCAACGCAACGAAGACGCTTATCACGGCGGCGAACCAAAAGACCGATGAGGTCATTAAAAACTTGGGCGAGCAGTTGAAGGTGAAAGTTGCCAGCCTGACGGCCCAGGAACAGGCCAAAGCCTTTGAGGAAGTCTCTGCTGGCACCCTCAACGAGCAGCAGAAAACCGCCGTTGGCAATGCGTGGCGCGACCTCCTTGCAAGTAATTTGCTCGCGGTAAACGCAGCGGCGACAGCTCAGTCCCTCGTAACCGTCGCCCCCGGCGTTCCCGACCATGTCCAGGCCAACAAGCTCAAGTATGGCCTGAAGGCCCCGGGCTACGTGAAGGACACCCCCGGTCTCGTCAAGGACCTCCAAGGCATCGTGACTGAGACACCGAAGTTCCTGCAGAATAATTCTCAGATGTCTGCGGGGGTCGCCAAGCTTGGCAAGGCCGCTGGAATTCAGCAGCCCACGGCTGAACAGAACAAAAAGGGAGCAGAAGAAGTAGCCTCGAAAGCGGCTGGAAAGCAGGTCGACCTCACTGGCGGAACCCTCAATTGACCGCAGCAGCGTTTTTCGCCATGCGCCAACCCATTTTCATCCATCTCGTCGGCGTGGTGATCGTGACGATGGTGGCTTTGGCGCAAGCTCGCGCAGGTGAAATGGAGGCTCTGCGGGCCGACCCGGAAATCGAGGCGCTGGTGAAAGCCAGCCCCAGCCTGCAGGCCGGCGCGGTGCGCTTTTCCAAGATCAATGGCCGTCTCTGCCTGGTGGTCACGCAGTCGGCGGTGGCACGGGACGGGACTTTTGCCTCGGGCTTGGAGGCAGAGAAGATTGCGGCGCTGGAGGGGCGGAAGGAGCTGCTGGGATTCCTTCAAGGCCGCAAGATCACGAGCCGCGATTTTCTCGAAACCTCCAGCGTGTCGAAGGATGAGGTGGACAGCGTGGCGCAGACCTTCCGGTCGCTGACCACCTCTGAAGTCGAAGGCGTGCTCCGTGGCGTCCGGTCGGCCGGATCTTGGAAGGTGAAAGGCGAACCGCGCCATTACGTGATCCAGATTCTCGATGTGCCCGGCAAAGGGGCGCGGAACATCGCAGCTGCGAGTGCGACCGCGACCCCCGCCCCTCCCGACGCCGGAGCCACGGCATTGAAATCGGAAATCGTGCTGTCCGAGGCCGGGGAGCGCATTGTGGTGGCCACGGGGCGCTACGCCTATCTCGGAAATGCAGATGCGTCGCGTAGCCGCGCGTTGGTCGAGGCCATGCAGAACGCCATCCGCGAAACTCTGGGCGAATGGATCACCGCCCAGGAACTCGTGAAGAACTCGTCCAAGCTGGAGAGCCAGATTCTCACACACACCGAGGGATTCATCAGCCGTCACGAAATCATCTCCCAAGGCGTGAAGGGCACTGACGAGTATGAAGTGGTCATCAAAGCGTGGGTCTCACAGAAAAAGCTGAAGGCAGAACCTGTCGTGGTTGGCCTGCTCCAAAAGCAAGTAGGTGTCCCCAAGATTAGCATCATCGCCATCGAAACAGTGAGCGGCAAGGTGTTCCGTGAGAACACCGGGCCGCTCAACAATATGCTCACGCGGGAATTCACCGAGGCCGGCATCACGCCCACGGATATGCAGCAGGCCATGAATGCCATGCGAACCACCCAACCCGAGCGTTGGGCCGTGGCCAGTCGGCTGATGGAGAAGGTGCGCGACCCGCTGGAGAAGGAATTCGACGTGCAGGCGTTTGGCCGGCTCGGCATTGCGACGGATTTGCTCGTGATGGGCATGATTTCGGCGACGCCCTTGGGCAAGGATTCAGACGGCGTGCTGGACCGTTACGAATGCACGGTGCGGTTGAGAGTGTTGGATGCGAACACGGCGGACGTTTTCGGAACGGTCACGGACAGCAAAACCTCGGTCGCGGACAACCCCAACACAGCGATCATCAACGTCTGCAAGAAACTGCTCCCGGAGGTGCATGAACTGATCCCGCAGACCATCCGCAAGTGGCAGGACATGGTGAACAACGGACGGAGAATCCCCCTGAAAGTGGAGGGCCTCCCGGACCCGCAGGTCGGTCGGGAGATTCGGCGCGGGTTGAGCAAAATTCCGCGAGTCCAACAAGCGGAAGTCCGCAATCAGGATCAGGACTTTCTGGAAGCGGAGGTGATCTTCAAAGGCACCAATTCACAGTTTGGCGACGCCATAGATGATTTTCTGGACGATAATCTGAAGGGCTGGGAGAGCGCAGCGGGCTACACCTACAAGCGCAAACAGCAAGGTGGCCTGATGATTATCACTTTCATCAAGAAGCGTTAGTATGCCGTCCAGGTTTCTCCTCCTGTGCCTGTTGGGATTGCCATTGGTGGCACTTTTACCAAGCGCGTGCGGAGAGGAACCCGTGCCGGTCTTCGTCGCGAATGTGGACGCCACGCCCTTAGCCGGCAACCCCCATGTGAGCCTGGCGAACCTGACCAATGCCACGAGTTCATTTCTGCTCGCCAAACTGGGAAACCAGATCCGTGAGCGGGTGAAGGCCAGCTCGAAGTTGAAACTGGTGGACGACGCGGTATCCGCACGGCCCGAGGGAATGCTTGTGCTGGTGGTGAGCCTCGGACACGCCGAGGTGGTGCGCTGGGGAACCGATCTGGAGGGCGGGCGCAAGCTCACGGAGGTGCGCCTCCGCCTGAGTGGAGAGCTGCAACTTGTCGAGCCGGTCTCCGGGCAGGTGGTCTATGCGGACGCCGATTACTTCCTTGGCGAGGAATGGGATGACCAAGACCGCCACTATCTGGCGCACGACTTTGATCCCAAACGAGTCGCCCGGTTCTGCGAAGACCCACAGGACCGCGACACCCTTCACAAGTTCGTTTCTGGCAAGAGGAGCGCCGACAGCGGGAGCAGACAGGAGGTGTTCCACGGTTTGATGGAACGCGGCGTGGCGAAGCTCACTCGTGACCTGCTGACGCGGTTCACACCCCGCCGAGTGAGGGGACAGGCGGCGCAGGTCCTCTCGAAAGAAAAGGGGGAATTCGTCCTCAATCAGGGTCGAGCCGTCGGTCTCTTCACGGGGATGAGGCTGGTTTCGGCGCAGGACAAACGCGTGGCCATTGTCACCGAGTCCTTCGCCAATTATTCCATGCTGCGGATGCAGGCCGGCCAGGCCCCGGCGAGGTGGGAGACATTCACGGCGTATCAAACGGCACTTGGTTCACCGACGGCGCAGGCGCTCACGACTGTCACCCGCATTCTTTTTTCCGACACGCTCTTGAAGCAGCCGGACGCGGGATTTCTGAAGGAGGACGAGCAGCGGTTGGACGCCAGCCTGCACGGCGCGAAGGGGGATGGACCGGTGGCCGCGCCGATTTTCCAAGCAGTATTCGCCAAACATCTGACGGATCAACTCGCCGTCGGGGGAAAGTTCCGCCTCGGCTTTCCCGTGTCCGGCAAGGCGTCCCTCGCCCGCGCCCGAGTGAGTCTCAGCGACAATTTCGAATGGAATGCCAACATCTATGAATCTTCCGTTCTGCCGGACTACGGCGTCACGGCGCTGATCTCCAACCTGGCAAAATCCACCCGGCCCATCACTGGCGGTCACGAGGATCGTTACGAAGTCACGGTCAGCCTTTCCCTCTACAACTTGCGGAACGGGGAAATCCTGTGCTCGTCCAAGTCACGGGGCGAACGCACGGTGCGTGAGGCGGAACACGGCGAATTGAAGGCGCTCATCAACGAGTCCCGCGCCGCCGAGGTGTTCAACCTCATTCGGGGAACCTTGAGGCTGGCGGCGGAAAAACTGCCCGCTAACTGTTCCCCGCAGAATGTGGAGGGGCGAGTCGCGTCTGTGGAGCGGAACTCGCTGCAACTCGAATTTCCTCCTGGCACCTCGCTCCACGCCGGGCAGGTGCTCCAGTTGGCGGGTGAGGATGGGGAGACGATCCCGTTGACTCAGCAAGGTCAAACCAAAGCAGTTTTCTATCGCCGTTTGGACGGCTGGCCGGTGCGCTTGGAGCGCCAGGAACAAGGCCGCTGGCAGGCCGTGCGGGTCAACGCCAGCCCGGCCTCTAGTCGTTCGCCCAAGATCGAGGACAAGGTATTCCTTTACGGCCTGCCCGGCCGGTCAGGAGTCCCGGCGTTCCCGCAGCTCATCCGCGTTCACGACGCCACCGTCGCCTCCTTGGCGAAAGATGTCGTTACGTCCGATGATCTGCGCCACCTCACTTTCGCGGTTGCGAACAGCGAACCGCGTCTGCGCCTGCTCTTTGATGAGCCTGCTCGTGCCAGACTTCGCCGCTTTGACAAGAAAAAGTTCCTGGCGGACAGCGCCTTTGCACTGCCGGAGGGCCAGGAGGCCGAAGCTGGCAAGTTCGACGGCGAGCTGGCCCCTGACCTTTTTGCCAACGTGAGCGTGGACAACGCGCAGATAAAACGGATCTCGGAGAATCCTGCCAAAAAAACCAAGGAGGTGCAGCTCGATTTCAAGGTCACTTTCGGCCTCTACGACCGGGACGGCACCGAGAGGTTCAAGCCCGCAATCTTCACTCTGAACAAAACGCAAACCGTGGAGATCGACGCGCTGGAGGGCGCTCCAGCGGCGCGGCTGTATCTGAACGACATTCTAACCAAGCTGGTGGCTTTTTACTGCGAGAAACGACTCCCGGCGCTCCAATGAATCAAGGCGCGACCATCATCCTGCTGGCAGCTTTGGCATTGGGGGGATGCCAGCACGGCCAGCCGCCGCCGCTGGTGCGAACGGTGGAAACCCCGGTGCCGCCTCCACTGCCAGCAACCACAGAACCCGTGCTGCCCGCCGTTGTGCCCAGCCCGGTAGCCGCGCCGCCGCCGGAGCCAGTCGTCACTCCCACTACACGCGATGCGGACGCCACTGTGTTTCGCGCTGACGGTGTCACTCGTGCCGAAGCCCTCAAGCAGGTGACGAAGGCTGTTCGCCGGTATGTGCAAGGTGAACTTGAAGTGTTGTCGCGGCGCGAAGCGGCCTGGTGCCGGACTAACCTGGCGTTCGCCCGCGAACAACTTTTCTTCAGCCAACTCTCGCTCGCTCCCGCCGAGCTGGCGGGCACCGCGCTTGTTGAGGAATGGCTGACGGTGGACACACAGCTCGCCGGCGGTCATCAACTGGTGGCCCGGGTGGCCAAGAGCTTGCCTGCCCGGTTGCTGCGCGAACACCTGCGCGGTCTGGAATCTTACGTGGCAGCCGCTGATCGTTCGGCTTTCCGCGAACGCTTTTCCGTCCCCTGAATCGACAACTAACGCAACCACCGCAAACTATGAAAGCAACCTGCTTGACCACCTTGTTCGGCCTCATCATGGGCACCGGCGTATTCCCTGCCGCCATTGCCCAAGTCCCTTCAGTGGACGATTTCATCGCGCCCGTGACGGCCACCCCACAAAAGACCGCCTCTAACCCTCGTGAAATCAAACAACCGGACAGGGTGAAAGTCACCCAACAGCAGGTCACCACAACGGGCGCCCCGACTCCTGTGGTGCAGGCTGCCTCCGCGCAGGACGCCATCAATACCGCTGTCACGCAGATGGGGCAGCTCAAGCAAGACATCATTCAGATCGAAACCGGCAGTGGCTTGGGTGTGGTTGCGCGTGGCTATTCCGGCTACAGCGCACACGCCAATCGCAATGCCTCGCTCATCGCCAAGCGGTTGGCCTACGCCAAGGCTTACATGATGGCCAAGAAGAACCTGACCCAGCACCTCTACGGTCTTTCCAATGAATCCAAGCAGAAGTTCTTTGAGGCCATGGCTGTTGTGGACACAGCAACAAACTCACTGGCCAACACGGGGGCGGTGATGTCCGAGTCCGCCGAGCAAAAAACGGAAGGCCTCATCCGAGGCTTTGTCATCTACGATGTGAACGACGATCCCGCAAAAAGCCAGGTCACAGTTTCCATCGTTACCACTCCAAAAACCCGGGGCCAAACCATGCGAGCCAGCGAGGGGTTGATTTTGGCGAAGGACTTGGCAGCAGGCATGGAACAAGTGCTGGCGGAAATCGCTTCTGGCGTGGTGCCGCCTTCCGGTGGCCGGGTGATTACGGTGCCATCGCCGGCGGGGGAACAACTCTACTTTCTTGGATTCGGTTCCGAGATTAACCGTATCAACACCAACCCGGACGTTGAGCGGAAGTTGAGAGAGGTGTCTGCCGACGTGGCCAAGCTACGAGCCGCCGCCAATCTGTGTGGTCTAATCGTGGGTGAAACCTCGCTTTGGAAAGGCGGCTTCTCCACCATATCTTCCGAGGAAAATCGCCAGTTCGACGTGACCGATAAAGCCACTTTCAAGGCGACGGGGATTTTGACCAAGCCCTTGGATCAGACCCGCACGAGCTTTCTGAGCGTGATGACCACGCGCTCGGAATACAAATTTGCCCAGAACGGCAAGCTGCCGGCAGGCTTGAATGTCATCCAGTGGGAATCGCCGGGCGGTGACTGGACCATCGCCGCCTACATCTACAACCCCGCGATGACGCAAGAGGCACAGAAAGCAGCGGAAGCAATGGCCAGCGGGATGAGCATCGCCGATCGGGGCCGGTTGATCGCCGCCCCAGGGACCGGGCAGGCCGGGGCTGTCGGCTCGACAGGAAAGTCGGGAGACCGCAAAGAATTTGGGAATGAGAAACCGTTGGAGCGTGGCCCCAGCGTGCCACCTCCCAAAAAGCGTGACCTGTAAAGCAAACCACTGGCTTGTCGGCTTCTGTTGCCTGTCACTGGTGCTGTTGAGCAACGCGACGGCGCAGCAAGCTCGCCCGGGGGCAACCGCCCCACAGGATTGTCTGGCAAAGGCCCTGGCACAATTTGTCGGGGATGCCGCCTTTGCCGCTGAATTAAAGCGCCACGTCGTCCTGAATCCGCAAGAGGCTCTAGCAAGCGGGGAGAAGGGTGGAAGCAGTTTGGTCGTGTTGGTCCGGCGCATGCCAGACCAACTGGATGCCCGCCAGCGCCGAGAATTGGTCCGACAACGGGCGGTGGACGAATTGTTCAAGCTGCGTGCACTTAAGTCCGCGCCGGTAAAGGAAGCACTCACGGCTTTTCAGTTTCCGGAGTTGCTGGGCGACTTCGGCCTGAAGCGCCTGCTCGAAACCGTGAAAGGCCAGATTGCCCCTGGGACGCCCTCACCAGATTTCGTGGAATGTGGCGACTGCTTTGGCATCGTGCTGCGCGTTCCCAACGCCGCAGTCCAGTTGGAATTTGTGCGCCTCATATCGGACCAGGAGACGCGGGTCGCGTATGTGTCCACCCTGATGCGTGCCGCGAAGGGTAAAATCCAGACGGGTGAGCCGCAAGTGGCCGGCAGGTATCTCGCCGAGGCAGGAAAGCTCGGCTACCGTTCCAAAGAGTTTTTTGTCAGCTTGTATAAGTGTCAGGCTCGTTCTGGGAATCAAGCCGAGTCCGAGAAAGCCGCCAAGGTGCTCGTGGAACAGTATGCCGCCGGGTTGAGCTTCGACGACTGCTTGGAGTTGGGCCAGGCGGCCGACGCGGCGCAATTCCCCTCCCAATCAGCGACATGGAATCGGCTCGCTGATTCAAAGATCAGGGAAGCCCTGGCAATCCCTGAGGTTCCTTCTAAGCGATAGAGGAGTTGAGGGGGCTGGTTTCGTTGGCTTGCTCCTGCACCATGCCATGAAAATCTTCTGGCCATTATCCGAAAGGCCGTCTTCATGTTGGGCATCTCGTTGATTCCGTCAGCCATGCACCTCAAATCCACCTGCATCCACTGCGGCGTGGACATCACCGCAATCACCCGCCGGATCAACGACGGTTTCTGCATGGTGTGCTGCGATGTGTTCCCCGGCATCAAGGGAACCAAGCATTTGCTGGACGTGGTGAGCGAGGCCGAGGTCGACACGGAACTCGCCGCACGCGGCACCGACACCGGCGCGACGTTCCACCGCTGGCTGCGCATCAAGTCGCGCCTGGAGCCGGGCGACCGGCTGGTGCGGTTCTGCTCGGACCTGCAAAGCCCGGTGCCGGTCGTGGCCCACGGCGTGGTCTGGCGACGCGCTGGGCTGGAACTTTCCGGCGTGGTGACCCTCACCCAGTGGTTGACCGCCAAAGACGAATGGATTGGCGAGAAGTTGCGCTTCGCCACCCAAGATGCCCGCTCATCCAAGCTGGCGACCAGCGCCTGCCAGTCGAGGTTGCGTGCCGCCGTCTCCGACGGATCCTCGGCGTCACTGGCGAGCACATCGGCGAGCGTCATCGGCTCATCCAAGGATTGCTCCTCGAACGGGATGGGCGCGGCGAGCGAGGTGACGCGGCTGTTGCCGACGATCTGCGTGCGCGTGCCCATGGCGTCGCTGGCACTCGCGCTGTGGCTGCGCCGGCCGCACCGGAGGTGCAACAGCGTGTAGAAGGCGATGTTGCCGGGCGTCACTTGCTTGCCGTTGGCCCGGGCGCGGGCGAGCAGGCGGGCGGCCATCAGGGTCGCGTCTTGCAGAACCTCTTCGGCATCCTCGGCACCAACGAAGGAAACCTTGTGCGGAATGAGGTGGCGGAGACGGGGAACAATTTCATCGATGAGGACAGTATCGGCGTGGGAACTCATTGTGGGATCTCCGGTGAACCAACGTGGACCCGAGGAAGCCGCTCCCGCCAGCGGCAGGAGATCACGGCCGGGACGGGGAAGGAGCAGCTAGGCTTACCTTCAAGAGTTTATAACGTCGGAGGAGGGGGCTGTTGCAGGGGAGAGGAGTGCTGCTCGGGTCGGCGATAGGAAGGCGCGAATTGCACCCTCGCCTTACGCGATGCACGAGGACGAACGCTCAGGCCGCTGCGGAATGGGCATTCATCGGAACGATCTTACTGGCTCCCGGCGGGACGATTGCGAACCACGCTTTCGCGGCGGCTGGGGTCACGAGTTGTCGGTAGCTTTTGAAAATAACAGTAGGCGAGTTCCCCGCTTCAAGAGCGACTTGTGCAGCGTTCTGGATCGAAGCGAGGCGATACGAGCAAAAGCTGTGGCGTAGGCCGTTGTGTTTCCAGACGAACTTGCCCGCCTGCTTTCGTTTCAGCCGCAGGTGGTTTATTTCATCCACGAGCTTGGGAAGCTGGTTCCACCACGAGTCAAAGCACGTCACTTTGCCGGAAACCTTCACATAAGGCTGCAGCCAAGCCGCGAGGTTGTCCGTGATTGGGGTGAGTCGGCGGGCGGCTGTCTTCGCCTTCTTCGCGGTGATTTCGATATGCCGCTCGGCCAGGTTGAACTCACTCCAATCGAGTCGCTGAAGTTCGGCCGATCTCAGGCCGGCGAATCCTGCGATCGCCAGCCATGGAACCAGTTCAGGACGCGCCGTGACCAGCAGTTCGCGCATCTCAGCGGGCGAAAAAATCTCGATTTCACCATCGTCCAGCTTCGCCCGCTGGACCGATTCGATTTCCTCAAGCGCATCCTTGGGCAAATACTTCTGCCTGATGGCAAACCGAAACAAGGCGCCGACCGCGTGCAGGTTGTTTCGCTTGGTGCGGCCACTCAGGTTCATTTGATCGAGCCAAGCCTGCACCAGCTTCCCAGAGACGCCACAAATGTTCATTTGGAATGCGTCGGCGAAGCGACCCAAACGGCTCTCCAAGTCGCTGAGATGAACCTTCGAAAGATTCGCGGCGCGTTTTGCGGCCAGCATCTCGTCAACCACCTGCCTTACGGTTCGGGTTTCCAAGTTGGCCGGACTGCGGCGGCGGAAGAAATCCACCGCTTCTTTGAGCGTCGTGCCGGCGGGCAAGTGCTTCACGGCAGACGCGTATTCGAGCGTGGCGACGTTCAGGGGGACGTGCACGGGGCGCAGGTGCTCAAGCGCCTGGAGGTAGATGCCGCGGTCGGTCGAAGTCAGACTCAGCACTTCATGCTCTCTGCTGGCGAGCTTCGTGGCGCACAGAGTCCCTTCGCTCTTTGCCTCTTCCACGCTGCCAAAATTCTGTTTCCGGCGCTGGGCCCCATCGTAATAGACGAGCGTGAATTGGTCGTAGGGAACGCCGTTGGCTCGGTTCTTCACCGTGTAAATCTTCACGGTGACGTTGCCACGCTTGATTTTGATGGGCTTCCTCGACGAAGTGCCGGCCTGCGTTTTCATGCCGGAGATTGTCCCCAAATCGTCCCCAAAAATCAAGGGCTTGTGAAAATGCCAGCAAATGCTGGCGGGAGCGACGGGACTCGAACCCGCAACCTCTGCCGTGACA
>SXGS01255989.1_pt1 | contig 12422 bp, 16 predicted proteins | sample 3174681 | NCBI WGS metagenome assembly SXGS01 (sample SAMN11356861, study PRJNA531348) | freshwater metagenome | isolation source: freshwater sample F1-80 | place: China: Fuxian Lake, Yuxi | collected 2017-12-25
AGAGGCCAGGGGTTCGAGTCCCCTGAGCTCCACCACTTACTCTATTGTCTCAGTTTATTCTTACATCAGGAACACGCGACGAATGGTGATGGAAGATCTTCCATTCACCATGGATCTTTTGCCATACGATTGAAAACCGTGCATCGACCTGCTCTGTCTCGCCTTCTATTGTCAGGTTGAATCTATACATCCCGCAGTGCAGGTAGCTCAGTTCTGCAATATCCATCACGTGTTCTTCTAGTATGGAAACACTTGGAAGAAATGCTAGGAAGAAGGTGAAGTACGCCTCGATTCCTTCACTATTGGTAATCACCTTTTGCCCCATTGTAGGGAGGAGCGTTGCGTTCTTTGTGTAGAGCGCGGCAACACTCTGCGGTTTACGGCTCAGAAGAGCGGTTTTCCATAGGTCAAAGTTGGCAGAGACGACAACGGAATCCATGCTCAGAGTATAAAGATATGGATTGCCAGATTCGATGCTCTTGGTTATGAAAAACATTTTTCTCGTTACATTGACTTGTCACCCTCTTTCCCTTTGAATAAACCTATGCCCAGCAAAGTTGGATGTGGACCCATGGCGGCGTTCCTATTGATTCTCCTGATACTGTTGATGGTAGCTTCCAACGAAGCTATCGGGTATTACTTCAGCCACTGTCAGGATGAAGATCTTTTGCATTGCCTATTCTCCGGATTGGAGGACGAGGAGCCAGAGGAGGGAACGGTGGTTGCCACAGGTGTTTATGAGTTCAAGGGAAACTCCGTCACGATCACCGCCAATATTCCGCTCGGTGGTGGTGCTGTGACGGGGACGGTATCGGGAACGTGCGATGGCATTGTGAAGGGAACATTCAGTGGTCAGAACAATGGCGCGATCAGCGGTACGATGAACGGGGCATGTGCGCCCTTCTTCATCAATATTCCATCCAGTGCGGAGTTTAGTGGTACGGTGAACAAGACTGGTAAAACCGTTCCCTTTAGTTTCACGGGGAGAGGAGGGGGATTTTCGAAGAACGATTCGATGTCGCTAAAGTATCCGTAGAAAAATTGCACTCGCACATAAAAAACGAGGACACCCATCTTGTTGAGAGATTGGTGCCCCCGGTGCTGCCATCACCGAGGTGGTGAGGGGCAAGCGGTGCATGGGCGACCCGTCCATGCGCTCCCTACCCTTCGATAGTTTTATGGGTCTATCAACCTGTTTGTGTTTGTGTCCGGCAGACCGTGCCGGTAAAGCCGAATGTATCGGCTGTTGCGCTTTAGAGACTGCAACGTGTCGATGTTTGTGTTGGTTTCTTTTTTTCCGCAATGCGGAAAGAAAAGGGCAGATCACCTCCTGGTAAGAGGAGGGAACCTACGGTGCGGCGGTCAGTCGCAGAGTAAGCAGGGAGGAAAGAGAAGTGACTCCCCCCGCACCTTTTCCCGCGATGAAGCGAAAAAAGGTGCGGGGCCGAGAGACGTGCTCTCGAATGGCCGTGCCCCATGGTGAAAAGAAAGCGTGAGCCGTCTCGCCCACGGAAGCGCGGTGTCACTTCTCATTTCTCCCTGCTTGGAGGTAGAGAGGATTGTAAAAGAGCAATCAGAATATATTAACATGAAATACTATTTGGCGCAAGTGGCATCCAAGCCCTTACGATAGACGCATGCCAGATCATGGAAAACTCGTTCTGCTTATGGGTCCCAGCGGGGTCGGCAAAAGCGTTATTCTCAAGAAGCTCAAGGCGCGGCATCCGGAGTTTATTTTCCCCCGCTCTGCAACGACACGGGAAAAGCGTAAGGGGGAAGGAGGCGATCTCTATCACTTCGTGACTGATGCTGCATTCGATGTGTTGATTACGGAAAGCAAACTCCTAGAGTGGGCCGTCGTTCACGGAGGAGCGCGCTATGGCACCGTGCTCGAGGAAATCATTCCGCATATTGAGCAGGGAAAGACCGTTATCCGTGAGGTCGATGTGCAGGGCTTTGACAGTATCCGTACCAGCCGGCAGTTTAGAAGTCCCGGCGCTGCGTATCGTTTGCAGTCCATCTTTATCTTTCCGGAAAACAGATCGCAGCTTATTGCCCGCATCACGCACCGTGCGCCCATCACTTCAGAGGAGCTTGAGCGCCGCATTGCGAGTATGGATCGCGAGCTCACGTATGCACATCTCTGTGATCATCAGATTGTGAATCACGATAGGAAGATCCAGGAGACGATTGCAGAAGTGGAGAAAGTGATTGCAGCATAAAGAGTCCTTTCTCTACACTTCACGTATGTCTCGCGCCAAAATTGCGCTTCTCTACGTCGGTGGTTCCATCGGCATGAAGATGAATCACAAGACTGGTCGTATCGAGCCCATTGAGTCCCTGAGTGAGATCCACAGATTCCTGCCCGAGCTTCAGCGCGAAGTTGCGTTGAATTTTGTCACACTCGGCAATGTTGGATCTTCGGATGTCACACCGGATCACTGGGTGGAGATCGCCCGCACGATCGAGCGTCTCTACGACGATCATGAAGGATTTGTGATCGTCCACGGGACAAACACCATGAGCTATACCGCGTGTGCGCTGAGCTTCGCGCTTCAGGGCCTCAGTAAGCCGGTGATTCTCACAGGTGCGCTATTGCCGATCAATGATATGGGCAGCGACGGGCGCACCAATCTCGTGCATGCCATCCGCGCCGCGCAGCTGGATCTTGCGGAAGTAGCGGTGGTCCTCGGACCCAGAGTGCTTCGCGGAACGAGAGCCAAGAAAGTGGATCAGTCCATCGACCACACGTTCGACAGTCCGAAGTTTCCCCCCGTTGCCGAGTTCAATATCGAGGTGAAGCTTCACCCGTGGCGCCTTGTCCGTCGCAAGCGCACGCTGGAGTGCAGGCCCGAGTTTGATCCGAATGTTGTACTTGTCACGCTGCACCCCGGTCTGCAGGATGCGTACTTCGATGCAGTGCTCGCAAGCAAGCCCCACGGCATCGTGCTGCGCACCTATGGCCCCGGCATGCTTTCTGACCGCGTCATCCCGTGGCTCAAGCAAGCGAGCGCGCAGGGCATCCCGATCGTCATTACCTCGCAGCTCATTCGTGGGTCGGTGGATCTCCAGCGCTACCGAAAGCAGCTCACACTCGAGCGCATTGGTGTCATCAGCGGGAAAAACATGACCTTCGAGTGTGCCATTGTGAAGCTGATGTGGGCGCTGGGGCAGACGGATAAGCTTTCCCGACTGCAGGAGATCATGGAAAAAAGCCTGGTAGGGGAGCTTGATGAATAATCACAGCATTCTGTTATTCGTCCTGTTCGTCTTGTGTGCTCTCTTCGTCCTTTTCCACAAGTTTCTTTCCAATGATCGAACTGATGGCTGCGCCGATGATAAAGCCTACGACAAGCTTTTTGACGTGCTTTTCAGGCTTTGGCCGTTTGCGGAAAAGTCCCATAACGGCGGTGAGTATACCATGATACATGTATGAACAAAAAATTTGTTCAATGATCCTGGAGTTCAGGATACTTTCGGATATGTCCAAGGACCATAGAGGCTACTTCCTGCAGTCTCTCGGGTGTTCTCGCCTCCATACAAATCGAAATGCACGGTGACGTATTGCTCTGCCGAATTCCCGCCCATGCTCCCTCACCGAAATCGATACGCACCCCATCCAAGGTATTCACCGGATGCATACTTGAGAAGTATACCGTGATGGCGTTGATGATCTCTCCTTTGCGGTCATCGGGACAGTGGGGGCGGAGTTCGGGGGATTGAAAGACTTGTGGGAATTTGGAGAAGAGGGAGGAAAATCCGGCTTCGGCTTCGGCCTTCGCCGGGACAAGTTGAGAATGATGGAAGATTTTTACAATGCGCAAAGCGGCAACCAGTGCATCATCAAATCCGTAGTAGTCTTCGCCGCAGAAAAAGTGACCGGATTGCTCGCCTCCAAGCAGTGATCCGTGTTCGCGCATTGCGTGCTCCACAAATGAATGCCCCACTTTGCACATGGCGGGCTTGCCGCCGTAGTTTCGTATTTCCGTATCCAGAATCGATGAATTGCTGACGGTAAAGATCACCGGAGCTCCGGGATTTCTTTCCAAGTGATCCCGTGCGAGAAGCAACAGGATTTCATCCGCCGTTCGTATTGTTCCTTTTTCATCCACGATTCCCAACCGGTCACCATCTCCATCGAAAGCTAATCCCAGATGTGCTTTTTCTTTGATCACCGTTGCCTGCAGATCCTTCAGTGTGGAGTGCTTACTTGGGTCTGCCGGATGGTTTGGGAAGTTTCCATCGGGCTCGGTAAAAAGCTCGATCACTATGCATCCCGCATTTTTCAGGGCCTGCACATAGACCGGTCCTGCAACTCCATTTCCACAGTCGATCACTATGGTCATGCCTTTTCCGATATCACCGAACATCTTTTTCATATATTCGAGATATGGAGCAATAGCATCGATGGGTTCCGTTGCTGGTAGCTGGTTACTGGCTTCTGGTTTTTTGCTCTTTTCACTACGCTCTATTCTCTCGCGCAAGCGCTGCAGGTCTTCGCCCGCAAAAGCCTCTGCATCTTTGAGCTGGAGTTTGATGCCGTTATCGCTTCCGGGATTGTGCGATGCGGTGATGTGCGCACTTCCATCAGCGTGGAGTCTGCAATTGGTGAAGTAGTTCACTGGACTGGGAGTTTCTCCTATAGAGACGACCGTACAATGTGCCATGTGCAGTCCTTCAATGAATGCCTGTTCCAGGGACGGGCTACTGAGTCTCGCATCCCTTCCTACAATGATTACCGGATGGGTTTTGCCTGACCGATCGATCACTTCGTTTCCAAACGCTTCTCCGATGAGCCTGCATGCCTCTTCACTGACCTGTGTACCCGCTTTGCCGCGGATGTCGTAGGCGCGAAAGATGTTTGGATCGAGGGGCATGGAAACATGAGGAAGGGCAGAAACGTCACATAGGCATTCTTGGAATGATTCTATGGCAAGATAAGAAATTGCCCAATAACTCCTTTCAAAAAAAGCCCGACCCAGAGGGGGTCGGGCTCTTGCTTCAAACGATGATGTTAGGCATCACCACCTTTAGACCGTAGCCGGATGATGCCTTTCCACCGGAGTGGTGTACTGGGGGTCGGTCACATTCCACCAGTGGGCAATCTCGCGGATTGCTTCATGGATCGTTCCGCTGTTTCCGGAAAAACGTTTCGCCAGAAACTGACACAGTCCCACGAGGAATTCGTGACGCACATCGATGACCTCCGCCAATCCTTCATGCGAGAGATGGGCAATGTCATCGTCATGCGTCACATGCGACATGAAAATCGCAACACCAACAATGATGGCTGTGGATTCCACTCCCCGGTTCATCGCACCGGCAGCGAAATTGCAGAGATCATCATCGATGATCGGACTCGTCTGCTGAGACGCGTGCTGCTGCCAGTTTCGGAAGTGCGTCAGCAGATGCTTCGTCATCTCCTTCTCCTGAGTCTTCCGGGCGTCATAGACGTTCGGAGGCTCAATGCCACAGTAATTGGTGGCGTCGCTTTCCTCGAGACAGCCGTTTCGCAAAGCATCGCGGATGTCGTCGTGAGAGAAGCAAATTCCCGCATCGTGGAGTGCGACGATGACATCGTTGACGGCGTCGGGAGCCATCTCCATGATTTCTTGGAGACGAGCATCTCCGATGCTCTTGGCAATCGGAGTCATGCAGTCGGCGTCTTTGTAGACGCTACCGATGGCCAGCATCAGAGCCTTTTCATCTGTCACTTCCAGAGCTTTGAGAATCTCGATGGCGCGCAACGCCCGCACCACGTCGTTTTGCTGAAGTCCCAGAGACAAGATGGCTTGCGGTTCGGGAGCATTGGCACTTTCGTAGATCACCATCACGATCTCCAGGACGCCGTTGCGCGAGTTGATGCCGTACTGCACGGTTTTGACTTCCGTGCAGAAGCCACAGCGAACCTTCTGTTCGCAGCGCTCGGTCTCATGGACTTTGGTCACCGTTTCCGGACCGTCTTGGATTTCGCCAACGATGATCGGAAGTCCGCTGAACATTGTTGCCGTGTGGCCGGGGAATTGATGGCAACGATTGATTCGAAAGAAGCATTTCATATTGCTACATTCCTTTTTGAGTTGTGCACATGTGCAGGGTTTTGGTTTTTGCACAGTGTGCGGATAGTGAAACGTTCACAAACATACAAACTTTCGTACACGGGTACAGAGCCACTGACGGTCGTCTGCTTTTCTAAGGCAAGACGGGTATAAGGGTGATGATGTGAATGTGCACGCGCCACAAGGCGCACGTTTGAAGCCGAAACATTTTACTTTAATATTGTCAAATGTCAATGCTCTTAGTTCCATTTGCTTTGGTATATGGACTGGATAAATAGCATCCATTGGCACATTCTTTATACATCGCGAACGCTGTTTCCATTGTAGGCATTCTCAATGTCACACCAGATTCCTACTTCGATGGGGGAAAATGGAATGCACTGGATCTGGCTCTTAAGAGAGCGGAGGAAATGATAGTCGAAGGAGCTGATTGGATCGAAGTAGGAGGGGAGTCTACGGGCCCAAATTCCAAGGATATTTCTTTGCAGGAAGAGATAGATCGAACAATTCCTGTGATCAAAGAAATACGCAAAAGGTGGGGCTCAGTGAATATTTCTGTCGATACCTATAAGTCAGAGGTTGCACAACTGGCGATGGAGGCAGGGGCGACAATGGTGAATGACATCACCGCGGGGAGGGGGGATGAAAATATGTTTGCCTGCTTGTCTCGCAGACAGGCTGGTGTTGCGAAGTTGGTTCTCATGTACAGCAAGGATCCAACGCCGAGGACGACGATTGCTGCCGTCTCGTATGAGGATGTTATTGCTACGATTAAGAAATTTCTTTCCCGAAGAATTGATGCTGCGGTTGCAGCAGGTATTTCCTGTGATCGCATTATTATCGATCCGGGACTGGGGCATTTTGTCAGTAGTGACCCTCAGTATTCGTTTGAGATTGTCAGGCGCCTCGCTGAACTACAGTCGCTCGGCTGCCCGATATTTATCAGCCCATCACGAAAGTCCTTTCTTGCGGGTAAAGAGAATCTTTCTCCTTCAGAAAGACTTCCAGCGACGATTGCAGCCTCCACTATTGCCGTTCTTCATGGTGCATCCTATATCCGCACACATGATGTCGCTGCAGTAAAGAGGGCATGTGAAGCTGCTCAGATGATGCGCTGAATTCCCTTACTTTCGCAGTGACATTTGTATTGTCGCATTTTACCTGTGATTAGCCACATGGACCTGCGCCAGCACAGATCGCATTCATGAAGAAGATCACAATGCCGCCACTTGCTAGAAGAATGATGAGTCCAATGGCGACACGGATAATCAGTCCCTTTGCTTTGCTGTAAACATCTTCGCTGCCGATATTTGCTATCATTAGAATGCCAGCGTAGACAATGATTCCAATAGCAAGAGTGACAAGTACTCCGATAATCCTTGATATGTAAAAGACCATTCTCGTGATGATATTGGTAGGTGCAGCAATCGCTAAGAGTCCTGAGAATGTTACAGTGCCTCCGAGAATGACTCTAGAAGCAACAAGAGCGAAACCGATAACGACAAAGAGCACGGTTCTTCGTAGCTGTGTAACTCCGTCTTCAGATCCGAAGTTCGCCATGGCACGCACTCCGCTTATGATAATCATCAGAACACAAATTATACCGAGAGGTGCTGCTATGAACTCTAGCAGTCCAAGTGCTTCTGCAGAGATGATTCCTCCACTGCCCAGGGGGTTGCTGAGAATGGTTGTTCCTGATGGTAGAAGCGAAGATGGATCTACACTAAATCCTCCAGAAATGAGCGCATTTACAAATGCAGTACCTACATTAACAAGAACGATTGCTGCAATACTCCCAATAAATACACGCTTTGCCGTTGTTACCTGGCTCTCATTTCCTGTGACTGTGAGGAAGAATCCGGATATAAAAATTGCGAGGGTTGCTGCTACGATGATGATGGGTTCAAAACTTCCTGCCACACTATTTACAAGGTCACCTATAGTACTTCCTCCTCCATCGCCAAGACCATTCCCTGCGATATTTATGGCATCAGTGACACTAACTGCATGTGCAGGAGATACCATCCACTCCATGATGCGTAGGAGAATATTCATCAGATAAACGTAGTAATGATGATAGCAGAGGCCATAACAACGATAAGAGAAACACCTGCTGAGATGATAATCTTCTTCGCACGATCCTTAAGCTGTTCGTCTACAGAAAGTACCAACATTATTGATGCGATCACCATAGCAACCACAGCTAGCGCACCCAATAAGGTGATAATAAAATCACCAGCACCAATAAGTTCCAAGTTAATATTTGTTACAGAACTTGTATCAAATCCACCAAGAACTGTCCCTGCAACCATTACCATTGTAAGGCCGATAGCACCCCGCAGCATTCCTTGTCTGGCATTGGTGCCGCCGCTGTCATCCTGTGCAGTGATGAGTCGTGCTCCATGGTAGCCGATATTGATGATAATTGCGGCAGCCATCATGCCGAAGAAGAAATTTATCATCTTTTCAAGGACTTCAAGAAATGTTCCACCAGTCGTTGTAGATCCGGGTACTGCAATTATAGAAGTTGCTGGCACAATCGATGCAATAGCTGCTGCCCCTGCTATGAGTATTGCGCCGAAGATCACATGCAGATAGGCCGTGCGCACCTCTGTCACATTGCTTTCCTCTGTGCTACTGATGGCAAGCTTCAAGCTGTAGAAGATGAGAAGCCCTCCAATAATACCTGCTGCTGATGCGCCAATTCCTGCTGCAATTCTTCCAAGATAATCTGTAAAATACGATCCTCCACTTGGACAAGGAAATCCTGGGATTGGGCAGTATGGTGCAGCCGCTTCTGCTATAGGCATAAGTGACAACCAGCCGATCTCCAATATGCGCAAAATGGCCATAATCAGATTATTATAGCAGAAATTGCTGGGGAGAGCGAGATTCGTACAAGAGGGCAGAAACGGGAGAAAGGGCAAAAAGGCAGTGACGTTAATGTTCTTTTGCCTTTTCTTCCTTTACTGCCCTTTCTCCCCTTCAAAATTCTTTACATCCTTTCGGGTTTTCCTTAAGCTTTGTCTACTTTCTATGGGCAAGAGACCTACCCCCAAAAAGCGGCGAGCCAAGAGTGACGGTAATCGTCACCAGGCGATGTATGAGCGCAAGCAACTCAAAAAGCTTCGTAATAAGCTGAACTCACCTTTCTGTATGGTTGCAGGTCCGAAGGACAAGGCGGGCAAAGCACTGAAGGGAATCACGAGGATCAAGGCCTAATCTTCCTCACTACTCCTTCTCATGGCTCGCAAACGACATCTCTCCCGAATCGCCGTTATGCAAACGCTCTTTGAGCATGGGTCGCGTGCTATCGATAGTGCTGCATCACTCGAGCGTAACTGTGCAGGGCAGGCAGGGGAGGCAGATATCGATTTTGCAAAGAACCTGCTCAAGGGCGTTTTAGAGAAAGAGGAAGACATCCGGCTTATTGTTCAGGAGCATGCACCAGGCTGGACACTTGAGCGTATGGATCCTGTTTCACGCTATACGCTTCTCCTTGGTTGCTATGAACTCCTCTTTGCGAAAGACGCTCCTCCAGCCGTGGTGATGAATGAGTCCATAGAGATCGCCAAGGAGTTTGGCACTGCAGAGAGCGGAAAGTTTGTGAATGGCGTGCTCAATGCGATTGCGCATCCACAGAAATAGGCCTGCCTGCCGGCAGGTTTGCTGGGTGAACTTGGTTTACTAGATTTGCTTGCGTATTGTTGCCGAATGTCTAAAAACAGAACCCTAGCAAACCTCACAAACTCCGCTACCCTATTTCCAATGCTCCCCGCGCCACTCGTTTCTCTGGAAAAGACTATTGGGTTTACCTTCAGGGATAAAGATCTCCTCGTCGAAGCTCTTACCCACCGCAGTGCGGTACGTAGGTCAGGGCTGAAAAAGCACAATGAGCGCTTTGAGTTTCTTGGTGATGCGGTACTGGAACTCGTCGCTACGGAGTATCTGTTTCGCGTGAGTGAGAAGCCCGAGGGGGAGCTTACAAACTATCGTTCCGCGCTCGTAAAAGGAGAGCACCTTGCGTCTGTTGCGAAGGAAATGAAGCTTGGCGATTACCTGCACTTGAGCCGCGGGGAAGAGGCCAGCGGCGGGCGCGATAAGCCTTCCACGCTGGCGAATGCTCTGGAGGCACTCATCGGTGCCATTTACCTTGATCAGGGCTTTGATGCCGCACAGAAGTTTTGCCAGAACTTCATTCTTGTGAGGCTCCGAGAACTGCTTGCTGCAGGGAAACATCGCGATGAAAAAAGTGTCTTTCAGGAAAAGGCCCAGGAGCTTCTCAGTCTTACGCCTCACTATGATGTCGTCAGTGAAGAAGGACCCGATCACGATAAAAAGTTTGTCTCCGCAGCTTTCATTGGCGAAGAGAAGATTGCAGAAGGATCAGGTAGCAGTAAGCAGCGTGCCGAGCTGGATGCAGCGAAGAATGCGTTGAAGATGAAGAAGTGGATGTAGTGGGTTCATGGGGTTGATAGTGTTTATGGGGTTTATAGGGTTGGTATCTACAGGCGATCTATGAGTTGTGACAATATGAAACCAGTTTTGTTTATATTTTCTAAGAGATGGTCATATTGCTGATCGTTTAAATACTCGAGATCATGGCTTAACTCCATAAAGTTATCCAATTCCAAAAGAGATCCCTTAGCCATTATGTAAAAGTGCTTTTGATCTTTGGAAGTTTTACGAGAAGTTCCTTCGGCAATATTTGCTCCGATTGAAGCGGCAGCCCTGCGCATCTGATTTGTAATTCCAAAACTTTCTTTTGAGGGGAATTGTTCTGTATATTTATAAATCATTAGCGAAAGCATATGTGCTTTTTGCCATGCAATCAGCTTCCTGAAGCCATTTTTGTATGTTGTTGACGGCATAGTCCATGAAAGTACTACTGCTTTGTTCGGGGATCAACATAGGAACCCCATAAACTCTACAAACTCTACAAACTCCACAAACCCAATCAACCCATATCACCCCATTTTGATCTCAATATCCACACCACTCGGAAGACTCAAGCTCTGGAGACTTTCAATGGTCTTGAACGTCGTCTCCGCAAGATCGATCAATCTCCTGTGCGTGCGCATTTCAAACTGATCACGTGCATCTTTGTGCTTGAAGGTAGAGCGGTTCACCGTGAACTTACGGATCTTTGTGGGGAGGGGGATTGGTCCATGGACGATGGCACCACTACGTTCTGCAGTTTCGACAATCTTTCCAGCTGCTTCGTCGAGAACGATATGATCAAACGCGGAAAGACGGATCCGGATACCCTTTATCCCTGCTTCCATTTTTTTTGCCGCATCTGAAGCTTTCGTAGGAGCATCTGTCTTTGCTTTTGGCGCAGACTTCTTTGCTGTGGTCTTCTTGGCGGTAGTCATACATGGAGGGGGAAAGAGCGGAGGGATGGAGGACTGAAAGCGCCCCCCGTCCGTCCCGCTTTGGCGGGACGGAGGGAAGCGGTAACTAACTATTTAATGATCTTCGTGACGACACCTGCTCCGACTGTGCGGCCACCTTCGCGGATAGCGAAGCGTGTACCCATATCGAGGGCGATTGGCACTCCGAAGGTAACAACGAACTTCACGTTGTCACCCGGCATGACCATTTCCACGTTAGCCGGAAGCTCCACAGAGCCCGTAACGTCTGTGGTGCGCATGTAGAACTGAGGCTTGTATCCTTTGAAGAACGGCGTGTGGCGGCCTCCTTCCTCTTTCGTGAGGATATACACCTCGGCATCGAACTGCGTGTGCGGGGTGATGGAACCGGTCTTGGCAAGCACCTGACCGCGCTCGATGTCCTCGCGCTCAATACCACGGAGGAGAAGTCCGACGTTGTCTCCAGCCATACCTTCGTCGAGAAGCTTGTGGAACATTTCCACACCCGTGACGACGGTCTTGCGGGTCTCGCGGATACCGACGATCTCGACTTCTTCGTTGACCTTCACCTTACCCTGCTCGATGCGGCCGGTAGCAACCGTACCGCGACCCTTAATGGAGAAGACGTCCTCGACGGACATGAGGAACGGCTTGTCTGTCTCGCGCTTTGGATCGGGGATGTAGGTATCGAGAGCCTCAAGGAGATCCTTGAGCTTCTGGATGTTTCCAGCGTCTCCCTCGACTGCCTTGAGAGCGGACCCGCGGATGATTGGCGTCTTGTCGCCGGGGAATTCGTACTTCGTGAGAAGCTCTCTGACCTCTACTTCCACGAGATCAAGAAGCTCCGGGTCTGTGACCATGTCGACTTTGTTGAGGAAGACGACGATGTACGGTACTCCGACCTGGCGAGCGAGAAGAATGTGCTCGCGAGTCTGTGGCATTGGTCCGTCTGCTGCAGAGACAACGAGGATGGCTCCGTCCATCTGGGCGG
>SXGS01072402.1_pt1 | contig 12421 bp, 10 predicted proteins | sample 3174681 | NCBI WGS metagenome assembly SXGS01 (sample SAMN11356861, study PRJNA531348) | freshwater metagenome | isolation source: freshwater sample F1-80 | place: China: Fuxian Lake, Yuxi | collected 2017-12-25
AGTCGAAGTCGTTCTGCGAGGCGGACGGGAAGCCAACTTCGATTTCTTTCAAACCCACGGCCAGCAGGCACTTGAAGAAGCGCATCTTCTTCTCGGCATCCATCGGTTCGATCAGCGATTGGTTACCGTCGCGCAAGTCGGTGGACAGCCAGATGGGGGCCTTTTCGATGATTTTGTCCGGCCAGGTGCGGTCTGGAATCTGTATTTGGGTGAATGGGCGGTATTTATTGGATGGGTCTTTAAGCATGCTCATGGGGTAATCCTTTTAGCGCGGCTGCAATCGGCGAGCCGGGCGGAATTTGAAAAAATAAGACGGGGCGGGGCGTAAGAGTTAGCCACGCAGTCGTTGGCTGACCAAACAAAGTGCCGCGCCCGCTCCCAGCGGGCTAGCGGCATTTCCCACATCCCTGTGGGTCTTGGCTGTTGGCGCAGCAGAATAAGCATGTGATTTATGTGCATGCCGACAACCCTAACCAGAGAGGCTAAAGCGTGCAAGCATGCTGGGAAAATTGGTGATAAATCGCGCTTTCTGTGCGTGCTTGCAATTTTATGCCGCTTTCGTGGGTGCTGTGTGGCTTTGATTGCGCGGGGCTGTAGCGCGTTAACGGATAAATTCCCGGCTTACGCTGCGAAACAACTCACTCCCGGCTTGCTCCAGCCATTCGAAGGCGACCATCTCGCGCGAAACGATCACGGCTCCGGTCTGTTGCATGCGTTGCAGGGCCAGGTGCTTGTCCGAGGGTTGGCGCGAGCCGACCGCTTCGGCCACGACAAACACCGTGCGGCCTTGCTCGAGTAGATCAAGAACGGTTTGCAGCACGCAGACATGCGCTTCGCTGCCACACACGATGAACTGTTGCCGCTCAGCGCCAGGGCGTTGCAACAACTCGCCTTCACTGACCGCCGAGAAGTGCAGTTTCTCTACGATAGCCTCTGGCACATGCCCGGCGCGCAACGAGGCAATGGTTGGCCCCAGGCCCTTGCTGTATTGCTCGGTGAGCAGCACGGGCACGCCGATACGCTGTGCCACCTGTTGCAGCCACAAGGCATTGGCCGCCAGTTCGGCATGCTGGTCGATGGCGGGAAACAGGCGTTCCTGAATATCGATAATCAGCAGGCAAGAGGTGTGTGCGCGGATACGCATGGCAAGTCTTCCTTACTCAGGGTTTAAACGCGCCAATAAAAATCGCCGGATCGACGCGGGCGTCGTTCAGGCTCACGTTCCAGTGCAGGTGCGGCCCGGTGGCTCGGCCGGTGGCGCCGACTTTGCCGAGGTGGCCACCACGGGGAATCTCATCACCGAGTTTTACGTCGATGGCCGAGAGGTGGCAGAACATGCTGATCAGCCCTTGGCCGTGGTCGAGAAACACGGTCTTGCCATTGAAAAAGTAGTCGCCAATCAGGATCACCTTGCCAGCGGCTGGCGCTTTGATGGATGTGCCGGTGTTGGCGGCAAAATCCAGCCCGGAGTGCGGGTTGCGCTCTTCACCATTAAAGAAGCGGCGCAGGCCGAAGGGGCTCGACAACGGGCCCTTAACCGGGCGGTCAAACAGCAGGTTGCTCGGCTGGCGTGCGCTGAACTGCTGGTAGGCGCGGGTTTGTTCGGTCAGTTCACGCTCGATGCGTTTGAGGTTGGCGGCGTTTGGGTTGACCTGCTGCGGGTTCTTAAGGGTGATGCGTTGCTCCATGTAATGCTTGCTGCCCACCTGAAAGCTCAACGTCTGGTTGCCGTTAACGCTGATTTGCTGATTGCCAGGCTTGACGCTGAGCGGGATGCCGACGATGGCGATCCAGCGCTGCTGATCTTCATGGATCACCAGCACCGGTTTGTTTTGATAGCGCACACTGGGGGCGCTGGTGGCGGCTCCCAGATCGACTACGGCCACGCCGCCGGGCACCGGCTTGTTAAGCAGGCGGCTGATAAAACCTTCGGCGTGGACGGGCAGGGCGAGGCAGAACAGCAGGGAGATAGCGAGCAGTTTTACTAGGTGTTGCATGAGCGACTCTATTCGGTTGAGGGTGACCGTTATGCTGGCCGAAAAGGCGGCCTGGGAAAAGTGCTTCGCTATGCATGTGCCAATGAGTCAGAGGCCTTTCACGAGCTTCCCTAGTTGTTGGCGCCACAGTATGTCTAACGTTGGCAATTGAGCAGGGCCATAGATTGCGTTGCTGGCGCCGCTATGCCAGGCCCAGAGCTGGTCTCCGTAATCGTAATGCCACCACTCGCTGGGGAGGTTGCTGAAGCCGGCATTGATCATTACGTTGTAAAGGACGCGTCGGTTGTCGCGTATATGCTGGTGGTGGCTGCTCAGATGATCTAGTTGCTCGTAATAGCAGGTGGAGGAAAGTTCTGTAACCTCATCGAACACCGTTCCCATGTCCAACAGGCGACCGTCCTCATCACATAGCGTTACATCTACCGCACCCCCAGTAAGGTGGGGGCTGGGTGCCAGGCGATTGCTGCTGGGGGGGGAAATGAACTGACGGGTCAAGTGCTCCAGTTCGGTTTTACTGGTATTGGGGTAGTACTCGGTCAGTGCATCCCACAGGCTGTCATACAGATACTGCTGCACCGCAAAAGGCCGCCAGGCGTCCAATACCACCAGGCGCAGGCCTTTAGGAAGTGCTCTGGCAGCCTGCAGCAGCCGCTCGAACACCTCGCTGCGGCTATGGCACTCGGCAAGGGCATTGGGTACACCGAGTTTGTGGTAGGCCGGATAGACGCTGAGAACGGGGGTCAGGCCGAGGGGTTGCAGGGATTGCTGGCATTCGTGAATCGGGAGCTTAGCCACTGCTTGCCAGTCGGGCTCTGGGTTGCATGGGACGGGGTCAATGAGGTTATTCATAGTATCAACTCAGTAGATGCGGTAACCACAGGGTTAGCGAGGGAAACAGGATCAGTAGGTAGAGCACGCTGAGTGCGACGAGTATGAAAGGCCAGATGCCCTTGAACATCTCCACTATGTTCAGTTTGCTGATGGTGGCGACGATGAACAGGCAGGCCCCCATCGGCGGAGTGATCATCGCAATGGTGATGTTGAGGGTGAAAATCAGGCCGAGATGGACGGTGTCGACGCCGGCGGCGAGCGCGACGGGCGCCATAATTGGGGTCAGTAGCATCAATACCGACACCTCCTCCATGACCATGCCGCAGATGAAGATGATGGCGCTGATCACCAGCAAGGTCAGCGTCGGAGATTCGCTGAAGGGATGCAGCAGCTGCGCGAACTCGCTGGCCACCTGAGCATAGTTGAGCAGCCAGTTGACCACCGAGGCCGCTGCAATGATGGCGAAGATACTGGCGGTCAGGCGCAGGGTTTCGCGTAGGGCACGATAGAGCTCGGACAGCGACAGTTGGCGCTGCAGGAAACCGATTAGGACGATGTACAAAACGATCAGGGCGCCCGACTCGGTAGGTGTGACCACGCCGAGGACGATACCTGCGACGATCATCACAGGGGCCATCAGGGCTGTCGTTGCGCTGCCAAGTGCGGCCAGAATTTCGGACCAGGCGGGCGCTGCGTGATGGGCCTGGAGGCCGACCTTGCGGGCATACAGGGTGTTGATCAGCATGAACGCCAGCGCTAGCAGCAGGCCCGGGATAACCCCTGCGAGGAACAGGTCACCTACCGAGGTGTTGGTCAGTGAGGAGTACAAAATCATGAAAATACTGGGCGGGATGATTGGCCCTATCAGCGAGCTGCCGGCTGTCAGACCTGCGGCGAACTTGCGGGAGTAGCCTTCTTTCTCCATCGCGGGCACCAGCAGGGTGCTGAGCGCCGAGGCGTCTGCCGCGGCGGAGCCGTTGACGCCAGCGAAAAACACCCCGGCTACCACGTTGACGTGGCCGAGACCACCGCGCCAGTGACCGACCAACGCATTGGCCAGCCTCATCAGCCTAGGCGTCATACCGGCGCTATTCATCAGGTTGCCTGCGAGGATGAACAGTGGAATGGCCATCAATGAAAAGATATCCATGCCGCCGAAGAAGCGCTGCGGCAAGATATTGGCGAACAGGCTGGGATCGACGAAGAGAAAGCCCATTAGCGCGGTCAACAGCAGGCAAAGGAATAACGGAACGCCGAGCGTTAGGTTGACCGCGAAGGCAAGCAACATGCTGAGGCCCATCATGGCTGTTGTCCTTCCTGGGTGTGTGGTGATAGTTCTTCCCGTGGCCAGGGGCCTTGTAATGCGAGCAGCAGGGTCAACAGGCCGAAGCCCAGCGGTAGGCTGAGCATGGGCCAGCTGCGGCTGATCCCCAGGCCCAGGCTGCGGAAACGCCCTGCGTTGATCGCGTAGCGGTAGCTGACCCAGGCCGCGAAAGAAAAGAACGCCAAGGCTACCAGCCATTGATAGAGTTTGAGCCAGCGTGCGAGGTGGCTGGGCAGATACTGCTCCAGTAAGTTGATGCGCATATGCCCACCCTCTATCCAGATCACGCCGAGCATTAGCATTACGCTGCCGATGACCAGGTAGCGGGCCAGTTCATCCATCCAGATCGGCGAGCTGCCGATCAAGTAGCGCGCGAACACGCCGTAGATCAGGACGAGCAGGTTGGCTAGCAGCAAGGTCGTGCCGAGATTCACCAGCAAGCCGCGCAAGCGCAGCAGTAACGAGTACATGGGAGGCTCCAATACTAACGATCCGCCCTTCGGACGGAGGGCGGAGAGGTGGGCGGAAGGTTTACTGGGCGGGTTTGAGGCCAACGTCCTGAAGTGCCATCTCAGTCCACTTGGGCTCTATGTTCTGCTCTTTCAGCCAGGCCAAGTAAGCCGGTTGCCCTTGTTCGCGAAAGGCCTGCAGGTCCTTGGCTGAGGGCTGAATAATTTGCATGCCCTGTTCCTTGAGGAAGGACAGGTCTTTTTCCTGTTGCGCGGCAATGGCCTGACGGTTCAGTTGGGTCGCCTCGCTGGCGGCCTCGATGAGTGCCTGGCGATCATTGGCAGGTAGCGATTCGAGTAACTCGCTGTTAGCGACGAGGAATTGATCGGAGTATTGGATGTTGGCCAGCGTCAGGTACTTCTGAACCTGGTACAGGCTGCCGAGGATGATGTACGAGGTCGGGTTCATCTGGCCGTCGGCAACGCCGGTACGCAGGCCCATGTACAGCTCGGTCCAGGAAATTGGTGTGCCCGAGGCGCCGAATGATTCATAGAGCGCGACCTGGCTGGGGTCCATGGCGCGAAAGCGCAGGCCGGAGAAGTCCTTCGGTGCCGTGATGGGTTTCTTGCTGTTGGTGAAGTTGAGGAAGCCACCTTCCTCCACGACGGCGAGCATTTCTGTGCCGGTGCGCTGCTTGAATTCCGCTTTGGCTGCCTTCCAGTAGCTGCCTTGGTCGAAGAAGGCGTGGGCCGCCGCCGCATCTTTGAACATGAAGGGAACGGCGCTGACGTAGATTTCTGGGAACAGCGGAGCAATGCCGGCAAATGAGGCGATATTGAGCCCCAGCGCGCTGATCGCCTGCTCCATGCGCTGCTCTTCTTCGCCGAGCATGCTGTTGGGGTAGAGTTTGATTTCCAGATTGCCGGCACTTTTTTCCTGCGCCAGTTGCTGAAGGTTGCTGGCGAACAGATGTACCGGGTTCTTTTCGCTGTCGGCCGCACCGTTGTAACTCAGGTTGATACTGGTAGCGCCCTGGGCCAGGGAGGCGCTGAGGCCCAGTGTGGCAAGCAGGAGGCTTGCGGTGAAACGGCGGCCGAGACCATAGAGTGAAGTCGTGTGCATATTATTTTCCTTATGGCAGAACGGGAAACGACGGAGTGGCCGCATTCTTATGACTAGATGCGTGCGGAGGTGACGGGATGAAATTAGCTGTTGTTGTGTTGACTATTCAAGGCGCCGGGCGGTGCATTAAAGGCAACACGGAATAGGGGCGGGAGCGTTAGATGTTTGCTGTGGCGTTCGGCGCATCGCCACTGAAAAAACGCATGCTTCTGTGCAGGTGATCTAGGCAGGCAAGCGCAGCGACGGTTAGTTCACGGCCCTTGTGGCTGATGATCCGGGCCCGGGCGTCGCGCAGGGCGTGGTTGGCCAGCGGCAGTCGGCGGATACTGCCGCGCTTGAGTTCGTCGACCACAGTCAGCTCCGGCATGAAGGCCACGCCGATGCCGGATTTAACGAAGTTGGTTAGCACCGCCACGGAGTTGGTGCTCAGCTTGGGGTGCAGTTCGACGTGCTCCAGTTGCGCCACCATCACTGCCAGCTGGCCCATTCCCGTGCTGTTGTGGATCAGCGCCAGCGATTCGCCACGGAGTGCAGACATGGGCACCGCGCCAGGGTGGTCAGCTAGTCGATGATGGGGCGGGATGATCAAGTCAAGCGGGTGTCGGGTGTCAACATGTATCTCCAGGGTCTCGTCCTCTGCAGGCGAATAGACCAAGGCCAAGTCCACGGCATCTTCCTTGACCAGCCCCAGCGCCTCGTTGGCGCCGGCCATGCGCACCTCTAGAACGATGCCAGGGTAGAGTTGGATAAAGCTTTGCAGTGGCTGAGAGATCAGGTCGGCGATAAAGCCTTCTCCTACAGCAATGCGCACCTGACCCTGGCGCAAGCCCTGCAGGTCGGATAGACGCGACAACACGCTCTGTTCGTTTGCCTTTTGCTGTCGGTAATGGGCAGCCATCATGATGCCGGCTTCGGTTGCACGGATACCCTGGGAGTTGCGTTCCAGCAGACGAACGCCCAGTTCGTCCTCAAGAGTGGCGACTTGTCGGCTGATGGCCGAGGGATCGACATTCAGGTGCTGTGCGGCGCGGCGCAGTGAACTGTGATGAATTACCTCATTGAGGTAGGCCAGGGCGCGTTGGTTGATACGGATCATAGGACTACCATTCGTCAATCGAGCAGCGACAGGGTAACCGGCTGCAGATGGTTGTCTTCGACCCGCATATCCAACTCGCCGTTGCCCAGGCGCGCCTTCAGGCGTTGGCCGGGTTGGGTGTCGGCAGCGTTACGAATCGCCCGTCCGCGCTCATCCAGCAGAATGCTGTAACCACGGCCCAGTGTTGCCAGTGGGCTGACCGCATGCAGCGTTTGCACCTGGCTGTGCAGTTGCAGGCGGCGCGCCTTAAGGCCCTCGCGCATGCTGCGTTGCAGACGCTCGGCCAGGGCCTGCAGGCGTTGGTCGAGCAGTTTCAGGTTGCGTTCCGGGTGCAGGCTCAGCAGGCGGGTTTGCAGGTGATTCAAACGTTCGCGGCGACTGTTCAGCTGTCGTCCGAAGGCCCGGCTGAGGCGCATCTCCAAGTCATCGATACGCTGGGCATGCTGGCGCAGGCGCTCGCCGGGATGACGCAAGCGCCGCTGCAAACCGTCTAGGCGCATGCGTTCGCGCTCCAGCCGATGTTGCATGCGCAGATTCAGGCGACGCTTGAGATTGTGCAGGCGCTGCACCAGTTCACTGCTGTCGGGAGCCCGCAGTTCAGCAGCAGCCGAAGGCGTGGGGGCGCGCACGTCGGCGACGAAATCGGCGATGGATACATCGGTCTCATGGCCCACGGCGCTGACGATCGGGGTTTTACAGGCGGCAATCGCGCGGGCGACCGGCTCCTCGTTAAAGCACCACAGGTCTTCCAGTGAGCCGCCGCCACGGGCCAGGATAAGCGCATCAAAGCCTTTTGCATCGGCAATGCCGAGGGCGCGGACGATCTGCGCGGTGGCTTCGCGGCCTTGCACTGCGGTGGGGATCAGGGTCAGCTCGACCTGCGGCGCGCGGCGGCGGAACACGCTGATGATGTCGCGGATCACCGCGCCAGTTGGCGAGCTGATAATGCCGATGCGTTTCGGGTGAGCGGGCAGGGCGACTTTTGCGTCGGCGGCGAACAGTCCCTCCGCGCTGAGTTTTTCCTTCAGTGCTTCGAAGGCCAGTCGCAGCGCGCCGTCACCGGCCGGCTCTACGGCATCGAGAATCAGCTGGTAGTCACCGCGCCCTTCAAACAGCGAAACTTTGCCGCGCACCTTAACCGCTAAGCCATCCCGCAGCGCCTGTCGCACCTTGGCCGCGTTCTGTCGGAACAGTGCGCAGCGTACCTGAGCCTGGCTGTCTTTAAGGGTGAAGTAGAGATGCCCGGATGCCGGTTTGGCCAGGTTGGAAATTTCCCCCTCGACCCAGATGCCGCCGAATACATCTTCCAGCAGCAAGCGTGCGCGGTTGTTCAATTGGCTGACGCTGAGTACCTCGCGGTCGAGGTTCAGGCGTTGGAATGGGTCTTTAATCATGGGGTGGCATAGTAAAGGCTTTACCCGATCGGCCATAGTGGATTGGCCTTGACCATCGTCGTGTGGCAATTAAGCTGCGCGCCTTCAACGCAAACCGAGTTCTGATATGAGTGAGCAGCAGGCCATCATCGTGCCGCAAATTTCCAGCTTCCCCGGCCACGAGGCGCGGGCGCGGTTGATCGTGCGCTGGCTGGTCAAGCAGAACATCATCGAGGAGCAACTGAGCACCTGTGGTCGCACCTTCAAGCGTATGGGCTACGGCATCGCCGAAGGCGCGCGGCGGGTGGTCGAGCGGCCCGAGTTGCTGCCGTTTGGACAGGCGGTGCATGGCCTGGAGATCATCTACAAGCGCTGCATTTATACGCCTACGGCGGGCTTTTTAGAGGAGGCGGGTTGCCCCGAATGTCGGCGCGAGGTCGGTGAGCGGTTATTCGACAGTTTGGAAGACTGGATGCCGGGGCATACCGATAACTTCACCTGCCCGCTGTGTGGCCATGAAGACGACATCAACGGCTTTCTCTTTCTGCAGCCCTGTGGCTTTTCTAATCTGGGTTTTATCTTCAATAACTGGGCGGATGCGGGTTTCAAACAGAGCTTTCTCGATGAGTTCGCCGCTCGCTTGGGTTATCCGGTTTCCGTGGTGCGAGTAGACCTCGCCTGAGTCGGCTCATCCCTGAACCGTATTTTTGTTGCGCCCGTGTTTAGAAATCAACGCTGGCCGATAGGCGCAGTTCGCGCGGTTCGCCCACGGCAATGCGCAGGTTGCCGCCGCTTGAAGGGTAGTACTCGCGGTTAAACAGATTGCGGGCGTTAAGCTGCAGGCGGGTTTTGTCACCCAGCAGTTGGCTTTCCCAGCTGACAAACGCATCGGCCACGGTATAGCTGTCCAGCCAGAAGCTATTGGCATTATCCCCCGCGCGTTCGCCGACATAGCGTGCGCCGCCACCAACCCGCCATTGCCCGGCGTCGCTGGGCAGCGCCAGGTGGTGGGTCAGATACAGGCTGGCGATATTCTGCGCAGCGTTCACCAGTTCATTGCCCCGGTCAGCCGGGTCGTCGAGGATTTCCGTGTCGGTGTAAGCGTAGGTGCCGAGCAGCTCCCAGCGGTCGGTAATGCGCCAGCTGATATCGATTTCTACGCCGCGTGAGCCAACCTTGCCTGCCGCTTCTGACACATTGTTGTTGGTGACCACGACGTTTTCTTTCTCGATGTCGAACACGGCAGCGCTGGCGCTAAGGGCATTGTTCACGTCGAGCTTAATGCCTAGCTCATAGCTGCGCCCTTGTTCCGGGTCGAAGGGCTGGCCACTGTTGGCGTCGGATGCGTTAGGCACGAACGAACGGCTGTAGTTGCCGTAAAGCGAGACCTGCTGGTTGAGCTGATAGACCAGCCCAGCAAAGGGTAAGAAGGTGCTGTCTTGGCGGTCGGTAGTGGGTGGCGCGTTGTTACCACGGCCCTGTTCGACTAACTGCTCAAACTGCTGATAGCGCCCGCCGACCGCCAGAATCCATTGCTCATTAAGGTGCCAGTTGTCCTTCACATACAGCGAACGCGAATGCAGTTCATCGCTTCTGTCGCTTTGCGCATTGTTCAGCAGCGAAGGTTCGGCGAGGTTGCCGTAGACCGGGCGAAAAATATTGAAGCCGCCGACGGCTGGACCACGATAGGTATCGCCGCGGAAATTGTCGACCTGCTCGGTGTCTATGCCCAGCAGCAGGTCATGGCGCTGGCCAAGCAGCGTGGCGTTGCCGATCCAGTCCCAGGCCAGATATTGGGTCTGATTTTCGTGTTCGCTGCCGTCTGAGCGACGGCTGAGCGCGCCGGTGGTGGCGTTAAGCGCGTTGGGCCGCGCTTCGGCGTAGTCATAACGCTCGTTGTTCCAACCGTAGGTCAGGCGGCTCAACCAGTCCGGGTTGAGTTGGTATTCGGCCTTGGCGGTAAACAGCTCATCGGTGCCTTGGGCCTTGGCCCAGCTTTCGTTGAACCGTGCGTTGTACTCAGTGTTCGCCGGTTTGCCGTTGATAATCACCGTGCCACGATCCACCGGCGTTGAGTATTCCTTGTGCTCATAAGCGAGGGTGATGCGTAGGTCATCACCGGCCCAGCTCAGGGATGGTGCTACCAGGCTGTGGTTATCCGCGCCGAAATTGCGCCAATAGTCCTCGTGCTGCCGTTCGGCAATCAGGCGGTAGGCGAAGCCGCTATCACCCAGAGGGCCAGTGGTGTCGAACATGGCGTTGCCGCCACCTTCGCTGCTGGTTTCACCGCTGATCTGCGTGTGCTGCTGGTACTCGGGTTGCTTGCTGATCACGTTAATCAGCCCGCCGGGCTCCAGTGCTCCGTAAAGCAGCGATGCCGGGCCTTTGAGCACTTCCACGCGCTCGGTGGTGGCGCTGAAGTTGCGCGATAGGCTGGAGCGGATGCCGTCACGCAGAATCGAGCCGTCGGCATTGCTGCCGAAACCACGCTTGATGAAGCCGTCTTGAGTGCCTGCCAGGGTATTGCTCTGGGTCATACCGCTGACGAACTTCATCGCATCGTCCAGCGATTGGACTTGATAGTCCTTGATCACTTGTTCGGTGACCACTTGCACCGCTTGGGCTTCCTGCATGATGGGCGCTGCGGATTTGCTCGCGGTGCTGGCGCTGTTGGCGTTGTAGCTGGATTGGTCTTCGCGGGTTGCTGTTACGGCCTGGCTGGGCAACTCAAGTGGGTTGTTGGTTTCGGTCGCGAGACTACTGGCAGCAGGCATTAAGGCTAGAGCGAGCAGGGTGAAGCGCCAGGCTGGCTGGGTGGAGCGTTGGCGAGTGGAGGGCATGTGCTACTAAATCTCGGATGTTTTTGAGAATCATTATTGTATTGTTCTCATCCTATATTTGGATAGCGCCGTGTAGGGGTCGCAGAGTTATGTTGTTGTTTGCGTTGAGTGCAGGGGGGCGTCTGAGTATAATGGCGCGCTTCCAATTTTCCCGTCCGGGAGCCCCCGCCATGCTGCGTATCAGTCAAGAAGCTCTTACCTTCGACGACGTTCTACTTATTCCAGGTTATTCCGAAGTTCTGCCGAAGGATGTCAGCCTTAAAACACGTCTGACCCGTGGCATTGAGCTGAATATCCCGCTGTTGTCCGCTGCGATGGACACTGTGACCGAAGCCCGTCTGGCCATTGCCATGGCGCAAGAAGGCGGCATCGGCATTATTCACAAGAACATGACGCCTGAACTGCAGGCGGCCGAAGTGCGCAAGGTCAAGCGTTATGAGTCCGGTGTGGTCAAAGACCCGATCACCATCGAGGCTGATTCCACTGTGGGCGATCTGTTTGACCTGACTCGTCAAAACAACATTTCCGGCGTGCCGGTGCTGCACCACGGTGATCTGGTCGGCATCGTCACCAGCCGTGACGTTCGCTTTGAAACCAACATGGCCGCCAAAGTGCGCGACGTGATGACGCCCAAAGAGCGCCTGGTCACCGTCAAAGAAGGCGAAGACACCCAGGTCGTGCGCAAGCTGCTGCACAAGCACCGCATCGAGCGCGTGTTGATCGTCGATGACCAGTTCCGCCTCAAAGGCATGATGACCGTCAACGACATCGAAAAAGCCAAAGCCTACCCACTGGCCAGCAAAGACGATCAAGGTCGTCTGCGTGTGGGTGCAGCCGTGGGCACTGGTGCTGATACCGAAGATCGCGTGGCAGCTCTGGTCAATGCCGGTGTTGATGTGATCATCGTTGACACCGCCCACGGTCACTCCAAAGGCGTGATCGATCGCGTGCGCTGGGTTAAACAGAACTTCCCGCAGGTGCAAGTCATCGGTGGCAACATCGCCACCGGCGCAGCGGCATTGGCCCTGGCTGAAGCCGGTGCGGATGCGGTCAAGGTCGGTATTGGTCCAGGCTCGATTTGCACCACCCGTATCGTCGCCGGTGTAGGTGTGCCGCAAATTTCTGCAGTGGCTAACGTTGCCGCCGCCCTGGCTGGCACCGGTATCCCGTTGATTGCCGACGGCGGCATCCGCTTCTCGGGTGACCTGTCCAAAGCCATTGTTGCCGGTGCGTCCGCTGTGATGATCGGTTCGATGTTGGCCGGTACTGAAGAAGCGCCGGGCGAAGTCGAACTGTTCCAGGGTCGTTCTTACAAGGCCTATCGTGGCATGGGCTCGCTGGGTGCCATGGCGCAAGCGCAAGGCTCTTCCGACCGTTACTTCCAAGAT
>SXGS01179807.1_pt1 | contig 12421 bp, 13 predicted proteins | sample 3174681 | NCBI WGS metagenome assembly SXGS01 (sample SAMN11356861, study PRJNA531348) | freshwater metagenome | isolation source: freshwater sample F1-80 | place: China: Fuxian Lake, Yuxi | collected 2017-12-25
CTGGCCAGCGTGACCGAGATCCCGCCTGCGCATACGGAGTTTTTAGCACAAGTGCGCGAATGCTATGCCGTCGCGCTGGTCTCGAACTTTGATCATGCGCCAACCGCGCGGAAGATCTTACAAACTGGTGGGGTGACTGACTATTTCCAACACATCGTCGTGTCCGACGAACATGGCTGGCGGAAACCGCATCCACAAATTTTTCTTGATGCCTTAGCGTTCCTTGGTGTAAGCCCGGCTGATGCGCTGTTTGTGGGAGATTCTCCCCATGACGATATTAGGGGGGCAAAAACCGTCGGCATGGATGTGGCGTGGGTCAATGCCCAAGAACTGGCGCTTCCCGAGCAGACCGCTGTGCCAGAATACACAGTCAAAGCCATTCCCGATTTGCGGCGTGTATTATTCTGAGGCGCAAACGTTCCTTGGTGTGGCGGAGGACCTACCCACCCTGGCGAGTACCAGCACCACCCTGGCGCATCCGTTTACGTAAGATCGGAATGGCGTTGATCTTGCCAACGCGCAGCAAATCCCAATAAATGCCGCGTGGTCGTGGATAGACCGAGCGCGTGGCGATCGCTTCCTGCGGGGTGATGAGGAAATCGACCGGCAAGTCGTGAGGAAACATGGGGATTTTATAAGGAACAAGCTGAGTGGTGTGGATTGTGGTGATGATGGGCGTCAGCTCCCGCACTTTCCCTTCTTCGCGGAGCAGGCCGTATTCAAGATCAGAGAAACCACCGCCTTTGCCCACGCGTGCGCCATCGCGTCCCACGGCCACCGACCCACAAATGATGAGGTCCATATGACGCATCTCCCGCAAGGAGACGAGGCGGCCATATTTGAGTGCCCCTCTGATGTTTGCTGCTAAGAACGTGCGGTTGCCGAGTTTTTGCGGGTCGATTTCTAAAAAACACTTTTCCGCGCGTAAACGCGGCACTGCCATGTACAAAATTTTCCCGTCTTCTAAAGCGGCTCGTCGGACGGGAAGCTGAGGGGCATCGGGGTTGATCTTGATGACTTGGGCGCGCCGCCAGACGGTGAGTTCGCGCAAGTGCGCAGCGGCTTTTTCTGCACCGACGAAGTTGGGTATCCGTCCATGCGCCTGAGGAAAACGAACTGTGCCTTGCTGTGAGAGCAGATGCCAGATGGCATTGCGAATCTCGGCCTTCATCGTTATCCACTGACCATTATCTTGAGAATGCCGTTCACGTGCGGCCATGGTTGCGGCCTTGTTGGGGAAGTACGAGCCTCATTTCTTTTGTGGTTTATACAGACCACAGAACACAAAAAAAAACAATACACTAGCCGCACTTGCCAGTGACAGTCGGAGAAGAATTCCCTACAATCGCTCCTCCGCAACCCCTGGAGGAAACGCGCGTATTGGCATGGAAAGACGAAAGGAAGGACAACACGATAGCCTGTGAATAACCTGTGAATATCTCTGTGGATAAGTGAGTAAATGCTGAACAAAATCGGTGGGTTTGTTAGTTGTGCTTGTTTTTTGAGCAGCACGACTCAGGAGGATGTATGGCGCAGAAAGAATTGCTGTCTGGGAGTCAAGGTATGAGTGGGGGAACTGATGGCGAGGCGAAAAAAATTGCCCGATTTTTACGGATACTGATGTGGCAAATGTTTGCCTTGTTAGCCTTGCTCGTATTTCTCGCCCTGCGCCCTCAGGCGGGGCGCTATCAATTTACCGTCGTCGGGGAGGACGTGGGAGTCTTTGATACTTCCAATTCCCAGGCCTGGATGATCAAGTTGCAAAGGAAAAGTGTGACCTCGGGAGATAAGCTCGAACCAGGCACCGCACCGCCGACCGAAGAAAAAGCGCCGACGCAGTAGGTCACGACGCTGCTTTCAGTAGGAGCGATAAAGGAGAAAATCACTATGGTTGGTCTTGGAGTGGTCCTCTCGACGGCAACCGAGGCACCGCCTAAAGAGTTTGTCGAACTGGGGCGTCTTGCTGAGGCGCAAGGTTTCGCTGCTATTCTCGTCAATGAAGGCCGAGGCGACGCCCTCGCTTGCACGGAAGCGATTGCGCTGACGACATCACGTATCCGCATCGGCACAAATATCGCAAACATTTATTTCCGCCATCCTTTCCTCGCTGGTATGACAGCCGCGACGATTGCTGAGCTTTCCGAAGGTCGTTTGCTCTTAGGCTTTGGGGTCAGCCATCGACCACTGCTCGAATCGTTGGGGATTCGTATGGATCAGCCGCGCCAATACATGCGTGAGTACGTCCAGACGGTCAAGAAAGTCGTGCGTGGGGAGCCGGTGGGTACGTTCTTTCGTCCGCGACCATCGGCGTTTCCTGTTCCGGTGTATGTGGCCTCGGTGACGGTGGAAACCGCAGAGGTTGGTGGGGCCTATGGCGACGGCATTATGCCGTTTCTCCCGGCGCGGTCGTATCTCCCCCAGTTGGTGGCGGCGGCGAAGACTGCTGCTCAACGTGCCGGGAACACCTTGGCTGCCGTCGATTGCATCGTGAGTATCCCCACTTTTATTTCTGATGACATCGAGCAGGCGCGTTCCGCTGCACGCTACAATCTGGCTTTCTTTGCGCAGTTGCCATTTTATCGCAAACAGTGGCGACGGTGTGGGTTCGTCGATGAAGTGAATGCGTTACAAGACGCCTGGAAGAGCAATAATCGCCGAGCCGCAGCCGCATTAGTGTCCGACCGTATGGTGGAAGAAGTCTGCATCTTTGGTCCGCCCAGCATGTGCAAGGAACAGATTGCAGCATTCCACGAGGCGGGGGCGAGTATGCCCGTGATTGCCGTCAGTCCAGTCAATGAAGATCGCTTGGCTGCGACGCGTAAAGCCTTGCAGCTCTTAGCTCCTTAACCGGACGATTACAGAGGAGAAAGCTATGACTGTTCGCACGCGCGTTGGCTCGATCATGCTTGGTCTAGCGGTAGCGCTGACTTTGGCGGCTTGTACTCAAGAGTCACAGAACGAACTCAGTCGTTCTCTGCAAAACTGGACGGGCACGGACGGGGTGCTCGACGTGTATGCCGGCGAGAAGCTCAGCATGCGATTTCTTAAGATCGACAAGCTCACCACTGCTCATGGCACCAACGACAAGCAGCCACGGCCATATCGCTTTGGTTATGGCTATGTCGATGAGAATTTCAATTTCAAAGTCGATGACGGAGAAAAGAAGGTCTACTTCGAGGTAAGCGACTATTCGACCAGCTACGTCTTCTACGAGAACTATAAAGACTGAGAGTAGCGAAGAGCGGCACCGCCAGTGCCGCTCTCCCTCAGAGGTAAAGGTTTACGGCGCTGGGGCAATGCGGAGCACCACGCCGGTCGTGTCGCGCGGAACGCCGCCGTTGGTGTTGGCGAGCACGTACAGTTCTCCTTGCGCGTCTTGTCCGAAACCCAAGATGGACAGCGCAGGTGAGCTCGCAAATTTCATTTCGAGAATCTCGCTTGTCGGTTGGGATTGTTGACTCACAGGATTTTTCCGTTTGAGGAAGAACACGCGGCCATTGTTGCCGAAAAACTGCCGTGAATAATCGCCAAAGACATATTTGCCCCGCAGCGCGGGAATTTGCGTACCGCGATACACAAAGCCGCCGACGAGGGCAATGCCTTCGTCATGATCGTATTGGGCAACCGGGTCGATGAGACCGAGTGGACCACACGAGGCAGCATCAGTCACTTGTCCCTGACCTGCACCATTTGGGTCGAAACAGAAGGTGCCTTCCTTGACGTTCCAACCATAGTTGCCGCCGCGAACCACGACATCGACTTCCTCGATCTTGTTCTGGCCCACATCGCCGACGAACAGATCGCCTGTTACTGAGTCGAACGAAGTACGGAAAGGATTGCGAAAGCCGTAGGCAAAGATTTCTTGCACGTATTCCGACCGGCCAGCAAACGGGTTGCTCGCTGGAATGCCATACTGGCCATTGCCGGAGTTCGACCCTTGGGGATCAATCCGGAGAATTTTCCCAAGTACGCTGGTCGGATCTTGGGCATTGCCAATGCGGCCGTGTCCATCGCTAGTATTGCCACCTGGACCTTCATCATCAGCATCGCCACCATCACCAGTGGCAATATACAGCAGGCCGTCTGGGCCGAAATTGAGGGCTCCGCCGTCATGGTTCAGTTCCGGCCACGCCATGCGCATGAGCACGCGGGCACTTTTGCTGTCCGCCACCGGATCGGCACTGCTTGGATCGCTCACATGCCACTCGATGACGACGTTGAGGTGGTCAACCTCGCCACCAGGAGGGATGAGCGGAAAATCAACCGGGCCGCTTTCCGGCGCTTCCGAGGTATAGGTATAGAACAATCCATTGGTGGCGTAATTCGGATGAAACGCAATCCCTAAAAAGCCACGTTCATCGTAGTTGAAGAAAGCGGGAATGCCGAGCGGATTAGGAAACACGCGGCTGCTGAGATCGAGGACGAGGCTTTTATTGCCGTTGCTCAAGTTGATAGACCATAGTTGTCCGGGTTGATCGGCGACAAAAAGACGACTTGCAATGCCCGGGGCTGTAGTGCCCCATACTGGGGCGACGAGACCCGACGCAACTTGATCGAGTTTGAGGAGCGGCCCAGGAGCCTGAGTGATCGGTTCAGGGAGAGGGTCAGGTAGGAAGGCCGCGAATGTCGGCGTGAAAGCTGCAGCGGCAAGGCCCAAGGCAGCGAAAAAGCTCTGGGATAGACGAGCAGTCATAACGATCCTCCTTTTGCGATTGACAATTCCGATACGATGAGGTGAGGCGTTGCTCACCAATGATGGAAATGAACCGCTTCACTCTAGGACAGCGCGGAGGGTAGACAATGCGTTGGCAGGAGGCTTTTTCTGCATCCATCTAGCCGTAGCAGTTTTGCACAGGCACGGCCAAAAGCAGGTGGCAAAACTACTCTTCCCGACGTAGGGAAAAGACGAACACACGCGGATTGTCAGGTGTATCTCCACTCATGAGCGGGGCATAGCAGGGATACTTTTGGCAGCGATTTTGAGCTGCTCCCATACGTTAGCAACATGCTCGTGTGTGGTCGCTTGGTTACCGATGGCCACTCGCAAAGCATACGCGCCATTGAGTTTAGTATGCGACAGAAAGGCCAAGCCGCTGGCGTTGACCGCGTCGAGGATTGCCGTGTTGTGGGCTTCCAGTTCGGTTGCATGCGTCGGAAGATGACGAAAGCAGACCGTGGAAAACGGCACGGGCGCGAGCCGCGCCCAGCCTGGCTCGGCATCAATGCGCTCCGCGAGCCAGCGGGCTTCGTGAATATGACCCTCAATGATTTGTGAAAGCCCGGCTTTGCCATAAGCACGAATGACCATCCACAGCTTGAGAGCGCGGAACCGACGGCCCAGCGAAAGTCCATAGTCCATGAGATTGATGACATCCGACTCGTTCGTGCGTAGATATTCCGCCACCAGGGAAAAAGCCCGCTTCAAGTCGTCGGGGCGACGGGTGTACAGCAGGCTACAATCAATAGGCGTGAGAAGCCATTTATGCGGGTTGGTGACAAAGGAGTCGGCACGCTCACAGCCGGCGAGCACCTGTCGATGAGAGGGCAGCATGGCAGCGGCACCGCCGTAGGCAGCATCGACATGGAGCCATAAGCCGTGACGTTCGCACACATCGGCAATTTTGCTGACGGGATCAATACTAGTCGAAGATGTGGTACCCACAGTGGCGACCACAGCAAGCGGTTTCACACCAGCCGCTACATCGGCAACAACAGCCTGTTCGAGTAGGTCGGGGCGCATCCGGAACTCGGCGTCGGTCTCAATATGGCGGGTCCAACGACGACCGATGCCTAGGGCGATGGCAGCTTTATCAACTGAGCTATGTGCTTGGGTTGAAGTGTAGACTGCGAGCGGCGGTAGGTCAGCTCTGCCAGCCATGCCTTCCTCACGGATCTGGACGCCGGCCGCCTCACGTGCAGCGGCAAGGGCATACAAGGTGGAAGCCGAAGCGGTGTCGGTAATCTCGCCGAACCATTCGCGTGGTAAACCCAACATTTCCGCTACCCAGGCCAGCACCCGTTGTTCGAGTTCGGTCGCCGCCGGTGAGGTGCGCCAGAGCATGGCGTTGACATTGAGTGTCGCCGACAGCAGTTCGCCGATGATGCCCGGGCCGGAACCGCTAATACCGAAATAGGCGAAGAAAGATGGATGATTCCAATGGGTGATCCCAGGCAGAAGCAGTTGGTCAACATCGCCAAGGATACGCTCAAGTGGTTCAGCCTGTTCCGGCGCGGAGAACGGCAGCGATGCCGCGATATCGCCCGGAGCGACCTGCGCGAGGACAGGGCGTTCGCCTATGGTTTCAAGATACGAGGCCACCCAGTCCGCCGCCTCATGCAGGGCATGGCGTAATTCTTGGGAAGTCGGACCAATCGTTTTCTTCATGATGGGTCTCCTCTCGCTTTCTCATGAGTCGAGGCGCCTTAGTGAGGCGTCTCTGGCCTTATTAGCGGAAGAGGCCGAAGAATACATCTGCAGTGCGAAGAGGGAGAAAGGAAAAGAATTAAGGAGGAGCATCAGTAAGAAAAAGGAGGCGTCAGAAGGGAGACGCCTCCGCTTAAATTCAAGCTGCTGAGACTGCGATTCTCCGGGGTTTGGCATGTTCTGCCTTGGGGAGTTCGAGTTCGAGGACGCCATTCGTCATCCGTGCCTTGATCCGCTCGCTAGCGATTTCGCCGGAGAGTGAGAAGCGTCGCGCATAGTTGCCAACGTGGTACTCGGTATACACTGGTGTCGAGTCACTGTACTCCTGAAGTGCCACGCGCCCTTCGATGGAAAGCACGCTGTCGGCGATGCGAACATCCAGCGAGTTTTCATCAACCCCCGGCATGTCTGCCCAGAGCCACAGACTATCCGGAGTCTCGTAGATATCGACATCAGGGATGTAGGTTCTTCCCGGGCGTGTTGTTTCTGCTGTTCTCATCTCTTGTTTTTCGTGAGCCGTGAGTTCTTGGGTTGTCATAGTGAGACCTCCTTCTTCAGTGCGAAGTTGGGTTACGCGGCTTTGATCGTAATCTGTCGGGGCTTTGCCTCTTCCCTCTTGGGAATATGGACGGTCAGCATGCCTTGTTTGTACGAAGCCTCTGCACGGGCAAGATCAAGATCCGTTGGTAACTGTACCGAGCGAGAGAATTCGCCCCGACTGCGTTCGCGTCTGTGGAAGCTGCCTCCTTGTGGTGCCGACACGTCACGTTTGCCGCGAATGGTGAGGGTCCGCCCATGAGCTTCGATCGTGAGCTGATCTAACGCTAAGCCCGGAACTTCCATTTTCACAAAATAGCCGCCTTTGTTGCTGAACACATTGACAGGGGGATAGACACCTTTGCCAGAGAGACCGAAGTCGAACCCCAGTGGATTTTCAAACACCCGATCCAATTCGCGTTGCAAGCTCACCAAAGCATTGGTGGGATCAAAAGACGAGGGAAAGCGAAAGAGCGCCATAGAAACCTCCTGCGACTGCATTACTGCTAGATGTTAGTGAGATCCCCTTGTGAGGGAGCGCGTCGACGCTCGCTGTGTACGAGGCGCAATGTAAGTACGAAGGACGCGACGTCAAGGGGTGTGAGGCGTTGTAGGACCGGGCGTGGAGATAAGGATTCGAAGAGCCGATTTCGGTTAGCGGCTCCAAGTCAACCACTTCGTAAACAGCTTCTTCACGAAGGGAGTGAGGCGCGTACGATTGTAGGCGTCAGCCGCCTTGCGAATAGCTTCAGCTTGCGTAGGGTAGGGATGAATTACCGAAGCGAGCGCACCGAGGCCGATGTTCTTGGTCATCGCCAGGGTAATTTCGTTGATCATCTCACCAGCGTGACGCGCGACGATGATGGCACCAAGGATGCGGTCCGTGCCTTGCTTGACATGAATTTTGACAAACCCTTCTTCTTCTCCGTCGGCGAGGGCACGATCCACTTCGCGAAACGGAATCTGGAAGGTCTGGACGGCGATGCCTTGTTGCCGTGCTTCCTGTTCTGAGAGGCCAACATGGGCAATCTCAGGATCAGTGTAGGTACACCAGGGGATGGTTTGAGTGTTGAGTTTTTTGCGACCGAAGAAGAGGGTGTTCTGGATGACCGTACGTGCCGCGATGTCGGCAGCGTGGGTGAATTTATATTCCATGCACACATCGCCGGCAGCGTAGATACGTGGGTTGGTGGTCTGCAAACGCGCGTTCACGATGACGCCTTTTCTCGCTTCAGCCGCGACGTTCACGAGCTCAAGACCTAAGCCTTCAATGTTGGGGGCACGTCCGGCACCCACCAGGATTTCATCGACGACGAGCGTGTGAGACTGTCCTTGGCTTTGGTAATGAAGAATTTTGCCTTGTGTCGAGTGCTCGATGCGAGTGAGCTGTGTACCTAAGGCGAGTTGTAGGCCCTCGCGCAGCAAAGTTTGTTGCAGGAGCATGGCTGCCTCGTCATCTTCGCGGGGCAGCAATCTTGGCAGGTCTTGAAAGATCGTGACCTGACTGCCTAAGCGCTGGAATGCTTGCGCTAGTTCACAGCCGATCGGTCCGCCGCCAATCACAGCAAGGCGGCGCGGCAGCTCAGTGAGAGAAAAGACGGTTTCGTTTGTGAGAAAGCCCACCTCGCTGAGGCCAGGGATAGGGGGAGCCACCGCCCGTGCGCCGGTGGCGATGACCGCTTTCTTGAATCGCAAGATTTTGCCATCGACCTCGACTGTGTCCGCTCCATTGAAACGCCCTTCCCCGAGAAAGACATCCACTCCTAATTGCTCCTGAAAACGGTGAGCAGAGTCGTGATGACTGATGCCAGCGCGCACTCGGCGCATGCGCTCCATCACCGCAGCAAAATGCACTTGGGCTGCGGCTGGGAGATGTATGCCCAATGCCTCAGCAGTTGCTAAATCGCCAACGACACGAGATGAACGAATGATACATTTTGAGGGAACGCAGCCAACGTTGAGGCAATCGCCGCCCATCAGATGGCGTTCGACGAGGGCGACTTTCGCTCCTAGCCCAGCAGCTCCCGCCGCCGTAACTAGCCCAGCAGTTCCAGCACCGATCACGACGAGGTTGTAGCGCGGCGCTGGGTCAGGGTTGCGCCATGTTGGAGGATGCACGTTCGCGATTAAGGTGTGGTTATGTTCGTCTTGGGGAAGGAGATCTGCTTGAGGAGACATCAGAGAAGTTCCTGCTTTCATGACCAAAGGTGTACTGATCGTCGTTCGTGAATGGAAGTCCATAGGTAGCCCCTTTCGGCCCGGCCTTGATGGTAGCGCCCTGCGCGGGAAATATGGAGAAAGTATCTGTTCCATGCCAGCTTCGATGCCGAGCTTGCCGACATCGTTTCAACTGGCTGAGCCACCCCGGACCTCGAAGAACCGACTTGGAACCGCTAAGGTGCAAAAAAAGAAAAACGTCCGAGGAGAAAGTCATGAATGTCTTAGAAGAGGGGACCGCGCTGACCATTGATTTCAATAAATTGCGCAAAATCGGTGAGGCCAGGCAAAGCGTGGTCCCGGTGGTTTTGCAACACGCCGCCACGAGAGAGGTGTTGTTCGTCGGCTATGCTAACGAACTCGCTTTGCAAGAGACGCTGAAGACGCGACGGGCTGTGCTGTGGTCGACGTCGCGCAACGAGCTGTGGCGTAAGGGCGAGACCTCTGGCGATACGCTCGACTTAGTTGCAGTGCGGGTTAACTGCGAGCAGAATTCGCTGCTGTATATCGTCCAACCACGCAAGGGCGGGGTGTGTCATACTAAAGACGTGTCGGGGAAGACTCGCGAGACGTGCTATTACCGTGAGCTTGCCGACACCGATCTCGCGTTTCTCTGAAGAGCGCGGTGTGGTCTTGGGGAGAGAAGCTCGTGCTCTGAGGCAAGACTTCTCTCTTGTGTCCTATGTTTCAATCGCAGACGTGGGCTTGATCGAGTTTCCGCCGCATCGCCCCGACGAGATCGCTGTTGTTATCGCCGAGTGGAGTCGGCAGTTCGTGCGTATTGGCAAAATTCCACAAATCGTTGCGAATGCAGGTTTGGTCAGTCACGCAGTTTGGATAGTCCTGAATGAGAAAACCAACCGTCGTGTACCCGATATAGGAGGCAATGCGCATGCAGGGGGCAAGTCCGTTGCGACAGTGCGTGAGCATTTGGTCGATGAGGTTGCGTGCTGGACGATAGGCTTGCTCCAAGTGGACGCGGGCTTGTTTCTCGTTGCCGGCGGCGCAGGACGCGATGACGTATGGTAGGCGCCATTCACACAACCGCTGAGGTTTGATCACGTTGCGGTCACATCCATCCGTAGGACAAGCGCCCGAGTTACGGTCGGACTGGATGCGATCATAAAACCGACAAGCGGCGTCTCCTATCTCTTCGATAGATTGGCTCCAGGCTGGCGAATGCAGCGAGAGGAGTACGACAGCAATACACAAAACAGCGCTAATTTGGACGATTCGGTTCATTCTGTTTCCCTTCCTTCTCCCATGCCGATTGCCAATGCTTCAGATGTGTCCTGGCGGTTATAGCGTAAGCCAACATATAGACAAGAGGAAAAGACCAAGAGGAAAAGACCAAGAGGAAAAGACAATGGTTCCGTGCCAGACCAATGCCTGATCGTGGAGTGCCTTAGACGCGAGCGGGGTCTGAATAGTTGGGCCTGAGCAGCTCTCATTGAAGGAGAGCTGCTCAGGCAAGAAACGTGTCAATCAAGGAGATCAACTGCTTCAGGTATGAAAACTTATCGGTGAGATGCATATAGACGAGGGCGTAATCGAGAGCATCTACGGTAGTTCGTGTACCCTTTTGATATGATTTACCTCCAAGAGCGTAACATCTATTGAGGTCGTCGGTTGGATGAGTTCGTCGCTCCATGTCGTCGGTTTCGGGGTCGAATCCGAGTTGCGTTTTTATTGCGGCGGTGGAGATAGTTGGGTCAATCTTTGGATAGTGGGTCGCTTCGGCCAGAAACCACGCCTCTATTTCCATGACGGAAAGAATGAAGGTCACCGGGATTAACGATGTCCTGATGTATGTCGGTAATCCTCTTTCGAGCTTCGGGATGTCTGCATAAGTAAAATTTGGCCTAACATCACGAATACCGATAATTCTCGAATAACCACTTTGAGTGAGGTTTTCATGTTCTTCCAGAATTCTTGTCTTTACTGTTTCATCGCCTCCGCAATCAAAGAGGAGAACGTAGTATCTTTGGCCGGTGTTTGGTTTTGCCGCTCTGATAGTTCTTGTAGTGCGCGGAGCGTTGCTTCCACCTCTGATTCTTATCTGCTCAATCAAGACTTTATTTTGTCCTGCGAGCTCCTCAATCAGCTTTTCTACGAACAAAATCTCTGTGAATCCCTCCACAAACACCGCCAATTTATTCATGTACAACAGCCTCCTCGGCTGGAGCGCCATTTGCGAAGCCCATTTCCAAGAAGGAAAAATTGCTCAATCCGGTAAATTTAAACTCTTCGAATAGGTCCCTCGAATTGTCGTAGTTTAGAACTTTCACATGAGATCCTCGACGTTGCAGTACGGACCACTCTTCAAGAGGAACGCGATTCATGACAAATCGGTCGTTGGTGGACAAGACGAGCTGGATATTCGACATCTTTGCCTTATTGCGCAGCAGGTCGATGAGCCGACAGGAGCGGTCGAAATCTAGTCCTTCGCCAATGTCGTCGATCAGGAGACAGGTAGATTTCTTGGCCATTTGCGCATAGTTGACGTGGACGAGAATCGACAGCACGCGGAACATACCCTGGGACATACTATGCTGGTCAGTTATCCCTGGGAGATCGCTCTCTTTGACATATAAACCGACTAGCTCGCCTGGTAGATCTGATCTTATGCGGATTGAAACCAGTGGTTTGACTCCCAAGTCTTCCACATCGTAGCCTACCTGGCTCATGTCTCGCATTACTGCCTGCTTGAATCCCCCATTGAATTCCTTTTCTGCCTGCCTATACAGTGCGACAACGGCATCGGAGTCTCTGTCGTCAACCTTTCTTCCTCCCTTTTCTACGAAGATTGCTAGAGAACCCTTCCCGAGAGCACTGCCAAAGTAATAATGGCGCAACGAAGAACCCCAAGAGTATAAGGGTTCTAGGAACCCGTGCTGGATGGTGTCCCGTCGAGCGACGGCGGCAAGTTCACTTGGTGGGGTTTGGAAACGGATTGAGCTTCCTATTTCCTCTGCCCAAATGATGCCTTTGCCGTCGTTTCCGCGCTCAAGCAGAACCTTACCATCGATAGAGAACTTCTCTTCGACTACGTGCTCTTCTTCGTATTTTAATTGGTAGTAAATTTTTTTGTCGTCGTCAATGAATTCTGCATGGTAATGCCCGGATAAGCGAGGCGGATCGATGCCGGCTAGCTGCCTCGCAAGCGCATTAATGATGTTGAGTATGCGGCTTTTTCCAGAAGCGTTCTTCCCAACGAGAAGGTTTGTTTCGGCCAGGGAAAAG
>SXGS01291613.1_pt1 | contig 12420 bp, 2 predicted proteins | sample 3174681 | NCBI WGS metagenome assembly SXGS01 (sample SAMN11356861, study PRJNA531348) | freshwater metagenome | isolation source: freshwater sample F1-80 | place: China: Fuxian Lake, Yuxi | collected 2017-12-25
AGGCTCCTCACCAACAGGTCCGAAACATGCGCGCAGATCCCTGTCCCGCTCTTCAGCCGAAGGTCGCCACGAACTGTTCAAGATTTACTACACCCCAATGCGGACTCCTTGAAACCCATTGGGGTGGTAACACCGTTCGCCGCGACGCCCTCCGCGTGCGGCTCAAAGTCGAAGGACTGCGTCCCGTCTATGTCCACGAACTGCACGCCCCCGGAGTCCGCAGCGCCCAAGGCGGTGCCCTGGACCACAGCGACGCCTACTACACCCTGAATCGCATCCCGAAGACGGCGGGAGAGTTCTGATACCCGTAAGGGGTCTTGATAATGGCTACCCCCCGCTTGCCTTTCGGCACCAACGCCGCTTCGCCGCGTCACCTTTCGCACCGCAGAGGCGGGACGGACTCAGAGGCAGCCTTCGGCGCGAAAGTGTTCGCCGCGTCCGGCCTCTGGAAAATCTGCTGCCACCCACCTCCGATTGCCGCGAGGTCCGTTTTACCGGCCCTCCGAATGGGGGACTGGCAACCCTCACGTCTTAGCAGTGGCGAAGGGGTTAACCGGTATGTTCCCCGCCGTGCGCTGAACACGGGGCTGTAACTTTCCGCCTTCCCGGCGGAGTATTCCGGCATCTCATGCCGGCAAACAACGAACTCGGTGGGTGGCAATGGTGGCCAGTCCTGCGCGCAGGTCTTCTCGGACTCCTGCACGCGATGGCTTCGCTTGCGCTGCTGTGGTCAGCACAGCACACCCGCGCCGCTTGCATCACCGAACCCATCATGGGCGGGGCGGACCCGGCGGTGATTTACACCAATGGCTTCTTCTACTCGCTGCGCACCACCGGCGGCGATGTGCGCATCCGCCGCTCGACGACGCTCGCGGGTATGGCCAGCGGCACGGAGGTCACGGTCTTCACGCCGAACGCCGACATCCGCAGCGACATCTGGGCGCCGGAACTGCATTTCCTCGACGGCAAGTGGTATGTCTATTCCTGCGGCACCATCACGGCGGGCGCGCTCGACCAGCGCATGTTCGTGTGCGAGGCGAACACCGCCGACCCGATGGGCGGCTACACCTTCAAGGGCGTGATGGACCGGAATCTTCCCGCCATCGACGAATCGCCCGTCCGCTGGAACGGCACGAACTATCTCCTCTACTCCGGCTTCGACAACGCCGGGCAGAGCATCTACATCGCGCCGCTCGTGAACCCGTGGACGCTCGGCACGCCGCGCGTGCGCATCTCGTCGCCGACGCAATCGTGGGAACGCAACGGCAACGTCAACGAAGGACCGTGGGCCTTCACGCGCGGCGGGCGGCTCTTCGTCGTGTATTCGGCGAGCGGTTGCTGGACGGACGACTACACGCTCGGCCTGCTGGAACTGACCGGCCCAAGCATTCTTGCGAGCAACAACTGGACGAAGACCGGGCCGCACTTCGTGAAGCAGGCGGGCAGCTACGGTCCCGGCCACAACAGCGTGGTGCAGGATGCCGCGGGACAGTGGTGGAACGTGCATCACGCGAACAACAGCACCGGCCAGGGCTGCGGCGGCGCGCGCAACATTCGCGCGCAGCGCCTCTACTGGAACACCGATGGCACGCCCTACTTCGGCATTCCCGTGCCCGCCGGCTCCATCGTGAACGACGACCCGGACTTCCTCGTCGCGCGCTTCGTGTTGAACGAAACGAGCGGCACGACCGCGAACAACACGGCCTGCGGCGGCGATGGCTCCGTCATCAGCGGCGCGACCTGGGCGAACCCCGGCCTGGTGTTCAACGGCTCGAACTCCTTCGTGCGCGGTGACGCGGCGCTGGGCAACGACGTGCAGTTCTCGCTCACGCTCGCGGCGTGGATTCGGCCTGAGTCCTTCACCGACTACGCCGGGCTCATCACCAAGGGCACGAACGCCTCGCCGTGGTCGCTGCAACTGGCCGGGAACGGCGCGCTCCGGTTCAGCGCGAACTTCGGCGCTCCGTCCGGCGCGGTCGGCAGCGGCTTCTGGGATTCCACCGCGCGCCTCACCACCGGCGCGTGGCAGCACGTCGCTGTCACTTACGACGGCGCGCGGCTGCGCTTCTACCTCGACGGCGTGCTCGACACGAATTCGCCCGTGACGCCTCTCCGCTTCGGCCTGGCCAACGAGCCCGTCGTGCTCGGCGCGGACCTGCCCGGCGGCGACGAATACTTCCGCGGCACGATGCGCGACGCGCGTGTCTACGGCCGCGCGCTGCCCCGCAGCGAAATCATCGGCCTCGCCAGTCCCGTGCTCGTGCCCGTCGGGGCGACGTGGAAATACTTCGACCAGACCAACGACCTCGGCACCGCCTGGCGCGCGACCAACTACAACGACAGCACGTGGCCCGGCGGCCCGGCGCGCCTCGGCTACGGCGGCGACGGCGAAGTCACGCAGGTCACCAGCAACCGCGCACGCATCACGACATACTTCCGCCGCAGCTTCACCGCGGACCCGGCGGGCGTGGCGGCGCTCGGCCTGCGCCTCACGCGCGATGATGGCGCGGTGGTTTATCTCAACGGCACCGAAGTCTGGCGCGACAACATGCCGGTGGGCGCGGTGAATTACCTGACCCCAGCGGCCGCCACCGCCGGCGGCGCGGACGAAACCACCTTCTTCGCCACGAACCTCAACCCCGCGCTGCTGCGCGCCGGCACCAACGTCCTCGCCGTCGAAGTGCATCAGGTGAACACCGCCAGCAGCGACCTCGGGTTTGATTTGGAACTCATCGCGCTGCCCGTCATTCCCGGCAATTTGCCGCCGACGGTCACGCTGGCCGGCCTCACGAACTCCGCGCGCCTGCTCGCGCCCATCACGCTGGTGGCCGACGCTTCCGACGACGAGGACGCCCTCGCGCGCGTCGAGTTCTTCGTGGACGGCGTGAAGCTGGGCGAACGCACCACTCCGCCCTACAGCGTGGCCTGGCCGAATCCTTCGCCCGGCCCACACGCCGTGTGGGCCGTCGCGACGGACGTGGCCGGAGCTGCCGCCAGTTCACCCGCGCTCACCGTCTTCGTGGACACCACGCTCATCCCGGCGGGCGCGGCTTGGAAATACAACGACGGCGGCACGAACCTCGGCACTGCGTGGCGCATGACGAACTACAACGACACCGCCTGGCCCAGCGGCGCCGCCGAACTCGGCTTCGGCGACAACGACGAAGCCACCGTCGTGAGCAACCGGCTTCAGTTCACCACCTACTTCCGCCGTGCGTTCACCGTCACGAACGCCGCGAACATCGCCGCGCTCAACCTGAGGCTCATCCGCGACGACGGCGCGGTCGTGTATCTCAACGGCACCGAACTCTGGCGCGACAACCTGCCCGCCGGCACCATCAGCCACACCACCCCCGCCAGCAGCGTGGTCGCTGTCCCCGAAGAAAGCACCTGGCGGACGCGCACCACCAATGCCGCCGCGCTCGTCACCGGCACCAACGTCCTCGCCGTGGAGATTCACCAGAACGCCACCAACAGCAGCGACATCAGTTTCAACTTCGAACTCTCGGCGCATTCCGCTGTTTCGCCACCGCGCCTCGACGCCTCTTTATCCATCAACTCGTTCACGCTCACCTGGCCTGGCTGGGCAGCAGCCTACGCGCTGCAATCGACGACAAATCTCGCCATACCCGCGACATGGACGGCATTGACGAACACACCCGTTCTCACGAATGGCGTCTGGCACTTGCCTCTTGGAAGTGCGACAGGTGGACAACGTTTTTTCCGCCTGCAATCGCCGTGAAATTTACGCTCCTCGGAGCCCTGCTTTGGCTTGCGGTCTTCACTGTGCCCGCAGTCGCCGCCCGCGGCGGTTCCGTCGGGCGCTGAACGAACCCTGGTATTTGTTTCCGAGTTGCCGCGTCGCGTGGCTTGATTTCAAATCAAGCCATGCAATTCCCCTCGAGCCTGAGACGCGAACTGGCGTTTGGCGTGGCGATGACCATGGCGGTCTGCCTGTGCGACCATGCGCGTGCGGACGACGTCGGCTGGAATCAGTTTCGTGGTCCGAATGGCTCGGGCGTGGCAACGAACGCCAGGCCGCCCGTGAAGCCCGGCCCTGAAACCCAGGTGTGGAAAGCGCCTGTGCCCCGTGGATTATCGTCGCCAATCATCGCTCGTGGGAAAGTGTTCCTCACCGGGGTGGACGGCGAGCGCCTGGTGACGTTGGCGTTTGACGCCGCCACCGGCAGGGAGCTTTGGAGGAAGCTCTCCCCCAAGGTCGCGTTGGAACCGGTCCACGCGATCAACAGCCCGGCCACGCCCACGCCCTGCACCGACGGCGAACGCGTGTACGTGTATTTCGGTTCGTTCGGATTGCTGGCTTACGATTTCGACGGGCGCGAATTGTGGCAGAAGCCGATCCCGCCGCCGAAGAGTCTCTACGGCTCCGCCTCGTCACCGATTCTTCATGGCGAGCACGTCCTGCTCGTGATGGACAACGACGCCAATCTCGCGGACAGCAAGTTGAGCCAGTCGCGCCTCGTCGCTGTGAACCGCGTCACGGGCCAAACCGCCTGGGAGACGGCGCGGCCATTGGCACGGAGCGGTTGGTCCACCCCGGCGATTTGGAAGCGAGCGGGCGGTGATGAAGTTGTGGTGCTCGGCCAGGGACGAGGTTCCGGCTACGACGCCGCCACCGGCGCGGAGAAGTGGTTCGTGACGGGGTTTGCGCGCGAAACGATCGCGGTGCCGGTGTTCGGTCAGGAACACGCATTCTTCGCGTCGGCGATGGGCGGTCAGGCGGATGAGAAGCTTGATCCGGAGCCGTTGTGGAAGGCGATGCTGCACTTTGACACCAACGGTGACGGGAGAATTGCCCGATCGGAAATCACCGAGCACTTTACTTTTCCACTGCGCCCGGAAGTACCGCCGGACCATCCCGGATTTGGTATTCCGCTGAACCGCGATCCGGCGCGGCGACGGCAACAGCAGGAAGGTTATTTCTCCCAACTGGACAAGAACCGCGATGGCTTTTGGATGCACGACGAGTTTGTCGCCAACCTGGGCCCGCGTCCGTTCAAGCCGCGGTTGGTCGCGGTGCGTCCGGGCGGCGAGGGCGATATCACCGACTCCCACATCGCGTGGGAACTCAATCGCGGGGTGCCGGAGATTCCATCGCCCATCTTTCAACAGGGCCGAATCTACATGGTGCGCAACGGTGGTATCCTGGTTGCGGTCGATGCGGCGGACGCCAGGGTTGTTTACCAGGAGCGACTCGGCGCTGAGGGTCAATACAGCGCTTCGCCGGTGATGGCAAACGACCACCTCTACCTCATCTCGAATTCCGGCATCGTGTCCGTTGCGCGAACAGGTGACACCTTCGAGCGCGTGCATCAGTTCAATGTCGGCTCCAAGTGCGCGGTTACGCCTGCTTTCGATTCAAACACCTTCTACCTGCGCACCGAATCACATCTGCTCGCCTTCCGCGGCCGGTAATGTTTGCGGGCATACCACTGGAATGCATCCAGGAACCCAGAGATTGTCAAACCAGGGACGCGGTCATTGTAGGTGGCGAGATCTGCTCGACGGAGGGCTTGGCTGGCGCCACCTCGTCTCCCACCGCGTTCGTGGAAATCAGCCCGAGCCAACATCCAGTCAGAATCGCGCCTCGGCTCAACCAGAATCCAGCACTGCTAAATCCCATCAGCGTCCATCGTCCGGCGCGGGCGTCGGTTCTCGCGGAACTGGATTCGACGGAGGACATCGCTGATAGACTCCCAAGCTAGCCACGGGAATTCAATCCCGCGCCCGACGATCCACCAGCATCTCTGCGCGTGCCTGTGCCGTCGCCGCACCTTTCCTGTAACTTCCCCGCCCGCCAGTGGAGTTCCTTGGCAACCCATGCTCTCATTGCGCCTTATGAATCGCCTGAAGTTCGCCTCGTTCGCGCTCGCCTTGATGTTGATGTCAGTCCTTGCGCCGTTCGCAGGCGCGCAATCCTTCACTGCTCATTTCGCCAGTGACCAGGGGCCGTTCCTGCGGCGCGGGCAGGGCTATCTCTACAGTTGGTGGCACGGGCGCGAGTCGCCCATGCACGGCAATCTGGAGCTCAAGCCCAACTCCTGGCGCATCGGTTACTGGGGCACTTGGGACTACGAGTATCAGCCGATGGCGGACCAGGGCGTGGACCACATTCAGGTCATTCTCACCGACGCCTTCCGCAATCGCGGCAGCGCCACGGTCGGCGGCTTCTCACATGACTACACCTGGCAATCGAAGAGCTACGTGCAGGTGGTCGAGGACACGGTGCATCTGGTCAACGCGCGCAACTGGACGAACGTCGCCTTCGACCTCATCAACGAGCCGGACGCCTTCGGCATCGACGGCATCAGCGACTGGTATCGCGATGCGTGGGTGCCGGCGTTCCGCAAGATTCGCGAGCTCCGGCCGCAGGCGCAGATTGTCGGGCCGGGCTTCTTCAGCGCGAACCTGAGTCATCTGCAATCCTTCCTGAGCAAGGCCAAGGCGGACAACGTGGTGCCGGACATTCTGAGCCAGCACTTGCTCGATAATCAGAACCGGAATGTGGTCGAGAACTACACGGCGCAGATGCGCGCGCTGCTCGCCCAATACGGCCTGGCCGACCGGCCCATCAGCTTCAACGAATACATCAACCCCGGGCACATCAGCTTCGTCGAGGACGTGGTGGATGCGCTGGCGCAGGCCGAGCGCGCGAATGTGCAGTCGATGATGCATTCGAGCTGGGATGATTCCGGCGAGCTTCCGCCGTGGAACAGCACCGGCGATGCGGTGTGCTTCGATGGCGTGTTGAGCATTCCCGGCCAGCGCGAGCGCGCCTGCTACTGGGTTTACAAATTCTACGGCGACATGAACGGGCGCCGGGTGGCCAGCACTGGTTCGTCGAGCGGTTCCAGTTGGGACGGCATCGTCACGCTGGACACGAACGCGACGGTCGCGCGCGTGCTCCTCGGCGGCAACGGCACCAGCGGCAGCCTGACGTTGAATCTGAACAGCCTGCCCGCCGCGTTCGGCAGCAGCGTGGAAGTGCGCATCGAGCGCGTGACCAGCAACGGCAACGACCTCACCGCCGCGCCCACGCTGCATTCGCAACAGACGGTCGCGGTGAGCGGGGGCAATGCGGCGGTCAGCATCAGCGGCATCCCCGCGCGTTCGGCCACGATGTTGACGATTCGTCCGTCGGCGCTCCCGGCGCAGGTGGCGAAGCCGGCGTTCAGTCCGTTGCGCGGCTCCTATTGGAAGCCGACGACCGTGACGCTCAGCACCGGCACGGGCGGCGCGACGATTCGCTACACGCTCGACGGCACGATGCCGACCGCCTCATCGCCCGTTTACTCCGGCCCGATTCACGTTACGGCTACGACGACCCTTCGGGTCATGGCGACGGCGGCGGGGATGCGCGATTCGGAAATCGCCGAGGGCACCTTCACCATTCGCAAACCGGACAACGGTCTTTACGGAGAATTCTTCGCCAACACCACGCTCTCCGGCACGCCGGCGCACACGCGCATCGACCGGACCATCGGCCAGGATTACGGCGGGAATCGCTGGGACGCCACGCTGCCCTCCGACGGTTTCTCGGCGCGCTGGACCGGACGACTGCGCGCGGGCGTGGGCGGCACGTATCAGATTCACACCGTCTCCGACGACGGCGTGCGGCTCTACCTCGACAACGTGCTGCAAATCGACAACTGGACGTCGCACGCGCGCACGACGAACACCGTGAGCCTCCCGCTCAACGAAGGTCAGGACTACGACGTGCGCCTCGAATACTACGACAACGTGGGCGACTCGATTTGCGTCCTGCAATGGACGCCGCCGGGCGGAACGCTGGCCACGATTCCAACGCAGCGCCTCTTCCCGCCAACTTCGCCCACCGGCGCAAACCTGCTCGTGGGCATGGGCACGAGCTGGAACTTCCTCGCGCCCACCACCGCCGGCGGCGCGCCGACGGCGGACTGGAAGGACCCCGGTTTCAACGACGCCTCCTGGAGCAACGGCGTGGCCCGCATCGGCTGGGGCAACGACGGCGAAATCACCGCGCTCACCGGCAATCCGCTCACAACCTACTATCGCAAGACCTTCAACGTCGCGAATACCAATGCCCTCGCCGCGATGCTCGACCTCGCCGTGGTGCGCGACGACGGGGCAATTGTGTATGTGAACGGCACGGAGGTGCTGCGCGACAACATGCCGACCGGCGCGGTGAGCTGGGCGACCGTCGCGCTGGGCAGCGTGGGCAACGGCAACGAGACCACCCCGGCGCGCGGACAGGTGCCGCGTTCGCTGCTCGTCGCGGGCTTGAACACGATTGCAGTCGAGATTCACCAGCGCAATGCAAGCGACAGCGACGGCGGATTCGACTGCGCGTTGAGCAATCCCTCGACGAACACGCCGCCGGTCATCGGCCCCATCGCGGGCCGCCCGGCCATTCACGGGCTGCGCATCGCGCCCGTGGGCTTCAGCGTCACGGACGGCGAACTGTTCGCCAGCCTCATCTCGGCCAGCGCCACGTCATCGAACCCGACGCTCATTCCGACGAACACGTTCGAGTTCGGCGGCTACGGACGTTCGCGCACGCTGACGTTCGTGCCCGCGACGAACCAGACGGGCAGCGCGGTCATCACCGTGACCATCAGCGACGGCCAGGCCACGGCCTCGACGAACTTCACCGTCACCGTGAGCGCCCCGCCCGCGAACACCGCGCCGACCATTGGCAACGTGACGGACAAGAGCATCGTGGCGAATGCGATGTCGGATGAATTCTATTTCACCGTGGGCGACGCGCAGACCGACCCGGGCCTGCTCACCGTCACGGGCACTTCGTCCAATCCATCGCTCATCGCGAACTCGAACATCTTCATCAACGGCACCGCCGGCTGGCGCACCGTGTCAGTCCGGCCGACGTTCGGCCAGGACGGCACCGCCACCATCACGCTCACGGTCAGCGACGGATTGCTCACGGCCACGGACACATTCCTCGTCTCGGTGCAGCCGGCGCCGACGCTGCTGCTTTACGACTTCAACAGCGGCGGGCTGCAAGGCTGGACGGACCTGACCGTGTCCAACCAGAACAGCGGCCCGCGTTTTTGGACGAACTCGCCGCCGGGCTGGCCGGGCAACGCGCAGGAGGGCGCGGCGTCCATGGGCCAGCATCTGGTCAATGGCGGGCAGGACAACGCCCACCCCACCTTGCGACTCCGCTCGCCGGAGTTTGTGCTGAACGGCGAAGGCGATCTGACCTGTTACCTGAGCGGCGGGCGGGGCAGCGGCACGCTCGCGCCGCTGGCGGTCGCTTCGTTGCCGGCGAATTCCTCGAGCACGGGCTTTCAGGGCGTTGCGCTACGCAACGTGACCACCGCCCAGTATGTCCTCTCCGCTGCGCGCAGCGGCGACGGCGGCGATTGGGAGCGCATCACCTTCACCGAGGCACAACTGGGCGCGCTCGACCAGAACGCGCGCTACACGTTTGATTTGATTGATCAGCGCAACGGCGGCTGGGGCTGGACGGCGATGGACACCGTCACTCTTCCAGGCTCTCTCGACGTCACGAACACGGCGCCCACGGTGACCGCGCTGGACGACCTGGCCATCCTGACCAACACCAGCACCGGCCCGCTGGCCTTCACCATCGGCGATGCCGAGACGCCCGTCGGCTCGTTGCAGGTGAGCGCCACTTCCACCGACACCACGCTCGTGCCCTTCGCGAACATCGCGCTCGGCGGCAGCGGCGCGAACCGCACCATGACCGTCACGCCCGTGGCCGGGCAGATGGGCCGCACGACCATCACGCTGGCAGTGAGCGACGGCTCGCGCACCGTGCGCGAAGCGTTCGTGCTCGTGGTCACGAACCGGCCATTGTTCATCGCGCGCGGGTTCACCTGGAATTATCTCGCGCCGGTGTCCGCCGCCGGCGCGCCCGCCGCCGCCTGGACTTCCAACGGCTTCGCCACCACCGGCTGGTCCAGCGGTCCCGCGCGCATCGGCTACGGTGGCGACGGCGAAGTGACCGTGGTCGCGACCAACAGTGGCCGTCCGTTCACGGTCTATTTCCGCCGCGCGTTCACCGTCACCAATCCGGGCGACTACAGCGGGCTGCAACTGGCGTTGAGCCGCGACGACGGCGCGGTCGTTTACCTGAACGGCCTGGAGAAATGGCGCGCGAACATGCCCGCCACCGGCGTCATCTCCTATACGAACCGCTCCACCACCACGGTCGGGGGCGCGGATGAAACCAACTTCTTCGCGCGCGGCGTGAACGTGACCGGCCTCGTCGCGGGGGTGAACATCCTCGCGGTGGAAGTCCACCAGAGCGACACGAACAGCAGCGACCTCGGCTTCGATCTCGAGGTCGCCCCGCTCATCGGCAACACGCCGCCGGAGGTCTCCGCCATCGCCGATCGCCAGGTCGCGCCCGGGGTTGGCACCGGCGCGATCGGCTTCTCCATCAACGACGCGCAGACACCGGTGAACTCGCTTCAGCTCACGAAGACGTCTTCCAACCCGACGCTGGTGCCGGAGGCGAACATCGTTTTCGCCGGCAGCGGCGAGAACCGCACGGTCACCGTCACGCCCGCCGCCGGCCAGGCGGGCACGGCGACGATCACGATCACGGTGAGCGATGGCGCGTTGTCCACGAACGAAACCTTTGTCCTCAGTGTTCCCATCGTGCCCCGGGGCGCGACCTGGGACTGGCTCGCGCCGACGAATGCCTCCGGCGCGCCGCCCGCGAATTGGAACACCATCGGCTTCACGCCCGCCGGCTGGTCCAACGGCCCCGCCCGCGTCGGCTACGGCGGCGATGGCGAAGCGACGGTCGTGCCGTCCACGCCGGTCAAGCCGTTCACGCTCTATCTCCGCCGCACCTTCAACATCGCCGACCCCGCGCAGGTCAATGGCATGCGCTTGCTCCTCTCCCGCGACGACGGCGCGGTGATCTACCTGAACGGCGTCGAGAAGTGGCGCGCGAACATGCCGGCCACCGGCGCCATCACCTACACCACACCGGCCAGCGCCACGGTCGGCGGGGCGGACGAGACCAATTACTTCACCCGCGACATCACGGCCTTCGAACTCGTGGCGGGCGTGAACGTCATCGCAGCCGAGGTGCACCAGTTTGACGCGACCAGCAGCGACCTCGGGTTCAACCTCGAGCTCACGCCGCTCACCGACAACCTGCCGCCCACCATCTCCGCGATCGCCGACCGCTCCATCATCCTGGGCGCGAGCACGGGTCCGATCGGCTTCACCGTCGGCGACCTGGGCACGCCCGCGGCCTCGCTCGTGGTCACAGCCGTTTCGTCGGACCAGGCCATCCTCCCGAACGCGAACATCGTCCTCAGCGGCAGCGGCGCGAACCGCACCCTCAACGCGACGCCCATCGCCGCCGGCTCCGCCACCGTGACCGTGACGGTGAGCGACGGCTCGCTGCAGGCCGTCGAGCCCTTTGCGCTCACTGTCATCTACGTCGCGCCCGGGGTGCTCGCGGAAGATCACTTCCTCAGCGGCGGAACTCCGGCGCTCGGCGAATACGCGGCCGCCAACCTCACCGGGCAAAACCCGCTGGTGGCCGGCTGGAGCAGCGCATGGACCAAGCCCGGCTACTCGAACGGCGACCCGCTCGGTCATCCCACCGGACTCCTCTATCCCGGTCTCCAGACGGCCGGCGGACGCGGCGGCGTGGGCGACGGCACGCGTGGCGGTCGTGTGCTGAACACGGCCTACACCGCGGTCACGGTCGGCAGGGTTTATCTTTCCGTGCTGCTGCAACTGGAGAGCGACGACGCGGCCAAGTATCGCTGCTTCGAACTGCACACCGGCGGCTACGACGACGTCGCGAATCGCAAACTGCAACTCGGACAGTTCAGCGGAAACTTCGGCACCAGCGGCTACGGCTTGCGGGTGAACAACAACAGCAACCTTGTCGCTGACCTTGGCGTGGCCGGCGCGGCCGTGAATCTTTTCGTGCTGCGCTTCGATTTCGCCACCGCGGCGAATGGCGATGCCATCACCATCTGGCGCAACCCGACCAACCTCGGCGCGGCGACCGAACCACCCGACGGCATCACCTTGGTCGGCTTCGACTTTACCTTCGACCGCTTGAGCGTGGCGCACTGGGTCAGTGCGTTCGGTTCGCCGGGATTGAACTTCGACGAATTCCGTCTAGGCACGAACTGGGCGAGCGTGACGCCGCCCGGCGGCGACTCCGACACGCGGCTGGTGTTCGATTTCGACGTCGGCACCTATCAGGGCTGGACTCAGGTGATGACGAACGCCGACTACTCGCCGCAGGCCTTCGTGGTCGCAGCAGGCGCGGACGCGCAATCACCGTTCTTCGCGCTCAAGCAGCAACTGGCCGACACCTGGCCCGGCTTCGCCGACCTCGCGCACCAGACGCTGTGGATTCGCTCGCCGCAATTCCGCCTGACCGGCAACGGCGAC
>SXGS01249313.1_pt1 | contig 12419 bp, 12 predicted proteins | sample 3174681 | NCBI WGS metagenome assembly SXGS01 (sample SAMN11356861, study PRJNA531348) | freshwater metagenome | isolation source: freshwater sample F1-80 | place: China: Fuxian Lake, Yuxi | collected 2017-12-25
AGAAAAATTGGGAGTGATGAAATAGCTGATAATTGTCGTATTCTTTATGGTGGATCAGTAAAGTCAATTAACACTCTAGATATTATGAAAGAAGAAGATGTTGATGGTGCATTAGTGGGCGGTGCCTCCCTTGATCCAGAAGAATTTGCGAGGATTTCTAAATTTCATAGGGTTTTGAACAAGGCTTAAAATGGTCGGATTACAGATAAATTGGGAAAAGATAGTATCCTTTGCCTATACCAGCGAGTTTAGGGTGAAGGCGAGCAAATGACTTTAGCATTAACAATTATTCTTATTTTAACAAGCGTCTTGATGATTGTGTTAGTACTTCTACATAAAGGTAAAGGTTCAGGACTGTCAGACTTATTTGGTGGTGGAATTTCATCGACTTATGGTGGATCCTCTGTCGTAGAAAAGAATTTAGATCGAATTACAATTGTTGTGGGTGGTGTTTGGTTTGCATCAGTTATAGCACTTAGCTTGTTATTGAAGTAGATTCAGAAATGAAGGAGTAAAAATGGCCGGTGGTAGTGCAATTCGTGGAAGTCGTGTCGGTGCTGGGCCAATGGGTGAGGCCGAGCGCGGTGAATCAATTGCGCGCTTCAGAGTTTCATACTGGTGTGCGAACGGACATGAAACTAAACCATCATTTGCTGAAGATGGCACGGTGGAAGTTCCTGTTGAGTGGGACTGCCCTCGATGTGGGTTTCCAGCTGGCCAGGATAAAAATAAACCGCCAATGCCCTCTAAAAACGAACCATATAAAACACACTTGGCTTACGTTAAAGAACGTCGTACCGAGGCTGAAGCAAATAAAATATTAGAGATTGCTTTAAAAAAACACCGTGGTGAGGATTAAAAGCTTTCAATATCCTTTAATAATTTTTCAAATGCTTTTTGTCGGTCTTTTAAGTGAATTCTAATTACAGGCAGGTTGCGTTCCTTTAATGCCAGTCCATCTCCTAAAGCTTGCGCCAAAATCAGGTCGCCAAAATCGAATGATTGCCCGGGGATTTCAAGTGTCGTCAGCGGAGTTGAAGTTATTTGGATAAAGCTGCCGTTTAATTGGCCGCCTTTGTGAATCTGTCCAGTTGAGTGAAGAAATCTAGGACCCCAACCGAAAGTTACTGGCTTCTTAACTTTATTTGCGATCAATTTTCTTAGGCGAATAATCTGCTCATCATCTTCCTTATTAAGATAGGCCATGATTGCAATGTACTGTGAATCAATCTTAAGAAATTCAAGCAAATTATTGCATGAATCATCTGAGTAGGTCGAAGTATCCTTATCCTCGTAAGAGGGCGTTGGCTGCACAAATGATCCATCTTTAACCGAGCTTAATATGCCTTCTGTTCTCTCTTTTGCTTCAATCACATTAGGTTGATCGAAGGGATCCACTTTTAGCAGATAACACAACAGAGCAGTTGTCCACTCCCATAATATAAATTGCTCGCCGAGGGTGCCCTCAACTACTAGATCAAAATCTCCATTTGCAAAACCGATTGATAAACCCGCAATAGCGTTATCTGGATGTTCAATCACGACCGGTAGGCGACCTTGTTTGTTCTTGCCGGTTGACTCAGCAATTAGCTGCTCAACCCAATCAGAAAGACCAGGAATACTTGATTGATAGTCAGAAAAATTAACTATTTGTTTAGTACCGTCAAAGAGCAAGGCTGCTATTACGACCGCAGGTGAGTCATCTGCGGTCAATTTCATTGATAGTGCTTCAGCATCATCTAGCATGATCGATATATCAACACCTGCTAACGCAGCTGGCACCAAACCAAAGGCTGCTAATGCACTAAATCGGCCACCAACATTTGAATCTGCATTTACAACTTTATATCCCTGCCCTCGTGATGACTTATCAAGAGCAGTCCCAGGATCGGTAACAATAACTATATGATCAATTGGATTTAATCCTTCTTGTTTTAATAGCTTTTCAAATAATTGAAGATGCGAAATAGTTTCAATAGTGGTTCCTGACTTAGACCCAACAACAATGATTACGTCAGATAGTTTTTTTGGTATGCAAGCTTGAATCTGATCTGGGTTAGTTGAATCAATAATCGTTAATTTCTTTTTGTAAGCAGCTGTAATCACCTGCGGGGCTAGTGAGGAACCACCCATGCCACATAAGATCACCTTGCTTAAATTTCTACTTCTTGCCCAGGCTGAGAGAGCATCTAATTGGGGGAGTAACTCCCTCGAGTTTTTCGGTAAATCAACCCAATTAAGTCGGAAAGCGGCCTGAGTATTTTCACCCCAGATCGTGGGATCCTTAATTGCAACTCGTTTTGAGATTACTCTCAATTCTTCAAGAATTTTTGAATTGATCTTATCTAGCGATTTTCCAGAAATCTTCATACATTACCTAAAGTTATTGCCTTAACTGAACTCATAAGTTCAAGCCAAGATGATTCGAATTTAGCAACACCATCTAGCTCTAGATCATGGGTGATCTTCTCTAGATCAACTCCAGCTAGTGCAAGTTTTGCCATATTCGATTTGGATACGGTGAGGTTGGGCGTGATTGAGTCACCTTGAAATACTCCGAATTGCCTAACCGCATTCATGGTTGCTTCTGGCATTGTGTTCACCGTATTTTTTGCGACAAGTTGCATGACATAACGTGTTGCATCATAGGCTGGATCTTTAACCCCAGTTGAGGCCCAAAGAGGGCGCTGAATATTTGCACCACTTTTTGCCAACATCTGCCATTTATCACTTCTTTCAAAAGATAAAAAAGATTCGTAAGCTAGCACTGCATTTGCGATAGCAGCACAGCTTCGAATTGCTGAATCAGAGGGCAAAATAGCATCGATTGCAGAATCAATTCTGCTGATAAAAAAAGAAGCCACCGAGTGAATGTCATTAACAGATCTTCCAGAGCTAATCCTTCTGTTTATGCCCTCTGCATATGCAGCTAAAACTTGTTTATAACGGGCAACAGAAAATATTAGAGTCACATTCACGCTGATACCCTCAGCAATCAGCTCTGTGATCGCTGGTAATGCTTCAATCGTTGCTGGAACCTTAATCAATAAATTTGGTCGATCAATTACCTGCGACAGGTGCTTGCCTTGCGCAACAGTTTTATTTGCGTCTCTTGCAAATCTAGGGTCAACTTCAATAGAGACCCTCCCATCTTTCTTCTTGCTATCTAGAAAAGTTTTTTCAAAGAGGTCACATGCATCTCGCACATCATCGGTTGTCAATTTAGTTATTATTTCCTCTATGGAAAGATTGCGGTTCCTTAAAATATCTTCGTGATAAAGATCTGACTTGCCGATAGCAGCCGCAAAAATGCTTGGGTTAGTTGTAACTCCCACAACATAATCTTTAGAGATGAGGTTTTCTAAAGATTTGTCTTTAAGCCTTTGGCGAGATAAATCATCAAGCCAAACAGCTACACCAGCTTGAGAGATTTGTTCTAGCGCATTAGCCATTTGCGTTACGAATACTTTCCTTTGCTGCTTCAACAATTATTTCCACTGTAAAGCCAAACTCTTTAAACAAGACAGGAGCACTTGCAGAGGCCCCAAAATGTTCTAGTGAGATTGCAACACCAGCATCACCAATAAATTGATACCAAGGTTGAGCAACCCCTGCTTCGATGCTGACTCTTGCTCTTAGATTTTTTGGTAGCACATAATTGCGATAACTTTCAGGTTGATTCATAAACCATTCGATAGATGGTGCACTTATCACCCTGGCCTTAATGCTCTCAGTCAGTAACTGTTCTCTGGCAGCAATTGCCAAAGAAACTTCAGAACCAGTTGCAATCAAAATAACTTCACATCTGTCTTTGTCCGAGTCAGACCCATAAGCTAAAACATATGCACCTTTTCTCGCACCGGTAGCTGCTGCATATTTTGTTCGGTCAATGACGGGCAAATTCTGCCTAGATAATGACAAGCCAACTGGCTTTGCATCGGTAATTATTTGCTGCCAACAAATGCTAACTTCATTGGCATCAGCTGGCCTAACTACAGCCAATCCCGGTATTGCCCGCAAAGCTGCTAGATGCTCAACCGGTTGATGAGTTGGACCATCTTCCCCCAAACCAATTGAGTCGTGAGTCCAAACATAGGTAACTGGTAATTGCATTAATGCAGATAGTCGAACAGCACCTCGCATGTAATCGCTGAAAACCAAAAAAGTTCCAGCAAATGGCTTGGTTAATCCGTGAAGTGCCACGCCATTTAAAATTGCACCCATGGCATGCTCTCGAATCCCAAAATGCATAACTCGACCATACGGATTAGCTCCAGCTCTTTGACTGGATGCAGGTAAGAACGAAGTGCCGGCTTCAATAGTGGTGTTGTTGCTTTCAGCAAGATCTGCAGAGCCACCCCAAAATTCAGGCAAGGTCTTTGCAATTGCCGCAATAACTTTTCCTGAAGCTGCTCTAGTTGCAATCTCCTTATCACTAGGAAATATCGGTAACTCTTTATCCCATTCCTGAGGTAATTGCTTTGAGAGTAATCTATTTAGTAATTGACTTTGTTGTGGACTGGATTTTTGCCAAGATATTAAATCAGTTTGCCACTGCTTATATAGATTTGCACCACGTTCCTTAATCTTTCGTACATGATCAATAATCAGTTGGGGTGCAATAAATGTTTCATTTGGATCCAAGGCAAGTTTGATTTTAGTTGCTGCAACTTCATCGGCACCGAGAGCTGAACCATGTGATTTCGCAGTCCCACTTGCATTTGGCGCTGGCCAGGCGATAACAGTGTGCAATCTAATTAGAACCGGTCGATTTTTTTCATTTACAGCAGATAGGAGTGCTGTCTCCAACTTATCGCGATCTACATCACCATCCTTCTTCGCTGCAACCTCTATTACATGCCAACCATAGGCACGATATCTGGCAGAAACATCTTCAGTGAATGCAAGATGGGTATCACCCTCAATTGAAATTCGGTTGTCATCGTAAATAACCTTCAAGTTGCCCAAATGCTGAGTACCAGCCAGTGAAGAGGCTTCAGCACTAACACCCTCTTGCAAATCTCCATCTGAACACAGAACCCAGATATTGTGATCGAAAATACTGGTGCTATTTTGTGGATCTAGCATTCCTTTTTCATATCTTGCAGCCATGGCCATGCCGACCCCATTAGCTAATCCTTGACCAAGAGGGCCGGTTGTTGTTTCAACTCCGATGGTGTGGCCATACTCTGGATGGCCAGGGGTTAAGGAATTAAATGTTCTAAAACTTTTAAGATCCTCTAATGTAATACCGTAACCAGAAAAATAGAGTTGAATATAAAGAGTGAGTGAGGAGTGACCACAGGAAAGAATAAATCTGTCTCGCGCAATCCAATTTGGATTTGCAGGATCGTGCTTGAGAATCCTTTGAAACAATGTGTAGGCAACAGGGGCCAATGACATCGCAGTTCCTGGATGGCCATTACCTACTTTTTGAACCGAATCCATTGCCAATGCCCGGGCAACAGCTACCGCTTGGTCATCAAGTTCTTGCCATTTTTCAAGTTTCATGTAGTTAGCCTCTGTAATCTATATCCAGAATCTGCCACCTTGATCAAGGACCAGGCCGCACCCCACACCAAGGTAGCACCCAATAAATGAGCTGCCACTAAAGCCTCTGGTAAGCCAGTGAAGTACTGGATATAACCAATCGATCCTTGCCCTAGAGCAATAATTAGAAAGATTCCCATTCGCTTTTTTAAGATCTTTGAACCACTTTGCCTGATAATTAAATAAAGTAAGGCACTTAAAATCAGTAGCGCAATTACGACATCAGCATGCAGCCAAGAGATCACCCTGGCATCAATACCAAATCGCTGGGCTTTCTCATCTCCAGCATGGGGTCCACTTCCAGTCACCACCGTGCCTATTACGAAGACCGATAAGGTCAGCCAAATATAGATCGGTAGTAGAAACTGAACTAATCCAGTTGGCTTTTCTTGCTGGAGTCCGACTACCTCATACCGTAAGGAGATTGCACCACTGACTAAGAAAATTGACAAGATTAAATGGCCTGCAACGGGTAGAGGATGTAGATCAGCCAACACTGTGATTCCACCCAATAATCCCTGTCCTAGAATTCCAAGAATTTGTAAAGCTGCTAGAAACCTAACTCTGTTTTTCGCAGTTACAGCTTTAGTGATCCGTACTGAGAGTATTAGAACTGCTAGCGCTGTGATCAGCAAGACGAAGGTCAATAATCGATTCCCAAACTCTATCCAGGCATGTACTTGTCCTTCAGCTTGATTTGGCACTGGGGTATAAGAACCTGGGGTGCACTCTGGCCAAGTTGGGCAACCCAATCCTGAACCGGTGACCCTCACAGCCCCACCAGTGACGATTAGCGCTCCCTGAAGGAAAACTAAAAGGGTAAAAAAACGACCTGCAATTGATCTTTTTCCTACCAACATGATTTAAGCCTATTGCTTCACCTGCTTTCAGGGCTTGATTTATTACTAGGTAGGGCGTATTTCACAAGGGTTTGGGCAGGGCTGGGTTGGCATTTACCGACGAATTACGCAACAATTATGTTGTGAAAAACATTGAGTCAGATAAGACCCGTGATCAGGTCGCCCGTGTGATTCTGGAGGGCGGTCCAATGACCGCTGCTGAGTTAGCGCAGAAATTATCTATTACGCCAGCAGGAATCAGGCGGCATTTAGACTCACTAATTGACGAAGGGGTATTAACACCGCGAGATCCCTATCAAATGATTAGTCGAGGTCGTGGCCGTCCTTCAAAAGTTTTTGTAATGACAGATTCCGGTCGTGAAAAGTTTGAGCATTCCTACGATGACTTAGCGGTAGCAGCACTGAAGTTTATGGCAAGCAAAAATGGTGCTCATTTGGTTGATGAGTTTGCTAAAACTAGAGCTGCTGATATTGAACGCAAGGGTGATGCGATAAAGAATTCTGGTAAATCAATCGTTGAAAAAACCAAGGCATTATCAAAGCTTTTAACCAAGGAAGGTTACGCCTCTTCCACAGATAAAATGGGACATGGTGAAGAGATTTGTCAGCACCATTGTCCGATTGCACATGTTGCATCAGAATTTCCTCAACTTTGTGAAGCAGAGACAGCGGCATTTTCAGCAATACTAGGAACACATGTACAACGCCTTGCAACAATCGCACATGGTGATGGTGTCTGCACCACATTTATACCAGCAAATATTTCCCCTCGAGTAAAATCCAAAATCAAAGAAGGAGTCCGCTAATGACCCAGATTGCCCATCCAGAGTTAGATGGAATTGGAAAGTATGAATACGGTTGGTCGGATAAAACAGATGCCGGTTCAAATAGCAGACGAGGCTTGAATGAAGATGTCGTACGAGACATTTCCGCCAAGAAGAGTGAGCCAAAATGGATGTTAGACCTGCGGCTAAAGGGTTTGAATCTATTTGATAAGAAGCCAATGCCAAGTTGGGGATCAGATCTAAGTGGAATTTTCTTTGACACTATTAAGTACTTTGTTCGCTCTACCGAGAAACAAGCAACATCTTGGGAAGATCTGCCAGATGATATTAAAAATACCTATGATCGACTTGGGATTCCAGAGGCAGAGAAAAAGCGATTAGTCGCTGGTGTTGCTGCTCAGTACGAGTCAGAGGTGGTTTACCACTCAATCCGTGCGGATCTTGAGAAGCAGGGCGTACTTTTCTTGGACACCGATACAGCGCTGCGAACACATGAGGATATTTTTAAAGAGTACTTCGGTACTGTAATTCCAGTTGGCGATAATAAATTTGCTGCATTAAACACCTCTGTCTGGTCTGGTGGCTCATTTATATATGTACCAAAAGGTGTAAAGGTTGATATTCCTTTGCAAGCTTATTTCCGAATTAATACTGAAAACATGGGGCAGTTTGAGCGAACTTTGATCATTGCAGATGAGGATTCTTACGTCCATTATGTAGAGGGCTGTACTGCGCCAATTTATTCATCTGATTCATTGCACTCAGCGGTGGTTGAAATCATCGTAAAGAAGAATGCCCGAGTGCGATATACAACTATCCAAAACTGGTCCAACAATGTTTATAACTTGGTAACCAAGCGTGCTACCTGCGCTGAAGGTGCAACTATGGAATGGATTGATGGCAACATCGGTTCAAAGGTGACCATGAAGTATCCATCGATATTTTTGATGGGTCCCCACTCAAAGGGTGAAACATTATCTATTGCTTTTGCTGGTGAAGGCCAACATCAAGATGCCGGCGCCAAAATGGTGCATGCAGCTCCATATACATCATCAACAATTATTTCCAAATCAGTTGCCCGAGGCGGTGGCCGAACTTCATATCGTGGTTTAGTGAAGGTAGAAGAGGGCGCGCATCATTCAAAGAGCACAGTTAAATGTGATGCCTTATTAGTAGACACAATATCTCGATCAGATACATATCCATATGTGGATGTAAGAGAAGATGATGTTTCAATGGGACATGAAGCAACTGTGTCCAAGGTGAGCGATGACCAACTCTTCTATCTGATGTCTCGTGGACTTGGTGAGGATGAGGCAATGGCAATGATTGTTCGAGGATTTATCGAGCCAATCGCCAAAGAATTACCGATGGAGTATGCATTGGAATTAAATCGATTGATTGAGATGCAAATGGAAGGTGCTGTTGGGTAGTGAGTTTATTAACTACTAACTACCTCACTCCTACTGGTCGGGAAGAAGCTTGGCGATTTACCCCGCTAAAGCGGCTAGTTGGACTACATGATCTAACAACTCAGGTTGCTGATCGAATTTCATTGAGTGGCATGAATTCACTTCCGACCGGCGTCACATTGGCGATTGCAAATGCTGCAGATCATCCACCAGCTTATGCATCCAATGATCTGATAACTAATCGGATACGTGAGAAAATTGAAAAAGTATTGGTGCTTTCAATTGCTAAGGATGTAGAGCTCACTGAACCGGTTATATTAAATCGCAGCTGCAAAGATTCTCCAGAGCTGAGCCGAGTGGTTATTTTCGCAGGAATTAATAGCAAATCAACCGTAATTATTGAAAATGTTGGGGGCGGGATTATTGGCGAGGAGATTGAAATATCACTTGCATCTGGTGCCTCCCTAAACTTTGTATCTCTTCAGGAATGGGATCGCACTGCAGTGCATTTAGCCCAGCACCATGCGGTGGTGGGTAAGGATGCGCATTTCACTTCATATGTAGTTTCTGTGGGCGGATCAGTGGTTCGAATAAATCCTACAGTTGAGTTTTCTGGTTCAGGTGCATTTGCTGATTTATACGGAATTTATTTTGCCACTGATGGTCAACATCTTGAGCATCGGATTCATGTCAATCACGGTGTTGCGAATGCGAAATCTAGAGTTAATTACAAAGGAGCACTTGCTGGTGATGATGCACGAACTGTGTGGATTGGTGATGTATACATCCATAAAGTAGCTGAGGGAACTGATACCTATGAATTAAATCGCAACTTGTTATTGACCGATGGAGCTAGAGCGGATTCTGTTCCAAATCTTGAAATTGAGACTGGAGAGATAATAGGCGCCGGGCACGCAAGTACCACCGGCCGCTTTGATGACGAGCAACTTTTCTATTTACAGTCGCGGGGAATTCCGGCGGATATTGCTCGAAGATTAGTAATCCGTGGATTCTTTGCTGAAATCATTAGCAAATTGAAGAATGAAAGTTTAGAGGAACGGTTAATGGCCAGGATTGATGATGAGTTGGCAAAGGTAGGGCAGTAATTATGGAGTTGGATTTTTCAGTTTTAGTAGAGGGTAAGCCGATTGCAATTGATGTAGATGGAGTTGCGGTATGCGTAGCAAAGGTTGGTGATGAGGTATTCGCTGTTGCTGATACCTGCACTCACTCCGAAGCTTCATTATCTGAGGGTGAAATTACTGGCACAAAAATAGAGTGCTGGCTTCATGGCGCGGAGTTTGATCTGCGAACTGGAGTGGCGCTAACCCCACCAGCTACTGAAAGTTTAAAAAGTTTCAAAGTAAAACGTAACGGGAATCAATTAACAATAACTAACTAAGAGGAGAATGTAATGAGTGTTTTAGAGATTAAGAATCTACAGGTTAGTGTTGTGATTGAGTCTGGCAATAAAGAAATATTGCGCGGAGTTGATCTAACTATCAAGTCAGGTGAAACCCACGCCATCATGGGGCCAAATGGATCGGGTAAGTCAACTTTGGCATATTCCATAGTTGGGCATCCCAAGTATCTAATTACCGGTGGGTCAGTAACTTTAGATGGTGTTGATGTATTAGAGATGAGTGTGGATGAACGTGCAAAAGCTGGATTGTTTTTAGCAATGCAATATCCGGTAGAGATTCCTGGTGTATCGGTATCAAATTTCCTACGCACTGCTGTGACTGCAATCCGAGGTGAAGCTCCAAAGGTTCGCACTTGGGTTGGAGAGGTGAAGGCAGCGATGTCTTCGTTGGAGATTGATACCGCTTTCTCGGAGAGAAATGTGAACGAGGGTTTTTCTGGCGGCGAGAAGAAGCGTCATGAAATATTACAAATGGAATTATTAAGGCCCAAAATTGCAATTCTTGATGAGACAGACTCTGGTTTAGATATTGATGCACTTCGTGTTGTTTCAGAGGGTGTAAATAGAATTAAGGAAAACTGTGATTTAGGAGTAATGCTAATTACTCACTACACACGTATTCTTAAATATATTAAGCCTGATTTTGTCCATGTTTTCGCTAACGGAAAAATTGTTGAAGAGGGCGGATCAGAGCTTGCCGACAAGCTTGAAGAGAAAGGTTACGCAGAGTACATAACTGCGTAAATAATGAGTCTTGATTTCTCCAGGTATAAGAATGATTTTCCTATCCTCAATCGCAAGGTGCGGGGTGGAAACACATTAATTTATTTAGATAGCGGTGCAACCTCTCAAAAGCCAGAGACAGTTATCGAGGCAGAGGCGAATTTCTATCGCACCAAAAATGCTGCAGTGCATAGGGGTGCTCATTTAGTTGCTGAAGAAGCCTCTGAAGTTTATGAGGGTGCAAGAGAGAATGTTGCTAGATTCATCGGTGCAAAAAGTGATGAAGTAATTTTTACCAAAAGTGCCACAGAATCCTTGAATTTAATTGCCTACTCGTTAGGCAATCCAGAATCAAAGTTTCATCTTCAGCCTGGGGATGAAATTGTGGTTTCTGAGATGGAGCATCATGCAAATTTGATCCCTTGGCAGCAATTAGCAAAAAGAGTGGGCGCTAAATTAACCTGGTTTAAAATAACCGATGAGGGAAGATTAGATTTATCTGATATCGACAAATTAATTAATAAGAAAACCAAAATTGTTGCTATAACTCACCAATCAAATGTCCTAGGAACTATTGTGCCACTGGCACAAATAACTAAAGCTGCTCATGCCGTTGGAGCAGTAGTTGTTCTAGATGCCTGTCAATCCGCCCCACATTTTGCAGTTGATGTAAAGAAATTAGAGGTAGATTTCCTAGCTTTCTCTGGTCATAAGGTTTTGGGTCCAACTGGTATTGGAGTTTTATGGGGCAAAGCTGAATTATTGGATCATTTAGAGCCTTCATTATTTGGTGGCTCGATGGTTGATTCAGTAACTATGCAGGGTGCAACCTGGGCGAAGGCGCCACGCAAATTCGAAGCAGGAGTGCCAAATATGGCTCAGGCAGTTGGTTTATCAGCAGCCATTGACTATATAAGTAAAATTGGGATGGATAAGGTTGCTCAACACGAGCACGATTTAACAAAACAATTAATATCTGGTTTGCAAAATATTTCAGGTGTTCAGGTGATCGGCCCAGTAGATATGAAAGATCGAGGGGGAGTTGTTTCTTTCACTGTTGATGGTGTACACCCCCATGATGTGGGTCAATATTTGGATCAGTTTGGCATTGCAGTTCGGACCGGACATCACTGTGCCTGGCCCTTGATGCGCAGGTTAAATTTGGTTGGTACTACCAGAGCCTCATTCCATTTATACAATGATGAAAACGAGGTGAAGGTCTTATTAGATACAGTCTCTAAAATTAAGGATTATTTTAAGGTGAGTAAGTAATGGAGCTAGATTCTCTTTATCAAGAGGTAATCCTTGATCACTACCGATCACCACACCATAAGGGTTTATCTGCGCAGAAGGATATTCAAGTTCATCACAACAACCCTAGTTGTGGGGATGAAATCACATTGAATCTGATTATGGATGGAAGGTTTGTGAAAGATATATCTTGGGATGGTGTTGGGTGTTCGATCTCTATGGCAAGTGCTTCAGTTATGAGCGATCTTCTAATTGGTAAAAGGTATGAAGAGGCAACAAAGATTCTTGGAGCATTTGTCGAATTGATGCAAAGCAAAGGTCAGTCACAAGGTGATGAAGTAATACTGGAAGATGGTGTGGCTTTTGCAGGGGTATCTAAATTTCCAGCGCGGATCAAATGTGCCTTGCTGGGTTG
>SXGS01319457.1_pt1 | contig 12418 bp, 8 predicted proteins | sample 3174681 | NCBI WGS metagenome assembly SXGS01 (sample SAMN11356861, study PRJNA531348) | freshwater metagenome | isolation source: freshwater sample F1-80 | place: China: Fuxian Lake, Yuxi | collected 2017-12-25
GACCTTGCCATCAGGAATGTTTACAGAACCACCCGGCAATCTGTCGAGGCACTGTTGGATGATCCGCACACTCTGACGCATCTCTTCCATCCGGACCAAATACCGGTCGTAACAATCGCCCACCGATCCGATCGGAATATCAAACTCAAGTTGATCGTAAACGAGGTAGGGATGCGCTTTACGCAGATCAAAATTCACTCCGCTCCCACGGAGATTCGGACCTGACAGGGCATAATCCACTGCCATCTCTCTCGAAATCACACCAACACCCTTTGTGCGATCGACCCAAATCTTGTTGCGAGTCAGCAACGTTTCCGACTCGTCGAAATTGACCACGACCTCCGCTAAAAACTTGCGACATTGAGCTACCCAACCGTCCGGTAAATCTCGACTTAAACCACCGATTCTTGTGTAGGTCGTTGTAAATCGGGCTCCGGTCAAGGATTCACACAAATCGTAAATCTTCTCGCGCTCTTGAAACGTGTGTAGGAAAACGGTCATCGCTCCCACATCCATCGCAAACGCACCCAACCCCAGTAGATGCGCTGAGATGCGAGCCAGTTCGCAACAAATGACCCGGATGTATTGGCAACGTGGGGTTAAAGATTTGTCGATCCCCATCAGTTTTTCAACCGCGAGGACATACGCCACGTTGTTAGCTAAGGTGCCAAGATAATCCAGTCGATCCGTGTAAGGGATAAACTGGGTGTAAGTCATGTTCTCGGCAATTTTTTCGTCACCTCGATGAAGAAATCCAATGTCGGGAGTCGCCTTCGTGATGAACTCGCCGTCCATTTCCAGAATGACTCGTAACACTCCATGGGTCGCCGGGTGAGAAGGTCCCAAATTAAGGACCATTTTTTCACCCTGCATATCAATCAGGTCCTCAGAAGCACCCGAAATGACAGGCGAAGCCGACTGGAACCTCTCCTTAACGCGAGCCGAAGGTTCCTTAAACTGAATGTCCTGAATATGAACGCTCATGGTGTCAACTCGCCCCTCGCACGCGGCTCGCGAGCGAGTGTGTCGGAACCTCCTGCCACCGTCACAAACGGCCCACCTTCCAAGGGTGCTGGGTTGGTGAATGCCACATCGGGTAAATCGGTCTGCTTCCCTGCGAGAGGGAAATCTTTCCGCAACGGATAATGGGGATATCCTTCCCACATCAGGATACGGCGAAGGTCAGGATGGCCAGAAAAACGAATCCCCATCATGTCGTAAATCTCTCGCTCATGCCAGTTCGCTGTGCGCCAGACATCGGAAACCGTGGGCAACTCTCCCGCCTCTTCGCTCAGACTGATCTTCAGTCGAAGATGGCAGCGGTGCTCTAGTCCGTATAGTTCGTAAACCAACACCCAACGTGGCTCATCCCCGTAATTATCTACGCTGCTCAAATCGACCAAATAATCGAACTGAAGAGATTGTTTCGCAAATCGACAAACCTCGGCTACTTGGCTGGGCTCAGACAATTGAACCGTGATTTCACCCCGAAACTCGGCAGGAGCCGAGATCAACGCCGGAAACTGAAGCTTCAATTTTTCTGCCAATTCCAGTGAGGTCATAGGTAGAAAATCAAGGAGCCTTCCATTGGGTCGAAAGAAGCGGTTCTTTCGCCACTTTGTTTTGCACTTTAATCAGTGCATCCAACAGTGCCTCGGGCCTCGGCGGACAACCCGCGACATACACATCCACAGGGATAATATTGTCCACGCCCTGTAAAACGGCATAACTCCGATACATGCCGCCGGTTGAGGCACAGGCACCCATCGCAATGACCCACTTCGGCTCGGGCATCTGATCGTAAATTCGTTTGACCGCCAGTGCCATTTTGTAAGTCACGGTTCCCGCAACAATCATGAGATCACTCTGACGTGGCGAAAACCGCATCACCTCAGACCCAAAACGGGAGATATCGAATCGACTCGCTCCTGCCGCCATCAACTCGATAGCGCAGCACGCCAACCCCATGGGCATTGGCCAAAGCGAATTCTTTCGACACCAATTGAGTGCTGCATCCGCGCGGGTAACGATGACGTCCCCTTCAACCTTGGAATTGTATCCAATTTCGGCAGTTTGTTGCATAAATAGGGCTCAGGCCCTTTCATTTTCAAAATAATCAGAGAGAATTGGTCAAGCAAGGGAATTTGTGAAATTTTTCACAAGCGAACTCCATTCACGAGAATTAGGAGCTAGAAATCTGCCCTCTGTGCTGCGACTCTATCACCCACCATTTATGTTAATCACAAATAACGCCAATCTTTTGGGCTCAGGTAGAAGTTGGAGCAGGTTCAATTTCTGCGCCGTGTTGTGTGGTTTGGCCCTTTTGAGTCTGACGTGGGCGGCTCCAAGCAAACCTTGGTGGTCGGAGAAAACCGCTGCAGCACTCAAAACAGCAGGAACCAATTCGAACCAGATCGCCCTTGCACTCAACAAAGCCCCGCGCGAACAACGTGATGGCATGCAATTCTTAGTGGAAAACATGCCCGAATCAGACCTGAAAAGCCTCAGTGGCGCGTTTCTCCTTGAGAATCTAAAGCTCGCCTACGATTCACGCAGATCGTCTCCGTGGTCCTCGGCGGTTCCGGAGGATATTTTTCTGAATGATGTCCTCCCGTACGCGAGCATCAATGAACGTCGGGATTCGTGGCGTAAATCATTTCGAGCCATGTGTCTCCCACTAATCAAGGACTGCCGAACGACAGGAGAGGCCGCACAACGACTGAATGAAAAACTCTTCGGTTTAGTTAAGGTGAAATACTCAACGGGACGTAAAAAGGCCGATCAGAGCCCGCTTGAATCGATGGATAGCGGCTTAGCTTCCTGCACCGGTTTGTCCATCTTGCTGGTGGACGCGTGCCGCTCTGTCGGCATCCCAGCCCGCCTCGCTGGCACACCGCTTTGGGCAAACAAACGGGGCAACCATACTTGGGTGGAGGTTTGGGACCAACGTTGGCATTTTACAGGCGCTGCGGAGCCGGATCCCAACGGCCTCGATCGTGGATGGTTCGTCGGCGATGCCTCGCAGGCGATGAAGGATGTGCGCGAACACGCCATTTACGCCACCAGCTTCCGCAAAACAGGCCTCTCCTTCCCCATGGTTTGGGCAGCGAATTTGGACACGGTCAGCGCAGTCAATGTGACTGATTCCTATGCCCCTCCCACAAAAGTAGTGGATCCGAATCAGGTTCGGCTTTCGATCAAAGTGGTTGATCGCGCCCAAGGTCTTCGCACCGCTGCGGACGTCACGGTCATGGAAGCCGCAAGCGGCAAAAAAATCCAACAAGGTCGCAGTAAAGGTGAGTCTGCTGACTCAAACGATTTTCTCTCATTCATTTTGGCAAAGAATCAGACCTACAGAATTCAGGTCGTATCCGGAATTCAGACTGCATCGCAGGATTTTATTCCAAAGGATCAGGCGGAGGCGTTGATCACGCTATACCTCGAACCGGCCAAAGCAGTCGGGCTAGCTTCGCCTGTCTGCTATTCTCCACCTCCGATTATTCGACCGTTGAAAAAGGCCGATGACGCGAAACTGAAAAAGGCAGTGACCGCCTATTTTGAAGCCACAGATGAACAACAATCCAAGTGGAAGTTTTCCCCACAACTGGATCTTGTCCTACGCAACAACGAACCTGCGGTTCGTCAGGCAGTCTGGAGTGCCTATCGCTCGGTGAGCGTTCATCAGAGCGCACATCAGGATTTCGCGTCGAACATCGTCCGGTTCGCTCAACATCTCAGCCCATATGTGGTTAAGACCGTTGGCACACGCCCCAGCTCCGGTTGGCCGCTGTTCATCGCGATGCACGGCGGCGGAGGTGCGCCACAGGAGCTCAATGATAGCCAGTGGAAAATGATGCAGTATTATTATAAGGATCACCCCGAATTGGGTGGTTACCAATACCTTGCCTTACGGGCTCCCAACAACACTTGGAATGGGTTTTATGACGTCTATGTTTACCCGCTTATCGAGAATTTGATCCGACAATTCGCTTTGTTCGGAGATGTCGATGTCAACAAAGTGTTTATTATGGGTTACTCCCATGGAGGTTACGGCGCGTTCGCAATCGGTCCGAAAATCCCGTATCGGTTTGCAGCAATTCATGCCTCCGCCGCAGCACCCACCGATGGGGAAACTACCCCCAAGACACTTCGAACCACCCGGTTTTCGTTCATGGTGGGGGGAAAAGATACGATGTATGGACGTGCATCCCGATGTCAGGCGTTTGACGCTTCGGTTAAAGAACTCCGTGGAAATCGGGATGATATCTATCCAGTAACATTTCAATGGATCGAGAACCACGGACATGGAGGCCTTCCGGACCGAGATAAAATCACCGAGATGTACTCAGCAGTAAGAAACCCAGTTCCTCATGAGTTGACTTGGGCTATGACAGACGAAGTCGTTAAGGATTTCTTCTGGCTTCAGACGAGCCAGCCTAAGAAAGGAACAGAGATTCAAGCCTCCTGCAAAGGGAACAAGATCACTCTGGAAGGAGCCACCCTTGAAGGCACCAAGGTTTTTCTTGATGAACGATTGGTTAATTTTGGAAAACCCGTCGTAATCCACTCAGGTGGCAAACAATCAACCTACAAAGTAAACCCCAGCCTGCGGATTCTGTGCCGATCAATGCAAGAACGCGGTGACCCCGACCTCGCATTCACCGCAGAGGTGGATTACTCACCAAATCGCGATAAATAATCGTGGAGAAAGGTTTTGACGTTCTCCTCCCTGATTGCTAGGGTTCAAGACTCGAGTTACTTTCGAGAGTCAATACTTTATGCCGAATACGAAATCAGCCGAACGCCGGATGCGCAGCAGTGTCCGCAAGCAGAGCCGGAATCAGAGCGTTAAATCGCGGCTGAAAACGGTGGAAAAAAACTACCTCTCCCTCGTAAAAGCGGGCAAGAAGGACGAAGCCGCCACGAGCTATCGCGCCATCGCGTCGTTGTTCGATAAGGCCGCTAAAGCCGGGGTTATCCACGCAGGAACTGCCAGTCGCAAGAAATCCCGACTAGCCCTGACCCTCAACGTGGCCGCCGCAGCCGCTAAGTAAAGCAACCGTCACACTTTCAAAAGCGTCCCTTGTGGACGCTTTTTTTGTGTCCGCAACGGCGGTTTTAATTGGATCGCGTCTGGGTTTGGAAGAGCGACTCCACCTTGCACCAAATCTTTCGCTCCACAGCGTCCACGGTATCCACCGCATCCACGGCGTGCATCCTATCCGGATGACGACGGAGCAATTCTTCAAAGCCTTGTTCCACCCGCAGAAAAAAATCGCGACCCGCCCCATCAAACCGATCTGCCGGTTCGCTCCCCTTCCCTAACCTTTCGGCACGGCGAACCTCGCTCACTTCTAACGGCACTTGCAAGACAAGGGTCAAATCCGGGACAGTCGCGCCGACTGCCAAGGTGGTGATTCTCTCAATGGGTTCGAGGTCAAGCCCTCTCCCATAGCCTTGGTAAACAACCGTGGAGTCAAAAAAACGATCACATATCACGATCTCTCCCGCATCGAGAGCGGGGCGGATAACTTTCCGAACCAACTCCGCCCGACTCGCGCTCATGAGCAGCAGCTCAGCCTCCGCCGACATTCCTTGGCCGGCTGGGTGATGCTTCAATAACGCCCGTATTTCTTCACCTAACGGGGTTCCGCCGGGTTCACGCACCATTCTCACGTGATGACCCATCTCCCGTATTCGCCGACTTAATCGTTCGATTTGAGTGGTCTTGCCGGCACCCTCTGTCCCCTCAAATGTGATGAACAATCCTCGCATTCAAAATCCTAGGTCCAAAGTTGGCGATCGAGTGATCGGTATTGCACCGCCTCGGAAACATGTTCCACGGTAATCGATGGTGCACCCGCGAGATCTGCGATGGTTCTGGAAACTTTAAGAATGCGATCATACGCCCGGGCACTCAGTTGCATATCGGTCATGGCGAATTTGAGGATTTCCATCGTCGGTTCATCAAGAACACAGAATTCCTTCAAGTCCCGGCTCGCCATTCTAGCGTTACAAGTAATCTTGGGACGGTGAGCGAAACGTTGAATCTGCAACTGGCGGGCTGCGACGACCCTCTGCCTTATCTGAGCTGATGTCTCGCCTGACTTCTGGTTCACCAATTCCCGGAATTTCACCGCAGGCACCTCGACATGGAGGTCGATTCGATCCAGTAATGGCCCAGAGATCCGACCCAGATAATTCTGAATCTCGCGTGCCGAACTTCTCGATTCGCTCGGCATTTTTCCGTCAGGGGTGGGATTCATCGCAGCGACGAGCATGAATTGTGAAGGAAACACCATGGTTCCTGCTGCACGCGAAATAATGACATTCCCCTCTTCTAACGGTTGCCGGAGGGTTTCCAGCACGTTTCGCTTAAATTCCGGCAACTCATCCAAAAATAGGACGCCACAATGGGCTAGAGAAACCTCTCCGGGAGTGGGGTTCGATCCGCCCCCCAGAAGCCCGGCATCGCTTACCGTGTGGTGAGGGCTCCGAAATGGTCGTCTTGTTACCAACGCTTCCCCCGCGCCGAGCAAACCTACTACGCTGTGAATTTTGGTGGCCTCCAACGCTTCTTGTAAGGTGAGTGGCGGCAAGATGGTCGATATCCGTTTGGCGAGCATCGATTTCCCCGTGCCGGGCGGTCCGACGAGAAGCAGATTATGTCCACCTGCTGCTGCAACTTCGAGAGCACGTTTGACGGATTCTTGGCCTTTGACATCACCAAAATCGACGGGATTATCTTCCGGTTGATCAAAGAGTTTCGAGACATCCACCGTGGCCGGAGCAATTTCGCAGGTTCCCTCTAAAAACGTGACCGCCTCTCGGAGGTTGCGGACGGGATAAACTTTTAGACCGGAAACTACGGCAGCTTCCGCCGCATTCTCCACCGGCACCAAGACCCCTGCTCGGCCAGCGGCCCGCGCACTCAACGCGATTTGTAAAACACCTTTCACCGGTCGCACGGCACCGGTCAGTGCAAGCTCCCCTACCATCACAAATTCCTCCAGACGGGGAGTCGCGAGCTGATCGGAAGCGGCAATACAACCTACTGCGATGGGAAGATCGAAACTCGGTCCCTCTTTCCGGACATCCGCAGGCGCAAGATTGATCGTCGTGCGACCCATCGCGAATCGGTAGCCGGAATTCGCAATCGCGGTGGTGACCCGATCTCGTGATTCTTTAACTGCCGCGTCTGGTAGACCGACAATGACGATCAGCGTCTCACCATTGCCCACGTTCACCTCGACCTCAACGGGAAACGCGTCCACTCCGTTAACTGCCGCCGAAATGACTTTGGCTAACATGCTCCAAACTGTGAACTTTCCGCACCTTGTTGTGAAGTCAGAAGGATATAAAAAAGGCCGAGACGCTTTGCGCCTCGGCCTTGTGTCACCGGAGATCAGGAGAATTAGGGCTTAAGAATCCGGTAATACCGGGCGGGTTCACCGGTCGGAAGATTCTCGAGGAACGTTCCATCAGAATCACCCGAACCCGTCCAAACGATTGGAGGAGTCAGGCTTGTCGTTGTTTGGAGCTCACCGCCATTGGTCCAGTTGATCGTCAACACGTCACCAGCCAGCGAGAAGCTGATCTTGGGAGTGATGTCGGCCAATATGGAGTAGGCTTTGATCGAGTTGGGGTTAGCCGCGTCGTTGATCAGGTTCTTGGAGTTGTTCGGACCGTAGGTGTAGAACTCGGCATTGCCGCCGCCGCCACCGTTGTAGAACACCAAGCGGACGGGGTAGAGGCCGTCTTCAGGAGCGATGAACGCAAACGGGATGTCCCGGTTACCAGCACCACGATCGACTGTGAACAAAACTTGTCCTGTCGCGTTTCCTGGCTCACCGATCTTCACCGCCCAACCGTCGTCGCCGTTCACACCGAATTTCTGGTAACCCGCTTTGAGGTCGAGGTAACCAAAAATTTCAGCCGTGAAGTTCTCCCAGCGGAGGTTCCCCGCGAGAGTCATGTTCAAACCAGGGAAGGCCGCATCCGCTTGACCTGAGCGAGCAACGGAGAAGTTACCGCCTTCGGTGGTGAGTCCTTGGTTTTTCGTGTTGTTGAAGTTGACGATGCTTGCGCTGTAACTTCCACCCTCGCCGGGGCCTGCGGTGGCCACGTTCGCTGGAGTGCCTGCAAGCTGCGATTCAGCCGCTGCAACTGTGTTCGCGCGACCTGCGCCTGCTTGGGCCACTTTGACGCGGAACCCTCGGTTTGCTTCGGCAGCGCGATTGAGTGGTTTAGCAACTCCCGTTGCAATGGTCACGTTTGTGATGACAGTGAATGTCCAGTAATTTGTCGTGTCAGCATAAACCAATCCTGCGGTGTGGGTTGAGCCACTCGCGAGGATCGGGTTCGGTGTGAACAAGACCAACTTGTCAGTCGAGTTCGGGATATCCGAGACGACAGGCGTCACGGAATTCCCATCCAACACCATTCCAACCGTTCCGGTTCCGAGATCTGCCACGATTGCTCCAATGGAATCCCCGAACGGACGAGTGTTGATCGAATCATTGGCGATATCCGCAGGGTTCCCGTTCGCGACGCGAACGGTGATCGGACCAGGACCCGACTGCTGGATGATGTTCTGCCAAAGGGTCGCGTCGTTGCGTTGCGGATATACCGAGAACTTCGTCCACGGCTTGGTGGCACCAGTAAAGGTGCTATACGCCACATACTTCGTAGATGGTAGAATCGAAGGCCCGGTTCCGACGGCTGGCTGAGTCGGGGGCATCAATCCGTCCTTATCGTTGATCAGGCTTAGGATGCGAGTATTGCGATCCAAAGCCACTATTTCGATGTTCACTCCGCCGCCACCTTCCCAGAACAGGAATCGGAACGGATAGATGCCGTCTTCCGGCACGATGACGTTCAATGCCGCGTTCGGGTTGTGCAACGGTTGACCCGCGTTACCCCCCGGAGCATTTCTGAATCCGACGAGAGTTCCGAGCGTGTCCCGGGTGTTGGGGCTGCTGTGCAAGGTCCAGCCATCATCCACGTTCACGCCGAAGATGTGGGATCCCTTCTTCAAGTCGATGTAAGTGAAGATTTCATGCACGCTGTTATCCAAGCCGACGTTGGAGGTGCCTGTTCCCGGCAATGCCGGACCAGCGACATCTCCGTTGAACAGCCCGCTGTTGGCGGTACCGGCAGTTGTCCAGTTGAAGTTCAAGAACTCAACATCGGTCCCATCCCAAGCTGCGCTGTCGATCATATTCGCATGTGGGGTGCCATCCAATTGGAGATAACCCATGGACAATTCGATTTCTGGCCCAGGCATATTGTTTCCGCCCGCACCATTCGCCACGTAACGGCCGCCGTTGCCTTGGTTTGCATCCTTGGAACGGTCAATTTGAACGTTTTTGACCCATTTGAAGCCAGAACCGCTGACGTCAGAGGCTGCCACTCGGTTGGCAGGAGGAATCACCCTTGTGTAAGGTGGAACCACGAAGCTCCACGTATTCGTCAGGAATACAGCGGAACCGCCAGCGGGAGTTGTGCTATAGATCAGGGTAACCGTATCCGTCCCGGAGGGGAGAAGATTAGTTACAGATCCTACACGAGTGATTGTAGTAGTTTTACCCGTCTTGGCTTTGGTCACCGCTTGATCGACGTTGTTGATTCGAACGATTACCGAAGCGTCGTCGAGAGCGGTGCCGCCGTCTGCGACATCGATGACAACGTTTTCATCAGCGAAGACATACGCCTCGTTGACTGTGGGAAGCGTTCGGCTGACATATGGCGGGGTGTTTGGGCTCTCGCGGAAGGACTTCAGAACTAGACCTCCGGTCGCAGCGTTGATCAAGGTCTTTTCGCCTGTATCATACCTGAACACGAAGAATTCAGCCTCGGATCCGCCACCAGTCTCCCAATACATCATGCGGAATGGGTAAAAACCATCGGCAACGATGTTCACATCACCGTAGGAATCGGTAGGACCCCGATCGACGTTTGCCACAGATATTTGAATACCGGTGACATCACCCGGGCCACGGCCGGCAGTGAGACGGAAACCGTCGTCGCTGTTCACACCGAAACGATAGACACCCGCCTTGAGTTCGATGATGGTTTCGACGGAAACCACATAACGATCCGCAACTAAGGCAGAACCGTCGGTCAGATCGAAGTTCGCTGTAATTCCAGGGGTCGGTTCATCATCAGGGAAATTCCCTTGGGACGCCGGGATATTCTCCGAATAATTCACCACATCCGCATCAACGAAAAACCCGCTCGCATCTGCGACAGGTGCCGTTTCGGTTCCAACGATAGGAAGTGTGGGATCGGCTGGATCGGGGATTGGACCGATAAGATTCGCAGTGTTTGGATAAGGCAACCCTGTTTCAGGATTGATGAAGCCACTGGCGATCTGGCGTTCTGCAGCATAAGCCACGCTGGTCTGCGGAGCTTTGTTATACTGCATCTGGTTCACCTTGACGTTGAACCCGGGCTTGGTGGTATCGACGGCACCGACAGAATAGGTCGCCGGGATCGTGGGGTAGTTCGACACTGTGAAGCTCCAAGCGTTGGTGGTCTTGGTTCCGGCAGTATCCGCCACGATAATCATGTTGGTGTGCGCTGTATTCGGTGCATAAGCCATGGCGGCTTGAGCGACAATGAGGGTTTGCTTGTCGGTCTTGGTGACGGTCTTCACCGGAAGCACCACACCGTCGGTCATCGCGACTACTGAATCTGGATCAATGGCAACCGCACCATCTTCGATGATCGCCTTCAAGAAGGGCAGAGCCTCGACGCCGGTGGAGGCTGGGATCGGGTAACGGCCGGTGAAATAGCTCGGAACCACCAACGCTTGCCGGTATGCTTTGATCGAGAGCGGTTGGTTCGTATCATTCACTAAATAACGGTTTCCGGAGGTTGTGCCGGGAGCAAAAGTGAAGAATTCTGCACCAGAGTTTGCACCGCCGCTTTCCCACCAGATCAAACGGAAGGGATAAATACCTGCCGTAGTGACGGTGATGTTAGCCTCTGTATTTCCAAATCCGCGTGTTCCGTCCAAAATGGCGAGTTGAACACCGGGGATTGGGATAACGGTTCCGGGAAGTGCGTAGGGGTTCAATCCTGAACCGATGGTGAGCTTGAATCCATCATCGCTGTTGACACCAAACCTTACGGTGCCCGCTGGTAGTTGCAGGAACCCTGTGTATTCTTGGACGAAGTAATCGCCAGGATTAACATCCAACCCGGGGATTCCGAGAAGGGGTGTCTCATACACGTTATGGGGAGCAGCAGCCACAGGGGTAAAATTACCGCCTGCGATATCGGGATTAACGACTTGTTGCTCGTGGGTGTTGATGAACCCATCCACATCCCACCAGAAACCCCCGATCAAATCGTTAGGTGTCGCTAGGTTGTTGAAAGGGGCGTTTGAGAGTGGATCGATAGCCAATCCGGAAATCATTTGCTCGGCTGGAAGCGCGGCAGTCGGATTGAGACGAGGCCCTGCTTGAAAGGTTCGGAAGCGGAATCCGGGGATCGTTGTATTCACCGATCCCGCAGGGGCCGCCATGGCGGGCGTAATAGTCTGAGCTTGAGTCGAGCTCGCGGCAATGCCACAAACTCCAATCAAACCGAGAAGGGTTTTGAGTTGTTTGAGTTTCATTTTGATTATTCTGGGTTGGTAGCTCGAAAACTTTGGCAGATTCAAATAGAAATTACAAGCGCACGTTTAGGGGACGGATTCCGTCCCCACTGCGTCGTGGCGCAACCAAGTTAATATCTTGATGGTGAGTGGGATAACCTAGAGGCAGGGGGCCATCAAGAGCCCAAAAGCAGTGGATATCCCCAGTCGAATCTAAAAAAAACTGCCGAGTTTTTGCGGAATTCCCCTACCCTACTGGGATCTTGTTTGAGCGATCGCCTGGAGACTGGCTTTCGCTTGAGGATCTCCAGCGTCAGCGCGGCGCACGAGATCCGCCGTCATGGCTTGTGACGCTTGCTCGACGGACATTAACTGGTCGGCCGTCAAGCCTGGGATCGCTTTGACCTGCTGAAGTGCCATCACTCCGACGACAAAATCATTCGTTTTGGCGGCAGCAATGGCAAGGCTCAAGGCATCGTGCGTTCCTACGGCGGCAAGGGTTTTCTCTAGTTGCGATACCGCCTCTTTTGGACCGAGTTCACGATTGCAACCGGTGGATAGAGAGATGAACAAACCGAGAATCAACCTAGAAAACAAGGGGGATTCAAAAACGCTGGTAACTCTCCGAAAAAACCGCCCAACAGGTGATTTGTTCATCGTCCTGTCTTGGAATTCGGGAAGCACCAGAGACTATTCTTGGTTGGTTCGGCGAGAAGCTGATAATACTTTTTCCACTTGAGATACTCGAAATGGCCACCCATAAGCCCCACGATCGCACCCGTGGAATGCCGTTTCGAGAATCCTTCCCCCGGAGAA
>SXGS01618619.1_pt1 | contig 12413 bp, 11 predicted proteins | sample 3174681 | NCBI WGS metagenome assembly SXGS01 (sample SAMN11356861, study PRJNA531348) | freshwater metagenome | isolation source: freshwater sample F1-80 | place: China: Fuxian Lake, Yuxi | collected 2017-12-25
CAAAGTGCATGCCGCCCTGTACGATCGGGTGCTTGATGCCGAGCATTTCTGTAATGCGGGTTTTCATTGCGTCTCCTCCAGAAGGCTTGTTCGCTGGCGCCATCCTTGAACACCGGGCCAGCCCGCCGCAAGACTGTCATTGGGGAAAGTTGCGTACCGCTTGCTTTTGTGCCCGCCATTGCGAGCGCCGCGAAACAGTTCTACCCCCGATGTCCAGCCGACAGATGGAGCCCCCATGAAAGCCGCCCTCCCTCTCCTTTCGCTTGCGATCCTGGCTGCCTGCCAGACCGCGCCGCTGCCCGTTCCCCAGCCCGAAAGCGTTGCGATGGAACCGGATACCGCCGCCAGCAAGACGCCTGTTCCCTCGCCCGGCGAGCAATGGCTGCTTGGCTCGGCCGAAGCGCGCATCATCATGGTGCAGACCTGGAACGACATCGCGGCGCATGTCGAAGCCAAAGCGGCTGCGCGGCCCAATGCCAGTGTGATCCTTGCGCCCGGCGCCACCGCAGAAGCACCTGAATTCCTTGCCTGCGGGGATAAACCCCTCGCCGCCGTTTTCGATGCCGACGAAACACTGATCTGGAACACTGGCTCGACCGGCGCCTTCCGCCGGATGGGCATTGAATACACGCCCGAGATCTGGGCAGACTGGGAACGCACCGGCGCAGGCAAGGCCGTCGCGATCCCGGGCGTGACCGGCAGCCTTGACCGCATCCGCGCTGCGGGCGTCGAGATCATCGTCAACACCAATCGCGAAGCAGAAAATGTCGAGGGCACGATTGAAACCCTGCGTGCCGCCGGTATCGGTGACTTCGTCCACGGATCAACCCTTTTCCTGAAAGGCGATACACCCGGCGGATCGGCCAAGGATGGCCGCCGCTATGCCATCTCGGAAAACTATTGCGTTGTCGCGCTTGCAGGTGATCAGCTCGGCGACATCGCAGACATCTTCAATGACAAGTCCCTTCGCCCGGCAGATCGCAAGCAACTCTCTGCTTCGCCCGCCTTTGACACCATGTGGGGCAAAGGCTGGTTCCTACTGCCCAATCCGCTCTACGGCCCATCGATTGATGGCACCATGGATGAAATCTTCCCGCCCGAAACCTTCTGGGAACCCGGCACAAAGGACTGACTGAATGATCCTGTTCGTACACGGCGTACCCGACACACCGATCCTCTGGGACCCGCTGATTGCAGCGCTTGGGCTCAAGTCCGGCGAGTATATGGCGCCCGCCCTGCCGGGCTTCGGCCGAAGCAAGCCGCCTGCATTCCGCAGCACCAAGGATGACTATGCCGGCTGGCTGATCACCCAGATGGAGGCGGCAGGCGGACCGGTCCACATCGTCGGTCATGATTGGGGCGCCCTCCTCACCCTGCGCGTGGCGAGCCTTCGCCCCGACCTCGTGAAAAGCTGGTGCGTCACCAACGCCGTCATCGATCCGGACTATTCCGGCCACAGAACAGCGCGCATGTGGGCAACGCCCCTGCTCGGCGAATTCGTGATGCTGAACATGCGCAACAAGCCGCGCCTGATCGAAGGCCTTGTCCAGGGCGGCATGCCACGTGAACTGGCGGAGCGGGAAGTGCCCCATATCGACAAGCAGATGCGCCAGTCGATTCTCAGCCTTTACCGCTCGGCCATCGGCCTGCGGTTCAGCGGGCATTGGGTCGAGGACCTCGCCAATCTGCCCGAGCATGGGCAACTCTTCTGGGGCGAGAATGATCCTTATGTGGAGCTACCGGTGGCGGAACGCTTCTCAAAGCGTCACGGCACCCCCTTGCATGTCGAACGCGGCACCGGCCACTGGGCCTGCCATGACCGCGCAGAAAACTTTGCAGGGGTTTTGAAAGTCCTATGGCAAAAGGCCGGCTGAGAAGCCGGCCCTTACAATTTCTTCCGCAGCTTGATTAGGCCGCTTCCTTGCCGCCAATCCCGGCCAGTTCCTGCTTGATCCGCTCCGAGAGCTGACGAACCGTAAACGGCTTCGGCAGGAAGGACACTGCGCGGTCGTCCAGCTGCTGCGCCAGGTCGCGCTCGGCATAGCCGGAGATGAAGATCACGCGGGCATGGCCGAGCTTGTCCTTGGCTTCGCGGATGAGGGTCGGCCCATCCATGCCCGGCATCACCACATCAGAAATTATGAGATCGAAGGAGCCCGGCATATCGGTGAGGATGTCCAGGGCTTCCTCGCCATCACAGGCCTCTTCCACCTCATAGCCGCGCTGGCGCAGATGAGTGGCCGCGATGGAGCGTACGCCGTCTTCGTCCTCGACCAGAAGAATCCGTCCGCGTCCGGACATATCCATCGGACGGAGAACGACCTTGGCCTGCTCCGCAGCAATGTCGGAGGCTTCGGGGATATCCTCTGCAGCGAGCGCTGGCAGGTAGATATAGAACGTCGTGCCCTTGCCGACTGCCGAGACCGGGCAGACATACCCCCCCGACTGTTTGATGATCCCGTAGACCGTGGCGAGGCCAAGGCCCGTGCCCGAGCCCTGCTCCTGGGTGGTGAAGAAGGGCTGGAAGATCTTGTCGAGCAGGTCGCGCGGCATGCCGCAACCATTGTCTTCGACCTCGATCAGCAGATATTCGCCATCCTCGACATAGTTGAAGCCCTTTGCATGGGCATCTTTGCCGGTTGCGCGGGCCGTACGGATCGACAGCTTGCCGCCATTGCGCTGCGAGATCATCGCGTCGCGGGCATTGGTGGCGAGGTTGATGATCGCGGTTTCCAGCTGGTTCTTGTCCGCCTTGATCCAGGGCACATCCCGGCCATGCTTCACGTCCAGTTCCACGCGCTCATCGAGCACTTGGCGCAGCAGGATCGAGAATTCCGAAAGGAAGTCGGTGACGTTGAAGATTTCCCGCTTGAACGTCTGCGCGCGAGCGTAGGCCAGCAGCATACGGACGAGTTCGCGGGCCCTCGAAGAGAACTCGTGGATCGATTGCAGGTATTCATAGGAAGGGTCGCCCACAGGGTGGCGCGTCATCAGCTCTTCATAGTTGAAGATGATGCCCTGTAGGACGTTGTTGAAGTCGTGCGCCACCACTCCTGCCAGCTGGCCGATGGAGCGCATCTTCTCGCCATGCGCAAGGCGCGTTTCCAGAATGCGCTGCTCGGTGATGTCGATAATGTAGGCCACCGATGGCCGCCCCGTGGAATTGAGCGTCACGAAGACATTCACATGCCGGGCTTCATCCCCGGCCGTCTTGAGCGCAACGGGTTTGTCGATCGCATCAACCAGCAGGTTTGCCAGCGTGTCTTCCCCGTCATCGGAAACAAACAGGTCCGAGAAGCGCGTGCCCGGCGTTGCCCGGCCACTGGTCATTTCCATGAGGGCGCGGTTGGCGTCCAGAATGACGGCCCCGTCCACCCGGTCGCCATCCAGGCGAACCGCGCCAAATGGCGCGTCATCAAACATCGGGTCGCCGTCGAGGCGCGGCGGGCGCGAAGCAGCCTGCAGTGCAAACCGTTCCTCGCCGCCATTCAGAACCTGCGGGCTCGCAAGAATGATCGTGCGGCCGGCAGCGTCGACGCCGCGGCCAGACCAGCTGGTGATCGCCTGCACCGGAATCTCCACCCCGTCACGCGCGCGCAGCTGGATGTCGGCCCGGCCTGGCGCGCCGGACTTGCGGTCACGCGCCAGCATCTTCACGAACTCCGGCCGCATGATGTCGTCGGTGCGAATGTTCTTGGCCGTTTCCGGCAGGCCCAGCAGTTCGCGGAGCCAGGCGTTGGCATAGGTGATCGTGCCGTCCGGCTTGGCGGCGAAAAAGCCCATCGGGGCGTCTTCGACATAAAGCGATTTCAGGTCCGATGCGCCCGTCGCCTCAAGCTGGCCCGCGATACGGCGGATGCGCCAGAGCACCCTGCCACGCGGCAGGGGCGAGACGTTGATTTCAAACTGCGCGGGCACCTGTTCCGGGCCAAGCGTAAGCGGAGGAAGCACTTCCCGGCGCTGCACACCCGCCTTGGCCGATTTTGACAATCGGTAAACCGGCGCCGCAAGGCCCGGATTGGCGCCGAACAGGCGATCCACGGTGACAGGTCCGGTTTCTGAGGTGCCTGCGATCAATGCGAGCCGGGTGAGGTCCCCATAGGCTTCGTTCGCCGCAACCGGCGCGCCGCCGGGATCGGTCACAAGCACAGCCTCGTCGAGCGCCTCGATCCAGGGGAAACGCGGCGCGCTGGCATTGGCCACGCGCGCAGCTGCGCCCTTTTCCGGGAAGAGGCCGATGAACCGCCCTGCCCCGCGAACCGTCCAGAGCAGGAAGACGAGCCCGCCCGATGCCATGGTGATCAGAAGGATCGAGCCCGTCGCGCCAGACGCGTTGGGCCAGGCGAGCGAAATGCTGGCAGCCGCTATGGAGAGGAGAAGGCATCCCCAGAAGCCAAGCTGCAGGAAGTCGATGCGCCGCCCGTCGCGGTCACCGGCCTTGGCTGCATCGGCTTCCTCGCCGGGCGTTGCCGCAGCGAGTGTCAGCTCAAGCATGTCTGCATCTTTACTCATGGTCTACCGCCATTCCATTCGGCCAGCGCCACTGCCCGGCACGGCCACGCCATATGCGAGGCTGGCATCACGCAACTCGATGCCAAGCCGTCACCTAGACTACCAGTTCTCGCACGGCAAAGGTTAACGAACCCGAAAAAGCCGTTAATAGAGACTGAGCAATCTTCCTCATCTGAACAGGATTCGGCTTATCATGGTATCACGACCGATCGCGCTCCTCGCAGCCCTTCTGCTGACAGCAGCCTGCGGCGCGCCCGCCCATCGCGAGCCCCGTGTCCCGGAATACTCAGCCGAGATCGTAGAGGCGGAATCGGCGCGCCTGAATGCCTGGTTCGAGGAGAAGTTCGAAGAAGCCATTGCCCGCGATCCGATGCGCCTGACCGCCCTCGGGCGGCGCGAGCGATATGGGGAATGGACCGATGCCTCGCCCGAATTCGACACGGAAAGCCTCGCCCTACAACAGGCTACTGTACAGGAAATGCAGGAGAAATTCGATTTCAACAAGCTCGACCCGCAAGCCAGACTGTCCTGGAGGCTGGCAGTTTACGAGCTCGAACGTGCCGAAGCGAACGCGCCGTTCCGGGATCACAGCTACACCTTCAACCAGATGTTCGGGGTCCAGTCGTCCATCCCGGCTTTCCTGATCAACCAGCACAAAGCCACCAGCGCCGCTGACCTCGACGCCTACATCGCCCGGCTGGAAGCCGTGCCTGAATATCTGGGCCAGCATGTCGAGAATGCAAAACGTGCATCCGAAAAAGGGATTCAGCCTCCCTCCTTCGTTTATGACTATGTCCTCTCAGACGCGCAGGGCCTGGTGAGCGGCCATCCCTTTTCCGGCGCAGCAGACGGCACTACCGATAGCCCCCTGATGGCAGACTTCCGTGGCAAGGCAGGCGCCCTCGTCACCAATGCCACGATCACACAGGAGGAAGCAGACGCCTTGATCGCCCGCGCAGAGGCTGCGCTGGTGAACGCTGTTGGCCCGGCCTATCAGGCCGCCATTGAAGAGCTGACGCGTCAGCAGCTCAACGCCACCGCCGATGACGGCATCTGGAAGCTGCCCGATGGCGCGGCCTATTACGACGCACGCCTCAAAGCCATGACCACGACCGATCTGACATCAGACGAAATCCATCAGGTCGGGCTGGATGAGGTCGCCCGCATCCATGAGGAGATGCGCGCCATCATGATCCAGGTCGGCTTTGAAGGGGACCTTCAGGACTTCTTCCAGTTCATGCGGACCGATCCGCGCTTCTACAAACCCGAAACGCCTGAGGGCCGCGAGGAATATCTCGCCGAGGCGCGCGCCGCGATCGCCCGGATGGAAGCTGACCTTCCCAGCCTGTTCAACACTTTCCCGAAGGCCGGCATGATCGTCCAGGCTGTCGAGCCCTTCCGCGAAAAGTCTGCCGGAAAGGCTTTCTATAACCGCCCCGCCCCCGATGGCAGCCGCCCCGGCGTCTATTATGCCAATCTCTACCGGATGGCCGACATGCCGACCTACCAGCTGGAAGCCCTCGCCTTCCATGAAGGCATTCCGGGCCACCACATGCAGATCGCCATTGCCCAGGAACTGGAGAACGTCCCGAGCTTCCGCAAATATGGCGGCTATACAGCCTATTCCGAGGGTTGGGGGCTCTACACCGAACTCCTGCCCAAGGAGATCGGGTATTATTCCGATCCGTATTCGGACTTTGGCCGTCTCGCCATGGAGATCTGGCGCGCCGCGCGCCTCGTCGTCGATACGGGCCTTCACTCCAAACAGTGGACGCGCGAGCAGGCCGTCCAGTATCTCATGGAGAACACGCCCAATCCCGAAGGTGATGCCCGCAAGGCCATCGACCGATATATCGTGATGCCGGGCCAGGCGACCGCCTACAAGATTGGCATGCTGAAGATCGTCGAACTGCGCGAACGCGCTAAGTCAGAACTAGGCGAGGCTTTCGACATCCGTGATTTTCATGATGTGGTTCTCAGGGACGGCGCCGTGCCGCTCGCCATTCTGGAGGAGAATGTGGACGCATGGATCGCAGAAACCAAAGGGGCTTAAACCGCAAGGGCACCGGCGCGGCCATAGCCCTGGCCATGATGTGCCTGGCGGGGTGTAACTCCCTCGCCAGCGCCGTCCTGGCGCCAAAGATTGATACGGCGGCTACCTCGCTCGCCCCTGGCGACTTTTTGCTGGATACCACCCACGCGGCCCTGCTCTTCCGGATCAATCATCTCGGCTTTGCAGACTATGCCGGCCGGTTTGACCGTTTCGAAGCAAGCCTCAGCGGCGACGCGGCCTCTCCGGCACAGGCAAAGGTCGAAGCCATCATCGACATGACATCGCTGAACATCGCCAATCCGGACTTTGCCGCAGAGCTGATGGGGCCCGGCTGGTTTGATGCGGACGCCCACCCTCAGGCAATCTTCCGGTCACGGTCTATAGAACTGACCGGGGAAACGTCTGCAATCATCGCCGGCGACCTTACCCTGAAGGGCGTCACGAGGCCGGTCACCCTCTCTGCCCGGCTCAATGGCAGCGCCTACGACCCGCTCCGCCGGGCCGACATTATCGGCTTTTCGGCAACGTCAGAGATCAGCAGGGCTGCGTTCGGCATCGACCGGTTTGCAGGGCTTTTGACAGATACCGTCCGGATCGAAATCGAAGCGGAGTTTATCCGGCAAACGCCGGATTGAGCGCCCGCAGCGCTGGCCCGCGCCGCGATATGCGCAGCGCCATCTTGTTGCCCTTGCGCCCGATCTGGCCTTCAGCGGCGACCTCGCCGTCGAGCCCGCCGGAAAGCAGCTCCACTGGCTGGTCTGCCGGGACGCCCAGCAGGAGGGTTGCGCCCGGGCGCAGGCTGCTGAGTTTGGACAGCGGCATCTCGACCCGCGCCACGCGGGCCGTCATCAGGACCGTCAGGGCGCGGGCGCTGCCCGTATCCCGCGTGTTCACTTGCGCTTCTTCTGCCGTGTCCGGCAGAAAGGCCTCGCGGATCAGGAGGCGTGCAGGCCAGTCTGCGCCGCCTGCCCTCACCGAAAACTGAATCTCATAGGCTGCGCCCGGTGCCGCAATCGACGCGGCAAACAGGGGATCGGTCTCGACGCCGGCAAAGCCGAGCCCGCTGCCGATGAACGGCGCCAGGGGGCGCGTCAGCCCCTCAATCAGGGCCAGGTCAATCGGGCTGAGCTCCCTGGGCTGACCATTGGGAACCGGACCGCCACAGGCGGTCTCGATCATGATCTGGGCGAGCCCCGCCCCGAGCACCAGCATGGCGGCCACATCGCCGTCCGAACCGGCGCAGCAGACAATCGCTTGCCCCTGCTCTTCCCGGATGGAGACTGCCTGCGCCAGGCTGGCCGGAGACAGACGTTTCAGCGTGAACGCCGCCGCAACGCCGCATGTTTCCCGCATCGACCGCGACAGGCGGGCCGCGATCCGCCGGGCCGCGTCTTCCCGGCCAGAACTGGCCTTGGTTGGCGCGGCAGTGAACTCCGGCACAGGCCTTGGCGCGAGCGCCTCTTCCGGCAGGTCATCCATGTCCGACAGGTCCGGACGCAGCAGCATCTCGATCTCGGCAGCCGACAGCACGCCGCGCGAGGTGGGCAGGGGCCGGTCCGGGGGCATCGGTTCGCGCATCGGCGGGGTATCCGTCATTATGCGGCGGCGCAGCCGGGGTGAAACGTTCCAGCCATCCTCCGCATCATCCTGCGGGGATGCACTCTTCACGGAAGAGGCGGACGCCATGGTCATGCCTATAAGTCGCCCGGAGAAGGTTAACGGCGCGTTAGTAAACTCGCCCGCCGGGCAACTATTAACAGCGCCTGCCCGAACCGTTCACTCAAGTCTGGGGATTTTTACCCTCTGCTCAGGCCTTGGTAAGGCGCGATTCGGAACTTGGCGTCATATTGGTCGTGCGGCCAAAGAAGCTCGTACAAAAATCCGCCAAAGGCGTGGGGAAGATGACTGGAAAAAAGGCGGCACTCCGATCTGGAGAGCCGCCTTTTTGCTGTCTGCAATGCCAGAAAAATCAGGGGACTAGTCGTCCCGCAGGGTGCGTTCCTTGCGCTCGTGACGCTCCTGCGCCTCAAGGCTCAGGGTCGCAGTCGGGCGTGCTTCCAGGCGGCGGAGGCCGATCGGCTCACCGGTCGCCTCGCAATAGCCGTAGCTGCCATCGTCGATCCGGCGAAGGGCGGAGTCGATCTTGGAAATCAGTTTGCGCTGGCGGTCGCGGGTGCGCAGCTCAAGGGCCTTGTCACTTTCCGCTGACGCGCGGTCGACGATATCCGGGAGAGAGCCTGACTCGTCCTGAAGATTATGAATGGTCTGCTTGGCGCCGTCGAGAATGTCGGCCTTCCAGGCTTCCAGCATCCGCCTGAAATAGGCGAGCTGACGTTCATTCATGAACTCTTCGTCTTCCGAGGGGCGATAATCGTCTGAGAGATCAATACTCACGGCAGACTCCTTCACTCGTTTGTGTGCCATATAGAGCGGACCTCGATTCACTGCAATCTCCGTGACTGCGGTGTTAAATCCTGTAATTTCAGACAATTACGACAAAAACATGCCGAAACACTGTCAGTAAACGCTTCAATGCCCCACAACGGCGTTCCTGCACAGTGCAAGTTGCACACCAGCACTTGATCTTTCACCCCCCGGCACGCTCTATGGGCATCCTCCCCCACAGTTGCCCAAACGGTAAAATCGTCGGAATGGCCCGCCAACGGAAAGTACATTCCCGAAAAGCTGGCTGGATGCTGGCAGTGATGTTCAACTCGCTGCTGATTCTGTTGCCGGTGATTGGTGCGCGCGCTGTCGCGAATGCCTACGATCAGGACCTCACGTCCCGCGAGGGCGCTGCCGAAGCGCTTCAGCATGCCAGTGAAAAACTGCTGGACGAACTCGCCACCATTGGCCCGCGCGACGAGAACGACAAACTCCCCTACTGGCAAGACCGGATCGTGGCAGAGCTCGACGCCCGCAACATGTCCGCCGTGCGCGGCTACATGCTTGCCGCGCCCCAGATGCTCGGCCGGGATCTGGGCGAACAGATCCGGGTACGTGCAGAAGCTGAAGTAACCGGCACCCCTGATGAGCGCCTGATCCGCGCTGCCATGCAGAAACTGCCCGAAACCGTCGCCACGCGTATCCTGGAAACGGAGCGTTTCAATCCGCCGGCTGCGAGCCCGTCCGCCGAAGACGCAGTATCCGATGTGGCCGCCGCCGACCCAGCCGCGTCGGAGACGCCCGAAATACAAACGGCCGAGCCCCCGGTTCCGGAAGCCACGCCCACCCCGGCCGCAGAAGAGACCACCCCACCCTCCGAGCCTGCGCTCGAGGGAGAGCCCATCGTTCTCCAGGCCAATGTACGCAGTGAAGACGAGCGCCGTTTCCAGATTCTCGGCAGCTATGCCGACCTCTCCAACATGTCCCAGCGCTGGATCGAGGGAGACCGCTCCGACGAGCTCGTCGTAAAGCTGACCGGCCTCGGCCTCGTCCAGCAGGATTACAGCGACGGCCTCTCGGATGCCGCAGCTCTTTCCGTCTCCATTCTCAAGTCCGCCCGCCGCTCCCAGCGGCTGACGCCCGGCTTCTCGGCCTATCTCGACGAGCATGTCGACGCAGCCCTCCCCGATGGCGTGCTGCAGCCCGCCCTGGAAGAAGCGTTCGCCGAGCTTGCAACCACCGATGTGCGCGCCGAACGGGTGCGCGCAGCTTATGCGGCGTCAGTCGACCAGACCGGGCTGGCTGTCCTTGAAGGCGATCTGGATCAGATCCAGCGCCTGGCCGCCCAGACCAGCCCCGGCGGCGCGCTGACCATCCTTTCCGTGATCGAAGACGGCGCAGACCTGCAACGCGCGCGGCTCCTGGCCGAAGCCGGCGGCGAGCGCCTGATCGTGCTGGTGAGGGAACAGGGCCGCGAGTCCCTGAAGATCGCCGACGCCGGCATCAGCTGGAACCGCAATACGGTGCTGGAGATCATGAGCCTTACGGCCGCCGGCATGCTGCTCTTCTGGGTGATGCTCTCGACCGTGCGGCTTTACATCAAGCTGCCCAAGCCGCGGGCCGAGCCGCAGGGCGCCTGAAACACCGGCAGTTTATCAGGCGATACCAAACGCGCCGCGGATACCATCGATGATCAGCTGCGCAGAAAGCGCCGCCAGGATGACGCCCAGAATGCGCGTCAGCGCGCCCGCCACACTGGCGCCCATGAGCCGCACAATCGGTGTCGCGAGCAGGAAAATCACCAGGGTGATCAAAAGGTTCAGGCCAATCGCCGCCAGCACGACGCCCTGATGCGCCATGCTTTCGGCTTCCGACATGTAGAACATCGCCGTGGCAATAGAGCCCGGCCCGGCAATCATCGGAATACCCATCGGAAACACCGATACATCTTCCGGCTCCGGATCATCGCGGTGTTCTTCCAGAACCTCTTCGGCCCGGTTTTCGCGGCGCTCGGTACGCTTCTCGAACACCATGTCGAGCGCGATGAGGAAAAGTAGCACGCCGCCCGCTGCCCGGAAGGCATCGATCGAGATATGCATCGCATTCAGCAGCCAGGCTCCGCCAAAGGCAAACAGCAGCATGATGATCGTCGCGACCAGCACAGATTTGTAGGCCATCTTGCGGCGATAGGCCGGCGAGCCCTTCGCTGTCAGCGTCGCAAAGATCGGCGCCACCCCCGGTGCATCAATCAGCACGAAGAAAGTGACGAACGCGGCGGTGAAAAGGGAAATCAGTTCTGGCGACATGCGGCGACGCGCTAGGCTTTGCGTGCCGCTGCGTCAAGGATTTCGCGCACGGCTGGCGCGACCTGCACTTCGCCAGGGCTCACCTTGAGCCGGGACAGGTCAGCGCCCCCCGACGCCAGCGCCAGCAGCATCCTGTGGCCACGAAGGCGTTGCAGGAGGCCTTCATTGCCGCGCGGGCTGTCAGCGCGGGCGATCCGGCCATTACCCAGATCAACCGCCAGCCCCTCGCCTGAACCGGATTCAAGTTTGCGGATGGCCTCTTCAAGACCTGTTGTAGCTTCTGCGCGCAAGGCGCGCGCCTGAACCTGGCTGCCGTCGGCCATCATGCAGCCTCCGATCCGAGGGGGGGCATCAGTTTCCGGCACCGGCTCAACGCCTTGTAGAGGTCACCGGCCACGACATCGGCGGAAATCTGCAGCACATCGTCCCGCGCGTCGGGCATTTCGGCAATCAGGCCAGCCAGCGCCTCGGCAGTTTGCGTGTAGAGCGGACCGTCGACCTCGCCGAGCAGATACATCTGCATCACCGCGAAATAGGCGCGCTCGGCCGGGGTCGAGACCGCTGACGGGGCCAGAATGTCCTTCTCGCGCAGGATACGGGCCTGCGTTTCAAGCAGCAGCACGCCGCGCCGGTCGCCATTGCGGACGACAGCGCCGTTCACCACGAAGGTTTCGCCTGGCTTGAGAGAAAGTTTGAGCGGCATGCGTCCGGCCCCCATGGTTCGGATTGTGTGAAATTCACACAAAGGCGTTAACGCTTGCTTTCCAGATATTTACCCGGGGGTTGGGAGCCATGCGCCCGTCAACCGGGGGCAGTTGGATCATAAGGTCTTTTCCGGCATCTTTCGGGCCAACCGGACCGGCCAGCCACCCTGATACCGGCGCGACGCTAAGCGTGAAGCTTGAGCCTCTGTGGCGGCGCGCATGGCATATCCTGTTTACCACAGCTTTCCCCTTCCCTTAAGGAAATTCGATTCTGCACTGCAGCAGTTTCCTTCAGGTCAGCGCTTGCCCGCGCCTCGCGTGGCCTTATTGTGCCAGCCAGCAATCAGGATGAAGGGACGAGGCGGATGCGGTTCGAAGGCACCAAGGATTATGTCGCAACAGATGACCTGCGTGTGGCCGTCAACGCCGCCATCACGCTGGAGCGTCCGCTGC
>SXGS01653238.1_pt1 | contig 12413 bp, 11 predicted proteins | sample 3174681 | NCBI WGS metagenome assembly SXGS01 (sample SAMN11356861, study PRJNA531348) | freshwater metagenome | isolation source: freshwater sample F1-80 | place: China: Fuxian Lake, Yuxi | collected 2017-12-25
CACGCAGATATGCGACCGGAGGACAAAGCACCCATCATCGGCGACCAGAAAGGCCCCCGGTCGACCGCGATGGTCGGCGACCGCGTCAACCACGCCCCCCCCCACGCCACCGCCGACCACGGAATCGCCATGGGCGCCATGGGCACCGACGTGGCCATCGAGACCGCGGACGTCGCCCTGATGGGTGAGGATCTGCGGCACCTGCCGCACGCCTTGGCTCACGCGCGCCGATCCCGGCGCATCATGTTGCAGAACGTCGGACTGTCGCTGGCGATCATCATCGTGCTGATGCCGCTCGCCCTGTTCGGGGTCCTGGGTCTGGCCGCGGTGGTGCTGGTGCACGAACTCGCCGAGATCGTGGTCATCGCCAACGGCGTCCGCGCCGGCCGCACCCACCCCCTGCCCGCCGCAGCGGTGCCCGCACCTGCCCCGGCAGCAGCCGAGGCCCGCACATGAGCCCGGACCCCACATCGGGCCCGACGGGCCCGATGCCGGCGGTCTCGACCGGGGGCCGCTCGGCGACTCGATCCCGGTGGACCCTGACGATCGTCGTCGCTGTCCTCGTCGCGGCTGCACTCGCGGCCGACCCCGTCGCCCGCCGCGCACTCTCCGACGGCCGCGTCGTCGACCTGGGGTTACTGCAACTCAAGCTCGCCTACAACAGCGGTGTCGCCTTCAGCGTCGGCAACGGGTTGCCGCCGTGGGTACTCATCGCCGTCACCGCCACCATCACCGCCGCCATCGGCGTCTACGCGTGGCGCACCGTCCCCGCCGGGTCACCGACCGGGACCGTGGGACTGGCGGCGATCGTCGCCGGTGCCGCCGCCAACGTGATCGACCGCGCCGCCGACGGCCGCGTCACGGACTATTTCCACACCGGCTGGTGGCCCACCTTCAACCTCGCCGACACCTACCTCACCTGCGGAGTCGTACTGGTCATCATCGCGACCCTGCGAGAGGGCAGGACGCACTCCGATCCCGCTCCCCCGCAGGAGCCATCCGCATGAGCGCGTCGCGACGTCGACGACGGGCCTCCGCAGCCACGCTCGAACACGCCGCCCGGGGCGCCCGGGGCGCCCGGTCATCCTGTCGTCACGCGGTGCGGCAGTGATCACCACCATCGCCGCGGCCGTCGCCATGTTCGCCGGCACCAACATCGACGACATCGTCGTGCTGACCGTGCTGTTCGTCGCCTCCGCGAGCCAGGGTCGGCCACGGGCCTGGCAGATCGTCGCCGGCCAGTATCTCGGCCTGATCACCCTCGTCGCGATCAGCGTCGTTGCCGCACTCGGACTGGTCATCGTGCCGCAGGACTGGGTCGGGCTGCTCGGTGTGCTGCCCCTGTCGCTCGGCCTGTGGACACTGATCCGCGGCCTGCGCAGCGACGACGACGACGAACCCCCGGTCGCGGCGACCGGAATGGCCGGTGTCGCCGCCCTCACCATCGCCAACGGCGCCGACAACATCGCCGTCTACACCCCCGTCTTCCGGACACTCGGGGCGCCACAGACCGCGCTCACCATCGCCGTGTTCCTGATCTGCGTCGGAATCTGGTGCTACGCCGGCAGCGTCCTGGGAACACGCAGAAAGGTCGTCGACACTCTCGAACGGGTCGAACACTGGCTCGTACCCGCGGTGTTCATCGGCTTGGGTATCTTCATCCTCCTCGAATCCGGAGTACTCGGCCGACTTGTCGCCGCCGCGTCCTGACCCGCATCCGCTCACCCGTCGGCTTTGGGCGCCGTTCCATGAACTGCTGGGCCCCGGCTCGCGGGATCATCGCGCCCCGGCACGGTTCGGATTCCGCGGTCCGCTAGCCCGGCGGCGCCACGTCGATGCTGTCGATCTTGCGCAGGAGCTCCTCGATGCGGTCGTCGACCTCGTCGAGTCGTGCACCCACATCCGACAGTCGCTGGTGAGCGCGCCGACGCGCCAGGGTTCCGTGCGCGTAGTAGTTCTCATCGAGGACGAAGTCGTCCTCGAACCACGGGTCGGCAGTGTCGGGGACTTCGCCCGGCCCCGTGATGCGTCCGCGATGAGTCGGCGACTGCCCTGTCAGGTGTGCTCTCGCAAGGATCGACGCTGACCTTCCGGTCAGCGGGTCCGGCGCCCACGGGGTGTGGCCCCAGCGGTCGATGCGCACCAAAAGCGGGTCGTTCGCGCGCGCCGCCGGGATCAGTTCTCTCGCGTCGCCGGTCCTCGGGGCCCCTGCACGAGCCGGGTCGAGAGCGTCGGCCATCATCCGATTCGTCACAGCACCGTCGAGAATCGACTGAACCTGCGCCCACCGCCGATAGATCGCGACCGGACCGTGACCGCTGCGGTCACCGAACAGATCTTCCGTGATGCGATGGTTCCCACGGACGACGAGGTCCGCGCCGTCGATGGTGATGTCGCCGCGCCGCAACACAGTGATCTCGGTGGAGGTCATTCCGGATGCGACCAGCGTCAGGATCATCGCGTCGCGGCGGCCGAACAACGCGTGAGGCCAGCCGTGCGTCGGGATCGTCTCGATCATCGACGTCGCCGCCGCGCGGAAGTGAGCGGTGAGTTCGCGGCGGCGCCCGTTCACCGCCAGCCGGATCGTCACCGCGTGTCCGGGCTCGGGCAGTCCACTGCGCCGGTGCACGGCGTCGATGTCGGCGACGCGGCGTCGCTGCGTGGACGCCGCCGCCGGATGAGCGGTGAGGAACTGCGCGAGCGTGGACGGGTCCGCCGGCAGAGCCGGTCGCTCGGTGGCGGCGCACCAGTCGCGGAACAGTGCCCACGTCGACGAACCGGATCGGTCGAGGCCCGCCGGGCCGAGCGCGCCCCCCAGCTCCTGACGGTCCGCGTTCACAGGCCCAGCCTGGTGACGGCGTTGCCGATCAGGGGTGCGTTCTCGCGGGCGTAGATCTCGACCATGCCGGGGGTGGTGTGCCCGGTCTGACGCATGATGGCGTGGGCGTCGGCCCCGTTGCGGAAGGCCTGGGTGACGAACCCTGCACGCAGCGAGTGCCCACCCAACTGGGCGACCGTGTGATCGTCGTAGCCGGCGTCGGCGGCGCGGCGCCGGATCGCCGCGTGCACCGCAGCGCCCGACAGTGCCGTCGTCGAGAGGTTGCCGTTCTTGCGGATGGACCGGAACAGTGGCGCTCGCCCGCTTGCGGTGGGCAGCGGACCTCGGCACACGTGCACCTCGAACGGGACTGCGCGGCCGAGCAACCGGATGACGGCCACCCGCCCACCCGCATCGAACGAGGCCACCACTTGCAGCCACCGGATCCACGCGCACACCGGGCACGTGCGGTGCTGGTCGGTGAACGGCAGCGCCTTCACCGACCCGACGCCGTCCTGGTCCGTCTTCGAGCGGCGGATCCGCACATGGGCGCCATCGAGGCGGTCACGGCGAACGTCCCGGCATTCGAGGTCGACGAGTTCGCTGCGCCGGAACGCCCCGGTGTAGCCCATCACCAGCAGCGCCGAGTCTCTTCTCTCCAACACCTCCGATGCCCACCCCGCTGCGCTGCGGCGGGCGTGATCGACGATGACGGTGATGTCCGCGGTCACCAGCGGTGCGCGCGGATTCCGGGGCCGGTCCCCCGCCGCGGCATAGTCGCGGCGAATCCCGGCGAGCGTCGCCCGCACCATCTCGTGGCCGCATGGGCTCTCGCATCCGGTGCCGCGATGCTGGTCGGCGATCGCGGCGACCCATTTCCCCAGCGTCGCCGGCGCGTAAGACCGCGTCCCGTCGGCGGTGACCGTGTCGGCGGCTTCGACCAGGTACGCCGCGACGGTGGCCGGGTGCGCCGGCAGCGGACGGTGCCCGGCGCGCCCACACCAGCTCTCGAAGCGTCGCCACGACGAGGAGTAGGCGCGGCGGGTTCCCACAGACCGCGCCGAGGCCATCGACCGCTCGATCCGCGCGGCGACGTCGGTTGTCAGGTCCGGGAACGTCGCCGCAGCGCCTGCAGGAACGACCGGAACGGGCCTCGAGGTGTCGCCGGGCTGCTGATGTGCCATGTCCGGCACTGTAGGCGGCCCCTCCGACACCCCTCGTGCACCCGAAAGTGCGCTGAACTGGTCATTCGGCGAAGACGATGCGGGAAAGGAAATTCTCGTTGGTCACCGCACATATTTGGTGGGTGACAACGTGCGATCGCCGCCGCGTGACGCTTCGGAGACTGCTCACACCTATGTCTGTGCTTGATCGTTGCCGCGCCGACACACCCCCTTCGGTCACGGTGAAAGATGAATGCCCAGTTCAGCGAACACATCCGGGAGTCGGGCCGTGTCGTTCGGGGTGTGGCACCCAATGTGCGGGAACGCGAACAACGAGGCGGCTGCGGTGATGTCGCCTCGCGCGAGGTCGATGGCGCCCTACATACCGTCCCACGCACTGCTGAACTGGCAGTTCACACAGCACGTTGCGCTAAGTGAACTTAACGTCATTCAAATCAACGCAAATGTATGCGACTACAGCAGGTTTCATCGGTTGCAGCTGAGCGCCGACCGATCGAGCTGCACGCAATAACTCTGCGGTGACCAACTACCGCGTGCGCTGCAAGATACCTCCAGCTCAAGCGGTGTCTGTGGCGATTCCCGCGTCCTTGAGCGGGCGGCCCCGACGAGTCGTGACCGTACGCAGATACATGCGTCCGACGGACGCGGGCGGGCAGCACGGCTTGCCGCGGCGTCTGCTTCAATGCAGTTGTGAGCCGCGATTTGGGAGATGACACCACGGTCACCCCGTCCTTGGGTGCTGAGATCACAATGACCGACCACACTTCCGGGATCACCGAGCGCGGTCGAATAATCGATGACTACGGCAACGGCGTGCTTTCGGCCGAGTCGTCCGGGCGTGCCTGAGCGCCGGCTCGCCGGTGGGCGATTGCGCTGGACTCGGGGCGGCTGGTCTTCGCAGACAGCGCCGATTTCGCGGCGCCCGCAGCGCCGAGCAGCTGCGGCGGCGACGAAACCGGTCATGCTGCGGGGACCTCTCCCCTATCCGCGCCCACGCAGCGCTTTCGCGGGTAGTTACCCATCGGGGTCGTTGCCCCAAGGATGCGCCCGCGCAGCAACGACCACCACCGCAGCGCTTCAGCCAGATCGAGCTCGTCCACAACGCTGATAACCGACTCGGCGTGGCCGGTCGAACGCGGAGTGCTCGCAACCAGTACCGCGGATACCCGCTCGACGGTTCACCATCTCGCAGGAACCGAGAAGCGTTGAGCATTGTCGCGCCGGGGGGGATCGGAGACTGTGGTGGTTGAGGCGTCGGGGGCGGTAATTACGTACCACCCAAACCAAATTGTTTCGTCTCGCCTCTTCGAAGGTACAAAGTCCCTCTCATGTTGCGCAGGTGGGTGCGGCGCAGACACCGCTCGCGGGCGCACGAAGTCAGCCGCGTCAGTACGCGATTGGCCTACAGCACTGTCGTCATCAGCGCGCACCTCCGCCGCCGCTCAATACACCGAGCAAACCAGGGCACCCCACGGTCCCATTTCGTCACAGTGACACATGGGTAACACTTGCTCGATCGAGCTGGGCAATCTAGTCGGCCTGGGCGACGTGGTCAGGCGTTGGCCACCCAAGCCAAGTTTGGATCCCGGTAAGGCCATACGTACAGCCATATGCAGCGCCATACGATGGGCACGACATGCGGCTCAAGAGGTCGCCAGTAATCAGGGAGCGGCGCTACCAGCGGTTCGCGATGCCGACTTTGCTCCAGCGTGCAACGAAGCAGTTTGCTCGAGCCCCTACTAAGGTTCTGACACTTGCCTCTTGTGGACGGTGGTCAGAGCTCATACATCGAACGCAGGCTTGCTGCGAACTCCCCCAGTTGAGCTCAGGGGGGAACACCACTCGCCCGCCGGGTCCGCGATTGGCTGAACTACGAAAGTTGAGTCGGTAGGCATTTGCAGACTTGCGATCGTGCACTACCGCGATCGGCTATGGAAAGTGTTCTCGGTTGCGACAACGGGGCACCTAGAAATCCGACAGCCCGACTCTACATCGCAGGCGCGCCCTGTCCCGCCGTTCGCGCCAACCCGCCACACGCGATGTAATATTTAAGTCACAATCTGGGTCTGAACTGCGCAAACACCAGCGGCCGCACCTAAGACCATACATACCGCCATACATCAAGCCATATTTAGCGCTTTATTGATTGTTTTACATGCGATCGGTACAATTGCTTTCCGCACGCACGTATGCACAGCTTACATAGCGCTCGGGTTTGTGCACATGCTCAAGGCTGCGTCAACAGCTGCACTATCGGCAAAGCAACAGGCTTGAGTACGCTCCAGTCATCGAGCCCTGATGTCGGACGTTGGCATTGCTGTATTTGTAACCTTGTTGCCAGCCTGACTACACGCTTGTCTTAAAGCTATGCAGGCAACCGCCGACACAGGCTTCCGTACCGCTGTGTACAAGCGGTCTTGTCAGGCTCTATGTCACGCCAGCCGCACAACCGCACACATAGCTGGTCGCTATGTCCGCCCAAGGACCGTGTCGCACGCCTGATTTCGGGCGTCAGTGCAGTACCTTCGGCTCGTGACGACATCTGGAAACTCGCGGACGCTGCTGGTAGCGAATCAGAAGGGCGGAGTTGGCAAAAGTTCGATCGTCTCTGCAGTTGCCGGCATGGTTGCAGCCGCGGGCCGACGAGTACTGGTTATCGATGCTGATCAGCAGGCCAACGTCAGTTCGTCCGATCTCGGGGTCGAAGGCGACGGGGGACGAGGCCTGAGCATGGCGTTGCAGTTCGCGCACGCGTTAGAGCCAGTTCGCGAGGTCCGACCGAACCTTGACGTCGTTCCCGGTGGACCGGCTCTTGCGGTAGTCGCATCCGTGGCTGCAACCGCTGGTCAAACGGGTATCGACCTGCGGGCGAATCTTGACTCGACATTGGACGCGTTGTGTGAGGTCGAGCAGTACGAGTTGGTGCTCATTGACTCGGGTCCCGGTGACGCTCCTCTTCTCGATGCTCTGCTCGGCACGGCTCGGTACCTTCTGGTCCCAACCAAGGACGACGACGCGAGCTTGTCTGGCGTGGAGCTTCTTGCGCTGCGGTACATGCGAGCTCGTCAGGCCGGATCGGCAATCCAACTGCTGGGCGTTGTCTTGTTCGACACGAACCCGCGAGCCACAGCCCGTAATCGCGAGGTATTCGAACAGGTTGGTGACCTTCTGGAGGGCAGTGGCGCCGACCCGTTCGAAGCCTTCATCCGTTCGGACCGTGCTGCCGCGGTGGATCTTCGTACGCGGCACCTCACACCTCTCGAACTCGTTCACGCGGCGGACATGGATCAGAAGAACCGTTTGCAACGTCTCCGTCAGAAGAGCAAACCAGGGGAGCGGTTGTGGTCTCGCGATCCGTCAGGACTGGCAAGTGACTACCAGTCGCTCACCAAGGAGATCTTGAGTCGTGTCGCGAGGGCTGAGCGTGACTACGTTCCTGGCGGTGCGGCATGAGCGGCCGGAAGCGCCGTGCAGCGTTCGATCCAAACCTTCTTGGCGATCTAGGTGACGTTTTGCCACCGATCGACGTACCCAGGTCGATAGCGCAATCTGGATCCACCGGCTCTAGCAACGATGCGAGCGAACATCTCTCGGCACGTGTATCGGTGGGAACCGACATTGCAGACCGTGACCGCCAGAACAACGTGTACTCGGATCGACCAAAATTGGACGACTCTTCAACAGCCTCGGGTGCGCCGGCGCAGTCGTTGCCAGGCAACAGTGCATCGCCACCCTCGACGGCTGCTGACGAGGAGGTCAGAACTGTTGACGACGGGGCGAGTTCACGCCGTCGTGTTGACGCGCGGCGCAAGGGCAGCCGGCGCGATGCGTCGCCGAGCTCGAGCCGGGTTGCTCCTCCGGAGGTGGCGTTACCGCAGGATGTGTACATCTCGCTGCGGTCCCTGACGCTCAACGAACGCAGTTCCGATCCGTCGACTGCACGCTCGTATGGCCAGGTAGTTCTGGATGCTGTTGAACGTCATGCTACCGAGCTGAAGGCTCATTGGGTCGGCGGGGCAAGTAGTCCGACCACCGGTTTGTTCCGAAGATCGGAACCTGGGCGGCCGACTCGTCGTCGACACAGTGAGCCACGTGCACGTGTACCGCTTGCCGGCGTGATCAACGCTGACGCGGTTGTCCTCGACCAACTGGCAAGTGACTGGGGTGCTGGAAGTAGAAGCGCATTGGTCGAGCAGGCACTGCGCCTCTATCTGCAGGTACCAGCTACCGACTGATCTGACCCGACGTCCGAACAACGCGCCGCTGTTGGTGATGGTTCTTATGCGGCGACTCAGCTACCTGCGTCCACCCCTAACATGTGAAGTGCATTCGATTGAACGGTTGATCATGCGCCCCACACTGTGGCTGTCGTGCTCCATGTCGAGGGGTTTTGTTGCCGCCTCATGCTCGCGGACTCGACCTCATCCAGGAAGCCGGTCAGTGATGCATACGGGTCGTCTTCGGGCCTGTACCGCGGCTCATCCGCCATGACCGAGTCCCAAAGTCCCTCGTCGGGTGGTGCCATGCCGTCGTCGACGACGACGACCGTTGCGTGCGACGACGGGGGAGCGGGAATACGTTGGGCCTCGCGTTCGGCCAGCCATTCGCGCCAGATAATCCGTTCGGCCCGGTGGCGGACGGTGCGGGCGCGAACCGCAGCGGCCAGGCCGTGCCGGTGAGCGATGTCGTCGAGCTTCACGTCTCCGAGCTGCACGTGCCCGCCCACAACAGTGAGAAGGCCGGCGGTGCGTAGGTCGAGGATCGTCTCGTAGCCACTCGATCGCCCGATCCGCACTGCCTGTGCCAACGTCTCGACGGTCATGGGGCCATCGGCGGCCGCGACTGCCTCGTAGAGGACGCGGTGGCGCTGGCCGATGACGCTCCACGCCGGGTGGATCGTGTCGATGACAGCCGGCCGAATTTCCCGCCCTGAGTTGCCCTCTGGCGGCTTGTCTCCGCTCGGTGGTACCAGCGCATACCGATCAGCGTTCTGACCGACTCCACGAGAGATGAGCAAGACCGGGGATCCAGGGGTGTCCCTGAGTCGCTCCAATACCGACCACACCGTTGTCTCAGGGAGCAGTCCCGCGGCAATGGAGAGCGAACGTCCGCCCAACGCCACCACCGGAACACCCTCGACCAGTTCCCCTCCTGATGCCGCACCCCACGCGAGAGCGTGCAGGACAGCGTGGGTGGACCAGCGATCGCGTCGGGAAGCGTATTCACGGGTGGCCCAAGACTGAGCCGTCGTGAGCCACGCCGAGAAAGCCGGGTCTGCTGTGCCCCCTGTGTGCTTTAACTTGTGCCCGGTATCCCGGACTAGCTCAGGAAGTGTCGATGCGGCCCATTCGAGGGCTCGCGCTGCATCCCTCCGGACCGCGCCGAGGGCGTTGCCGTAGTGGGCGTACGCGTCGCGGACACCTGCCCAGTCGTCCGCCCTGAGCCGGTCGGTGATGTCGTCGGCGGTCGCGCCGGCCAGGACCGCGTGGGTGATGACCGACTGGCGAGCTTCGGAGCGCGATGCCCACCGTGTGCGATCGAGTCGGCCGGTGGCCGCGAAGGTCGTGACCGATGCCGGTGGGGGAGTGGCACGGCAGAAGCGGCCGTGCAGTCGGGCAGTACGGCCGGTTCCGATGATCCGCTCAGCGACCGTGGCGGTGCGGATCTCGGTATCGACGGTGCGCATTGCCCCGGCCACGCGGGCGCGGGTGTGGGGGAGTCCGCCGAGCAGCGCAGTAAGGCGCGTGAGCAGTGCGGGTTCGGACCCGATGGTCAGGGTGTCCATCGCGGCCGTGAGATCGCCGGCCAGTACCCGGTGGCCACCCTCGCGGCACGCGGAGCCGGGGACGGTGATGCACCCGGTCGCAGCGTTGGTCATCGGAACGATGTCCAACGTCGGCAGACGAGCGGCCAACAGATCCAGCAGTGGTCGCAGCTCGGCGACGCCGGCGGTGACGCCCGGGGCCAGGGGGACCAGGACATGGCGGCCGCCGCTGGTGGAGACGTCGACGATCGCGCGACCGCCGGCTTCCGCCAGCCAACCCAGGGCCCGGTCCACATCCGCCTGGACAGCAGCACCGCCGTAGGTCTTAGCGTCGAAGTCCAACGCGATGACGCGTGCCCGGCCGTGAGCGAACAGCGGCACGGCGGCAGGTACGAGCGGGCGTTTCGTCGTCAACGAGCGCGACGAGGCGAAGCCACGCGCCGACGCGTCGTACAGACGCATGGATCGGCGCGCCGCGAGCATGGGCGCAAGACGGCGCCACAAGGCGTCGGGTGTCGACGCCGACGACGCGACACGATGATTGATGCTTGAAACTGAGTCAGGGCAGCATGTACCCTGAGACCTGTCCGTCAAGACAGTCCCTTTCTTGGGGCATCGAGTCCAGCGAGTTGGCGCTCACTGGCTCAGACTTCAACGGTCCCTCTGGTTGCCCCCAGGGGGACCGTTTCTTTTATGCGGTGAGCGGTAGCTCCACACCTCCCTCACCACGAACGTCGGGGCCGAGCCTCAAGTCCATTCGTCCGGCCAGGTCGCAGAACACATCACGTCCGAAACGCGCCACGGACGAATATCCATGGCGACGAGCGAGCTGCTTGGCGTCGATCTGGGCGGGCACTCGAACGGAGTGAGCGCGGGGCTTGTTCGATACTCGGAAGCGGCCGGTGACAGGAAGCGGGAACGCGTTTAGGGGCAGCGAAATCTCCGGTCCTAGTTTCAGATCCGGACGACCCGCCAAATCGCAGAACACGTCTGCGCCGAAGCGCGAGACTGCGCTGTAGCCCTTCTCATGGGCTAACTGCTCCACGCACAACTCATCGGGAAGACGAAGCAAGTACCCCGTGCGTTCGCCCAAATGTGGCTGAGCCATGAGCATCCCTCCTGTCGCCGGTCTTGAGGATCGTGCCACAGGAACGAATCTGATACAGGTGCGACACGCCGGGGGTGGGCAGCGCTCTTGCTCGTCTGCCGGTAGTCCGATCCCGGGTGCCCTCTAGGTAACGTCCTGCGCATGGATGTCTCGAGCGTAGGAACGACTGCCGTACTGACAGCACAAATGCGAGCATTGGAGTCGTCTCGGCCCGATCGACTGTTTCAGGACGACTTGGCCGGCCAGCTCGTCCGCGCGACCAACACGGGTATCAACCAGATCACTCTTGAGCAGGTCACGGGGCAACGTGTTTACGAATCGCTGGCCGTACGGACGCGCTGGTTGGATGAGCGGTTCGAGCAACACGTTGGCATCGACAACCCCCTCGTGCAGCAGATCGTCCTCCTGGGCGCCGGCCTCGACACACGTGCTCTACGTCTGGGATGGCTCGGTCGCGGCGTCGAGGTGTACGAGGTCGATCGCGGCGACGTGGTCGACCTGAAGAGCCGAGAGTTGCGGCGGGAGCACACCGAGCATTGGCACGGGGTCACGGCCGACCTGACCGACCGGGGTTGGGTGAATGACCTGCTCGGGAGCGGCTTCGATGCAACTGTCGCAACGCTGTGGTTGGCGGAGGGCCTGTTCATGTACCTCAGCGAGGTCGACAATCAGAGCTTGTTGCGAGACGTCGAGCACCTGAGTGCGCCGGGTTCGCATCTGCTAGCGGTCCACTTCGGTCGTGGCGCCCTCATTGATGCAGAAACACAGGCGATGTCGGCGGCGGTGGCCTCGAACGGCTACGGCTTCGAGTCTGCGATCGAGACGAGCCCTCAGCAGTGGTTGGGGTCTCGTTGGGGCGTTGATACGGCCCTTTCGATTGCGCAGTACGCGCCCGCCCTCGGACGAAAGCTGCCATATGACGAGGTGGCGCTCGGTGCTGAGCTCACGTGGATGGTCGATGCCGAGTATCGACCTCGGTGAGTTCGAATCGCATCCGGTAAGCGGTGACTGGACTGGCCGCCGCTGACCAGCACTCGGCCGCAGTGCGAGGGACCTCCACCTCGTCGAACGCGTTGCGATGTGGAGTCTCCCGCGACCGTCTCCAAGCGTTCTTGCGCTCGTACAGCAGACGAAACCTGCTGACTCGCCCGCGCAGTTTCACAATCTGGGGTACGAGCAGCGCAGCGACGAGCTGCACAGTCACGAGCGTGGTCAGGGCAACCGCGATCTGCGATGCGTTTTGTACGTATGCACTCGAGAACAAGTCAGGAAAGGCGTTGACCAGGAACACCCGAACGACAATGTGGATAGCGAATAATATCGCCGTCACGGAAGCGGAGGCGATGATGAGCAGCATTATGCGGATCGCGCCATCAAACTCAGTCGCAGCCCGAGCTATTAGCCTGAATCCACCGATGAGCTTGTGAAAGTTGATCCGAATCGACGACACGAGCAAGAACTGTTTCCAGGCAGGGCGTGACCGCTGGTCTACCCAGCTTTTCCACGATTGACGAGTGTCGGGCCGCTGTCGGCGATTCG
>SXGS01171826.1_pt1 | contig 12409 bp, 11 predicted proteins | sample 3174681 | NCBI WGS metagenome assembly SXGS01 (sample SAMN11356861, study PRJNA531348) | freshwater metagenome | isolation source: freshwater sample F1-80 | place: China: Fuxian Lake, Yuxi | collected 2017-12-25
ACCCAGTGCATGTTGAGCATCCTGAAATACGGCGGCCTGAAGACCGGTGGCGTGAACTTCGATGCGAAGGTCCGCCGCGAGAGCTTCGAGCCGGTCGATCTCTTCCACGCGCACATCGGCGGCATGGACGCCTTCGCGCGCGGTCTCAAGATCGCCGCCGCCATCCGCAAGGACGGCCGTCTCGCCGCTTTCGTGCAGAACCGCTACCGCACGTGGGACAGCGGCCTCGGCAAAGACATCGAGAAGGGCAAAGTCGGCTTCAAGCAGCTCGAAGCCCACGTCCTCAAGCACGGCGAGCCGAAGCTGGAAAGCGGCCGTCAGGAAGCCCTCGAGAATCTCATCAACGAGTTCATCTGACCTTCGCCGTCATGGCGTGAAGGGCGGCCTGCGGGTCGCCCTTCTTTTTTGCCGCTTGAGGCCGCCTCGCGACCGGTTACATTCCGCGCATGGACGCGCCGACCAGACGCCGGGTTTTTACGCTGCTGCTCATCTTCACGCCGGTGGCGTTGATGGCGCTGCTCGCGCTGGGTTACAGCCAGACGCTGCGCACGCAGCGAGTGCTCGCTGGGGCGCGGGTATTGGTCGCCGCACGCCCGGCTTATTTGAAAAGCGGCATCCTTTCGACGACGAATGCGCCTCGGCCGTTCCTTTACACGAAGCCGTTCCTCGTCGCCGAAACAAGTTATCAAAGCGTGCTGGCGGTGCATCTGCTCGGACATGAAAACCGCGGCCTGCTCGCCATCACCACCGATGGCACATTGTTGTGGGTGAATCGCAAGGAACGGGCGCGGGTGATCCAACTCGAGCGTTATCAGGCACAGTTTTTCCCACCGGGGATGTGAGGCAAAAGATGAATGCGTTCAACATGATGGTCTTTGTAGCGTTGTCGGTGTGCACGTTCACCGCGTGTGGCAAGAAAGAGCTGGCCCCGCCGAAGGGCGCGGGCCCGGCGCAGGAGTTTTTCGTGCGCGGCGTGTTGCGCGAGGTGAAGCCGGACGGCAAGACGGCGGTCATCCAGCACGAGGCGATCCCCAATTACATGGAGGCGATGACGATGCCGTTCCGCGCGAAAGATCCCAAGGAGCTCGCGGGATTGAAGCCGGGCGACGAGGTGCACTTCCGCTTTGTCGTGGCCGAGCTGGAGAGTTGGATTGATCGCGTGACGAAGACGGGCCGCGGCGCGACGGGGACGAATGCTGCGGGAACGAACGCACCGCCGCGGCGCGACTTCCGCGCGGTGCGCGATGTGGAGCCGATCAAGCTCGGCGACGCGTTGCCGAATTACCCGCTGACCAACCAGCTCGGGCGCGCCTTCGGCCTGCACGAGTTCAAAGGCCGTGCGCTGGCGTTCACTTTCATCTTCACCCGCTGTCCGGTGCCGGACTTCTGTCCGCGGATGTCGAACCACTTCACCGAAGCGCAGAGACAACTGCTGGCCGCGCCGGGCGGGCCGGCGAACTGGCATTTTCTCTCCATCACGTTCGACGTGGACCGCGACACGCCCGAGGTGCTGAAGGGATACGCGGAGCGGCTCGGACACGATCCGCTGCGTTGGACCTTCGCGACCGGCGCGCTGATCGAGATCGACGCGTTGACGGAGCAGTTCGGCCTGGCTTTCCCGCGCGACGGCACGGTGTTCAACCACAACCTGCGCACGGTGGTGGTGGACGCGGCGGGGCGCGTGCAGCGGGTCTTCGTGGGCAACGAATGGAAGCCAGCGGAGCTGGTGAGAGAGATGACCAAGGCCGCGCAGGCGAAGTGACGGCCGTCGAGGCCGCATGAAGCGCGGGCCCCGCGCCCACCTCAGGCCGGCGTGGCGACGGGGAGCGGCTTGACGGTGATGGTCTCGATGCGGAGGCGTTTCTTGGAGCCTTCCAGTTCGAAGTCCACGGTCGCGCCGGGCGCATTGCCCATCAGCGCCTGCGCCAGTGGCGTGAGGTAGCTGAGAATCCCCTTGTCCGGATCGCCGTCCCATGCGCCGAGCAGCGTGTAGGTCTCGCGCTGACCGGAGCTGTCGCTGACGGTGACGGTGGTGCCGATGCCGACGGTGTCGGTCTTCACGTTGGCGAAGTCGGTGCCGCGCGCGCGGCCGAGCTCGGTCTCGATCTCGGATTTGCGGCGCATCAGGATTTTCTGCATCTCCTTTGCGGCCTTGTACTCGTGGTTCTCGCGTAGATCACCGTAGCTGCGGGCGATGGCGATTTCCTTCGAGTTGGCGGGGATCTGTGTTTTCACCAAGTCCTCGTACTCGATCCGGCGGCGTTCGAGGCTCGGCCAGGAGACGACGAGCGCGGTGTCCTGCTTGGTGTGCTCGCCGGAGATGAGCGATTGAACGGCGGGATGGGCCTTGACGATGCGGGCGAGCAGCGAGCGCTTGTCCATGTCGTCGAAGCTCGGAGAAAGTTGCAGCGCGCGAGTGAGGTCTTTGATCACCTCGATGTCGGCGGAGCCGACGAGATCCTCCATCAATTCCATATCGGCGAGGATGAAGTCGCGCAGGCGGTTGGATTTTTTCTCGTTGAAGGCGTCGCGTTCCATCGCGGTGAGCATAGCGCGGAAAACCTCCGGCCCGAGGATGTCGGCGAAGGTGTCGGAGCGTTCCTTGGCGAGCCAGAGGAGCAGCTCGCTGCTGGCCTGGTGCTGGCTGATGAGCCGGGCGAGCGTGTCGCGCACGCGGTCGAGATGGCCGGCCTGCGCGAGTACCTGCACGCACTCGTGGCAGAGCTTGGCGGTGACGGTGTTGATGATGCCGAGCACGGCCTCGAACCAGACCGGCGAGCTAGCTTGGAAGGAGAGCAGCGCGCGGCGGTGTTTCGCGGCGGTGATCTCTTCCAGCAACTGGTTCAAGCGCGGGTTCTGCGACCAGACGCCGTTTGCCTCCGGTTCGCCGGCGCTGGCGGCCGTGCCGGTGCCGTGGCGGAGATCGTCGCGCGCAAAAATGGCTTCGAGGGCGAGTGCCGGCTGGGTGCGCAGATGGCTGGCGATGTCGGCGCTGAGCGCGGGGAGCGCGGCGGCGGCGACCGCCTGCTTGTCGGCGAGATCATGGAGGCTCTTGACCAGTTCGTGCGTGACGGCGAGTTTCGCCTTCAATCCTTTCGCGCCGCGGAAATCGGCGAGCAGACGATCCTGCAGCGTGGTCTCGGCTTCTTGCAGCACGAGGGCATCGGTCTTCTTGACCGGCACGAGGAAGTGGCCGTCCTTCTTCATCTCGCGCTTGGCGACTTCCCACCACTTCTTGTAATCGTCGGCGATCACATCGGGCACGAGCACCTGCTGGATCTGGTCGGCCGTGGCTTTGCCGCCGTGGCTTTGAAGCACCAGCCGGACGAGGTCGAGATGGTGCAGCGCGGCCATCTGGCGCAGGCCGGCGAGATCGGCGGCCTTGCGGGCGAGGATGTGATCCTTAGGGATGGGCGTGAGCGACGTGGCGGCGAAGGCGAGGTCCATCGCGTGGCCTTTCTTGCTCTGGAAATCAATCACGCAGCGGCCGAGCACGGCGTCCACCGCGGTGACCTTGCCGAAGCCCCAGCTCCGGTGGGTGCAGTAACCGTGGTTGGCGAGTTGCGCGAGCGGCTCGACCTGTTGGCGCGTGATCTTCCCGGTGGCGACCAGCTTCTCGAATTCTTCCTTAAAATTCATAGAACCAAATTCCTCGCGTGCATATACACGTCCACTCATAATAGGGGCGTGGGACTTCAAAGGCCAAGAGAAATTGCCGCGCAGGTGTTGCAGCAGCGCGAACGGGGCGAGGATTTCGTCGAAACCCTGCTCGACCGCGCCCTCGCGGAAGCCGCGCTCTCGCCCGCCGACCGCGCCCTGTGCCAGGAACTGTGCCGCGGCGTCGTGCGCTGGCAAGACACGCTCGACTGGCTCATCGCCCGCAAGACCGCTGGCCGCACACAGAAGACCGAGCTGCTGCACCTCCTGCGTCTCGGCCTCTACCAACTTTTCTGGCTCTCCCGCGTGCCCGACCACGCTGCCGTGCACGAGACGGTCGAGTTGGCCAAACGCCTCGGCTTCGGGCCGCAGGCTGGTTTCGTCAACGCCCTCCTCCGCGGTTACACGCGCGAGCAGGCCGAGACGCGCCGCGCATTGGAGGAGCTCAAGCAAACCCAGCCGCACCTCGGCTGGTCGCACCCCGAATGGCTCGTCGCCCGCTGGCAGCAGCGCTGGGGCGCGGCCGACACCGCGCGGTTGCTCGAGTGGAACAACACGCCGCCGCCCACCTACGCGCGGCTCAACGCGATCAAGGCCAGCGCCGGCCCGCTCCTCGACCGCTGGCGCGAGGAGGCCGTCGAGTACGATTTCGGCCATTGGGATTGGATCGGCGAGAACACCGTCTTCCGGTTCAAGGCCCATCCGCCGCTCGCCCGCCTCGGCAGTCTGCGCGATGGTTGGTTCTACGTGCAGGACCCGAGCACGCTCCTCGCGGTTCAAGTTCTTGATCCGCAGCCGGGCGAAACCGTGCTCGATCTCTGCGCCGCGCCCGGCGGTAAGACGACCCTCATCGGCGCGCGAATGCAAAACCAAGGCCGCCTCATCGCCAGCGATAGCGACCCCGCCCGGCTCAAGCGCGTGCAGGAAAATTGTGCGCGCCTCGGCGTCACCTGCGTCGAGACGCTGCCGGCCACGTCGCCAGAAATTTGTCCTGCGAGGTTTGATCGCATCTTGATCGATGCGCCCTGCTCGAACACCGGCGTGATGCGGCGCCGCGTGGATTTGCGGTGGCGCATTCGCCCCGAGGAAATCACGCGCCTCGGCGAGACGCAGCTCGCGTTGCTCCAAAAAGCCGCGCCGCTACTCAAGCCCGGTGGCGTGCTCGTGTACAGCACGTGCAGCCTCGAGCCGGAGGAAAACGGGGAGCTGGTACGGCGCTTTCTCGCCGGCCAAACGGGCTTCGTGGTGGAAAACGAACGCGAACTGCGCCCGTTCAAAGAGGCCGCGGACGGCTCGTATGTCGCGCGGTTGCGCGCAAGCTGAAGCGGGCGGCCCGGCACACGATGAGCGCGCCCCCCCAAGTGGTCCTGCACGAATCCGCCAGCCCCGGCGCACTGCTGGCCGGTGCCCGCGCCGCGCTGCGCCGCCACGAAATCCCGCACGCGTTACACTACGAAAGCGACGGACAGGCGGCGCTGTGGCAGGCGGTGCATCGTGCTCACTCGCCGTGGATCCGCGATGATCGGTGCCGTCGCTTTTACCGGTCCACCTTGGAAGCGGTGTCGGGTCGGATCAAAGGCGGGATGGGCGTGCTCAGTTTGGGATGTGGCACGGGCGAGAAAGACGCCTTGTTACTCGAGGCGTTGAGTCGGAACCGGACGCGCGTGCGGTATCGGCCACACGATGTCAGCCGGGCGCTGGTGATGGAGGCGTGCACACGATGTCAGCCCCTGGTGTTGGAAGTTCTGCCGCCTGTGGTCGCGGCGTTGCCGCTGGATTCCTCGCTGCGGCAGATGCTCTTGAACGGTTTTCCCGCCGGCACGCCGGTGTTGACGCTGATGTTCGGTCTCAGCCCCAATTTCGAGCCGGCCGATTTCTTTGCCGAGGTCGTCGGCATGGCCGAGTCTGGTCCGGTCTTGTTGAGCGCCAATCTCGCGCCCGGAGCGGATTACCCGGCCGGCGTAGTGGCGGTGTTGCCGCAGTACGATAATCCGGAGACGCGGGCTTGGTTGATGGGCACGCTGACCGGATTGGATTTTTCAGCCGACGATGGCGCGTTGATTTTTCAGGTCAGCGAACCGGACACGCGCTGGGGCATTCGCGGCATTGACGTGCGCTTCGTGCTGTCACGTGCCCGGGAGCTGACGGTGCTGGGGGAACGATTGCAACTGGCTGCCGGGGACACGTTGAGGGCCTTTTATTCCTACCGCTACACAGCCGCGCTCATGGCGTCGTGTCTGCAACGGAACGGGCTGGTGTTGGAACAGGAATGGATTTCGCCGATGGCGGACGAGGGGCTGTTTCTCGTGCGCAAGCGGTGAGCGGAAGCGGTGCGATCAACGACGCCCGGCGCCGCTGAGGAGACCGTCCACCGGCGCGTAATCGTCGGTGAGGACGGCCACGCGGGCGAGGTTGGCGGGGGGCTCGGCGCGGAAGGCCCGCACGCGTTTGTCGAAGTTCGGCAGCGTCACCACCTTGTCTTTCGCGAGGGTGGCGGCGCGTTTCTGCAGCTCGGCGAGCGTGACGGCCTCCTTCGATTTCGTGCCGACGAGCACGACGTTGCCGGTGTCGCTTGCGGGAAACATCCAGACCTGCGGGAAGACGCTGCGCATCGTCTTGTACACCGCGCCGAGGATGTCGGCGCGGAAGCCTTTGAGGTTGCCGATGACGTTGTAGCAGAGCACGCCGTTGTCGGAGAGGTTCGCGGCGGCGAGCGTGAAGAACTCCTTCGTCGCGAGATGATAGGGGATGAACGAGCCGTAGCGGCTCGTGGAGTAAGCGTCCATCAGGATGGCGTCGTACTTCTTTTGGGTACGACGGAGATAGACGCGTCCATCCATCGTGTGGATTTTGTGCCGGGCAGTCTCCGCCATCTGGAAGTAGTGCTTCGAAATTGTCACGACCGCGGGGTCGAGCTCCACGGTGTCGAGATTCACGTACGGGTAGTAATGCTGATAAAGCCGCTGGGTGCTGCCGCCGCCGAGGCCGACCACGAGCACGTTCGTCATCGCCGGATTCCAGAGCCACGGCGTGTGGAGCAGCTCGCAATACTCGAAGTGGCCCGCCAGCGGGCTGGCCAGTGACACACGCGATTCCCACGAGCCGTTAAAGCTGAGGATGCGATAGCCGCCGCTGTCCACCACGCTGATGTGATGGTAGGCCGAGGTGGCTTGATACACCGTCTGCGCGCGTGCAGCCGGCGGGGTCGCCAGCCACACAATGGCGAGCGCGAGCAGCGTGAATGGGGTGAATGCGTTCATTTCTTTTGCGCCACGGGGCTGTCCAGCCACCAACATAGGCCGGCGAGCCCCAGCGTCAACCCGCCCGTTGCGCGGAAGATCGTGCTCAGGCTCAAGTGATCGAGCAGCACGTAGCCCGAGATGAACACGCCCGCCACGCTTCCCGCCGTGCTCGCCGCGTACACCGCCCCGCTCACCGCGCCCACATGGCCGAGTTGCGAGGCCGCGAGGCGGATCGTGTAGGGCGAGAGCGTTGCCAGCACGAAGCACGGGAAGAGGAAGACCAACGCGCTGCCGAGCGCCGGATCGAGCTTTTGCCAGAGCAGCGGAATATCCACGTCGGCCGGATGGCGCGACACGAGCGCATCGATCAACCGCGGTGCGAAATCCGGGATGGCGAAGGTGAAGAGCGCGGCCGGCACGAGCAGCCACGCGAGAAAGCGCGCGCGCTCGAAACGGTCCGCCCAGCGGCCACCGAACCAGTAGCCGAGCGAGAGCGCCAGCAGCACCACGCCGATCTGGCTCGTCCAGACGTAGAATGCGCCGCCGAAATCTTTGAGGAGAAACCGCGCGCCGATGATCTCCAGCACCATCACGGCGAAGCCGCCGAGGAAGACGAGCAGGATGGCCGCGGCTCTTTGCATGAGATCAAGCTAGGTCAAACGGGTCATCCGACACAGGAAATTCAGCCTCGCGGTAGGCGGCCGTTCTCAATCGAACGCTAGCACGGACAATCCCGTGCGTTGGCGGATGCGTTCCCCCAACGCCTCGATTTCGGTCTTCTCGAGTTTGGCCGCAAAGGACTCCGGGGTCGGTCGGGCGACGGTGTAGGCGTGCACTTCCTTGATGCGCCCGCCGTCGTGGACGATCTCGTTGAGCCGGTCGCAGTACGCGCCCAGCTCGGCGTCAGTCATCGGCTGGCCGTGGATCTTGAGCAGCAGGCTTTGGATGACGATCGGCCGCGCGCGGGCCGTGAGCAGCAGGTTGTGCAGGATGCGATCGAACCGCACGGAGCTGCGGTTCACGAGGTGATAGTAGGCTTCGGTGCCGGCATCAAGTTTCCCCCACACCTCGCCGTGGTTCGCGTCCATCAACTCGAGGCCGCGTCGCACGTCGGCCTTGTCCAGCCCGGCGGCGTCGGTGATGAGGACAATCTTGGTGCGGTCGAGGCCCTCGGCGCGTTTCACCTCGGCGACGGTCTGCACGCAGTCGGCGAAGTTGCTGACCATCGTCGGCTCGCCGTCGCCACTGAAGGCGATGTCGCGAACCTCGCGCGTGAGCCACGGCACTTCGTTGAACTTCGGTTCCTTCGCCAGCCCGCCATCGCGCGCGAAGCGGATCATCGCCGCCAGCTCGTCGCGCATCTGGGCGAGGTCCACGCGGCTGACCTTGCCGGGCGTCTTGCGGTCCACTTCGCAGTAGATGCAGTCGAAGTTGCAGAGCTTGTCGGGGTTGAGGTTGACGCCGATGGAAAGGCCGCGCGACCGCCGCGAGATGACGGGGTACACGAAGGTGAAATCGCCGTACACCCGGGTGTGATCCTGCACGGCGGCGTAGCTGCTTTTGATCTCAATCGGAGCGTCGGCCACAGGGATAATGTCGAATGGCGCGGGGCGAAAGTCGAGACGACGTTCCGGCGCGCTGGCCGTCTTCAGCAGGAAAATGAGGAACGGCCTTCGGCCGTGTTCACATTCCCATGATCTGATAACCGCAATCTACGTAGAGCACCTGGCCGGTGATGGCCGCTGCGCCGTCGCTGGCGAGGAAGGTGCCGGTGGCGCCGAGTTCCTCGGGCAGCACGTTGCGCTTGAGCGGGGCGTGGGCTTCGTAGTGCTTGAGCATGTCGCCGAAGCCGGCGATGCCGCGCGCGGCGAGCGTGTTCATCGGGCCGGCAGAGATGCAGTTGACGCGGACCTTCTTCGGGCCGAGGTCGTAGGCGAGGTAGCGGGTGCTGGCCTCCAGCGAGGCCTTCGCCACGCCCAACACGTTGTAATGCGGCACCACCTTCTCGGCGCCGTAGTAGCTCATCGCCACGATGCTGCCGCCGTGGGTCATGAGCGGCGCGGCGCCGCGGGCGAGGGCGACGAGCGAGTAGGCGCTCACGTCATGCGCCACGCGATACGCCTCGCGGCTGGTGTTGAGGAAATCGCCCTCGAGCGCCTCCTTCGGCGCGAAGGCGACGGAGTGGAGCAATAGATCAAGGCGGCCGAACTTCTGGCCGACCTCGGCGAAGACGCGGGCGATATCCTCGTCCTTCGTCACGTCGCACGGCATCAGCAGCGTGTCGCTGCCGAACGTGCCGGCGAGCTCCTCGACGTTCTCCTTGAGCCGTTCGCCCTGGTAGGTGAAAGCGAGCTTCGCGCCCGCTTTCGCCCACGCCTGCGCGATGGCCCAGGCGATGGAGCGTTTGTTGGCGACACCGAAGACGATCCCGAGTTTGCCGGCGAGTGATGACATAGTTGGATCTTGTTAAAAGCCGCTGAAGGATGCCGAGAACGCGGCGGCGTTGGCAAGGAAAACGGTCATTTGCGCAGGCGCAACCAGACTAGCGCCGCGAAGCCGCACGCGAGCAGCGCGGCCACGGCCCACGCGCCGCTGTCCGGCCGGCCGGGTGCGAAGTGCAATGTCGCCGCGCCGAGCGCCGGTCCGAGGCAGATGCCCACGCCGATGGCCGATTCGTGGAAGCCGCCGTGTTCGCCCTTCGCTTCGCCCACGTCCATGGCGTAGAAGAGCGATGAGTAGTAGATCAATCCCGTGGCGAAACCGAAAACGACTTGTGCCAGCAGCAGCAACACGAGTTGTTCGCTGGTGAGCAGGACGAGGAATGCGCCGGCGAGACCCGCGAACGCCGCCAGCAACCAGCGGAACCGATAATGCCAGCCGGTCCAGCGCCAGAGCAGCACGAAGGCGCCGAGCCGCACGAAAAACCAGAGCGAATTGAACGCGCCCGCCTCGGCGGTGCTGAGGTTGAGCGCGCGTGCGCGGTCGGGGATCACCGCCAGCAGCGTGTTGATCGCGATGTAGGCGAACGGAATCGCCAACCGCGCCATCGTGAGGAATGTCTCCGGTTTCACCGGTTGACCGAAGGCTGCCGCTTCGGGATGTGCCGGCGGCGTGTGGGCCGCGCCGACTTGCCCCGCCATCGCGTGCGCCATCCGCACGCCCTGCGCGATGATGCCGAGCAGCACGAGCTGGACGGCGTGGAGCAGGATGGGGAGCCAGAAAAGACTGCGGGTACCAAGCGTTTCGAAGAGGATGCCGCCGGTGGCGTAGGCTATCGCCGTGCTGCCGGCCCAGACGAGGTTGTAGATGCCGATCTGCCGCGCGACGCCTTCGCGGGATTCGCCTTCGCAAACCACCGCCTCAAGTGTCGGCCACGTGAAACACATCGCCACGGTCCACATCATCAGGGCGGCGATCTGCGCCGCGAGGGCACCGTGCCACATCGCGCCTGCGCCGAGGGCGGCGGCCATGCCGAGGAATCCGATCTGGAGCGCGGCGTGGTAGCCGCGGCGCTGGGCGAACTGTCCGCCAGCCCATGAGGCCAGCGCGTACACGCCGCCGTGCGCCGCCACGCAGAGCAGATTGCCGAAGTTGCCGAAGCTGAACTCGTCGCGGAGCAGGAAGAGCAGATAATTGAAATAGTAGGTGCAGGCGAAGGCGTTGAGACCCTCGATCACAAAGACCCATTTCTTGATCGCGCGGAACGGCATCGGCTCCTTTCGGACGTGGCGAGGGTTTGCGGGGCGTCTCGGTTTGTCGAGCGGGAAAGCGTGTGTTTACGCTGGCGCCCGCGTCCGGCTTGTCTATGCTGGCGCGGACGAGATGAGATTTCTCCACCTACTGTTCGCGCTATTCTTTGCCATGCCGCTGTTCGCCGCCGAGACGAACCGGCCGCCGGCGGCGACGGGGGGGCTCGCGCAATCGAGCGCGGCGGCGGTGGTCACCAAACTCTTCGTCGGCATCCCGGGTTTCACCGCGCAGGCCGATATGCGCGTGATGGACAAGGGCGGTCGCGAGCAGATGCGCACGCCGATGCAGTACGCGTGGCGCGCGGGTGCGGTGCGGATGGATGTGGATTTGACCCAGATCCAGAGCGCGCATCAGAATCAGAGGCCGCAGATGCTTGCCGGCCTGCGCCAGATGGGGATGGACCGCCAGTCGAGCATTATGTTGCCGGCGCGCGGCCGGTTGCTGATGGTCTATCCTGCGCTGCAGGGCTTCGCCGAGTTGCCGTTGCCGAAACAGGATGCCGCGGTGTTGGCCGAGGAATTTAAGATCGAGCGCGTCGAGGCCGGTCGTGAAAAGATGAGCGGTCGCGATTGCCTGAAGCAGCGCGTGACGCTCACCGGCGGACTCGGCCGCAAGGTGCAGGCGAACGTCTGGCTCGCGTCCGATCTGGAGAAGTTCCCCGTGCGCGTGGAGATCGAGGAGGGGGCGCAGGTGGTGGACTTCCATTTCAGCGAGATCAAGCTGGCCGCACCCAGCGAGGCGTTCTTTGCGCCACCGGCCGGCTATACGCGTTACGCCACCATGTCGGAACTTGTGGAGGTGGCGGCGCGGCGCGCGAAGATTCAGATTCCGAAAAAATGAGCGCGACAGCGGGCCCCACTTCCCGCCGGCTCGAACCACCCTGATTTAGAAAGACCTGATTCCTGATGAAAATTATCAACCTCAATCCCGCTGACGAAATTGGCGCCAGCAGCTGGTTCGTCGAGATTGGCGGGCACCGCCTGTTGATGGACGCGGGCACGCACCCGAAGCGCGATGGCAACGACAGCCTGCCGCTCTACAACCTCGTGAAGAAAGAGGACGTGGATGCGGTGGTGCTCAGCCATTGCCACCACGACCACGTCGGCTCGCTGCCGGTCGCGCTGCGGCATTTCCCGAAGGCGCACGTGCTGATGACGGAGCTGAGCTACTTCATTCTCGAACGTGTGCTGCACAACTCGGTGAATGTGATGCGGCGCCAGCGCGAGGAGCTGGGCATCCGCGAATACCCGCTCTTCACGCACGATGAGGTGGATGAGATCGCACCGCTTTTCCAAGGCTTCCGCTCCAATCGCGAGATCGAATGGGCCGCGTTCCACAAGACGCGTTCGGGCAAGCCCTCGCCCACGTTGGAGTTTCACGACGCCGGCCACACTCTCGGTGCGGCCGGTGTGATGGTGCGTGCGCCAAAGGAAACGCTCTTCTTCACCGGGGATGTTTCTTTCCACGACCAGACGCTCCTGAAAGGGGCGCGGTTCGAGGATGTGCGCGCCGACGTGCTGATCATGGAGACGACGCGCGGGACGCGGGCGACGCCCAAGGGCTTCACACGCGAGGCCGAGCTGGAGCGGCTCACCGAGTCCATCATCCGTGTGTTGAAGCGCAAAGGTTCCGTACTCATCCCGACCTTCGCGCTCGGGCGCACGCCGGAGATTCTCGCCCACCTCGCGCTGCAGATGCGTGCCGGCCGGCTGACGCGCCAGCGGAGCTCCATCGGCGGGCTCGGCCGCGTCTTCACCGAG
>SXGS01217564.1_pt1 | contig 12407 bp, 9 predicted proteins | sample 3174681 | NCBI WGS metagenome assembly SXGS01 (sample SAMN11356861, study PRJNA531348) | freshwater metagenome | isolation source: freshwater sample F1-80 | place: China: Fuxian Lake, Yuxi | collected 2017-12-25
GAGGCACGCTGATCATGACCCGACGAACCCAACCCGACACCGATCAGAAGCTGTTGCTGGCGCGCCTGGGATGGAACCTGCCGGAGCAAGGTCCGCCGCGCATTGGTGCCGACGGGAGGCTGGAGAAATGACCTTGTAGTGCAGACTTTTTAGAAGAATGCGCGGAAACCCCAACAAATCCCCAGCTTTTAAAAATGAGTAGCGAAAGTCGGGCTAACGGCCTCCAAACCAGCGGACGGGTTCACAGTCAGCTTCAGCACTTCAGCCGGAGCCAAGTATCAACTGCAATCCACGACGGACTTTTCGTGTTGTACAGAGTTGCTCAACGGGAGGAGTGAGTTAAGCTTGTTCATTGATTGATGACAGGAAACGGATGATTGACACTACTGAAATTCAAGTGCGAGGGACTGAGAGAGAGGGAGTTCGCGCCGGGATCACACCGGCCCGATTGGACGCGCTCTCCAGGGATATCATGTCGCTGAAACAAGAACTCAAGGCGGTCATCCTGGCTCATAATTATCAGGTTGCTGAGATTCAGGACGTTGCTGATTTTGTCGGGGACTCCCTCGGGCTGGCGCAGCAGGCGGCGAAAACGAGCGCTGAAATCATCGTCTTCTGTGGGGTTCATTTCATGGCCGAAACGGCCAAGATCTTGAATCCAGGCAAAGTCGTCGTGCTGCCCGATCGCGATGCGGGATGCTCGTTGGAGGAGAGTTGTCCGGCGGATCGTTTGCGCGCTTTCCAAGCCAGCAACCCGAATTTTTACACCATTGCCTACATCAATTGCAGCGCCGAAGTGAAGGCGCTGAGCGACGTGATTTGCACCAGCGGCAACGCGGTGCGCATCGTGGAAGCGGCGCCTCCCGGAAAGGATCTTCTGTTCGTGCCGGACGAGAACCTCGGCTCTTGGGTGATCGAGCAAACAGGCCGCCCGATGACGCTATGGCAGGGCAATTGTTATGTGCACGTGGAGTGGACGCACGCGAATATCCTGAAGATTCGGGAAAAGCACCCCGGCGCCCCGGTGGTCGCGCATCCTGAGTGCACCCGGGCGGTGCGGATGCTGGCCGACGAAGTCTGCAGCACCGAGAAGATGGTGGCTTATTGCCGGGCGTCCTCCGCCTCCGCGCTCATCATCGCAACCGAAGCCGGCATGCTCCACAGGCTGCGGCGAGAGTGCCCGGGGAAGATTTTCATTCCCGCCCCGACAAGCCACTGCGCCTGCAACGAATGCCGTTTCATGAAGATGAATACGCTCGAGAAACTGCATGATTGCATGGCGAACCTGAGTCCAAGAGTCGAGTTGAGCTCCGAGATCCTGAAGCGCGCGCGAGCCCCCATCGACCGCATGCTCGAAATCTCCGCCCGCTGAGCAGGAAGCGAATTCTGAATGTTACTGATCACCGGTTCGGCTTCGGCTGGCGCTTTGCCGCGCCCCGAAGGTCCGGCGTCTCAATACCATTTCCGCATCCGCACTTCGATGCCGAGATCCGTTCCGACCAGCGTCTTGAACTTGGCCAGATCACTGTTCGATGTGCCGGACCAGTGGTAGGGAAAGACTATCTTCGGGCGAAATTCCCTCGAGGCGCTCGCGGCCTGGTCCACATTCATCGTGAAAGGAAGGTTCATGCAAAGAAAGGCCGCATCCACGTTTTGCAACGCGCGCATTTCCGGGATGTCCTCCGTGTCACCGCTCACGTAAAGACGAGTGCCTCCTATAGTCAGCACGTAGCCGTTCCCGCGCCCCTTTGAATGATAAGATAGCCGAGCGGGGGTGATGTTATACATCGGGACTGCTTCGATTCCGACGCCTTGCTTTTCCGTCTTGGCGCCGTTGGCGAGCACTTGGGTCTTGCCGCGCAAGGCGGTGGACAGCATCGAGAGCACGGCCTGCGGAGCGATGATGTCGGCATCCGCCGCCCCAATGGCATTCAAGGTAGGTGAGTCGAGATGATCGCCATGGATATCGGTGACGAGCACCATGGTTGGCTTCGGCAAGCCCGTGAAGCGTGCCGCGCCGCCCGTGGGATCGACGTAGATGACCTTGTCTTTCCATCCAATCACCATCGTCGCGTGGTTGATCGGACGGACGACCACGTCTCCGTCGGCGGTGGATAGATGGTCTCCCGCTATCGCGTTCGTGGAAGTCAATCGAATGATGCGGTAGTAGCGGGAAGACATGTAAGCCGCGCTCGAATCGGTGTGCTCAAGCGTCGCGGCGCTCTTGGGGAACGTGGCCAGCGGCGACCACTCGAACAGATTCGACGAGGCTTCAAGTCGCGTGTTGAAACTGACCGAGCCTTTGAACTTCAGCAAGATCTCGCGGGCTGCCGGTTGGGCTCCGACAAAGCTCGGCGGTGGTTCCTCAGCGCCTGATGGAAACGACAGGAGAGGGGAGATTGCAAGGATAGCGAGGATTCTCAACAGGTTGGACATGGCTGAATCTAGGCGTTCGGCTCCCCTGCTGTCGACTCTTGAGTCTTCTGAAAAGTGTCAACCGAGAATTGTCCCCGGTGTCAGCAGAGCGTCGACCATACCGTCTCGGAGTTTCAGTGTTTCGGCCAGCATTGGCGACTCCTCGATCCAGTCATTCCGGGTTTATTAGAGCGCCGCGATTAAATCGCTCATTACTTGAGGGAGCGTTCTTGAACGGCCGAGGATAGCCTGTAAGCCGCCATTTCTTCACTGTTGCGGACAAGCAAGACGTCGCCGCCCATCGCTGGATGGTTCCACGTCTTGCCTTCGATCGCTTTGAATCGCCCGTGCTCCTTGTAGCCGTCCGGTGTGGCGTTGATCAATGCGAGTTCACCTTGCTCGGACACTACTAGCAGCAAGTTTTGTTCAGTCATCAACAGGAGTTGACCCCTCCCATAGCGGCCGCCTTTCCACGCCCGTTTGCCATCTTGAAGGTTCACGCACGCGAGCATGCTGCCGTCGAAGCCGTAGGCGTGGCCCTTGTGCGCGACCATGTCGTTGAAGTAGGGCTTGAGGTCCCGCGAGGTCCAGCGTTCTTCGACGTTCCAACCGGCTTCTTCTGGATTGACCGCCAAGAGGCGAACGCCAATGCCTCCGGTGGCGCCGCTGGTGCTGATGAGAATATTGCCTTCCGCCGTGAGAGCCGGTTGGATGATCGTCCCGCCCTGCCATTCGTGTTCCCAAAGAACCGTTCCCTCCGCCGGCGACACGCTGGTGATGCCTGAGTTGCTCATGAGCAGGATTTGATGAACTCCACTAAGAGACGCTTCATGCGGGGAACTGTAGCTCCCACCGTGGGCCGGGCCCACCCAGCGTGGTTCACCCGTCGCGATGTCGTAGGCGGCCAGCTTGCCTGCAGCGGCGACCACGACCATGGTGCCGATTTGCAGCGGCGAACCCGCAAAGCCCCAGCCAGGAATCTTTGTGTTCGTGTCAGACGCCACATTTCGCGACCAAATGAGCGAACCGGTTCGGGCATCCAGCGCATGGAGGATACCAGTAGCGCCCAACGCGTAGATCCTGCCTTGGCTGAATGTAGGCGTCGCGCGTGGGCCGGCCCCGGCGTTCGATTCCCAGAAACGGGCCGCACTGAGGTGCTGCCACACGGGTTCACCCGTTTTCAGTTTATAGCAAGAGACCGCTTCATCCTCCCCGCGCTGCTCCTGAGTGTAGAAGAAACTCCCATGAATCGCGAATGAAGACCAACCCGGCCCGACCGGAGAACGCCAAAGTTGTTTCGGAGGAGTTTGAGCCCAGTTCGTCTCGACGAGAACACCGGTGACGATGGCATTCCGCTGGGCGCCTCGGAAACCGGGCCACGTCGCCACGGTTTCGGGAGATTCCAGCAGTGGAGGCTCGGCCATGGGTTTCGGAGGCGGTTGGGCCAGAAGCTGCTCCTCGGCAGAGGGGGTCCATCGCCAGTGGAGATCTGAACCGCCTTCGCCAAAAATGCCGTCAGTCCGAAGCAGCGTGAATGCGCTGCACGTGGCCAGGATCGTGATCATTAGTGAGGCGCGTCGCGCTCCGTTGGGAAGGCGGCGAGCGGCCGTTGCCCAAGCAACCAATGCCATGCTGAGCACCGGGACCGCATAGAGAATTAGCATCATCCCCATCATCCCGGTCGCGATGGACTTATGGACGACCTGATAGGCCGCCGCAACGCCCACCATCATGAGCGCGATCGCGCCCAATCTTTCGAACCATGGGGCGTGGCTGAAAAACAGCCACCAGATCAGCACGCTCAAGGCGCCGGCGAGGCCTCCCAGCATGGCGACCATCTGCGCGTCGCGAAAGGCGAGCGGCACTCCAATCCAAAATAATCCGACCAGCACTGCCGAGAGGACGCCGGGCCAGAGCCGGAGCGGCTTTACAACCGGCGATTGGGAGGTTTGCGCTTTGTTCATGGGTTGGCTTCTGGCGAGTGGCCTTGTTTGGACGACAGGCCGCAGAAAGTGGCGCCGATGGCCAGTGGCCGCCTTCGGATCAAAGCCGTTGCGTTTGGCATGCGAGGTTAAAGTTTCCAGTATCCGTCAGCCGACCCGTCGGGACTGGCGAGAAGGATCGCACAGCCATCCGGAATGCAAAGCCAGATTTCCCAATGGTTCGGGCCGCCATCGACGTTTGGTGGATGGCGAGGCCGCGCCAAAATGACTTCGGCTTTAAGAGCCTCGGCCCGAGACGGCGCGGCCTCGAAGTCATCGACTTCAACGCAGAGGAGCACACCGTTCCCGTGTGGCTTGATCAGCTCTGCTTTAATCAAGGCTGGATGGGAGCCAGAACAGCGCGAAATCCCAACAGGTTGAATCCAAAGTAGGGCGATCCAAAATTGATCCGGAATGCCGACCGGCAGCCTCGTCCATCGCTTCCCCAGGACCCTCCACGAAACACGCGGAACGAGCCTGTTGCGGGACCTTTCGGATCGGCGGCGCTTCCGCCTGGCAAACCGTCGCTAAACCAATCCAAGCACCACTCCCAGACATTGCCATGCATGTCATATAATCCCCAGGCATTGGCGGGATAGCTCCCCACCCGTCTGGTCTTCGCGAGATAAACCCCTTTGGCCCCTCCTCCATAAGGATACCGGCCGTCAAAATTAGCTTGTGTCGAGCTCAAGCTATTTCCTTCTCCGATCCCAAAGGGTCCGCTCGTCCCGGCACGGCATGCGTACTCCCATTCTGCTTCCGTCGGCAGACGGTACTCCCACCCAGGCGGCAAACGGCGCTCTTCGTGCTCTTGAGCTGTCAACTTGGCACAATACGCCACGGCGTCAAACCAGGAAACCCGCTCAACGGGGAGGCTCTCGTCCCCTTTAAAACCACTGGGGTTGACACCCATGACCCGCGCATACTCGCTCTGCGTCACTTCATTCGCTCCCATCCAAAACCCGCGGCTGAGCGTGATCCGGGTCTGTGGGCCTTCGTCGTTGTTGCGTCCCGATTCGCTTTCCGGGCTCCCCATCGTGAAGCTCCCGGGCTCGATCCACTCGAAGCCCGGAGGCCGCACCCCCATGGGTTCACCCCGTTTGCCTACGATCCGATACGTCCTTCGTTCATTGTGTTGGCTGCGATCAACGAACACCTCGGTCTTGGATTCCATGACCCGGTTGGTCCACCGCTTCCACTCAACTCCTGTTGGCGAGGTCGTGACCCACTCGATGCCGACCTCCGTTCCCGGAATTCCATTAAGCGTGATCTCAGGAACAAATCGGATCTCTAGCCGTCCCGGCGCGCCCGTGGCGAGCCTGAAAAATCCGTGTCGCGTCGAGCTCTCCAAGTCATCCGAGATGTCGATCCAAGCGGATCCCGTTTGCGGATCGGATTGAACGATGGGTTGCGCTCGCTCCAGCCACGCGGATGCTGGCTGGAAATCGTGCCGATGGACAATCCGACTCCTTCCGCCCGCGCCTCCTTGGACGACCAGATTGGGAATCCATCGCAGCGTCCACGACATGAATTCCGGGCTTGTGAATGGCCTCGCTGCATCAGCCGCTTGGGAAAGAAGCCCAGCCGCCGAAAGAAACACACTCATCAACAGGAGTTTCATGGAAAACCTACCTTATCGGCGGCGCGGAAATGGAGTCAAGCCCGGTGGGCTGAGTGACCGCATGCGCTGAGTCATTGGTTGGAATGACCTCTTCGAGGCGTAGAATTTTCTTGTTCCATCGGTTCGGACGGCCTTAGTCTGCGCGAGTGCCAACGCTTAGCCGCCTATCAGTTGATGAAGCATGAGGCCAAGACCCCGTCGCCCGCGGATTCCACCTTCCACGGATCACCCCGCGCTTGTTTTTCTTGGATCATTCACAACGGCCTTGAGGACTATTCCAAAGTGAGTGGCCCACCGTCAGAAGTTTCAGTTGGGGGACTGGTTTGTGGCCCCAAGAATGCTCCCGACGCGGCGGGATTCACACTCATCGAACTTTTGGTTGTCATCGCGATCATCGCGATCCTCGCCGGCATGCTATTGCCGGCCTTGAGCGGATCAAAAGCCAAGGCGAAGCAGATTCAATGTTTGAACAACCTCAAGCAGGTTGGGCTGGCGGTGATGATGTACGCGGATGATCACAACAATCGCATCCAGATTTCGTCGCCTCTCGACAATCATTTCACTTGGGGCGGGTTGTTGTTCTCCAACCAGTTCTCAGGCGCGCGGTCGGTCTTTTTGTGCCCCGCCTATCCCCCACGAGAAGCGACTAATTGGTTTCGCACTTACGGGGTGTGGTCCGATCCGCCCAAATCCGTGACGGCGGGTGAATTTGATCAGGATGTCGTCGTCTCCTCAATCCAGAGCCCGGTCGATTACGCGCATTTGGCGGACACAACGAGCCGGGGACGCATGGGGTTGGGTGCGGTGCAGTTTCACACGTTTCGCACGAACGCGACCATGGAAGTGCATGCGCGCCACAATCGTTCGGCTTCCGGCTGGTTCTTCGATGGGCATGCCGAGGCCATGGGGCGAACACGGCTCGAAGCGCTCCGAATCACGGCGCTTTTCGGTCCGGACACGATACCCAGCTACGTTCAATGACCACCAGGGGGATAGTAATCCTGGCCTCCTGCGCCGTGGCGCTTGCCGTGGCGGCGTTCGTGTTCGTGGGACGTTTCTCCTCTCCCAAAAGCGTCGCGGTTTCCGCGAGAGAGAACATGATGGAACTGCTGGGGGCTCGCATCGCCAAGCTTCGCCCGGACGCCAATGTGCTGGCGCTGGGGAATCCGTTCTCCAAAGAGTCGGGTTATTTCGACGAACGACGGCAGTTCGAACAGGCGGGTCTCCGGGGACTGCGCCAGGGGTTGGGTGGCCGGGCGGAAGTGAAGGTTTTGTTTCCGCGGATTCGGCCCGAGTACCTCGCCAACCCCCAATCCGTCGTGATCCCCCCCGATTCCCGAACGCCCTTGAGTTTTCTGATCGAGGCTGCCTCCGTGGAGGAGCTCGCGGACGCCCATCCCGAGTATCGTGTTATTGTGAGTTTGATTGGCCTGCCGATGGGAATCGACCGGTTAAAGCTATGGAGCCAAGAGGACGCGAGGTGTTTCGCGCTGCTCCTGCCTGATTTGCGGCTCTTGGGATCTCCGGCCAAGACGGTGGAAGCGTTTCAACAGGGGAAACTGCTTGCGGTGGTGGTGGAGGATTCCCAGCAGCCTTCCGAACCTTTGATTGTCACTCGGGAGAACATCCAGGCGGTTCTCCAACGGCAACCGAAAGTTTTCGGCTTTTAATCCATATGACAGCTCGCCTCACGCGCCTTCGTTTTACTCCGTGGACCTCTTTGCTGGCCTGCCTTTTCCTTTTCACCAACGCTTTGTCGGCTGCTTCACTCACCCTCACGAAGCTTGGTGCCAGCGAGTTTCTGGTCGAGGCCGCGGCCCCCATTCACACTCCTTACGTGCTTCAGGAAAGCGAGAATCTGCATCTTTGGGGAGACGTCGGTGAACTCGTATCGGGCCGGTTGTCGCATAGGTTTGACGGAGCAGGGACGCCGCGGCGCTATTTTCGACTCATACCGGAACCGACTCCTCCGCCTCCAATCCGCGTGGTGATACTCGGGGATTCGACCGTCGCGGGCGAGCGAGGGTGGGGTTCAGGCTGGGGGACGGGGCTGTTCGATTACTTCAAACCCAGCGCCCAAATTGTCAATCTTGCGTGGCCGAACATGAACACGCGCGACTTGTTCGCTTCAGAGCCAATGGCAAAAATGCTCGCCATCAAGCCGAATTTCGTCCTGGTGGAGTTTGGCTGGATAGACTCGGGAGGGTTCACCACTCTTGCGGAGTTTGGCGCTAATTTGAGATCCCTTGTGGAAACCATTCGCGGCTTCAACGGAACTCCGATCTTGATCACCCAGCCGGACCCCAGGTCATTTGATGCAAATGGGAAAGTGATTCGGATTTTGGAGGACCGGGCGCATGTCATGAAACAGGTGGCCGCCGAGCTGAAGACGCATCTCATCGACTTGCACCAAATGAGCTATGATCTCGTGAGCAGACTTGGCAAGGACGGGATCGGCTTCCTGGCGTTTTCGACTTCCGACTTGGTGCACTATTCACTCGAGGGGGGGAGAGTCATCGCGGGAATGGTTGTGAGATCTTTGCCGGACAATCTCGGACCCTATCTGACGGGGATTTTCAACTCCTTGCCGTCTCCCTAATTCCCGGTCGAGTTCGAAGCGGTCGGAGGCGAGGGCCGCTGGCTGTCTGGAGGCAGTGCCACCTTCTGCCAGCCGTGGAGGCCCAGACCGATGTCGCGTTCCACGAATTCCCACAAGACCACTTTCTTGTTCCTCAGCAATGCGGGAGTGCCGCGAAGCTCCTGCCGAACCAGAGTCGATCCTCCTCCATCGTTGACCACCGCCATCAAGGGCTGTTTTAGCTCTTTGGCGAGATGGGAGATGAAGCCCGCCGACATGGGTTCATCTTGCTGGTAGATTCTCATGAAGCTGTCTCCAAGGACCAGAATCTCTGCGTCCCCCGCGTGCGCGTAGGGTTGTCCGTTGTCGAGGCGGACCACTTGAACGCACGGCACAGCCTCGGGAGTCACGCGACGCTCGATGAGGGGCGCCTGCAGCATGCGCAGCACATCGCCCAAGCGGCGGACAGGGGCGAGTCGCTCGGCATAATCAACACGTCCTGGTTGGATCCATCCCAATTGCATCAGCCGGCGCGACACGATCTTTGCGGCATGCGCCACTCCGGCCGGCGACCAGTGGGTATCTTGCGCCAGATACAGCGGCTTCTCGGACGCGGCAGAGGGCTGTTTTCGCAACTGCTGAAAATGATCGAATAGATCGATGACCTCGACATTGGCAGTCCTTAGCCGACGGAGCAGATCTTGGGTTCGATGCGTGCGTACGCCACCCGAGTTTCGCATTCGGGGCGTGACCTTGTCGGGGTACACGCTCTCCTTGTTGGGCACGGGCATGACCACCAGTTGAATGCCACGGGCGGCCAATTGATCACGGAAATCCGCTATGGCCGTGAAGGGATCGTTCAAGGGATCAACGGTTTTCCGGATTACCGGCCGCTCGAGCATGTAGTTCAGGCTTGGCTTGTAAAAATACCAACCGTCCAAACCGATGGCGCATTTGGTTCCCCCGTCCCTCAAAAAGGCGAAGTGCGCGAATTGTATCCACGGCCTTGTCACTTTTGTCGCCCACGACGCTTCCTCGAGCCTTCGCTCGTAGGCGCGCAAACTGGCGGCGGTGGGGAATTGACCGAACACCTCCATCGCGCGCACGCCTTCCTCGTCGCGGATTTCAAGGGCTGTTTGGATCAACGGCACGATCCCAATAATTCCCAGGAAGATTAGGATCAACAGCCAGCGTGGATCGCGCGCGCGGTTCATTGCGATTCAGAATTGGAAGTAGAGAAACGGGTTGAAGTCTTGGGACACCATCACCACCAACGAGAAGACAAACAGAGGAATCAGCATGGCGGTTTTCCCCCAGGTGACGGGCCTTTCAGCCCAGTCGTGCGCCTGCAATGGCTGGAAAACGAGCGCCGCGCACGCGGCCAGGATGACGACATGATAAGGAGTGTGGATGATGGAGTCGAGCAGCGGGGAAACGATCCCGGCCGGACGGAGGCCAAACATCGCCTGGTAGAAATCCATGGCTGCACCCAGGTTATCCGCCCGGAACAACACCCAGGAAAGCATCATCAGCAGAAAGGTCAGGCCGATGCGCAACGGCCCCGGCAGCCGGTCATAGGCGCTGCGTTTGCCCCGCCATCGTTCGAATGCCAGAAGGGAGCCGTGGAACGCGCCCCACAACACAAAGTTCCATTTCGCACCATGCCACAGGCCTCCCAGGATCATCACGACCGCGAGATTAAAGTAGGTGCGGCCCTCTCCCTTGCGGTTGCCGCCCAGGGCGATGTAGAGATAGTCACGAAGCACGTTCGACAGCGAAATGTGCCACCGCCGCCAAAGCTCCGTGATGCTTTCAGACCGATAGGGAGAGTCGAAATTCCTGGTGAATTCAAACCCCAGCATCCGTCCGAGCCCGACCGCCATATCCGAGTAGCCGCAGAAATCGAAGTAGATTTGGAACGTGTAAGCCAGCACGCCGACCCAGGCGTCCAAGGCGAGTGGATCGGCCGCGCTGAATGAAGCGTCCGCGACTTTCCCACAAGGATTCGCAAGGATGATTTTCTTGGCAAAGCCCGCGATGAAAATCGACACGCCGGACGAGAACCGTGACACGGTATGATCACGCTCACGGAGTTGTTCAGCGAGGGTTTTGTAGCGAATGATCGGGCCGGCCACCAGATCGGGAAACAAAGCCACGAACGCCGAGAACCCGGAAAAAGATTTCGCGGGCGTGGCATCCCCGCGATAGAGATCGATGATATAGGTGAGGGAGTGGAATGTGTAAAAGGAGATCCCGACGGGCAGGACCACCTGCATGACCGCGAACTGCGTGGCGCCGGCGGCGGCGAGCAGTTGGTTCAAAGTTTCCGCCGCGAACATGTAATACTTGAAGAATCCAAGAAGCCCCAGGTTCGTCGCCACACAGGCCAGCACCGCGGCCTTTCGTTGAGCTTGCGTGGCTCCAGGGCGTGTGATGACGCCGCCCCACACAAAGTCCATCACCGTCGTCAATAACATCAGGCCGGAGAACCACGGCTCCCACCATCCGTAGAAAACATAACTGGCCAGCGTGATCCAAACATTTCGCCATCCCCGGGGAAGATTGTAATAGACCAGCAGGAAGAGCGGCAGAAAGTAGAAGACGAAGATCTGGGTGGTGAAAACCATGGATCAGGAGGAGCGTGGAAAATGGGGGCGGCCAGATCGGCTCCGAGGCGCTAAGACGGGTGAACTCATGGGAAACCTCGCCGTGAAGTGGCGAGTTTCGCTCGCCGGACGATGCCGCGAGTTTTCGCCGCGGTGGCTGACAACATCTGTGACAATCGATGCCTTTTTTGGGGACGCATCCCGGGTTTTGCGATTCTTCAAATGAAACCGAGAACCAAAGCCTTTAAACGTTCATTTTCTCCCGACAAATAACCGTTCACGACTAAGTTTCTGTCGAGCCAATTCTTCAATGCGCCTGCGAAGTCAGGGCTTTCGCCCGGGAGGAGACGGCACACATTTCTCGAACGTCCCGCGGTGCCTCCTCACTTCGGCCCGAGTGGTTGCGTGAGCTAGAATCGAAAGATGCCTGATTCCAGGCGCTACACCACCATCCCAAACCTGAAATCCAATATTCGGAGGATTACCATGACCAGGCTGCCCCGACGATGGGCGATGAAAAAGCCGCCTGGGCGTGCTTCCCGCGCCCGGTGAGGAAAAAACTTTGTTGGTGCCATGAACCTTAAACCGGCAGTTGCCCGAGGCGAATGGCTCTTCGCAAGATCCTGGCGATAAAGTTTTTCCTAATCACTCGCCAGATCCGCAAGGGATAGGCCTCCCCTTCGTCAAGCCTTTCTCATCCAGGCTTTTGCAAATCTCTGAGAGGATCGACTGCCGCTTTAACGATAATTAAAAGGGGGCGCGGTAATTGGTCGCAGCCATGGCGGGTGCAGTCTCAACTCGTGGTCAGCGGTTCGAAAATTTCCGTGCCTGTTTTCGCTGGAGGCGCGAACTCAGCGCCGCAGTATTCGCACTGCTCCCGATCCACGGCGCGCAATTTTTTGCACTTCGGACAGGACTCCTTCATCGGCCATTCCTGCACAGCCAAGAATGCCAGCAAGCCAGGCAGGCCGAAAATCAGGTGGAAGAATCCCCAGCCCGCCTGCGCCTTGGTGGTGAAATGATGCCGTCTTCCCAGCCACCAGCCGAAGGCGACGCAAATCATCGCCGGCACGATGCGGAGAAAATTCGATACGCGAAACCGCTCTTCGAAGGAGTAAATCGGAAAGGCCAGCGGGAGAAACGGCAGGATCAACCGTTCACTCTGGCTCATGCTCTGGGGTGCGGGCAGCTCGGGCAGATCCAGC
>SXGS01265371.1_pt1 | contig 12401 bp, 8 predicted proteins | sample 3174681 | NCBI WGS metagenome assembly SXGS01 (sample SAMN11356861, study PRJNA531348) | freshwater metagenome | isolation source: freshwater sample F1-80 | place: China: Fuxian Lake, Yuxi | collected 2017-12-25
ACGCGCCGCGCAGTTTGCCTGCCTTGCGCTCTTTATCGAGTGCATCCGCAATGTCCAAGGCATCCGGGTTTAGCTCGATCACCGAATTGATACACGGCCCGCCTTTGTCTATCGCCGCGATACGCTGCAGGTACAACTCAGCGACCTGACGTGAAGTCAGTTCCCCTGATTCCATTTTTTTATTCAGGTCAGCAATCGTCCACTCTGGCAGAATCATTCCGCTTGCTCCTTTGACGGAAAGTACATTTATGCTTCCTTACACCCCGACACAACACACCTAATTGCCGGGGAAGTCTGATGCAAAGTTGCGCAGGATTCCACACCCCATCATCTCATGACCATAAACCACTAAGGACTTTTTTGACAATTACTGGGGTATGAGCCGCTCAACCAAAGCAAGTCGCACTATTTATTCATTTTGGCGTCCGCAGTCCTAAACATTCAGTGCGCTCTGCCAACAGCTGGGCCACGCCTGCCTATGCTCCGCCGCACGTACCATTACTACAGCGCAGGATTAACAACCCAATGGACTGAAACAAACGGACTGACGAGTCAAAATCGTCAGCGAGGGACGAAAGTCATTAATCGGAGTGCAATGCACCCAAATTAAATAGTGCGGTCGGCAGATAACGCGGCTGGCGGCGATATTGGGTGGCCTGCTCGAAGGCATAGGCGTATTTGATCAAATTAGGTTCCTGCCAGGCTTTGGCGAAGAAGGAAATGCCCACAGCCACACCCGACAGCACGCACTACAGCAGAAATCTTCCTAGCCCGGGCTTCCGGTCCCGCCACTCGCCGGTGTACTTGGCGCCATTGGCAATCGTATCGGTGCCTTGGCCCTCGCACCTGTTGTCCTTGCCGTTTGCTGTGGTTGATTAGCGGCGCGCCGTCAGGGTACTACCTTACCGTCCTTCCACTCGCCGGTGTACGTGCTTCCGTAAGCATACGTCATAGTGCCTTGGCTGTGGGTCTGGAACAGGGAATTTCTCTCGCCGGTGTAGCCATGCTCTCAACCAAGTCGCGCTGTCAACGCACAAATAGTCCCCCCCTTCACGCTCCGTTGAACTTGATACGATCGGCCCACCTCTCGGTAGATTGTCCATGTTGCTGCATTTCGATCCGCTGCGCCGATGCCCGTAACACGGCGATCCATAATCAAATATTACGACAGGGCGAGTCCTTGTTTTGCTCCAAGATCATCTATATGGTTCAGGCACTTGCAGGGTGCGGTGCGTTGTGGATCGCCAGTGCCGGCGCATAGAATTTGTGTAGTTTCAGATTGTTTTGGGGGGCAATCCATTCCTAAATTTAGTAAGTGTAGTTTCTTCCTCCAAAACTATGGTTGGGTGGGGTTGGCGGAACTTGGTGCTTGATAAGCTTGACAACAGGGGGCGTAGGGTGTACACTGCGGCAGTGATAGGTTTATTGAATTTCCTATACGTTGGACTCAGATTGTTAGTGGAGGAAGCCATGCTAAACACGATTGAGGTATTGAAGATCAAGCCCGTCGCGGGGGAGGTGTCACGTGGCTGAGGCGGTCATCGAGGAACGCCGTCTGCTGAAGTCGATGCACTGGTATGACGGATTTGTGATCGGCCTGTGCCAGCCAGCCTTCCTGATAGGATCGCTCGGGTTCACGCTCGCAACCGTCGGGGCGTGGGGCTCGGTCATCCTGTGGGGCATCTCGGCAACGGTGGGCCTCGTGCAGAACTTCATCTACGCGGAGACGGCCGCCATGTTCCCCGACAAGCCTGGCGGGATCGCCTTGTATGCCCACGAGGGCTGGCGGTCCCGGTTCTCGTTGTTCGGTCCTATCGCGGCGTTCGGGTACTGGATCGGCTGGTCGGTCGTCCTGTCGTTCGTGGGCAACATCGTCGGCGCGCTCGCGGTCGCGCAGTGGTGGCCGGACTCCGCCGCGACCGTGTACTTCAACCTCGGGTTTGCGGACTTCGGTCCGGCGCAACTGATCGCGGTTATCGTGATCGTGGCCGTGTGGCTGTTCAACATCTACGGGGTCAAGCCGTCGTTGTGGGTCGGCTACGTGACGGGGGCGCTGCTCATGCTGCCCTTGGCCATCTTCATCATCTTCCCCTATTTCACCGGCGTCTGGTCCTCCGACAAACTCGAATACATTAGTCAGGTCGGCGACCCAAGCCTCGGGTTCAGCGACCTCTCGATCGCCATCATGTGGATGTTCATCATGTGCTGGTCCGCGTACGGGGTTGAGGTCGTCGCGTCCTTCGCTCCCGAGTTCCACGACACGAAGCGCGACACGGCGAAGGCGCTCAAGTTGGTGGCGGTGTTCTCGCTGCTCGTCTACCTGTTCCTCCCGCTGGGTCTCGGCGGGGTCGTGGGGTCCACCGGTGACTACGGGGCGTTCTACGTGACGGCGCTCAGCGATATTGCGGGGCCGGTGATCGGCGGCTTCGCGGTGATCTGTCTCATCGCGAGCCTGATCCTGGCGATGAACACCGCCACCGCGGACGGCGGCCGCGCCCTCTACGGCATCTCCCGCGACGACATGACCATCAAGTGGCTGTTCCACCTGAACAAGTACCACGTGCCCGCGCGGGGGATGAGCGCGGACGTGGTGGTCAACATCGGGCTATTGCTGCTGCTCGGCGCTAACAACTTCGTGATCTTGTACATCGCGAACATCGGCTACGTGTTCTGTCACGTGCTGGCGCTCTCCGGGTTCCTGCTCCTGCGCAAGGACCGGCCGAACTGGCCGCGTCCGATTAAGGTCGGGACAGGCCTCGTTTTCGCCGCAGGGATCCTGGCGCTGTTCAACCTGGTCATCTTGGTCTACGGGGTCTGGGACAGCGAGCTGGCCGCCTACATCGGCTACTACGAGTTCACGGGGCTGCCTCTGTACCTCGGGATAGGCGTTCTGGTGGCCGCCGTGCTCCTGTACTTCTACCGGCGCGTGGTCGAGGACAAGGCGAAGATCACGTTCTACGACGCTGACGTGCCCACCATGCCGAACGCAGAGCAGATGGCCCTGCTGCGCGAGGAGAAGGGCCTGGCATAGCGACGCGAAGTGACGGTGGCGCGAGACGGGGCGGCTCACATTTCCCGTTTGCCCGATCAGGCATCGCATCCCGCCCCACCCGCCGCGATGAGGAGGACCGATGACCGAGAAGATGTGGGGTACCGAGCCGTTAAGGGGTCTGGGCTACGAATGGGGCCCCGATTGAGTTAAAACCGACAAGCAGAAGGCGCCGCGCGAGACGCTGATCGAGCTCTGCGAGAAGGAACTACACGCCAACGCCAAGCGGTTCGACGACGAGCTGATGTTCCCTAAAGCTAATGTGTTGAGGTGTTAGGGAGCTTGAATTCCCTATCCGTTATAACAGAAAATATTGGGGGGAGACAATGGCCTTATCTTGGAGATTTTCAGTGCTCGCAGACCGCCACCACGCCCTCGGGTCCAAGCTTGAGGACTGGAATGGCATGGGAACCGCCTGGACATATGATAAGGACATTTATGAAGAACACATTGCTATTCGTACCAAGGCGGGTCTCATGGATGTATCAGGCCTCAAGAAGATACATCTGGTGGGCCCCCACGCGATGGCGGTACTTGATTTTATTACAACGCGCGATCTTACCAAGGTTTATCCGGGCCGGTCCGTTTATGCCTCGATACTGAACGAACGCGGGCATTTTACTGATGACTGCATCGTCTTTCGCACTAGCCCTAACGGTTGGATGCTGGTTCATGGTTCGGGTTCGGCGCATGAGGAAGTCATCAAGCAAGCGCAGGGGCGCAATTGTGCGGTGCTGTTTGACGATGATCTGCATGATTTATCGTTGCAGGGTCCGGTTGCCGTTGAGTTTCTAGCCAAGCATGTGCCGGGCATCCGGGATCTGAAGTATTTCCATCATATACAAACGACACTGTTTGGCGCGCCTGTCATGATTTCTCGCACAGGCTATACGGGTGAGCGCGGTTACGAGATTTTCTGTCGTGGTCAGGACACACATCTCATCTGGGACACGATACTGTCCGACGGGAAGAGCATGGGGATTATCCCTGTATGTTTCAGCGTGCTTGATATGCTGCGCGCGGAAAGTTATTTGTTGTTCTACCCCTATGATAATTCTCAAATGTATCCCTTCGCCAATGAATTGGCAGGCGATTCTCTTTGGGAACTTGGCCTCGATTTCACCGTCAGCCCCGGCAAAACGGCATTCCGCGGAGCCGAAGAGCACCGCCGCCTGAAGGGAAAGGAGCGCTTCAAGATATTTGGCTTGCTGATCGAGGCCGATGGTCCGGTGGATCTGGGAGATGAAGTCTGGGCCAATGGCAAGAAGGTCGGTGTAATCACCTGCCCGTGCTATTCGAAACTCACGAAAAAGAGTATGGCGATCATGCGCATTGATATTGGCTTTGCCAAGCAGGGAACGCCTTTGGAAGTTCGTGGTAAGAACCTGAAGGCCAAGGCCATTGCGCACACGATCAGCTTTGATGATCCGGAAAAGAAGAAGCGCAACGCTGTAGGATAATCCCCACATGCTTGTGCAGGGTATCAAGAGCAGGCCCATCTACAAGGGAATTGCTTTCGACGAAAATGCTAGGCGCCATGTTTTTGCCCTCTCAGGGGAAGGCGCTCTGGCGCTGGTCGAGCAAGTCAAAGATCCGGGGCAAGGCGAAATCTGCAAGGCAGATATTCTCTATGTTGCAACGGGTTCGAAGCATCTCGGCGATGTCAAGAAATTGGCGGACCTCAAAGCCAATGATCTGTGGGTAGCACCGACAATTCCCGTACTGCTGTACCGGCTCACCGTTGTAATGGCGGCGGCGCGTATGGGAACGAGGCTGTATATTTCTGGCACCGAGGGCTACATCGGTCAGGCCATGCAGGTGGCGCTCAATCACGGTGTGGATTTCAATTCGATCCGCACTGAGCACCGCGGATCTGAGGCGCGCCGTGTGCAGTGTGTGCATTGCAAGGGCATCACTGACAACGTGAAGACCAACATCTATATTTGCACGCATTGCGGGCTTTCGCTTCTCGTGCGGGATCACTATTCGCGGCGCATTGCAGCCTTTCAGGGTGTCTGCATTGATGCTGAAGAGCCAGGCATTGTGCCTCCGCTAGAGGAACTCTTCCCATGACCATCAATACTGAAATGCCGGTTCGCGTGGTAGCCGTCACGCAGGTTGCTGACAAGGTGAAGCGCTTTCGCTTCGAACGGATTGACGGTAAGCCGATGCCGCTTTTTTCCGGTGGGGCGCATGTCGTTGTCAGCATGCGTGATGGCCATATCCTGCGGCGCAATCCTTATTCACTCATGTCCTCTCCGTCTGATGTTGCCGCTTATGAGATCAGCGTCTTGCGGGTGGAAAATTCTCGTGGGGGCTCAACCTTCCTTAATGACAAGGTCAGAACTGGTAACGAACTGGTCATCAGCCAGCCTATCAATCTCTTTCCTTTCGATCAGCGCGCCCGCAAACACATCATGATGGCGGGCGGCATCGGCATCACCCCCTTCATGGCGATGATGGATCAGATGACACGCGATGGTCATGCGTGCGAGCTTCATTATGCGGTCCGGACCCGAAGCCATGGCGCTTATTGGAAAGAGCTCCAGGCGCGATATGGCGCTCATCGTGTGAAAATCTATTGCGATGAGGAAATGCTTTTTATTCCGACTGAAGCGATTGTCGGCAACCAGCCGCTTGGTACGCATATCTATGTATGTGGCCCGAAGGGCATGATCGGGGGCGTTCTGGGGCAGGCGCGAAAGCTCGGTTGGCCTGAACAGAACCTGCATTCGGAAGAGTTTCTGGCGCCTCCGATCGGTAAGCCGTTCAAGGCTGTTTTGCAAAAATCACACAAAACCATCGAAGTGCAGTCGCACCAAAGTATTTTGGAGGCCGTCGAGGTCGCTGGCATTGATGTGCCCTATTTATGCCGTGGTGGTGCTTGTGGCCAATGTGAAACACATGTGTTGGGTTGTAGTGGCAAGATTGAGCACAACGACCATTTTCTCGAGCCTGACGAAAAGGCTTCAGGGAAAAAGATCATGCCATGTGTTTCGCGTATTTCCGGTGGCGACATCACACTGGATCTATAACCCTGTTGTCCATTCTCAGAGGAGGAGAGGGCTTTGAACATCACATTCAAGAAAGAAAGTTTCCGAGATGATTTCACATTCCGTAATAGTCCGGCTAATATCAGGCGCTTTCCATTTCCTTTCAGCGAAGACAAATATATGTATGCGGTGAATATGGAGCCGCATGTGATATCGGGGCCAGAGGGCGGAGTATTTCGCAATCTGATTGACGTCGATGAGCATTTTGTGTCCGAGATGGCGGATCGCGTGATGGTTCTGAAGGAGGATCCGCTTCGCTATCAGGCTCTGCCACATATGATGCCGGCCCAGTGGGACACTCTGGAACTTCTTATGGAACATCAGGCCAGGGGCTACCCCGAGCATTTCTCTTTGACTAAAGATGGTGACCAATGGCATTGGATTAACGGACCCATGGGCATTGATCAGAAATTCACCTTCGGGGATGTCACGACCCTGCCGATGGAGCCGTTTGAATTTATCACGCGTCAGGCACAGGGCGATTTCTGCATAGTTGACCAGCGCGATGGCCAATTGTGGATGGACGCCGGCATGGTGACAACGCAGGCTGACTGGTCGCTCGACTTCGATCTCGGAATGAATTTCATGGAGTGGCATGGGCCTGTGCCATTGGCGCATGAAATTGGTGTGTTTGAGCGCGCTTTGAAATTTCTTCTCAACCTGCAACAGGGTAAACCCGTGCGTCGCCTGAACTGGACGATGACGATTAATCCAAGGCTAGATACGAGCCCCGAGAATTATCATAAATGGGGAAAAGAACGCATGACGGTGACACCGGAAAATGTCGGTGAAAAAGCGCATTTACGGTGCGAAGTGCAGAGCTTGTGGCGCTTGCCGCGGTCGAATGGTATTTTGTTTGTTATACGCTGCTATCTGATCAGGATGGAAGAACTCGTGACCGTAACCAAATGGGCGAGGCGTTTTCACCGCGTGTTGCGCGATCTGCCGCCGGAACTAATTGATTACAAAGGGTTGACACGCTATCGTCCGACTACAGTCGAGTGGCTTGCAAAGTACGATGATGGAGCTTCGACAAGCCCCGGCATCTTTCCAGACTGAGCCTAAATTGCTTTAAATGCACACCCGATAAAATATTATGAGAGGAAAAATGACACGAATAGCCGTTATTGGTGCTGGCCCCTCTGGCCTCGCAGTATTGCGCGCCTTCCAATCCGCCAAGAACAAGAAAGCCAAAATTCCTGAAGTGGTGTGTTTTGAAAAGCAGGACGATTGGGGCGGTCTATGGCGCTATTCGTGGCGCACCGGACTTGACGAGCATGGTGAGCCTGTTCACTGTTCCATGTACCGCTACCTCTGGTCAAACGGCCCGAAGGAATGTCTGGAATTTGCCGACTATTCTTTCGAAGAACATTTCGGAAAGCCCATTTCCTCTTACCCGCCGCGCGCTGTGCTGTGGGACTATATCGTGGGACGTGTGAAGAAAGCTGGTGTTCGCAGGTGGATCCATTTTAGCACTCCTGTGCGTTTAGTTGAGTGGAACAAGAAGAATAAAAAATTTCTCGTCACTGTCCATGACCTTGTGAAGAATGTAATGTATGCGGAGGAATTTGATAAGGTGATCTGTTCCTCGGGCCACTTCTCTGTGCCCAATGCCCCTTATTTCGAAGGCCTTGACAATTTTAACGGCCGTGTTCTGCATGCCCATGATTTTCGCAACGCGCTGGATTTCAAGGACAAGGATATCCTCATCGTCGGGCGCAGCTATTCGGCTGAAGATATTGGCTCGCAATGTTGGAAGTATGGAGCGAAGTCAGTTACCACGACCTATCGCTCAAAGCCCATGGGGTTCAAATGGCCCAAGAACTTTGAAGAGCGCCCCCTGTTGCAAAAGATTGTCGGCAAGACGGCGCATTTCAAAGACGGTTCCACAAAAGACGTTGACGCCATTATCCTTTGCACCGGCTATCAACACTATTTCCCCTTCCTGTCTGAGGAACTTCGTCTCAAGACCATAAACAGGATGTGGCCTGAGAAGCTCTATAAGGGCGTCGTTTGGGAAGACAATCCAAATTTCTTCTATATCGGCATGCAGGACCAGTTCTATACCTTTAACATGTTCGATGCCCAAGCCTGGTATGTTCGAGACGTCATTATGGGCCGTATCAAGCTGCCGAATGCTGACTCTATGAGGAGGGATTGGAAGAAGTGGCTCAAGCGTGAGGTAAAGCTTGAGAACGCCGAGCAGATGATCTGGTTCCAAGGCGATTATGTGAAAGAGCTGATTGCAGCTACTGACTATCCGAGCTTTGATATTGAAGGGGTCAACAAAACCTTCATGGAGTGGGAACACCACAAAATGGAAGATATCATGGGTTTCCGCGACAATTCTTACCGCTCCTTGATGACGGGCAATATGCAGCCCAAGCATCATACGCCGTGGAAAGACGCGCTAGATGATTCAATGGAAACTTATTTGGGCTTATAGTGATAGATTGCACTTTATACAAAAGGGCCGGATCATTCCATCCCTTTTGTATTGGTATTGTCGATTCTAAGATCGAGGCCGCGTCTTGTCCGGATCATAATGGGCAAAGCGCACGATGCGCGCTGGCAGGCGCTTGGCATGCCCGTCGGATTTTCCAATTTCAAGCTCTGTACCAATGGCGCTATTCAGTGCATCGACACTCGCCAGCGCGATATTTTTCTTTAAGATTGGTGAACGGCAACCGCTAGTGACAACGCCAATCTGGGCGCGGCCGATGTGAATGCTATCACCGTGCACCACGGCTTCATTTGAGTCAATTTCCAGACCCGCTAATTTACGGCGCGGATGCTCCTTGCGCTCAAGTAGGGCGGCACGGCCGATAAAATCATCGGTCTTGGTCTTCAGCGGAACTGTAAAGCCGATGCCCGCCTCGAACGGATCGGTCTGGGAGGAGAACTCGTAATTGGCAAATATGAGGCCTGCCTCAATGCGCACCATATCCAGAGCTTCGAGGCCCATAGGCTTTATGCCGTGTTGTTGGCCGGCATTCCAGGTTGCGTCAAACACTTCGAGGGCATGTTTGGGGTGGCAGAAAATTTCGTAGCCAAGTTCACCCGTGTAGCCTGTGCGCGACACCACCACCGGCACCCCCTCACTGTGGCCAATGCGACCGACCGCGAAACGAAACCACTCTAGTTCACCTACGGCCGGCTGGGCGGGTGACGTCCAGATGATCTCTTTCATGATATCGCGGCTCTTGGGGCCTTGCACGGCAATATTGTGCAATTGTTCCGTCGATGATCGTACCCAGGCCTTGAAGCCTTTCTTTTGTGCCTGTTCGCGCAACCAGATACCGCTGTAATCGTCCCCGCCAATCCAGCGGAAAAGGTTTTGGCCAAGACGGAATACCGTTCCGTCATCGATCATTCCGCCATTTTCATAGCACATGGCAGAATAGACAATCTGCCCTGTAGATAGCTTGCGAATATCGCGGGTGAGGCAATATTGCAGAAGCTCTTCTGCATCGGGGCCTGTCACCTCGAATTTGCGCAGAGGCGAAAGATCAAGCACCACAGCCTTTTCACGGCAGGCCCAATACTCATCAATCGGGCCATCATTGGTGAAGCGGCTTGGCAACCAGAAGCCGCGATATTCGCCGAAGTTGCGTGTCATTTGGGAAAAGCGAGGGTGAAAAGATGTTTCTTTGGTCATTACTGGATCTGCCTCAGGTGTCATGCGATAAGCCACTGCTCTGGAAAATTTATGTTCAGGTGAATAGGTGCGAACGTGAATGTCTGTTGGGTTCCAGCCATTGCCGGGGTCTATGTCGTCAGGGCATGATGATGTCACACAGACGAGGTCTGTCAGCGCTTTGACCAGCACATAATCACCAGCCCGCGACCATGCCTCGTCAGAGACGATGACATTATGTGCATTCATGCTGGTGTTATAGAAAAAGTTCAAAGCTTCCCATCCCTTGCGCTTGGCAATTCCAAATGGGTCAAGCGCGTAGTTGAAATTGTCGGTGCAGTTGTCGTGACCGGGATAGCCCATGTCGTCGTAGAAGCGTGGATTACAAGCAGTCGCAAAGGCATCATGCCGGCCGCATGTGTCTTGCACAACCTCGACGAGGGGCTCGAAGTCGAAACCGAAAGCTTTTGAAGGCAGGCCAGGTACCGGATAGGCGCGCCCTGTGAGCGTGCGGGTGACTGTTGCGTCAAGCGCGTTCTCGATGCCCCTGTCAAGTTTGCGAGCCGAGAAGCATTGGAAATCCGTCATCTGCCGCCCCGAGACGTCAATGATCTGGATATATTCACCAGCCCTTACGAAATAGCCTTTGGCCGTTGCAGCCTTGATTCGGATCTCCTGCGAAGGGTCAGCTAAAGGCTCTGGCAAATCACTTAAAGCAGTTTTTAGCTTTGCCTTCGCGCGAAGCAGGCGCAGTTCAATGCCGGTTGCGGTGTTGTACGCGTCGGGCGACATTATAACCGCGGGAATGGCGATGATCAGCGTTCCGTCCGAACTGGCCGTGAATTGGGTGCCGCTGGAGGGCGCACTGTCAGCTCCGAAAACATGGATAGCCGCAGCTTTTGCTAGATCGATCTTACGGCGCGACAAGGCCGCGCGACTGCGCTTGGCGCCATCAGTCTCCTCAGACAGCATGGCTTTCAATCCAGCTCCATTGCCCGTGGCACTGGCCCCTAACCTTGCAGCGTCAAAGCGACCTTGAGGGTCGCAGAAAAATACTTCAGCAATCTGCCCCCCCTCGACATCTGTGATCAAAATTTGATCACCTACCGACACATCGACTACGATTGAGCCCCCACCCGAAACAGGATAACGCTCGACATTTGGCGGCAGGGCGCGCTCTCCCGGCCGCAAAACACGGCTCGGGCGAGGCTGGAAGAGAAGCGGTGCGTTCATTAGAATATTCATGGGAATGGCCTCTAACCTGTCTACTACACGCCGCATTTTGCAATTCGGGCGGCGCTGCGCCGGCCGCGCTCCGTTTAAAAAGCTTGGTTCTAGTGCACGCGGCTTAGGTTTTCGCCACCCATACCGGGTCCGGATGAATTGCGGCATCCGGCTTGGAGCCGGCACCGGCACAGCCGCTGCCTTCGAGGCGGCTGACTGCGCGCACATGCATATCGTTGTTCAGCTGGATTTGGCAGGATAGGCGCACACCCGTCAAACCTTTCTCAGCCAGCTTGTCCTTCTCGGCCTGGGTAATTTGCTGCGGCTCACCGAGCACAAACTCCACCCGGCAGGTGGTGCAACGGATAGGAAATTCAAGCTCTCTGTACCTCTACATACTACACCTTGTTTTTCCAAACGTCAAGCACCACTTTGTATAAGACTTAACCCCCACATCATCTCATGGCCATAAACCACTAATGTCACTTGTTTTGTAATTAATGAGTTATGAAACGCTCAACCAAAGAAAATTGCACTATTTATACAAAACGTTATTGATAGCCCTAAACATTCAGTGCGCTCCACCAGCATCCGCACCACGCCTACTCACACTGCGCCGCATGGCTTTGGTTTTACCCCCCAGCACTTCTGCCAATGCCGCCAGATCGTCCACCATCACGCCATCCGCACCATAGGCCAACATCAACCGCATCGTGAGGGGATGTTCAATGGCCCCGAACCAGATGTAAACCTTCTGCCTACTTATGGTTGGCCAGGACTTCTGCAAATGTCCGCCGAGCGTAGCCCACCCCCACGGGATTGGTGTGGAGGTAGTACGGGATGAAGACCAGCGCCTGCCAGAGCGCCCAGCCGCGCCCGCACGCCCACATGCACCGGTGCAAACCCACATGCGCATGCGCATGCGAATTCGTAGTAAACCAAAGTTGTGAACAATTAGCACCTCCCATTCAGACTGCTTTCGCCGTGCTGATCCTCACTCCGGCAGTCACGCAGCCAACCTGCAAAAGACGGCATTTATTGGCAATCAGAGCAGTGGCCGGGTGTTCCTGTTGTTGCAATTACACTACAAGCAGGAAATTCTCCAACATGACTTAGTGATGAAACTCAACAATCAATACACAAAGTTATTTGGAATAAACTCATTGCGGCTTTTGTTTCTCAACCTCGCCTCCATTCAGGTATTGGTTAAGATGGTGATCTGGTAGGAGTTTGGTATGACACGTTTAGTTGAACCATGACCAGCCTGGGATTTCTTCCAATTTCCTTAACTTGTGTCTTTCAAACGAATGTGGCGCCCTCTTGTAGACTGCTCGTTGCCTATAGACCCACCCTGCAATTGAGCCCTTTGGTCCTTGAAGAGTTCTAGGTATCCGATCGATAGACTTATGTTGTATTTGATATTTGACTAGGCACTCAT
>SXGS01686240.1_pt1 | contig 12400 bp, 9 predicted proteins | sample 3174681 | NCBI WGS metagenome assembly SXGS01 (sample SAMN11356861, study PRJNA531348) | freshwater metagenome | isolation source: freshwater sample F1-80 | place: China: Fuxian Lake, Yuxi | collected 2017-12-25
ACAGTTGGATGAACCGGTTCAGACGCATCCTGGTCCGCTGGGAGAAGAAGCTGTCGAACTTTCTTGGTTTTCTCCACCTCGCGTGCAGTTTGATCGCCTATCGGGCGGCCAGGCGGCCCGTCTAGTGAGATAGGCTCTAAGGCGTAACCATCCGTGGCAACATGGATGAATAAGTGTCATTAGTATGCCGCCCACCATGTAGTGTTGTTCAGGAAGGGCATCTTCCGAAAACCAAACGCCGGATCTCCAAGAAGAGTCATCTTGTTCTGCACTTCCATTGCGATGCCGGGCCGTCTGATCTTGACCGTATCCTCGTGGACATCTCGTGCAAGCTCGAAGGCCGTCAGGATGGTCGCCCCAATGACTCCCGTCTCGCCCCAAAAGGCCTCTGCTGCAGCCTGGATGCCATCAATGCGAGCCGCCCCGGTGTAGCCGATGTAGGCTTGCCTTCGCCCGGCGCCAAATCCCTCGCTGGGAGTGTCGCCTTTGAGGAAGGCGTGCGGAAACCGGTGCGGCGCGGAGCCGGTGTAGCAGGCCGCAGCGTAGACCAACGCGACCCGAGGCGCCCACGAAACGCTCCCGACCGCTGCGTTCACCTCGTCTGAAGTGACGCTGGCTTCCGGAGGCAAGGTATCCCTGGCAGAGAGGATGGCCGGCGCCCCATGGGAATTGAGGTGGAAGATCGTGTCGAATTCGACGAAAGAGCGGCCTGATTTGTTTCAAGAACGCTGCATTTTTCTGATGAGATTCGTCGGCTGCGTACCTGGTTTGCCTTCATCATCAGATCCAGGCCTGACCGGTGTGCCAAAATGAACGTGATGACGGGGCGGCTGGCTGGTTGTTCCACTGTCCCACCTTCCGATCATCGTCAGCCCTGGGCTCTGACCCGAGGGTCCAGCGCTGTAGGCGCCGCAAGCAGTTCCCGTGAAGCGTGCCCGGCCGGGTCAGCCGGGGCGACGCCCCAGGTCATAGCGAATGGATCCCCGCTTTGTGGAGTGAGCTTACGCCCAGTGCGACTTCTGCGGGGATGACGATGGTGGGCAGCGGTGGCTGGGGGTGGGGTTCATTCTCGAATGGGGTGGTTCGGGCTCGGATGCGTGACGCGCTGGGTCCTGGCGAATGGATCCCCGCTTTGTGGAGCGAGTGTCCGCCCAATGCGACATCTGCGGGGATGACGATGGTGGGCCTGGCGCGTGGCTCAGTGCGCTTCATGCAGAATCCCAACGGAATCCGAGCCACTTTACTCCGCAAAGCAGAGCCGGCTGGACTGGAGAGACTGAGCCACATCAAGCTTCCCTATCCGGAATGTAACCGGGATAGGGGGTTGGAGTGCTTTCGGTGGAAACGTGGATGAAGGTGCGGCGCTTGATGGCTGTGGACTGGTTGCGCCAGTCCGGACAGGTGTAGGAGTAAGCCCCAGTAGTGTTCTTGAGCAATTGAGCCGCGACCAGGATCCCTTCGTCTCCACCGATTCGCCATCCAACAAATCCGGCATCGCGGCTCCCCTCGTAATGCCAGGTCGAACGTTTCTGCACTTTCGCCTCACAGGGCATCCTTCCTTGTCACCACCGGGCAGGAGAAGCCACGCGAGGGAGATGAACGGTCTGGCAGCTCTGTTCGGATGTGACCAGCAAGGGGGCGGGAGATGAAGGGACTTCAAGAACCGATGAAGTACGGGATGTTCATCATGCCGTTCCATCCGCCCGACAAGCCGCTGGCACAGGGGTATGACGAGGATCTGGAACTGGTGGTTCGCGCCGAGGAACTCGGCTTCGAGGAGTTCTGGATCGGCGAGCATCACACGATGAAATATGAGACCATCGTGATGCCGGAGATCTTCATCGGCCGGGCGCTGGGTTCCACCTCACGCATTCGCCTGGGACCCGCACCGGTTTGCCTGAACCAGCATCATCCGGCACACGTCGCCGGAAGGCTGGCGTTTCTGGACCATCTCTCCCGAGGCCGGCTGAATCTCTGTTTCGGCAACGGCAGCGTGACAGCCGACCAGGAACTCTTCGGCGTAGATCCCAAAGCCGGTGGCGCTATGGCGTTAGAGGCGATCGATGTGATCCTCAAACTCTGGTCGACCGACCCGCCCTACGAGCATCACGGCAGATACTGGCAGTTTCAATTGAAGGAGAATGTGGATGAGGAGACCTTGATCGGCTTTATCCACCGCCCGTACCAACTACCGCATCCACCGATCGCGCTGCCGGCTATGAGCCGACACTCGCCTAGTATGAAGATCGCCGGCGAACGGGGTTATCAACCCATGTCGCACTGCCTCATCGCCGGAAACGTGGTGGCCGATCAATGGGAGTGCTACGCCGCCGCCGCGGAGGCTGCTGGCCGCGTGGCGGACCGCTCCCAGTGGAGGGTAGCGCGCTCGATATTCCTGGCCGACACCACGGCCGAAGCCGTCCGTCGCGTCCGGACGAATTCTCTGGGCCGGAATTACGAATACATCGGCCGGCTTTTCGATAAGGGTCTGGGGCGAAAGATGTACAAGCGCGACCTGGACATGCCGGACTCCGAATGCAACCTCGACTTCTTGATGACCGAGCAGATCATCGCCGGCAGCGTGAACGAGGTGCTCCGGCGGCTTTTACAGCTCATCGAAGAGACCGGGCCGTTTGGCACGCTCGTATTGATGGGGTACGACTGGGACGACCGGCAAAGCTGGCTGCACTCTCTGGACCTGTTCGCGCACGAACTGATGCCCGCCCTGAATCGGGCGCTCGGCGTTGTCTAGAATTGATGTCAGGCTATGGCGGTTTGGCGCCGTGATCGGACTCCGAGCCGGATCCAGCCGGTAGGCCGGCGACCGTTGCGGAGTCGACTGCCTGGACCCCCAATGTCGCGTACTGCCCACTTAGTGCTTCCAGGAGGGTCGCTAGCGCGTTTCCGAGTGATGGTGGGGCGCTGGCAGCACTTGGAACGGTCGCCGCCGTCCGCTTCCACATCAGGCGCAGGATCGTCCCGGAAGAGATGCGCCCGGTGGGTCGGCAACTGCGCGCAGAACGAACCAGGCTCCAGTTCTTACTCGTAGAGCGTGCATGTGTGGAAGAGCAGCGGCTGCTTTTGCTTCACGAGCATCGCACCTGCCTCCGGCGAACCTCGCCGGAAACAGATTCGACACTCGCAGTCCCTACTCCGCAGTCGAGAGTCGGACTCTTGACCGCACTCCTCAGGCGGATCCGTGTGCCCGCCACCACAGCGCCGGTGATTCGGCGGACCGACGCCGAGGCAGAGCCTCTCACCTGGCCTCCTCGCCGGGACACCTGTTTTCAGGCGCGGCAGAAACTACGTCAGCACGGCTCGAAGTCGGGTGATGAGCGGATCGATCTCCTCGGGGTAGAGGGTCTGCGGGTTGACGATGAGGGTCGTGCCGGGGCCGGCGGCGAGGTCGACCATGGGGTCGCCTTGCAGCAGCGCGGCGTGGACCGCGTCGCGGGTGCGGCCCAACGCCGCTTCATCGAGGGTCAGTTCGGCGCGCGGGACCGGCTGCCCGGCTTCACTGGGCCAGATGCGGCGGGCGGTGACGCCGGGGAGGCTTCCGACCTCTGCAATCACGCGCTCGACGATCGTTTCCCAGAAGGCCAGCTCGGTTTCTTCATCATGGTTGAGGTACCAGCGGAGCGCCGCCAGGATGCCGCAGAGTTCTTCTTTGCCGACCTTCATCCCGCGGCCGATGTAGGCGGAGGGCGGGCCATGGAAGGCGCAGGCTTCCACGAAGTCGCGCCGGCCGAGGATCAGGCCGGAGGATTGGGGTCCGCGCAGGCCCTTGCCGCCGCTGAAGAGGGCGGCGTCGGCGCCGCGCCGGGTGAAGTCCCACAGGTTGGAGCGGGGCGGAAGCTGGGCGGCGGCATCCACGACCACGCGAATGCCTCGCGGGCGGCAGATCTCGGCGGCGGTTTCGATCGAGAGTTCGCCGCGCTCCTCCAGGCAGCGGGGGAAGAGGAAGAAGCCGGCGGTGCGCGGCGTGATCGCGGCTTCGAGCTCGGCGGCCGTCGTTTCTCGACCAGGCTCGCCGATCTCCACCAGCCGAACGCCGACCATTCGCACGGCAAAGTCGTAGCCCACGCGGGTGTGCCGGTGCACGATGACCTCGTTGCGCATTCCGTCGGTGAAGGGGAGGCGGGCGCGGAGGGCCGGGTCGGTTCCGGTGAGGGCGGCGGCCGTGGCCAGGGTGAGCGCGGCGGCGGCGCCCGAGGAGACGTAGCACGCCTCGTTGTGGGTCAGCCGGGCGATCTCGGCGCCCACCGCGCGTTGGAGGCTTTCGAGCTCGACGAACGAGGCGCCGGCCTCTTCCATCGCGGCGGCCACTCCCGGGGCGAGCAGCGATCCGCCCAACCGGGTCAGGGTGGCATTCGCGTTGATCAGCCGTCGAACACCCAGTTCCTCGTAAATCCCCATGCCATTCCCCTCGACCCGCGCGGACAGACCAGCAATACGACCCACAGCCGCGCCGGGAGTTGCGGGGGGATTGGCGGAGGCGGACGCATGCGCCGAACCGGAGCAAGCCCGGCGAACTTCATCGCGGGTCCCGGCGTCTCATAATCAAAGGGCTGAGCCGAGGGCTCGGCCGGTGTTTTCGGGCCGGGATCCAAACCCGGTGGATGGTGCTCTATGTTGAGACAATTGGCCGCACTCTTTCTCCTGTTGGCCGCGCTGCTTCCCATGCCGGTCTCCAGCCAGATTCTGGATGGCTTTGGGGCTCTGGAAGGCGTGGTTCGCGACAGCCGGAGCCGGGTGCTGCCCAATGCCACGGTGCGCCTGACGGTGGGACCGACCCCCTTGATCGCGCGAACCGACAAGGACGGCAAGTATCGCTTCGCCGAGGCGGGCGCCGGCCGGTACGAGGTGATCTGCCAGAAGCCCGGTTACAACTCCGTCGCCGTTTCCGGTCTCGCCATTGGGGCCAACCAGACCGTTCGCCGCGACTTTCGCCTGGAATGGTCCGACTCGCGCAGCGGCGGCATCGAATTCTCCGTGGTGGATCGAGACGGCGCCCCGCTCGGCGAGGCGACGGTTCAGCTCTTGCTCAGCAGCACTCCGATTTCCGCGGGAACCACCGACAGCGCCGGGATCACCACCTTCACCGGCCTTCCGCAGCAGGTGTATTCCGCCGAAATTCGCCGCGCCGGCTACGACCCGGTCTCCATCCGCAACATTCGAGTCGAGGTGGGTCGCCTCACCGCCGCGAAGGCGACGCTGAGCCTCAATCTGCGGGATGTGGGCCGGATCATGGGGCAGGTGCGCGACGTGTTCGGCTCCGCTCTCGCGGCGGCCCGCGTCCGGATCGTGTCGGGACCGACCCGCCGGGAAGTGGCATCCAACGCCGACGGGCGCTATGAGCTCTCCGGCCTCATTCCCTCTGAAGCCTACTCGCTGGAGGTTTCGGCGAGCGGCTTCAACACTGTGAGCCGAACGGGGGTTCGCGTTCGAGCTCAACAGGCTACCGTGATCGATTTCCCCCTGGTCGCCATCGTGGTGGGCAAGGGCGCCATGTCCGGCTCCATCCGAAACGCCGATGGACTTCCGATTACCGGAGCCACGGTTGACCTCGTGGTGGGCCCGGGTTCGGGTCGGCAGGCGATCTCCGGACCGGACGGGCTGTTCGTCTTCCCCGAACTGCAGCCGTTCTCGGGCTACTCCATCACGGTGCGCGCCGCCGGGTTTGTTCCGGTTGGGCAGTCGAACATCGCCGTGGAGAACGGCCGCTCCACCGTGGTCGACATCACGCTGGCGAACGAGGTCATTCTGCCGGGACGCATCAGCGGCGGCATTCGCGACGACGCGAACGGCGCGCCCCTCGGCGAGGTCCTGGTGGAGGTGCTTCGCGGACCCAGCCTGGGCGTGAACACACTTTCGCAGGTCTCCGGCGCTTACGTGCTGGAGGGTCTGGCGCCGTCGGAAGGCTACACGATTCGCTTCACGCGAGCCGGCTATGAGCCGCTGAGCCTGGCGCCGGTCCGGGTTCGACCCGGTCAGGTGACGGCGCTCGATGTTCGGATGCGACCGCTTCGGGTCTCCACGGGATCCATCTCGGGCCTGGTGAAGGGCGCGGGAACATCGGCTATCGCCGGAGCCTCGGTCACGATCTTCCTCGGAGCGCCGTCGCCCATCCGCGTGAACACGAACTCTGCGGGCCGCTTCACCATCACGGGACTCCCCGCCGGGGAGTACGCCCTGCGCGTGGAAGCCGCGGGCTTCATCCCCCTGGAGCGACGGGGTGTGCGTGTCAATGCGGGTGCGAACACGGTCCAGGAGTTCAACCTCGGCCGGGTCACCGCAAACGGCGCTCTGGCGGGCAAGGTCAGCGATCTGGGTCTCCGCCCGATTCGCGGCGCCTCGGTGCGGATCGTCGCCGGCCCCACCGTCCCCGCCGAGCCTCGTCTCACCAACGAGCGCGGAGAGTTCAGGTTCGAGTCGCTGCAGAGCGGTGTCTACAGCGTTCAGGTGACGGCTTCCGGCTTTGTCACCCAGACCAAGACGGGGATCTCGGTGGGACCCGGCGGCACCGCGAACCTGAGTGTGGTGATGCTCCGGTAACCGCCGGGGCAGATCCTCATAGGAAGGGGGAGCGTGGCTCAGCGGCCACGCTCCTCCTTTCTCTTTCTCACCGACCGGCGACTCACGCCGATTTTGGCGGGCTCAGGCGAGGATCTCTTTGACGACGTTGCCGTGGATGTCGGTGAGGCGGAAGTCTCGGCCGGCGTACCGGTAGGTCAGGCGCTCGTGATCGAGTCCCAGCATGTAGAGGATGGTCGCGTGCACATCGTGGATGTGCATTTTGTTCTCGGCGGCGTAGTAGCCATAGTCGTCGGTGGAGCCGTAGCGGATCCCCGTTTTGACGCCGGCGCCGGCGAACCACATGGTGAAGCCCTCGGGATTGTGGTCTCGACCATCGGAGCCCTGCGCGGTCGGCGTGCGGCCGAACTCGCCGCCCCACACCACCAGTGTGTCTTCCAGGAGCCCCCGACCCTTGAGATCGGTGAGCAGCCCGGCGATGGGGTAGTCGACTTCCTTCGCGTTCCGATCGTGGCCCGCCTTCAGGCCGGAGTGCTGATCCCACTGCACCTCGGCGTTGCTGTGGGTCACCTGCACGAACCGAACGCCCCGCTCCAGGAAGCGGCGCGCCAGCAGACACTGCCGGCCGAACGGCGCCGTCACCGGATCGTTGAGGCCGTAGAGCGACCGGGTCACCTCGGTCTCGCCGCGAAGGCTCTCCACCTCAGGCATCTCCGATTGCATCCGGTAGGCCAGTTCGAACGAGTGGATGCGACCTTCCAGCGCCTGCTCGGGGCCGGATTGCTCCAGATGCTCCCGGTTCAACTCGCCGACGGCGTCGAGCTGCATCCGCTGCACCTGCCGGGGGACCCGACGCGTGTCGATGTAGCTGACCCGGGCCTGATCGATCCCGAGGCCCGCATGCCCCAGCGGCGTGCCGGCGCAGGCGGCGGGAAGGAACGCCGCTCCCCAGTTGTTCACGCCGCCGTGGGCCAGCGTGGGGCAGATGGTGATGAAGCCCGGCAGGTTCCGGTTCTCGCTCCCAAGGCCATACGCGACCCATGCCCCCATGCTGGGGCGAACGAAGTTGTCGCTTCCGGTGTGGAGCTTGAGGACCGCGCCGCCGTGGGCGGCATTCGTGCCGTGGACGCCGTTCAGGATGCAGAGATCATCCACGTGCTTCGCGACATGGGGGAAGAGCGCGGAGACGTGGATCCCGCTCTGACCATGCTGCTTGAACTCCCACGGGGACTTCAGCAGGTTGCCGGTGGGCGCGAACTGCACCCGAGGCTTGTCGAAGGGAAGCGGCTTTCCGTGATCCCGCTCCAGAAGCGGCTTGTAGTCGAAGGTGTCCATGTGCGACGGTCCTCCCTTCATAAAAAGGAAGATGACCCGTTTCGCACGGGGCGCGATGTGGCTCGGTTTTGGGAGGAGCGGATCGATCCGCGACGAGGAACTCTCCGCCGCCCGGGCCTCATCGGCCAGGACGGAGAGGAAACCGAGGTAGCCGAAGCCCGCCGCGGAGTTCCGCAGAAGTTCTCGACGAGTTTGGGGTCGCTGAATGTGGGGGGTGGGCACGTCGGTAGTTCCTAGCGGACAGTGACAAACTCGTTGGACATCAGGAGCACCTGCGCCGCCCAGCCCCACAGGCGGGGGCCGTTGGCATCGCCGGGCGCCGCGGTTCGGAGGCGGGCCAGAAGCCTGCGGCCCTGCTCAATCTCGCGTGGGTTCGACGGGCGGGCCAACAGTTCCCGATACATCAGCTTCAGGCGCTCGGTATCGCCCAGTTCCGTCCGCTCGGCGAGACGGGCGCCGATCCGTTCGGCGGCGTCGATCATCAGATCGCTGTTCATCATGAAGAGCGCCTGGGGGGCCACGGTGGTTGTCGAGCGATCCCCCTGCGGCACCGCGGCGTCTCCGAAGTCGAACAGTTGGAAGAAGTCGTAGACGTGATTCCGCACGACGGGCAGATAGAGGGAGCGGCGGGTGCTGTCGTACTTCGTCAGGTCCTTGGAGGTGTGATCGAAGACGTACTCCCGATTCTTGAGGGGCAGCAGCGAGCCGCCCATCGAGCGATCCAGGCTGCCGGCCGAGGTCAGCACCGAGTCCCGAATCTCCTCCGCTTCCAGGCGGCGGATGGGCGCGCGCCACAGCCACTTGTTCTCGGGATCCACGGCGGCGGCTTCGGGACGATGGGCCGAACTCATCTGGTAGGTGTTCGACAGCATCACGAGGCGGTGAAGCGCCTTGAGGCTCCATCCGAGCCCGCCGCCGGCGGCGTCGGTCGGGGTCTTGAACCGGGCCGCCAGCCAGTCGAGCAGCTCGGGGTGCGACGGCTTCTCGCCGAGTGCGCCGAAGTTGTCGGTGGAGGCGACGATCCCCTTGCCGAAGTGCCAGCGCCAGACCCGGTTCACCGCGACTCGCGCCGTGAGGGGGTTCTGGTCGGCGAGCACGAACTGGGAGAGTTCCAGCCGGCCACTGTGGTCGGCGGGCATCTGTGTGGGGATGCGGGAGGCGAGCAGCGAGGGCATCCCGCGCGGAACCATCTCGCCGAGGTTGAGGAAGCTGCCCCGGATGTGGATCGGCAGGTTGACCGGTTTGCCTTCGGATAGCCCGATGGCGCCCGGCAGTTCCGGCGCATCCTTCTTCAGTTGATCGAGCGCAGACTTCAACGCGGCAAGCTGCTTCTTATCCTCGGCATTGAATGATGTCTCGGGCTTGGACGGGAGCGCCGCGCCGGCGGGCAGGCTCGCCTCCAGGCGGGCGGTGGCTTCCCGCGTGAATCGGGCGATTTCGGCCTCATGGGCTTTCACGCGGGCCGTATGCGCGTCCAGCTTCGCCTGATCTTCCGGTCCGGCGAGCGAATGCTCGAACCACATCCGCGGCTTCGACATCGTCTGCATGAACCGGGTGCTCTTGAAGATGCCCGCCAGTGCGTAGTAGTCCTTCTGGGAGATCGGATCGAACTTGTGGTCGTGACAGCGCGCGCAGCCGAAGGTCAGGCCCATCGTCACGCGGCCCATGGTGTCGAGCTGCTCGTCGATCGCGTCCATCTCCATCTTCGTGTCGTCGACTTCGGAGATGACCTTGGGACCGATCGCCAGAAATCCGGTGGCGATGTTGTTCGAGCGCTTCTCCGCGTCACTCGACGCGGGGAGAAGATCTCCCGCGAGCTGCTCTTGGAGGAAGCGGTTGTAGGGCACGTCGCGATTGAACGCCTCCACCACCCAGTCGCGGTACCGGAAGGCGTTGCCGTAGTGGACGTTCTCATCCAGGCCGTTCGTGTCGGCATAGCGCGCGACATCCAGCCAGTGTCGCCCCCAGCGTTCGCCGTAGTGCGGCGAGGCGAGCAGGCGATCCACCACCTTCTCGAAGGCGTTCGGCGAGCGGTCGGCGACAAACGCCTCCACCTCTTCGGCGGTGGGCGGGAGTCCGGTCAGGTCATAGTTGGCGCGCCGGATCAGCGCCATGCGATCGGCCGGCGGATTGGGCTTCAGCGACTGCGACTCGAGACGGCTGAGCACAAAGGCATCGATGGGGTTCTTCACCCACGCGGCCTGCCGCACTCGTGGCGGCGCCGGCACACGGATCGGCTGAAACGACCAGTGATTCGCGGAGCGGGCCGGAGCCGGGCGGGCCGCGGGCCATGGCGCCCCGGCGGCGATCCACTGCTCGAGGGCGCCGATCTGCACGTCGCTCAACTTTCGGCCGGGAGGCATCTGCGGCGCGCCCGACAGGTGCTTCACGGCGGCCAGCAGCCGGCTGCCCTCGGGTTTGCCCGGCACAAACAGGGCGCCGCTTTTCCCACCCTTCATCACTGACTCGCGCAGGTCCAACCGCAGCCCACCCGATTGGCGGGAAGCGCCGTGGCAGCTCTGGCACTGCTCCACCAGGAGCGGCCGAACGTGCTGCTCGAACCTGCGCTCGCCCGCGGCGGCGGCGGCCGGTGCTTGTGGAGCGGCGACCGCTCCACCGGGGCGCGCCGTGAGGCAAAGGCTGCCGAACAAAAGCGTGGTTCCGACCGCGACAGCGGCCGGCGCGGCGCTTCGACGACGGGAAGAAGTGGAGGTGGGTATTTGGAGTGACAAGGCAGCAGGGTCCGAAGAGCGCTTCGAAGTGAGATGTTGAGACACCGTCCCCGGCCGGAAGTCACACGGATCTTGCCGAAGGGGCCCGGAGGCGCGCGCGAACACGGCCCCGGGCGCCCCTCTGAGCCCGTGGGTCTACGCCGGCAGCATCAACAGCCGGGCGAGATTCCCGCCGAGAATGCGCGTGCGGTCGTGCTCCGGGATGAAGCCGCAATGCGTGCGGAACGCTTCCAGGGCGTGCTGGTAGGTCATGCTGAACCGCACCACCGGGTAATCCGAGCCCCAGCACAGGCGCTCGGGACCGTAGTATTCGTACAGCTTCCGCACCACCCACGCGCTCTCGGAGTAGGGGTACTCCCACGCCTGCGACGAGACGTAGTGAAAGCCGGACATCTTGATGTGGATGTTCGGGACTTCGGAAGAGCGGAGCACCTCTTCCATGTTCGGGCGGGGATCCGGCTCGGCCGCCTTCACGCCGGCCATGTGGTGACAGAGGAACGGCACCGTCGGGAAGCGCCGCGCCAGCTTCCGAAGCGCGGGCATCCACAGCGGCGAGAGCGCCAGACTCGCGATCAGCCGCTTCTCGGCCGCCACCTGGAAGAACTTCTCCGCCTCGGGAGTCTCGAACCACTCGGTGTCGGACTTCAGGTAATGGGTGAAGCCCTTCAACTGATACTTCTCCGCCGCCTCGGCGAGACGGGCCGCGGCGCCCGGCGTGTGATAGGTCTCGGTCCAGGAGCAGTCCACATCGGCGAACTGGATGAGCCGCGTGGGGTAGCGCCGTACGCACTCCAGCACATAGTCGTTGTTCTTCGGGTTGTGCTCGATCCGGGCGCAGACGATGACGGCGCGATCCACCTTGAAGCGATCCATCTCCCAGAGGAGCTGCTCCACGCGGCCGCGGCCTTCTAGATCGGGCACTTCCGGCGAATACGGCCAGCGCTCCCAGGCATGAGTGTGGGAATCGATGATCACGAGGTTGTCTCCAGTTCGGCACAGCTTGGGGCCGACGCCCCGGGGAATTACTTGTGCGGCGGCGCCCGGCTTCCCTGTCGCCGATGATGCCATGCGCCGGTCCACCCTCCGCCGGCGCATGGCATCATGAATCGGAGCGCGCGCCGGACGCCGAAGCCGCCGCCCCGAACCCGAATTCCGCCGAGGAGAGACCACCGTTGGACCCCGCCGAGCCGACCGACCCCGAGTTGGATGCAGCGTCTGAATCCCCCGAAGTCCCCGTGCTCACCGGCGCGGCGCTCGTGAAGGAGACCTGTCGCCTCATCCGCCTCGCCCGCGCCCGCTGGGACGCCCACGACAACGGCGGCTGCCGGCGCGAGCGCAGCCGGGCGCTCCGCCTCTACAACACCCTCACCCCGGCGCAGAAGGACGAGATCCCGCAGGTGCTCCGCGTGTGGCTGCGGTATCGCACCGAGCGTTACTTCGGCAAAAAGAAAGGCCCTGGCGGCGGCCCGAAAGGCGGCTCGAAGAAACGGTGAAGCGGATCAGACCGAAACGCGCACCTGGCCGCTCCCCGAGGAACTCTTCAGCAGCTCCAGCAGTGCCTGGCTCAGATCCATGAAGACCTGCTGCCGCACCAGCGACGGGTCACGCGGGCGGGGGAACGGGATCTTGATGTCGCGGATGATCGTCGCCGGACGGGGGGAGAGAACGACGATCCGGTCCGCCAGAAGCAGCGCCTCGGTGATGTCGTGCGTGATGAAGACGATGAGGTTCCGTTCCGCGCTCCAGAGCCTCAGCAGCATTTGCTGCATCTCACTGCGCGTCTGGGCGTCCAGTGCCCC
>SXGS01180437.1_pt1 | contig 12398 bp, 14 predicted proteins | sample 3174681 | NCBI WGS metagenome assembly SXGS01 (sample SAMN11356861, study PRJNA531348) | freshwater metagenome | isolation source: freshwater sample F1-80 | place: China: Fuxian Lake, Yuxi | collected 2017-12-25
GTCGCGCTCGTCGGCGGGCTCCTTGGGGCGGCGCAGCGACTGGTCGAGCAGCACGAAGTAGAAGGACGAGCCGATCCACCCGATCGCGGCGATCACGTGGAGCCAGCGGATGAGCAGGTCGAGCCAGTCGCGCAGGTACGGATCGAGCACTGCCGGGAGGATCGTCGTCATTGCGCGATCCTCCCGGATCACGCGGACGCGCGCACGGATGGCGCGAACGCGCGATGGCGGGCGTATCGCGCAGCAAACTCAGATGTCCTGACCGACCATCGCGTTGCGCACATTCCGACGGTTCCTGCGACGTTCGTGGGAAACGTCCCGTTTCCTGACATCTAGCCGAGGCACCTACCTCCTGCACCCGCCACTTACAGGAGGTAACACACATGACAGGCACCCACACGGGCAGTCGCAGCGACGCGCTCGGCACGTCGACCGACGACAGCTCGGTCAAGGACCAGGCGAAGTCGGCGGTCGGTACCGCCGCGAGCAAGGTCCGCGAGGGCAGCAGCGACCTGACGCACGTCGCCAGCGAGCGCGCGGGCGAGGTCGCGCACAAGGCGGCCGACAAGGCCGACGAGCGCAAGGCCGAGCTCGCACAGCAGGTCCGCACGCTGCAGGAGAAGGCAGCCGAGTTCGCGACGAGCATCACCGAGGAGCAGCCGCAGCTCGGCCACGCACTCGAGCGCGTCACCGACAAGGCGGACGGCCTCGTCTCGTGGATCGAGGACACGCCGGTCGAGGAGATGGCGCAGTCGCTCCGCGTGCAGATGCGCCGACACCCGGCGCTATTCGCTGCCGGGATGTTCGGCATCGGCTTCGCGCTCTCGCGCGTGCTCAAGCCGATCGACGGCGTCGGCTCGTCGAGTGGTCCGCGTGAGCTGACGACGACCTCCTCCGCGAGCACGGGCACGGGCGCCACGACGGGCATGCCGATGCCGGCGCACAGCCAGTCCGGCGTCACGACGCCGCTGCCGGCTGCGTCGTCGGTCGACGGGGGCATGCACTGATGGCTGCCACCGCACCCCGTCCAACGACCGACCGCGCGCGGCTCGACGCGCGGCACGGCTTCGAGGACGACCGGTCGTTCGGAACGGTCGTCTCCGACCTCGTGTCGCACACGCAGGAACTGCTGCGCGGTGAGATCGCGTTCGCGAAGCGCGAGATGACCGACAACGCGAAGCAGTACGGAACGGCTGCAGGCATGGGCGTGGCGGCATGGCCGTTCGTGCTCGGCGGCGTCGTGCTGTTCGGCTTCGCGCTGGCGACGGGACTGGCGGAGGTGATGCCGACCTGGCTCGGCTTCCTCATCGCCGGTGTCGTGTGGCTCGCGATCGCCGGTGGGCTCGCGCTCGCTGCGAAGTCGCGCGTCAAGGACGCACAGCTCGCACCCAAGAACGCCATCGAGGAGACGAAGGAGGACCTTGCATGGATCAAGGCACACAGCGCCTGATTCGGCGCCACAACGCGCAGATGCGGGACCTCATCGTCCGCGACATCGATGCGCTCGAGGAGAAGCTCAACGTGAAGCGGCAGGTCTCGCACCTCGCCGACAACGCCGTCGACACGGTGAAAGGAAAGCTCGGAATGAACAACAGCAACCCGAACGAGAGCTGGGTGGACTTCGTCCGCCACAACGCGGTTCCGCTCGCGGCCGTCGGATTCGGTGGCGCGGTGCTCGCCAAGAACCTGGAGTCGCGCTTCGGCTCGCACTCCGGCTCGAGCAGCGCCACGCTGCGCGGCTCGGGCAGCCCGACCATGCAGCGCACCGGCGCGTCGGTCGGCTACCCGATGGTCGGCAGCACCGACGGCGAGGACACGAGCGAGGGCGGCGGCCTGCGCGACAAGGTGTCGGGTGCCGGTGAGGCGCTCGGCGACAAGGCGAGCAGCGCCAAGGACGCCGTGAGCGGCGGCGCGAGCACCGCGAAGGACGCCATCGTCGGCGGTGCCTCGAGCGCCAAGGACATGGTCGTCGACGTGGTGCCGAGCCGGGCCGAGGCGGGCCGCATGGCACGCGACCACAACCAGGTGCTCGGCATGTTCGCCCTCGTGGCGGGCGCGGCGGCTGGTGCGTTCGTGCCGCGCTCGAAGGCCGAGGAGCGACGCCTCGCTCCGGTGCAGGAGAGCGTACGCGAGAAGGCGAGCGACCTGGCCGACCAGGGCGTCGAGAAGGTGAAGGAGACGGCGGAGCGCGCCCAGGAGGCGGTCTCGGCAGGCGTCGACACCGCCAAGTCGGAGTTCGAGGACGCTGGTGACGAGGAGCCTCCCGGCACGACCGACACCTCCAGCTCGAGCGAGCTGCCCGACCTGACGCAGCCGAACCGGATCACGGGCTCGCGCGGCGGGGTGGGGAGCACCTCGCTCTAGTCGCCCAAGACGTCGTCGAACCGCCGCGAGAGCGCGCGGGTGCGCACGACCTCGAATGCGTGACGGCGCAGCAGCACCGGATCGCACGTGGCGAGCTCGATCGACATGCGGGGACGCCCCCGACGCCGTACGGTGTCGAGGGCGTCCCCGCCGTCGTTGTCGGGTGGGTCGGGCGGTTCGCCCGGTCGATGCTGCTGGTCGGTCGGGTGCATCCACGAAGCCTGTCGTGCGTCGTGTCACGCGATGTGCGCGCAGTGTCACGACATCGCCTCGGGGATGTCACGGGGATGTCACCGCCCTCCCGGGCCCATCACCGGCCTCAGGCGCCGGCCCGGTCGACGAGCTCGAAGCTCGAGCCGCCGGGATCGAGCACGAACGCGGCGTAGTAGCCCGGCGCGAAGTGCGGGCGTGGGCCGGGCGCTCCGTCGTCCTGGAAGCCGAGCCTCATCGCCTCCGCGTGGAAGGCATCGACGTCCGCGCGCGGCGCCGGGAGCGCGAGGTGCGCGTTGCGGGTCGGCTCACCTGCGACGTACGTGAACGATCCGGCCCCCGGGGCCTCCTCCGGCGTCACGACGTGCACGCCCGGCTCCACGCGCGCCTCGCGCGTGCGCACGCCCGCGTGTCGTGCGAACAGGTCGGCGAACGTGCGAGCGCGACCGAGGTCGTCGACCCGCAGCCACACGTGGTCGACGTTTCCCCCCTCGCGCAGGGCGCCGTGGTGGACGGCCTCGATCGAGTTCCCATCGGGATCGCGCAGGAACGCCCCGTAGTAGTCGTGGCGGTACTGCTCGCGGGGACCCGGCGCGCCGGCGTCGACGTACCCGGTCTCGCGACCGATCGTCCACCACCGATCGACCGCCTCGCGCGACGGGGCGACGAACCCGACGTGCAGGCCCGTCGTCACCCCGCGCTCGGGACCGGCGGCGGTGATCGAGAAGTCGTGCCACTGCGCGAAGGCCTCGCTCGCGGTCTGCTCGATGCCGAGTGCACCGAGCATGCGGGCGTAGAAGGCCTCCGACGCGTCGCGGTCGGAGCAGCGGATCACTACGTGGTCGAACACGGGTGACTGGTACCCCACCCGCGCGATAGCGTGCGCGGCATGGCTCAGTACACGAAGGTGCATCGCGACGACGTCGCGAACGCGGCCGAGGCGTTCGGCATGGGCGAGTTCCAGGACTCCCGGTTCTTCAACGACCCGCTCGAGGCCGAGCAGCTCGGCATGGCGTGGCACCGGATCAAGCCGGGCAAGCGCTCGCCGATCGCACATCGACATCGCGCGCAGGAAGAGGTCTACGTCGTGATCGGCGGCGCCGGGCGCGCGAAGCTCGACGACGAGCTGGTCGAGCTCACTGCGGGCGACGTGCTGCGGATCCCGCCGCAGACCGCGCGCGGCTTCGAGGCAGGCGACGACGGGCTCGAGGTGCTCGCGTTCGGTGCGACGGTCGTCGACGGCGACGACCGCGACCAGGGCGAGCTGCTCGACGACCACTGGGGCTGACGCATGCGCTTCGTCCTCGTCTTCACGTTCCTCATGTCGCTCTTCATGAGCCTGTTCATGAGCGGCGTCGTCACCGCGATCAACCTCGGCGTCGACGCGCACTTCGTCGACCACTGGCTCGCCGCGTGGGTCCGTGTCTTCCCCATCGCGTTCGTCGCGATCCTCATCTTCAGACCTGCTGCACAGCGCCTCACGGTACGGCTGGTCGGACCGCCCGGCGCGCCGGCACAGCCTGCCGCCGTCGGCGACTGACGTCCCAGGTCGAGCTCGACGTCAGGCGAGCGCGGGCGTGTCCGCCTCGAGCCGCTCGAGCGCCTCGACGAAGTCGGCGTGCGTCACCGCCGCCGATGCCGGATCGGTGCCACCGCCGTCGCGTTCGGCAGCGGTCCGCGTTCGCGCCATCGCCGCGAGTGCGGCTTCCTGGCAGAGCGCCTTGAGGTCGGCGGGCGACGCACCGTCGGTCGAGCGCGCGAGCTCGTCGAGGTCGACGGCGAGCGTGGGCATCCTCGCCGTGAACAGCGCGAGCAGCGCACGGCGACCTGCCTCGTCGGGCAGCCCGATCACGAGCGTGCGTGACAGGCGTCCGCCGCGGAGCAGCGCCGGGTCGAGCTGGTCGGGGCGGTTCGTGGCGCCCACGACGAACACGCCGCGCTGCCCGGCGATGCCGTCGATCTCCGACAGCAGCTGGTTGACGTGCTGGTCGTGCACCTGGAACTCGCCACGGCGACCGGCGATCGCGTCGATCTCGTCGATGAACACGATCGACGGGCGGTTCTCCCGTGCGCGCTCGAAGAGCCGCCGGATGTTGCCCTCGCTCTCCCCCACCCACTTGCTGATCACGTCGGCGCCCGAGATCGGGTAGAAGGAGCAGCGCGACTGGGCGGCGAGCACCTTGGCGATCGTCGTCTTGCCGGTGCCGGGTGGCCCCGCGAGCAGCAGTCCCGTGGGCGGCTCGACCCCGAAGCGGCGCGCCGAGTCTGGATCCTCGATCACCGCCTGCAGCTCCTGCAGCTCCGCCTTGGTGTCGGCGGGCAGCACGATCGAGTCCCACGTCCAGTGCTCCACCGTCGGGCGGTCCTGGCCCCCGTACTGCTCGATCGCCTCGAGCAGGTGCGCCGTGTCGATCTCGAGCTGCCGACCCGAGCTCGTCGCCTCGCGGAACACGCGCAGCGCGGCGTTGTCGACGACCTTCGCGATCGCGGCAGGCGTCATGCCCTCGCTGCGCCGCACCAGGTCGGCGAGATCGACGCTCCGAGCAACGGGACGATCGTCGAGCTGCGCGCGGAAGATCGCCTCGCGCGCCGCGGCATCCGGCAGGTCGATGCGGATGTGGCGGTCGAATCGCCCCGGGCGGATCACCGCCGGGTCGAGGTGCGAGATGTCGTTCGTGGCGGCCATCACGACGAGGCGTCGCTCATCGCGGTGCGCCTCGAGCGACGTGAGCAGCTGGTTGACCGTGCGGCGCGACTCCTGGTCGGGCGTCTGGTCGCGACGCTGCGCGACCGAATCGAACTCGTCGAAGAACAGCAGGCATGGCACGTTGCCGGCGGCCTTCCGGAACGCCTTGTCGATGTTCTGCGCGGACTGGCCCTGCAGCGAGCCGACGAGGTCGCCGGTCGACACGTGCAGCATCCCCATGCCGAACTCGCCAGCGATCGCGCGCGCGAAGAACGTCTTGCCGACACCCGGCCGGCCGTGCAGCAGCACGCCGTTCCAGTCGATCCCGTAGCGCTCCGCGTCCTCCGGGTGCGCGAGCACGAGCCCGACCGTGTCGCGCACCTCCTGCTTGAGCGCCTCCATGCCGCCGACGTCGGCGAAGGTCGGCAGCTCCTCGGGCGGGATCACCCGCAGCTCGTTCGACCCACCCTGGCTGCCGAGCCCGCCGAGCTGCCCGAACAGCCCGCCGAACGGCGACGACGACTGCGGCGTCTCCACGCGAGCGGCACCACGCCGCGGAGCTGGTGCCTCGCCCTCACGCCGAGACGCTGCGGGCGCGGGCTCGTCCTCCGCTTCGGGCGCCGCGGCGGGCTGCTCGTCAACCGCGATCCACTCCCCCGTGCGCGGGTCGATGTCGTAGGTGCGCGTCCAGGAGCCCCCGCCCATGAGCAGCGGGCCGAACAGGCCGCCTCCGCCGCATCCGCCGCCGCCGAGGCCGCCTCCGAACGGGCCCGCCATCGTGCGACGCGAGCGACGGCGCCCGCCGCCGAGCATGCGTCGCAGCATGCGGTTGAGCATCACGGTGAGGAAGATCGACAGCGCGATCGAGATGAGCAGGGACAACATGCGGATCCGATACCCCGCCCCCTGGTCGCTAGTCGAGCGAGCGACCGAAGTCTGTCCTCGCCGTTCAGGCCGGGCGAGACGCGCTGGAGGTCCGGGTCTCCCCCGCGCGGGTAGGGGCTCGGCATGTCCGACACCCCTCGCCTGATGCTGCTCGACGCAGCAGCCATGTACTTCCGCGCCTTCCACGCGCTCCCCGATTCGCTGCGCGCGCCCGACGGCACCTCGGTGAACGCGGTGCGCGGCATGCTCGACATGGTCGCGCGACTCGCGACCGATCTGCAGCCGTCGGGCATCGTGGCGTGCTGGGACGACGACTGGCGACCGCAGTGGCGTGTCGACCTCGTCCCCAGCTACAAGGCGCATCGCGTGGCCGAGGAGGTCGACGTCGCAGCCGAGCCCGACGTCGAGGAGGTGCCCGACCTGCTCGAGCCGCAGGTACCGATCATCGCTGAGGCGCTCCCGCTGCTCGGCATCCCGGTCGTCGGTGCGCCGGAGCACGAGGCGGACGACGTGATCGGCACGCTGGCGGCGACCGCCGACGGTCCGGTCGACGTCGTGACGAGCGACCGCGACCTCTTCCAGGTGGTGGACGACGAACGCGACGTGCGCGTGGTCTACACGGGACGCGGCATGTCGAAGCTCGAGTACGTCGACGACGCCTGGATCCGTGCCAAGTACGGGATCGGCGCCGACCAGTACGCCGACTTCGCGGTGCTGCGCGGCGACCCGTCGGACGGGCTCCCGGGCGTGGCGGGCGTGGGCGAGAAGACCGCCGCCGAGCTGATCCGTGAGCACGGCGACCTCACCGGCATCCTCGAGGCGGCGATCGACGATTCCACCTCCATGCGCCCGGCCGTTCGCAACCGCCTCTATGCGGCGGCGGACTACCTGCGGCGCGCGCCAGACGTGGTGAACGTCGTGCGCGACCTCGACCTGCCCGCGATCGAGGCTGGGCGGGGCATCGGTGCCGACGACCGCGCGGCGTTCGAACAGCTCGCCGAGCGGTGGGGGCTCGGCGACTCCGCCAAGCGGGCGCTCACGGCGCTGGGTTGACGCTCAGGACCGGATCGAGGTCGTACGGGAAGTCGGTGAGGGTCTCGAAGCCATCGTCGGTGACGAGCACCAGGTCCTCGTAGCGGACGCCGCCGAACGGCATGCCCTCGAGGCCCGGTTCGAGGGCGATGACGTCGCCGACCACGAGCGGTTCGTCCCCCGTGCGCCCCACGCCCGGCGCCTCGTGCACCTCGAGCCCGATGCCGTGGCCGAGCGAGAAGTAGAAGCCGGTCGTGAGTTCCTCGCCGGGTGCCGCGGTGCGGCGCGTGTCGTAGCCGGCGTCCTCGAACCGCTGCGCCGCGATGTCGTACAGCTCCTTCCCGGTGATGCCCGGCCGCACGTCGGCACGGGCCAGCTCGAGTGCCTCGCGCACGACGACCTCGGCGTCGCGCACGGCGTCGGGCACGTCACCGACGACGAAGGTGCGCGTCATGTCGGCCCAGCAGCCGGTCTCCTCGTCACGGGGCCACAGGTCGATGGTGATCGGAAGGTTCGCGGGGAGCGGGCCCGTGCCGGGGTCGTGCCCGCCGCCCGACCACGCCGTCGTCACCATGATGTCCGGCGGGCTGGGTGCACCGTGCGCCGCCGTGGTCGCGCGGATCACGTCGCGCAGCGCATCGGCGGTGAGTACCTCACCCGCGAGCTCGAGCCGGTCGCCCACCACCTGTGCGTCGCGCAGCTGTGCGGCGGCGGCAGCGAGCCCTGCCTCGGCTGCGCGCTGCGCACGGCGGATGCCCTCCAGCTCGAGTGGGTGCTTGGCACGGCGCCGCGCGCGGAAGTGTGCAGCGTCGACCACCAGCTCGACCCCGGAATCACGCAGGTGGTCAGCGAGCCCGATCGGGAAGTCGCTCGGCACCAGCGCGCGCGTGACACCGGCGCGCTCGACCGCTCGTCCTGCGAGCTCGTTCCACAGGTCGTCCTCGCGCAGCCCCCGCTCGATCAGCTCGTCCATCCCGAGTTCGTCCGGGACGAGCAGCTGGGCGTGCGGGAGCACTCGTGCGATCCGGTCGCGCTCGAGCAGGTTCGTCAGCACGATCGATCGGCCCGCAGCCTCCATGAAGAGGAACGGGTCCATGATGGCGAGCGGCACCTCGTGCCGCATCGTCGCCGAGGACAGTGTGTCGCCGTGGATGAGCGCGTCGGTCATGACGCGGATCGTAGCGCCCGCCCGGGCGTGTCAGCAGCCGCGCACGAATCCCCAGTGCCACGGCTCCCACGAGTAGCGCTGGACGAAGCCGAAGAAGCGGGCGTGCCGCGTGAGCCAGACGTGGGTCGGATTGCCGGCGCCCGGCATCATCCGGATGTCGAGTTCCGTGGCGTCGTGATGCAGGGTCTTGCCCGGACGCGCCGCCCACTGCGGTCCGAGCTCGCGGTACAGGCGTGCCTGGTGCAGGCGGGTGCGGAAGCCGCTCGTGACGTGCAGGTAGATGCGGTCACGCGCAGCGGCGGTCCGCATGCGCATGAACTGGCGCGCGACGCGGGGGCAGGTACCGGCGCGGTCGACCACGACGAGTGGTCCGGCATATTCGCCACGCTTGCGGCGCGCCATGCGCGACGTGCCACGACCGCGCACCGACTCGTCGGCGCGAACGGGAGCTGCCGCGACCGGCACCTCCTGCACGATCGGAGGCGGTGACCGGTCGGGATCGTTGCCGTCGGCCGCATCGGAATCGGCAGTGCGGAAGAGGAGCAGCACGAGAACCGCGAACGCGAGCAGCGCGATGGCGATCGCGTGGAACCGAGGGTGCGTGAAATGGAGGGAGCGCATGCCTCTCTGGTCGGCGTCGCGGATCGGGCTTCAATACCGACTGGGAACGGTCAGCGCCCTTGAGCGTGCCAGCCTCCTGACATCTCGGCGAACGAGGGACGTGCGTGTTCCCGCACGTGCGCGCGCCGTGCGCCTCCGCGCAGGGGCGCCCGAATTCGCCGAGGCCACGCCGGTTCCTGTTGACGAGCCGGGGACAAGCCGAGCGAACGGTCGATCACGACGAAGGAGACCATCGTGGCCTACGAGGCATTGAAGGAGAAGCACAGCGTCGTCTGGGGCAACGGCCCGTACGAGCGCATCGCAGCGACGATCACCGACGTGCACCGCGCGGTCGTCGACAAGATGCGTCCCCACCACGGTGACCGATGGCTCGATGTCGCGTGCGGCACCGGCGCGGTGGCCGAGCTCGCGGCGAGTGCAGGCGCAGATGTCACTGGCGTCGACCTGTCGCCGGCGCTGATCGACACCGCGCGTCAGCGAGCCGACGAGCAGCACCTGGACATCGACTACCGGGTGGGTGACTGCGAGGACCTCGAGTTCGACGACGCGAGCTTCGACGTGCTGTCCTCGACGTGCGGCATCATGTTCGCGCCCGACCACGAGGCCACGGCTCGTGAGCTCGCTCGGGTGGTTCGGCCCGGCGGTCGGATCGGGCTCGCCAACTGGACGCCGGAGGGCGGCCTCGGCCGCATGTTCCGGATGATGGCGCCCTTCCAGGCTGCGCCGCCGCCGAGCAGTCCGTTCGATTGGGGAAAGCCCGATCGGGTCCAGGAGGTCCTCGGCGAGGCGTTCGACCTGCACATCGAAGAACGCGTGTCGACGCTGGTGACTCGCGACGGCGAGGAGTACTGGGAGCTGTTCTCCTCCAGCTACGGTCCGACGAAGACGCTCGCGGAATCGCTCGGCGACCGCCGCGAGGAGCTGCACCGCGCATGGGTCGAGTTCTTCGAGACGCAGTACGCGCGTGGCGAACAGATCGTGCACGACCGCGAGTACCTGCTCATCACCGGCACGCGGAGGTAGCACTGCTCAGCAGCCCGCCACGTACCCCCAGTGCCACGGCTCCCAGGAGTAGCGCTGAACGAAGCCGAAGGACGGTCCGTGGTCGCGCAGCCAGCTGTGGGTCGGCGACCCAGCCGGACCGACGTTGATGTCGAGCTCGGTGGCGTCGTGGTGGCGGCTCGCGCCCGGCGGCGCGGCAAGGCCCGGACCGAGTGACGCGTAGAGTGCCGCCTGCTCCGCGTACCCGCGGAAGCCGCTCGTCGGTGTCAGCGTGATGCCGTCGCGCGAAGCCGCGCCGTCCATGCGGCGATACGCGGCGGCTACCGTCGGGCAGACCCGCACGCCATCGACCACCTCGAGGGGACCGGCGTAGACGCCCGGCGGGTTGGGCCCCCCGTCCCCGACCGGTGGCGGCAGCGTCGCGAATGCCTCGGCCTCGATGCGTGCGCCGCGTCGCATGCCGAACGCCGCGGGCGCCCTGCCGACCACCACGATCCTGAGCCGCGAACCGCCGTCGAGCTCCGCGACCCGCACCTCGTCGGCGCCGTTGGCGCGCGCGAGGGCATCCGCTCGCTCGCGTGGTGCATCCCCCGGGGACCGCTCGATGACGGCTGCCGCGATGTCGGCTGCCTGCTGCAGTTCGGCGTGCGCGACGTAGCTGCCACCGACCGCCGCGAGCAGCGCGAACAGGAACGTGCACGCGAGCAGGATGCCGAGCACGAGCATGCTCGTCCCACCAGCCTCGTCCTGTCGCCGCGCAAGCATGCACCGAGCGTCGCACAGCGCGTGTCACGGAAGGCGCGCGCTTCGTGACGACATCGTCACGACCGTGTCACGACGAGGTGATCGTCAGCCGAACGCGACGTCGCCGCCACCCTGCTCGGCGCGAGCGAGGAACGGGTCGGCAGGCACCGGAGCCGGTGCGGAGCCGTAGGCGCCGACCGGCGGATCCATCGGAACCACGCGGGGTGCCTGCGCCATGGCCGCGGGGACCGCGACGTGCACGGACTGCGACACGACACCGGCGACCGGCATCGGCGGCTGCATCGCCACCGGTGCGGCGGGCTGCATCGCCATCGGCGGCTGCGGCGCGACACCGGGAGCTTCACCCGGGACGGACGCCGCCTGCTCGCGCAGGCCGCTCGACCAGGTCAGCAGCGGATCGTTCGGGTTGCCGACGTGCATGCCGCCGTAGACCATCGAGTGCACCTGCGACGCGAGCGCGGGCGGCACGGGCTGGCCGCCGCCGTCATGGGCCGCGCCATGGACGACGCCGCCGCGGACCGCCGGGCCACGGTAGCCCGCCTGCTCGAGCTGGTACGGCCGCGCGGGCTGCAGTGCGCCGGTCGCGACTTCGATCGACTCGCTGGGCGTGCCGACCACGGCGACCTCGCCGCCGCCCACCACCGGCATCGCTGCCGGCTGGCCGGGCTGCTGCGCAGCGGCCTCGGCGGGCGTGACCATGAATCCTGTCGCTGCTGGTCGCGCGAAGAGCTGCGCGGGCGCCGGCTCCGCCGGAGCCTCGGCCGCCACCGCTGGCTGCACCGTCGGCACGGGTCCGCCGCCGGCGATCTCCGTCGCGGGGCGCACGTCGTCGTCACGTGCGTCGCGTGCATCGCGCACGGGAGCGGCGGCGCGGCTCGGCTCGGGGTCGGGCGCGTCCCAGATGCGGGAGATGACCGAGCCCGAGAACGGCAGGTCCTCGAGCAGCGAGGCGACGTCAGCGCGCGACGAGCGCGCGTTCGGTGCAGCATCAGCCTCGGGAAGGCGCGGCGCCTCGGGGCGCGGCCCGTGCTCCACCTCGCCGAACTTCACCAGGCGGATCGCGGCGTCGAGCGTCGACACCGCCATCACGCGCGGGTGCGACTTCATGACCGGCTGCCCGACGACGATCACGTGCAGGTTGGCGAGGTACCGGCTCGCACCGAGCGGCCCCTCGAGCACGCGGGCGATGAACTGATCGGCCGTCAGGTTGAACGGGCCCCCCTGCGCGGGCGTGAGCACCACGAGGTCGACGGGTGCCTCGGCGGCGGTGAGCCGCTCGAACGCGTCGACGTTGCGGTTGAAGCGGTACAGGTCGACGGCACCGGTGAAGGCACCCGCCCACATCGTCTCCGCGCGTGGATCATCACCGACGATCACGTGGACGGGGCTCATCGTGCGACCTCCACGCTCGAACGGTGGACGACGTCGTGGCCGGCCAGCTTCGCGATGCGCGCGCCGCTGGCAGCCCGGACGAAGATGCGATCGCCCTCGACGCGCAAGGAGGCGCCGTCTAGGATGGAGGCCGGGAGGGCGTCGCGAGCAGCGTCGAGCTCGTCCGCCCCCGTGATGTGCGCCTCGGCGGCGCGCGTCGCAGCCTGGGCGACCGCGATCCGATCACGCACGAGCACGCCAGCGTCGGCGAGCGCGAGTGCGCAGGCCACGCAC
>SXGS01290207.1_pt1 | contig 12398 bp, 11 predicted proteins | sample 3174681 | NCBI WGS metagenome assembly SXGS01 (sample SAMN11356861, study PRJNA531348) | freshwater metagenome | isolation source: freshwater sample F1-80 | place: China: Fuxian Lake, Yuxi | collected 2017-12-25
AGAAGGCCCGAATCAAATGGCTCTTCACCGTCGAGCGCGCGCGAGAAAAACTCGGACGCGCCTATCCCGTCCTCACGTCCCAGAATCGAAGTCACGCTGCCGCGTAATCTCGGTCAAAACCTCTGCGTTGCGGTACTAGTGCCTCGATAGAGTGGAATCGAGGAACGAGAGCCGAGTCCCTCGATGCCGCGGAATCGAGGCCCGACAACCGCGCGCCAAGCGCGCGCCCGCCGTCGCGTCTAGGCCCGCGCGGCTGGCGACAAGCGCCGGGCGCTCGTGACGCCGCGCTGGCGGTCTTCTACCTACGTGCTTTACGCTGCGGCAGGGCCGGTGGCTACGTTCTACGAGGAACTACTGCGCAGCTTGGTCGACGCCGAGGTGCGGTTCGTCTTGGTGGGAGGGGTGGCCGTCATTCTCCACGGCGTGCCGCGTACGACCGCAGACGTGGACATCGTCATCGATCTCGATGCTGCAAACGTCGATGCGTTTCTGTCAGTCATGGAGCGTCTCGGGTTCAAGCCGCGCGCGCCCGTGCCCGCCCGACAGTTCGCCGATCCCGCAGCGCGTGAGCAATGGCGGGTAGAAAAGGGCATGAGAGCCTTCACGTTCGTTCGCGGCACGGGCATGCTCGAAGAGGTCGACGTGCTCATCGACTGCCCGCGATCGTATGACGAGCTCGCAACTGCAGCCGTGCGGATCGAGGCGGCAGGGCTCAGCCTACACATCGCCACGATCGACGCGCTCATCGAGATGAAGAGCGACACTGGCCGCGCGCAAGACGAGTGCGACATCGACGCGCTCCGTCGGCTGAAGGAGGCACTCGGCGATGGCTGAAGATGCACGGCCTCGGACCCGTGGCGTGGCTCATCATCCCTCACTCGAGGCGATGCTGCGCTTTCGTCGGCTGAGCGCAGAGGAGAAGCTTCGTTGGCTCGAGGAAATGCGCCTGTTCCTCACCCGATTCTTGCCGCCTGAGCGTCGCGCGATCATGGAGCGCTTCCGCCGCGGCGACATTTGAGCGCGCGGCACCGCGTGCAATCCGCACGCTCGCGCCGGCACGCGACGGGACCGTCTCCCCTGAATCGGCGCGCTACGACCGCGGAGCCGTCCTCACGGGACGCACGGCGCTCTCGGGCAGCGCGTCGCCGTCTGCCGCCGCGCGCGCTCGCCGCACCTCGTCGAGCACCGCGTCCCACAGCGCGAGCCTCGCGGCGAGCGCGTCGTTGACCGCGGACTCGGCTTCGAGCCAGCGCAGCTCGTCGTCGCCGCACAGACGCCCGACGAGCGCCTCGGTCATCGGCCCGTGCTCGTCCGCGTCGTGCGTGATGTGGCGCTCGAGGTAGTAGCGGAAGGTCCCCCACTGCGTGGGCTCGCGCTCCCAGAGCTGCGCCACGACATGCCGAAACATGTCCGGGATGATCCCCTCGCGACCGTGCGCGAACGTCGCCGCGATGACGTGGGGCTTCTGCGACGCGGCCACCGCGAGCGTCGCTGTGACGAACGCCGTCACCGCCTCCGGTGCGCCCGAGCGCGCGAGCGCCACCTCGAGGCTCGCGCCGCCGCGCAGTCCGTCCACGAGCGCCATGACGGGCCCCGTGTCCGCGCCGCACTCGGTCATCGCGCGGAGGTAGAGCTCGAAGTGGGAGAGATGTCCTCCGCCCGGGACGGCGTCGCTCTCTTCCTCGAGCACGAGCTGATTCACGAGGCGCCGCGACTCGGGGTCGTGCGTCGGGAGCCACGGCACCGTGACGCACGTGAGCTCCCGCTGCAGCGCCTTGAGCAGGCTCTGAAAGTCCCACACCGCAAACGCATGCGACCGCATGAACACGCGGATCGCCTCAGGGCTCGCGAGCTCGGCGTAGAGCGGATGCAGCAAGAGCTGCGCGCCGAGGGCATGGCGATCGTGCCGCCGCGCGTGCGTGGTCGCGTGCATCGCTATCTCGCAGTCTCTTGGCGGGTCGGCGGGCCGAAGGTCAGGGCTGGCTTGCAGTCTCTTGGCGGGTCGGGCAGGCCGAAGGTCAGGGAGCACTCACCACGATGAGCGTGGCACTCGGCTTGTAGGCGTTGTCGAGCTCGCCGTCCACGACCCGCATCGCGTCCTTGCCCCAGTCGTAGTCGGTGCCGGTCGTTTGCGCCGCCTTGAGGAGGTCGAGGTAGCTCGGCTGCTTGCCGCCGAGCAGCGCTGCGACGAACTTGCCTTGCGCGGCTCCCGAGCCGTCGCTGAAGCTCTCGACGCCGTTCGAGATGATGTCGAGGTCCGCCGTTCCGCGCGTCTTGAAGCCGAAGAAATCGACGTTGTAGTAGTTGAAGGAGAGGCAGCTATCGATGAAGAAGAGCTGGTAGCTCTGGGGCAAATCGCCTTTGTCGAAGTTGCTCGGATCGAGCGGGCCCTCACCGATGTACGAGTGGCCGTTGTAGATGAACACATCGCTCGTCTTGAGGGCGCGGCGATACGGCGCCTCGTCGTCCTCGACGCCGAAGTAGAGCTCGACGCGGTAGGTGACCGGCGTCGGCGCGCTCGAGCCGATCTTCACCTTCACCTGCTCTTCGAAGGTGATCCACTTGTGGCTGATGCGGTCGCCGACCTGCTTCCGCAGCTCGACCTTGTTGGCGGCCGTGAGGCCAGCGGGCCAGCCCCAGTCGAAGTACTCCCAGTCGACGAAGGTCTGAAAGCTCGCCGCGGTCACCTTCTTGCCGGCGATCGTGAACGAGAAGAGATCCGCCGCCGGCTCGCTCTTCACGACCTTCAGGTTGGGCCGCGCCTCGAGCAGCTCGGCCATGAGGCCCATCGTCTCGTAGTAGCCCGAGTCGGCGTAGGCGTAGTGCGGTTGACCGGGCTTCGGGTGATCGATCATCCCGTTGAGCAGCGTGACGACCACGGTGTTCTTCGCGACGCCGCCGCGGAAGAGCCGGTCATACTCCGGGTAGCGCTTCTTTCCCGAGGTCGCCGTGGGCGCGAGGCTCACCGTCATCGGGATGTAGAGCCGCTCGAGCTCTTCGGCGACGACCTGGCCCGGCTGCGCGTCGAGCGCGCGTCGTGCCTCGTCGATCTTCGCCTGCTCGGCGTTCATCGCCTGCTTGCAGCTCGAGAGCGACGGGTTGAAGACGTACCAGATGTCGGACTCCATCTCGCGATCGTCGGCGGTGTTGCCGGTGCACTCTTCGAGGATTCGCTTGCTCTGGTCCTGATATTCGCCATGCAAGAGGCCGAGCCCGAGCGAGCTGCGGCGCGCCATCGTGACGGGCACGATCGCGCGGTCGGTGTAGCGGTAGCGCACGCGCAGCGTGGACTCGCCGGCCCCGTTCGGGCCGACGACGTCGAGCGTCTCGCGGCCGAAGGTGCTCGGGTCCACGTTCGCGAGCTCGCGCGTGGCCACCGACACGTTCGCCTCGAGCAGCGCGCCGAACGCCGAGCGGGTCTCGCGCTGCACCGCCTCGAGGACCTCATCGTCGCTCGCGTCCGGATGCAAGTAGACGTAGCCCTCGAAGCCGAGCGTCCGCTCGCGCGCCGTGAGGCTCGTGAGATCGCTCTCGTCCTCACCCGTCTCGACGGCGCAGGCCGGGGCGAGGAGCGCAGCACAGAGAAGCGGAATCAGCTTGAGATCGAGCACGTTCGGGCGCTTCATGGCCGCGAACTATAGCTCGTTAGGTAAGGATTTAAAGCACAATCTACTGAAATGTAGTATCAATCGGCTCATGCGATGCTTTCTTTATGGTTTCGCTAGCTTGTCGGCCGTCGCGGCGGTCGGCTGCGGGCCTGACCTCGGCTCCGAGGAGCTCGACGCCAAGTCCAACGAGCCAGCGGCCAACTGGGAGCGCAATTTACTTGACACGCGCCTGGAAATTGACATCGAGGCGCACACGGCGACGGCGATCGTCTCGGTCGACCGGCACACGCGCCGCGGCCTCTCGCTCGACGTGCGCGGCCTCGAGCTCGCGGAGGTCCTCGGCGCGTCCGGCGGCGGCGCCCTTCAGCCGCTCCGCCACCGGGTCGTCGACGGCAACCTCGAGCTCGCGCTGCCGGCCGGTAAATCCGCTGAGGTGCACATTCGCTATGCCTTCGCGGTGCAGCAGAAGCTCGAGGGCCTCACGACGGGCGGCGCCACCTTCACGTGGCCGCACTTCTGCGGAAACCTGTTCCCGTGCCAGCCCGATCCCGACGACGGGCTCACCTTCGAGCTGTCGCTGACCAACGTGCCCGAGGGCAAGCGCGCGGTGCACGCGGCGAAGATCCCGAGCGACGCGCCGCCGTACATGCTCGCGTGGGCCGTCGGGGACTACACGCGGCTCGACCTCGGCACGACGGCGCAGGGCCGCAAGGTGAGCGTCGACTACCTCCCGGGCGAGAAGACGGCGGCCACCACGGGCACGAAACATCTCGGCGCCGTGTTCGAGTGGCTCGAGACGACCTACGGCGAGTACCTCTTCGGGGACGAGGTCGGCTCGGTCTCGGCAAGCTGGGGGCAGGGCGCGTTCGGCGGCATGGAGCACCATCCGTTTTGGCACGTATCGCACGACTCGATGGGCGACGCGGAGACGCACGCGCACGAGGCGGCGCACGGCTGGTTCGGCGACGGCGTGCGCCTGCGCTGCTGGGAAGATCTCACGCTCTCGGAGGGCACGACGAGCTACGTCACCGCGCGCGCGCTCGAGGCGGTGAAGGGCAAGGCCGCGGGCGACGCCGTGTGGCAAGACTACGAGTCGCGGCTCGACGACGTCATCGCGAGCGAGGATCGGCTCGCGTGGCCCGAGGGCTGCAACGAGATCGACGTCCTCGGCGAGCTCTGGAACGAGGTGCCGTACATGAAGGGCGCGTTCTTCTACCGCGCGGTCGAGGCCGCGGTCGGGCGCGATCCGCTGGATGCCGCGCTGCGCGCCTTTTACGCCGTGCATCGGGGCGAGGCCGCGAGCGTCTCGGACATGCTCGACTCCATCCGCGAGACGACGGGCTTCGACGCGGGCTCGCTCGCCGAGGGGTGGCTGCGCTCGCTGGGCCGTCCCGACAAGTAGCGCGCGCTCGGGCTCGTCGACGGGCACGCGAAGCTCGTCGGCATGTTGGACTGCCAGCGCCTCCCGAAGCCTCACCCCGTGAGCCAACGTCGCGGGCGGAGGGCGCCTGAGCCGCTCGCCGGTTGAGCCGCTCGCCGACTGGCGTGAGCAACTCAGTTGAGGGTCGGCGTCGCGACCGCGAAATGCGCGGTTCGCTTCGCCCCGCACTGCCGGCAGGAGAGCTCGACTCTCCGAGCGACGCGGCCGTAAAGGACGCGGCTCGCCTCGTGCACGATGTCGAGCCGCGAGAGGCAGCGCGCGCACACGAGGCCCCGGGCAAGAATGGGGATCTGCGAAGTCGCCGTCACTTCGATCGGGTTCGCTTCGGTGCCTCCGGGCAGCGACGCGAAGGCCCGCTCCCGCTCGCGCACCGTCTTCTCGTGGTCGCGCTCGGCCTCGCGCCGCAGCGTTCGTTCGCGCGGTTTTTTCGCGGAGGGTCTCTTCTTCATCGTGTGCGAAGGGCAAGCTTGGACGGCGTCGAGGTCGCCCAGCGCCGATGCCGCCGACGGGAGCTTCTCAACAGCCTGCTAGAGATCGTAAAGATAGAAGGCCGCGCGCAAGGGGCCATTCTTCAGCGGCTTCATGACGCGGGGGCGGCCTCCGAAGGCCTCGGGAAATGCGTCGTTGCCGACGAAGAACCCCGCGCGCCAGCCGGGCAGCTCGCGGCACCACTCGCCGAGCTCGCGGTACAGCCGAAGGACCTCGTCCGCGGAGCCGAGGCGCTCGCCGTATGGCGGGTTCGACAGGATGACGCCGGTCTCGACGCCGCGGGCCTGCGCGCGCGCGATGAGCCTCTCGGGAGCGAGATCTGCGAACGAGCCCGCGAACACGTCGACGTCTTCGCTCACGCCCGCGGCCTCGAAGTTCTCGCGCATGCGCTCCACCGCGTCGCCGTCGAGCTCGCAGCCGAAGAGGACTGGCCGCGTGTCCGGAAAGAGCGGCTCGGGCCGAGCGCTCGCGTGCGCGGCGAAGACCGGCCACGACAGGGCCGCCGGCTTGCGTCCGCTCATCCAGACCGGGTGCGCCCGCGCCATGGCGGCCGCCTCGATCACGATGGTGCCGGCGCCGGCCATCGGATCGCAGAGCGCTTCGTGGCGCGCGTCATGACGAGTGAGCATGACGAGGTTCGCGGCGAGATCTTCGCGCAGCGGCGCGGGCCCGGCGCGCATGCGGTAGCCGCGCTCGTTCATCGGTCGCCCCGCGAGATCGAGCGACACGACGATGCGACCGTCGTAGCGCCGCACCGAGAAGAGGAGGTCCGGGCCCGACGGAGCGACCGTGAGCCGAACCCCGCGCGTCGCGAAGGCCTCGACGAGCGCGTTCTTCACCACGCCGACGATCTGCCGCTCCCCGGCCGCGAAGCCCTCGACGCCGAAGGTCTCGACCGAGATCCGTGCGCCGTCCCACCCGTAGGCCCTCTCGTCGCCGGCGATCGCGGGGCAGAGGTCGGCGAAGAGCGGCTCGAGACGCTCGGCGCGGCTGTCGTAGAGATCCCACAGCACGCGCACGGCGGTGCGGTGGTACTGCGCGGCGAGGAGAGCGATCTCCGCGTCGAACGGGTAGGCGAGCGCTCCGAGGCCGTCCTTCTGCGGGTCCGGGAGGCGCCTTTGCCGCAGGCCCGCTCGCACGAGCCGTGACAGCTCGCCCGCCATGACTTTGTTCGTGCCCGGCGCGCCGACGAGGCGCAGGCGATCGACGACGATGGACATCGCTAGTGCTCGAGAAATTCGTGCAGTTGGAGGAGGTGCAGTCGCTCGACGACGACCCGCAGCGTGCCAGGAACCACCAGAGCTCGCGGCATCACTTGAACCCGTGCAGGTGGACGAGGTGCCACTCGCCGCGCCACGAGATGAAGCTCGTGAGCTCGAGGGCGAGCGCCTTCTCGCGCGCGTCGCGGATCCGGAGCTTGCTCTTCGTGACGCGAAAGTAGCCGAGCGCGTTGCCCTCTTTGTGCGGCTTCATCCATTGGACTCGCGCTTCGTCGAGCTCGACCCCGACGAGCTGCGCCTTCTCGGGCTCCTCGCCGAGCTTGCCGTGGTACTCGCGCACGTCGCGAGCGAACGCCCGGTAGAGCCGCGCCTCCCAGTCTTTTCCGGGCTTTTCGATGGTCTTCACGACCTCGTACGCGGGCTTCGGAAAGAACAGCTCGCGCGCAAGCGAAGCGTCGGCATGCACGATGGCACTGAAGAGCAGGGCGATGCGCCGCTTGAAGACGGGCGAGTCCGTCTTGGGCCGCTCCTCGGTCTGCGGCAGGAGCTTGCCGCTCACGTCGAAGAGCGGAGGGGCGGCGCTCGCATCGCGCTCGGGTAGCAGGTCCGGCGGGGCCGAGGCGCTGACGGCGCTCGCGGAGCCCTGCGCGCTTGCAGATCCCAGCGGGCTCGCCGACCCGAGCGGCATGGCACTCGTCGTCGCCGCCGCACTCGCCGCCGCACTCGCCGCCGCACTCGCCGCCGCACTCGCCGCCGCACTCGCTGTCGCAGCCTCCGCGGTCGCGTTCGCGACCGAGCTGCCGGTGCTTCCCGCGCGCGCCGCATCGCCCTCGACTCGCGGCGTCGAGCAGGCAAGGGTGGCGAGCCCGCCTGTCGCTGCGAGCCCTGTCGCTGCGAGCCCTGTCGCTGCGAGCCCTGTCGCTGCGAGCAAGGCGCGGCTCGCGGATCGCGCATGCGCGTCGCTGAACATTGACGAAGACCTCTTTCGCATTCGTATCGCGCCGAAGCTCGGATTCACCGCCGTACTCGCGCCGAAGCTCGCGCTCCCCACCCTACGCGGAGAGCACGCGCACGAGGTGGTAGCTCTTCTTGCCGGCGCGCAGCACGATCATCGTCTCGGTGCCGAGATCGTCGCCCGCGACGACGCGCGCCTCGTCGGTGCAGCGCACGTTGTTGAGGTACACGCCGCCGCTCGCGATGAGCCGGCGGGCGGCGCCCTTCGAGGCTGCGAGGCCGGTCGTGGCGAGCAGTTCCGCGAGCGGTACGCCGTTCATGAGCGCGTCGTTCGCGAGCTCGCTCGACGGCACGTCGCTGAGGAGCGGCGTCAAATCGGCGTCGCGCACTCCCGCGAGCGAGCCACCGAACATGACCTCGCTGGCACGCTGTGCGCGCGCGAGGCCCACCTCGCCGTGAACGAAGCGCGTCAGCTCCTCGGCGAGGGCGCGCTGCGCGGCGCGCTTCTCGGGCGCGGCTCGGTGCCCGGCGATGAGCTCGTCGAGCTCCGCGAGCGAGCGCCACGAGAACATGCGCAAGAGTCGATCGACGTCCGCGTCGGCGACGTTGAGCCAATACTGGAAGAAGGCGTAGGGCGAAGTCTCTGCGGGGTCGAGCCACACGCGCGTCCCCGCCGCGGTCTTGCCCATCTTCTCGCCCTGGCTGTCGAGCAAGAGCGGCGTCGTGAGGCCGTAGAGCGACTCCTTGCCGCCCAGCTTGCGGTAGAGCTCGATGCCCGCGGTGAAGTTTCCCCACAGTTCGGAGCCGCCCGCCTGGAGCCGGCACCCCTGCTCGCGCGCGAGGACGACAAAGTCGTACGCTTGCAGCAGCATGTACGAGAACTCGGTGTAGCTGATCCCCTGCTCGCGATCCTCGAGTCGCGCGCGCACCGACTCTTTGCCGGTCATGTAGTTCACCGTCAGGTGCTTGCCGACGTCGCGCAGGAACGCGATGTAGCCGAGCGAGCCGAACCAGTCGTAGTTGTTCGCCATCACGGCGCCCGTCGGCCCCGGCGCAAAGTCGAGGAACCGCGCGAGCTGCGCGCGGATGGCGGCCACGTTGCGCTCGAGGGTCGCGCCATCCAGGAGCTGCCGCTCTTCGCTCTTGCCCGAAGGATCGCCGATCATGCCGGTCGCGCCGCCGACGAGCGCGATCGGTCGATGGCCCGCCCGCTGGAGCCGCACCATCAGGTAAATCTGCACGAGGCTCCCGGCGTGCAGGCTCGTGCCCGTCGGATCGAAGCCGATGTAGAACGTCACCGGACCGCGCCCCAACAGTGCGCGCAGCTCGTCCTTGTGCGTCGCGTCTTGCACGAGGTGGCGAGCTTCGAGCTCGTCGAGGATCGGGAGCGCCGCGGTCCTTGTCATGGGCGCGGCAGTCTACTCGCCGCACGTGCGTCGCGGAACCCGTGGCGACTCGCCGCGCCTCCGCGAAAGGCGCGAGCCGCGACATTCCGACCGTCTGCGACGTGCCTCACCTGGCGCATGCCTTGCAGCTTGTCACGCATGCCCGTCACGCAGCCCACCCCCGGCCTTCATTGCCGCGTGTCCGAGATCCTCGAGCGGAAGGGCGGGGAGGTGATCGTCGTCGATGCCGACGCGACCGTGCGGCAAGCCTTGACCGAGATGATGACGCACGACGTCGGCGCGGTCGTCGTGGTGCGCGGCGGCGACATCGAGGGCATCTTCACCGAGCGCGACTATTCGCGACGCGTCGCGCTCGACGAGCTCGATCCATACACGACGCTCGTGAGCGAGGTGATGAGCGGCGACGTCTGCTGCGTGGGACCGGGCGCGAGCGTGGCCTACGCGCTCGACCTCATGGCGCGCTACCGCTGCCGCCACTTGCCCGTCGTCAACGTCGACGGGCGCCTCATCGGCATCGTGTCGATCGGCGACTGCGTGGCCCTCCTCTCCGACAGCGCTGCGCGCGAAAACGGCCAGCTTCGCGAGTACATCGGCGGACCGTACTGCGGCTGAGAGCGCGCATTTTTCGAGTCGGCTGCGGATCACCTCGGCGTGCCGCCCGTGAATCACGTCACGCGCTGCGGGCTCGAGGCACGGAGCGCATTGGGCGCTTGCGCGTCACTTTCTTGGCCCAGCCGGACGTTTCTGATTGGGGAGCCGGGGGGCCTCCTGTAGGGTGCGCCGGCCATGCTCCACGTGCCGGCGATGTGGATGCTGCTCGCGTGCGCGGGGGGCGCAGCGAAGTCCTCACCATTACACGTCGACACCGTCGCTGCGCGCGCGGTGCTGCCCGCGGCGGTGCCCGACGCGGCTGCGCGCCACCGCGCGGTCGGCTCGGAGTCCTCCCGTTACGCGGTGCCGTCGACGGCGGACATCGCGCAAGCGCTCGAGCGCGATCCCGCATCCCTCGGCTCGCTGTCGCTCGGACGTCCGAACCTCGGCGCGCTCGTGAACGCCGCACACATGGAGTCGGCGAAACCCTGGGAGGTCGTCTCGCCGAGCACGGCGTGGGCCACGGCCGAGACGATCGCGTTCCTCGAGCGCGCGATCACGCACGTCAGCGAGCGGCACCCCGGCGCTCATCGCCTTCACATCGGCGATCTCTCGCGCGAGCACGGCGGCCCCATCCGGCCTCACTTGAGCCACCAGTCAGGGCGCGACGCGGACATCGGCTACTACTACTTGCCAGGGTCCGAGGGCTGGTACCAGAACGCGAGCGAGCGCACGCTCGATCGCACGCGAAGCTGGGCCCTCGTGCGCGCGCTCGTGACCGAGACCGACGCCGAGCTCATCCTCATCGATCAGCGCGTGCAGCGCCTCCTCTACGAAGAGGCGCTCGCGAGCGGCGAAGATGCGGCCTGGCTCGACACGCTGTTCGGCTTCCGCAAGAAGCACCCCGAGCCGCTCATCCGCCACGCCTACGGCCACCGCACGCACATCCACGTGCGCTTCTTCAATCCCCGCGCTCAGGCGCTCGCGGCGCAAGCCTACGAGGCGCTTCACACGCGCGGCCTCGTGACTCCCCGCCGGTTGGCTGGACGTCGTCTTGATGGGCGCCGACTGGATGGTCGTCGTGCCTCGGGCGTGGCGCAAAAGCCGCTGCCCGGCTCGAGCGCTGACGTGCTCGCGCGCCTCCGCGCCGCGCTGCCGAAGAACGTCGTGCCGCGTGTGTCGACGTCCGCGATCCCGCCGCGCCGCTTGCCGCCCGCGCATCCCGGGGCGGTCGCCGCAGCGCGCGCCACCCCGCAGCTCGCGCCCGAGCAGTAATAGGCTCGGCCCCACCGCGAGCGCGCTCGGTGGGGAGCACCGCGCGTCCGCTACTGTACGATGTCGGCTGCCGAGCGCGGCGCGAGCTTCGTGTTGCTGAAGCTGAAGTGCATGACGCCGGTGAGGCTCGCGAAGGCCGCGCCCACCGTATAGCTCGCGTTGTCGAACGCGCCGCCGGTGCCGCCCGCATCCATCACCAGGTCGTCGACGCGCAGCCCGCCGGTCACCGCGATCTCGTCGTAGTCGCTCGGCGCGTCCGGGTTCGCGTTCGTGACGGTGACATTGTTCACGCGCACGAGCACGCCCTCGTAGGCCTCGGCCTGCGCGCCGCCGGTTGCGAGGTCGGCCGCCGCCACCACCGCAGCCGCAGGCACGGTGCCGGCGCCCACGTAGGTCACCGTCGGCTGCTCGAGCTCGCTCACGCCTTGGTACTCGACGTAGTCGGCGTCGATCGTCACGCTATCGCCGACGAGCACGGGCTTCGTGCCGTCGTAGGTCGGCTTGGCGTTCACGTAGACGGCGATCCCCGAGTACGGGCCGCCCTTGGGATCCTGGCACCAGAACATCTTCGACGCGACCGCGGTCACGACGCAGCTCACGTTGACGGGCGTGCCTGCTGCCGGGTGCAGCGGATCGGTCGCGTCTTGCAGCGCATAGATCGTGGTCGGATCCGCGGGGCATTTCTGCGCGCCGGGGTTCGCCTCGGTCGGGCAGGGATCGCAGGCGTCGCCTTTGAAATCGCCGTCGGCGTCGGCCTGATCCGCGTTGCTCACGCTGGCGCAGTTGTCGACGTAGCTCGCGAGTCCGTCGCCGTCGACGTCGTACGGATCGGGGACCGCGCAGCTCGCGCCCATGGCGAGCGGGCAGGGATCGCAGGCGTCGCCGGCGCCGTCGGAGTCGGCGTCGCCTTGCTTCGCGCCGTCGAGCGGCCGCGCCGGGTTGAACACGGTCGGGCAGTTGTCGCTCGCGTCCGCGACGCCGTCGGAGTCCGCGTCGCCGGCCATCGTCATGCCCGAGTAGAGCATCGACCCCGAGACGCTGTCCTCGGCGAGCGTGCGCGCGGGCAGGCACGTCGGCTCGTCCTCGGGCGTGCCGCAGAAGAAGAGCGGGTAGGCAGGGTTGGCCGCGGCCTCGACCTCGGCGAGCGTCGTGCCGGTGTCGCGCGAGACGCACAGGGCCTTGGCTACACCGCATACGTCGAGCGTGTCGCAGCCGCTCTCGAGCGCCGCGACCACGTTGGCGTCGCCGCTCATCACCTCGCCGCCGCGCAACACGAGCATCACGTCGTCGACGTCGGCACGCACAACGGCGCCGTAGTGCGACTCGCCCTGGTTACGGAAGATCGCGACGTCCCCGGCGTGACCCGGCCCGAGCAAGCCGACCGCGTCGTCCATGCCGAGCGCGCGCGCCGCGC
>SXGS01065180.1_pt1 | contig 12397 bp, 8 predicted proteins | sample 3174681 | NCBI WGS metagenome assembly SXGS01 (sample SAMN11356861, study PRJNA531348) | freshwater metagenome | isolation source: freshwater sample F1-80 | place: China: Fuxian Lake, Yuxi | collected 2017-12-25
AGGCCGGGCCGTAGCCCGTCGAACCGTGGAAGTCGATGAACACCGTCGCGAAGCCCGCGCCGGCGTAGGCCTGCGGGTTCCAGCGATAGTGGAAATGGTTGCCGAAGGAACCCTGCGGACCGCCGTGGATCAGGAAGGCCACCGGGTAGCGCTTGCCCGCTTCGTAGTCGGCCGGCTTGCCGACATAGCCGTGCACCGTCTCGCCGTTCCAGCCCGCAAAACGGAACTGCTCGAAGCTGCCGCGACGCGTCTGCGCCAGGCGCGCAGCGTTGAGCTTCGTGATTCCATCCAGATCCGAGCCGTCCGCCTTCACGGAGAACAGTTCCGCCGGCATGTCGAGCGTGTCGAGCGCGAACACGACGCGACCGTCCGCGGCCGGTTGCGGGTTCGCAACGTAACCCTTTTCGAACACCAGCGTCGGCTTGCCGCTCTCGACATCCACCGAGAACAGCGAGTGGTTGCCGATGTTGTCGGCGGTGCACCACAGCTGCCGGGAATCGCTCGACCAGCGGAACTCGCCCGGGCTGCGATCCCACTCTTCGGTCAGCGTGCGCGGCGGCCCGAGGCTGCGCAGGCGCAGATCGAGCAGCACGATGCGCTGGCGATCGGCCTCATAACCGGGTCGCGCCATTGCCAGCCACGCGAGATAGCGGCCATCCGGCGAGTACTGCGGCTGACCATCCTGAGCCTGGTTGGCGACCGAGAGGTTGCGCGGCGGCACCGAACCGTCGGCAAGCGTCTGGAAGACATGCAGATCGGTATTCCAGGCCGACTCGCGCGTGTGGACGCGCGCCGTGAAGGCCACCATGCGACCATCGGGTGAGATCGCCAGTTCTTCGGCACCGCCGAAGGGTTTGGGCGGACAATCCGCATCCATTCCGGGCATCAGATCGATCGGCGCGCCGCCGCCGATCTCCCACACGAAGGCGTGGCTGCGCTTCTTGTCCTCCCAGCTGTCCCAGTGGCGGAACAGCAGGCGATCGTACACGCGCGCCTTAACCTTGCTCGCCGCATCCTGAGCATCGCGCGCGGCGGTTTCCTCCAGCGCCCTCTCCAACGGCGCATCCGGCAGCACCTCCATGGTCAGCAGCAGGCGCTTGCCGTCGGGGAACACGAGGAAGTTGTCGACATCGAGCGCGAAGCTCGTCACCTGCACCGGTTCGCCGCCGCCGAGCGGCAGACGCCAGACCTGCGAGGAGCCCGAGCGCGACGACAGGAAGAAGACCGACTGCCCATCGGGCGCGAAGCGCGGGCTGGTGTCGTTGGCCTCATGCGTGGTCAGCGCGAGCGGCTCGCCGCCGGTCACGGGCGCCGTCCACAGATCGAAGCGACCGCGGTTGGCGGCCAGATCGGTGGTACGCACCTCGAAGACGAGCGACTTGCCGTCCGGCGAGACCTGCGTGCCCGAGATGCGCTGCATGGCCAGCATGTCGTGCACGCCGAAGGGATGGGTATCGGCGGCGCCGAGCGCAGCCAGGGCGAAGGACAGCAATGCGATCATGATGTGTGCGGTTTTTCTTTCGTTCGTTCAGAGGATACGGGATCCGCTCCCGGGAGTCCTCAGCCAGACGTAGATCGGTGTGCCGGCGAAGATCACGAGGAAGCCCCACAGGGCAATCTCTGGTCCGCAGCCGTACATGAAGAACAGCACGGCCGCGAAGGCCAGCAGCGCCACCACCGCCGCGCGCCGTCGCTGTTCCGGCGGAATGCGACCGGGCTGCACGCGGGCCAGATGCAGCTGCGCCGCCGCTGCGAAGAGATGCGGCAGGAGCGTGGTCAGCACCGCCAGCGCGACAATGCTGTTGAATGCATCCAGCAGCGACTCATGCAAGGCCAGCAGCAGCGCGAGGCTCGCCACGCCGCTGCCCACAAGCAGGCCCGTGACCGGCGTCCCAAGGCGCGGATGCACGCGCCCGAGCCGCGCGAAGAACAGCCCATCCTGCGCCGCCCCCACCGGAATGCGGCCGGCCATTAGGATCCAGCCGTTGAGCGTGGCCAGCCCCGCGATGGCCGCCGCCCAGGCGATCCAGGTGCCCGCCCAGTCGCCGACACCGCGCTCGGCCATCAGCGCCAGCGGCCGCTCGCTCACGGCGAGCTCGGCGTTGGGCACGACGCCTGCGGTCACGATCGCCGTCGCGAGGAACACCACGGTTCCGACGGCGTATCCGATCATCGTCGAGCGACGGATCGTGCGCTCGGCATCCTGCACTTCCTCGGCCGGCACGCTCGCGGATTCGATGCCCGAATAGGCCCACACGATCAGCGCGCAGGCCGCCGGAATCGAGGCGAAACCCTGCGGTGCGAAGGGCTCGAGGTTGGCGCGCTCGAAGCTGCCCGCCGCAAGCGCGGTGATGCCAAGCAACGGAATCACGTTGGCGAACATCAGCACGATCTGCAGGCGCGCGCTCTCGCGAACGCCGACGATGTTGACCAGCGTCAGCGTCCACAGACACAGCTGCGCGAGTGCGAAAGTCCTCCATCCTCCGCCGAAACCCTCCGGCAGGAGTCCCTCGAGATAGCCGACAACACCCAGTGCGATCGCGGCGTTGCCGACCGTGGCGCTGAACCAGTAAGCCCAGGTCGAAAGGAAGCCCGCGTAGTCGCCGAACGCCTCGCGCGCATAGTGGTACGGACCGCCGGTGCGCGGATACAGCGGGCCGAGGCGCGCATACACCAGCGCGATGAAGAGATAACCCAGCGCCGTGATCAGCCAGGCCAGAATGGATGAGGGACCCGCCGTCTGGGCCAGCGAGGCCGGCAGCGTGTAGATCGAGGTGCCGACCATGTTGCCCACGATCAGGGCCACGGCACCCGTGAGCCCCAGCGCGCGCACCATCGAATTCGGCCGGCTCACGTCAGCTGCTTTCGAAACAAGGCCAGCTGGTAGCTCGAAGTGATCACCATCGAGGCGCTGCGCTCCAGCCGCGCGCGCTGCGCATCGCGCGCTCCGCGGTAGGCCGTCGAGAGCAGATCCTCGTACGACTCGCGATCGAGCGTGTTCTGCCAGCGGCAGCGCGCGCTCTCGACCAGCTCGAAACCCGCCATGGCCTCGATCAGCGCGGGCAGGCGGTCGATCTGATAGGCCTCACCGTGCAGGCGCTCGCGCAGTTCCACCTGATCGTCCTCGGCCGGCACGGCGTAGAGCACATGCCCGCCCGCCTTCAGCACGCGCGCAAACTCCTGCGGATGGCGCCGAGCCGTGATCGAGAGCACCAGATCGAGGCTGCCGGACTGAAATGGCAGCGCGATGTCCGCGTTGGCGACGATCCAGCCGCAGTCCGTCCAGCGCCGAGCCGCCGCGTCGATCGCAGGCTGGGAGATGTCGACGCCGTAGGCTTCGAAGCCAAACTCCATCTGCAGGCTGCCGAGCAGCGTGCCCTCCCCGCAACCGACATCGAGCACGGCCGACTCGCGCCCGAGCCCAAGGCGGAGCGTGCGCTCGCGCACCGCTTCGATCAGCGGCGCGCTGCGACCGGACTTCATCCAGCGCCGGCGCGCTGCAACGGTCTCCTCGCTGTCGCCCGGCGCGCGCGAGCGGCGCTCGTTGGGCTGCAGCAGGTTGAGATAGCCCGAGCGCGCCACGTCGAAGCAATGGGAACGCGCGCAGCGCCAGCTGCGGCGATCCTGCGAAGGCAGCAGCGGCTGGCCGCAGCCGCGCACGCTGCAGGCCAGTACTACGGAGCGAGTCTGCATCCCGCCGTCAGGATGCACTTCCCTGCCCGTCGGAGGCAAACGAAACCGTCTCCGGAACCTGCGACTGCTGGCGAGAGAGTTCGATCAGGTGTCCGATCGCCCCCAGCACCATGATGCCCGCCTGCACGATGTAGTAGGTGTTGAGCGCCGTCGAGATGCCGCTGGTGAAGCCGTAGCTGTGCAATCCGACACCCAGCAGGTTCACGCCCCACCACGAGAAGGCCACGATGATACCGCCGAAGGCCGCCAGCATCGCAATGCCGAAGTCGCGGACATGGCCTCCCATGCGCAGGTGCAGGATCACCAGCTGCGAGAGCACGATCAGCAGCGCGCCGTTCTCCTTGGGATCCCAGCCCCAGAAGCGCCCCCAGCTGTCATTGGCCCAGATGCCGCCCAGAATCGTGCCCACGGTCGAGAAGATCACGCCGAAGCACAGCACCCCGTAGGTCATGCGGGTGAGGCTGGTGTAGTAGCTCTTGTCCTTGCGGGAAATCTGGAACAGCTTCGACAGCAGGAAGATGCTCGCCAGAATCGCCGCGAACAGACCTGCCGCATAGCCGATCGTGATCGCCGTGACGTGCGTGGCGAGCCAGAAGTTCGTGTCGAGCACCGCCACGAGGCTCGGCATCGTGTCACGCTTGTCGAGCGTCTCGTAGCCGTTGGCGATGAACACCCCAACGACGCCGAGGATCGCCGTGGCGGAGACCGCCAGTCGGTTGCGCTGGACCCACTCCGCGAAGAGTCCCACCAGGCATCCCACGGCCGTGATGAAGATCACCGTCTCGTAGAGCGTGGAGACCGGCGGGCGATCCCGGATGACGCAGCGCATCGCGATCGCGATCGAGAGCAGCACGGTGGCGATCGCTGCGAGAGAGATGGCCCCTGCGTACAGCGCGCGGCTCCGGCCGAACAGCCACGTGAACGCAACCAGCACGAACGAGAGCAGGAACGTGTACAGCGACCAGTGGATCAATCCCAGATCGTAGTAGCGGATCTCGAGCGGGATCTTGTCGTACTCGCCGCGTGCATCCGCCAGCCGGAGCGTCGCTCCGTGGATCTTCTCCAGCTGTTGTTCGAACTCGGCGGACTTGTCCCGGCGCTTGGCGAGCTCCAGATAGTCCTCCAGCATCGCGGCGTGCGCGGCGGGCAGCGTTTCCCCGGCGCGCTGTCGCGAGAACAGCTCCTCGGGAGAGTGCCAGGCCGGATCCTGCTCGATCGACACATCCGGCGGAATGCTGGCGAGCTGCATGCGGCCCGTGATGCCGCCGTACTCGTTGATGTTCTCCGCCAGCGTGACGACGTTCTGCTCCAGGGAGCTGCGCAGCTTGGCCTCGCGCCGGCTGTATTCCTGGGCCAGCTCGAACAGCTTCATGACGCCCGGCTTCAGGTCGTTGAGCGAGTAGCGGTCCCGCTTCTTCTTGCCTTCGTGCCCCACGCCGATCGCGTCGAGCACATCGGAGTCAGGCACGAGAAAAACGGGATAGCCGGCGGCCTTTTCAGGCTGGAACATCACGTCCAGCAGCCACTGCGTGTGGCTCAGGCTGGTGCCATCCTCCAGCTTGAGCGAGGTCTTGCCTGACAGCCGCAGCAGGAGAAAGTTGGCGTAGGTCGAGGTCGGCTTGACGCGTCCGCCATCCTGCACCGGCAGGCTTTCGAAGAGTTCGACGGTCTTCGGCGACCAGCCCTGAGCCGCCGCGCCCGCGGCTAGCAGCGCTCCGAGCATCCAGGCCAGGGTGGTTCGAAGCAGGCTGTGAATCAGGGTGCGAATCAAGGTGCTCATGAGACGGCCTCGCGCTTGGATTGTTGAGAACGCAGGTGACGTGCGAGCTTCATCAGGAAGTGCAGCAGCATGCCGACCGCGATCACGATGCAGGCGTAGAAGGGATACTGGTCCGCGGGGTTGGACACGACCGAGAGCGTGGAGAACAGCGGCGTCTGCGGCCCGGCGTTCTGCGGACCCCACGAGGCCTGATACAGCACCAGCCCACGGTCGCGCAGCGGCGCGTTCATCTCGATCTTGACGGTGCGTTCCGAACCGTCCTCGCGCACCTTGACATCGCTCTCGAAGGCCTTGGCCATCGCCATGCGGGGGTGGTCTTCCTTGATGAAGTCGAGCAGTTGCACCTCGAAGGGCATGGGATAGCGCTCGTGGCGCAGCGTCAGTCCATAGCGCTTGCCCGCCATGCGCACGGTCAGCGGCGCGCGTTCGACGCCCCACAGAAGCCCGCTCTGCTGCGATCCGTCGCGGCCCGTCACCGTCACGCATACGCCGGCGACATTGGCCTCTGCCTCCGGCTCGGGCTCGAGCTCCGAGAGGAACAGCCCGTCCGCCACGGGCACCTTGACCTCGAACATCGGGCCTTTGGGCATCGGCCGGCTGTTCTTCAGGAAGTGCGTGAGCCGCACTTCAAACGGCAGCGTCGACGAGCGGAACACGCGGCCTTCCGCTCCGATACAGGCCGCGACCTGATCGTGGCTGAGGATGTGCTCCGCGACGGTGCCGTCCGCCTGCTCCTCGAGAATCGCGAGTTCCCAGCGGTAATAGCTCTGGTAGTAGTCGGCGCTCTCGCCCTCAAAGAGCGTGATGTGCCCGTCGGTCGAGAAGTAGTTCTTCACGAAGCCCGCGACCAACAACAGAATGATGCCAAGGTGCGTGATCAGCACGCCGATCGTGGCCTTGGTCTTGCGCATCCGCACGACGCCCCCGATCACGATGTTGACCAGCAGCAGCCACATCACCAGGTTCGCGCCCGGCAGCGGAATCGAGATCGGTCCGACCTCGTGGAACAGGAAGAAGGACTCGAAGTACTTCTTCTGCACCTCGTAGAGGCCGTGATCGACCTGCTCCAGCGTCCCCAGCCAGGTCAGCAGCGCCAGCAGGCTCAGCAGCAGAGCCGAGAGCCACAGCGAGGAGAACACATCGACGATCCGCTGCAGCAGCTTCACTTGCGCTCCTGAATCGAGGCCGCGAAGGCGCGGAAGTTCTCGCGCTCGGACTCCAGCTGCTCCTTGGGCCCGGTGAGGCGCACGAAGACCGAGCGGCCGGCGCTGATCGAGAGCGCGGCGATCATCTTGCGACCCGCCATGTCACCCGTGCCGTCGATCTCCAGCAGGCGTCCGGTTCCGCCGAGCATCGGGATGCGCGTCAGCGCATCGACCTGCTCCTGCGTGAGGTCGCTCGCGCCGAGTTGATCCCGCCAGCGGTTGATATTCGCGCGCAGGCCGCCGCTCTCGCCGGGCAGGATCGTGACGTAGCACTCCGAGGCCGGATCGGGACCGACCAGATAGTTGGCGGCGCGCATGGGCTTCTTGGGGCCTTCGCGCCAGCCGGCTGGCATCTCCCAGATCAGATCGTCGGCCGAAGCGGTCGGGATGTTGCCCGCCATCTCCTTGCCCTTGTCGGGAGCCGCCGCAGCGGGCGCACTCGCCGCATCGGGCGCCTTCACTGCATCCGGAGCCGTCGCAGGTGCGGTCTCGATGCGCAGCGAGGCGGCGAGCTTGAGGAAGTTCTCGCGCTCGGCGGCGAGCAGCGCCGTCGGTCCGGTCGCCTTGAAGAAGGCCGAGCCTTGCGGCTCCACCAGCAGCAGGCCCAGCATGCGCCAGCCCGGCCGGCCTTCGCCGCCGCCCATGCCGCTGTACGTGCCTTCAAAGTCGATCAGCACGGCCATGTCGCTCATGAACTTCGCCTTCGGCAGTTGATCGACGGCGGCCGCATCCAGCGGCTCCAGACCCAGCTGCGAGCGCCAGCGGTTGATGTTCGCCACCATTCCTCCGCCATCGCCACCCAGCAGCGTCAGGTAGCACTCGCCCTCACTGTCGCCGGCGACCTGAAAGTTCGCCAGCCGCATCTGCGTCGCGGGGCGCTCCACCCAGCCGCTCGGCAAATCCCACGCCAGCCGCTGCTGCGACTTCGATTGCGCGCCGGCCGACTCTTCCCGCATCGGACGGTTGAGACCGAAGCGGTCCATCGAGCTCCTGTCCCATTGGGGCGCCTGCGCAGCCGAGGCTCCGCTGCCACCGGTCTGGGAGCGGCCAGCCGTCGGCGGGGCGATCGTGTCGGACCCTCCCTGCTTGGATTCGCAGGCGGTCAGCATGGTCAGCACAAGGACGAGAGGGGTGTGTCGCAACATGGGCTCTTGCGCAGGATTGTCGGGCAACGAGCTACGGGGAATCCAGCCGGAACGCTGGCAAAAAATGACAGAACGGGACCCCCCGCTCCGGGGAGCCCCGTTCTGAACCGATTTCCTAGGCGGAAACCTCAGATCAGGCTGTCGATCAGCTTGGTGACCGCGCCACCGATGCCCGTGACGCCGGCCGAGATCATCTGGCTCACGCCCACGAGGATGCCCGCGTAGACCACGCCGATGGCGACGTTGCCGCCGCGCAGCTCATCCTTCTCGTTGATGTCGGTGGTCAGCTTGTCCATCACGTTGAAGGTCACGCTGATGCCGAAGCCCGCGACGATCAGGGCCACGATGAGGTTGAGGACGCCGCCGACGATGGCAGAGATACCGGCACCCAGATCGAAGCTGGTGAGGCTCTTGAGACCGGTGGTCATCGACTCGATGCCGCCGCCGATCACGTTGGTGTAGCTGATCACGACGCCTGCGGCGAGCAGCGCCACGGCGACGTTGCGCTTCTTGACTTCGGCCCAGATGTTGAGGCCGTCGAGCATCTTGCTGACGATGGCGAAGCCCTTGTTGATCGCGAAGGCCGCGATCGAGAGCGCCACGATGAACTGCAGCACGCCCAGCACCAGACCCAGCAGGCCGGCGACGAGGCCGCTGTCCTGCGCAGCCGGAGCGGCCGGCGCGGTTTCCTGGGCGGAGGCAAGGAGGGCGAGAGCGGGGACGAACAGGGGGGTGGTCAACATGGTTGGATCGTGAGGCAGGGGGTGTGGGCGAAGCGGGTCCGCCCGTGATTCGGGGCGAAAGGGATACCCCCTAAAGGCCTGCCACTCAAGGACGTTGCAATTTTGGGCTCCCGGAGAGTGCTGCAGCGGGTTGCCCTGTGCCACCCCTGTGCCACCCCTGTGCCGCGCAAGGAGCCTCTGGTCAGGGCTGGGCCGAGTGGCGATCATGCCTCCCCCATGCACAAGGCCCTGCTGCCGATTCTGTTTGCCTTCGCGATCCTTCAGGCCTGCTCCGCCCCGCCCAAGGAACCCGCGGGCGGGCGGGAGCGCGCAGCCGATGCCTCGCAGCTGCAGCGCGTGACGCTCGCCAAGCTCTACGACCCGCGCCAACGCGTCAGCTTCAACGGGGCCCCCGAGAGCGGTCAGGTCTGGCTTGACGAGGAGCACTATTTGATTCCGCGCAAGGAAGGCAGGCGCACCGAGTGGCGGCGCGTCGAGGCGCGCACGGGAGCGCTCTCGAACTTCGGCAACTTCGCCGCCGCCAAGGCCGCGATCGAGAAGATCGGAGCCATCAAGAGCGAGGAAGCCGGGCAGCTCGCCGAGCTCAACCCATCGCGCATGAACGCCGGCAAGGACGCGCTGCTGTTCACGATCCGCAAGGACCTGTACGTGTGGCTTTCCAAGGCGGACAAGGTCGTGCGGCTCACCAACACGCCCTCCGCAGCCGAAGAACACGCCACGTTCAGCCCCGACGGCCGGCGCGTCGCCTTTGTGCGCGACAACGATCTGTACGTCTGCGATGTCGATCCCCCCGCAGAGCGCCGGTTGACCCGCGATGGCAGCGCCACGATCCTCAACGGCACGCTCGACTGGATTTATCAGGAGGAGATCTACGGTCGCGGCCAGTTCCAGAGCTTCTGGTGGAGCCCGGACTCCGACGAGATCGCCTTCCTGCAGCTCGATCAGCAGGGCGTGCCGGAATGGACGCTGGTCGACGGCGTGCCGATGAATCCGACCATCGAAAAGGGCCGCTATCCGCGTCCGGGCGAGGAGAATCCCAAGGTGCGTCTGGGCATCGTGCCCGCGACGAAGGCCGAGGTGCGCTGGGTCGATTTGACGCGCTGGTCGATGGATGAGCCGCTGATCGTCGATGTGGCCTGGCTCGATGCCAGCAGCGTTTCCTTCCAGGTGCAGAACCGCGAGCAGACCTGGCTGGAGCTGTGCACGGCGCGCTCGAGCGAGCCGGGGCCGCGCGTGCTGCTGCGCGAGGAATCACGCGCCTGGGTCAATGCCAACGGCAGCCCCCGGCGGCTCAACGACGGCAGCCTGCTGTGGTTCAGCGAGCGCACCGGCTGGAAACACATCTACCATCTCGACGCGCAGGGTGAACTGATTGCGCCTGTCACCAAAGGCAACTACGAGGTGCGCACGCTGCATGGCGTCGACGAGGCGGGCGGCTGGATCTATTTCTCCGGCACCGAGAAGAGCCACGTCGAGACGCATGTCTACCGCGTGCGGCTCGACGGCACGCAGCTGACGCGCCTTTCGCAGGCCGAGGGCACGCACAACGCCAGCTTCAGCCCCGGTTTCACGCGCTACATCGACACCTGGAGCAATCTGTGGACGCCGCCGCAGGTCCGCCTGCACGCCGCCGACGGCAGCGAAGAGCGCGTGATCGATGTCAACGACGTGCCGGCGCTGGCGAACCATGAGTGGAGCAAGCCCGTGCTGATGGAGGTCAAGACGCGCGATGGCTTCCGCATGCCCGCGATCCTGCTGAAGCCGGTCGATTTCGATCCGCGCAAGCGCTATCCGGTCGTGCAGCACACCTATGCCGGTCCGCACGCTCCCCAGGTCGTCCATCGCTGGAACGGCGGCGCCGGATTGTTCGGTCAGCTGCTGGCCGCCAACGGCTTCGTGGTCTGGGTCTGCGACAATCGCTCGGCTTCCGGTCAGGGCGCGGTCTCGGAGCAGGCCTGCTACCAACGGCTGGGCGAGAGCGAGCTGGCCGACATCGAAGAGGGCCTGGTGTGGCTCAAGTCACAGCCCTGGGTCGACGCCTCGCGCATCGCCATCAGCGGCTGGAGCTACGGCGGGTTCATGACGAGCTACGCCATGACGCACTCCAAGAGCTTCCGCGCGGGCATCGCCGGCGGATCCGTCACCGACTGGCGCAACTACGACTCGATCTACACCGAGCGCTACATGCGCCTGCCGAAGAACAACGAGCGCGGCTACGAAGACACCAGCGTGGTCAAGAGCGCCAAGGACCTCAACGGCAAGCTGCTGCTGATCCATGGCGCCATGGATGACAATGTTCACCCTGCCAACACGGAGCAGCTGGCCTACGCGCTGCAGCAGGAAAACAAGGATTTCGAGCTGATGTACTACGGCCGCCAGCGCCATGGCATCACCGACGAGCGTCTCGTGCAGCACTGGCGCACGCTGATGCTGCGCTTCCTCCAGCAGGAGCTCGGCAACGCTCCGTGAGCGCGCTCGACACGCTGTTTCAGGCCTCGGCGGTGATCTCCGCCGTCGGCATCGCCAAGATTGCGTTCGATCTGTTGTGCGTGCCCAAGCTGCCGGGAGTCGGGGCTTTGGCGCCGGACGCTCCCCGACCGCGCATCAGCGTGGTCATCCCGGTGCGCAACGAGGGCGAGCGGATCCGCGGCACGCTGACGCGCCTCCTCGAGCAACAGGATGTCGAGCTGGAGCTGATCCTCGTCGACGATCGCAGCGTCGATGACACGGGCGCGATTGCGCGCGAGCTCTCCGCACGCGATCCGCGGCTGCGCGTCGTGCGCGTCGATCAGCTGCCGGCCGGCTGGCTCGGCAAGGTGCACGCCTGCGAGGTGGGCGGACGCGCGGCGCGCCATGAGTGGCTCCTGTTCACCGACGGCGACATCTGGATGGAACCGCGGCTCCTGATCCGCGCCATCCGGCATCTGGAGGCCGAGCGGGCCGATCACCTCGTGATTCCCCCCGCCATCACCGGCCAGAGCTTCGCGGCGGCGGCCGCCACCGCGGCCTTCGGTTCGCTGATCCTGCACGAGCTGGCGCGCGCCAATCGCGACTCGCCCCGCGGCTCGCTGGGCATCGGCGCGTTCAATCTGGTGCGACGCTCCGACTGGGAAGCGATCGGCGGTCACAGCCGACTGAAGCTCGCCATCGTCGACGACATGCTGCTGGGGTTGCTGCTGCGGCGCGCGGGCAAGCGCACGCGCTCGGCATTCGCGCGGCATTCGCTGGAAGCCGACTGGGCGCGCACGCTGTCCGGCGTGCCGCGTGCGCTGGAGAAGAACTTCTTCGCGCAGATGCAGTACTCGGTCCCGCTGGCGCTGTTCGTGAGCTGCGTGATCCTGATCGTATGGCTGCTGCCGATCATGGGCCTTGTCACTGCGGTGCTGACCGGATCCTCGGCGGGCTGGCTGGCCTTCGGCGTCTACGCGTTGAGTCTGGTGCCCGCCTCGATCGCGGCGCGGCGCTTCCAGACCACGCGACTGGCTTCGATGCTCGGCCCGCTGTTTCTCGTTGTGGTGCCCTGGGCGATCCTGCGCTCGATGTCGACCACGCTGCGCCAGGGCGGCGTGCGCTGGCGCGACACCTTCCATCCGCTGAGCGAGCTGCGGGCCGCGGAGAACGAGTTGCGCCGGTCCCTTCCGCGATACTGCTCCCAGTCTCGGGTCTCAAAGCCCTAAAAAGGGCGCGAGGTCTTAGGGCCGGCACCGTCTGGTCTCTTGCCGGGACACCCTTCACCGCCCGGCAAGGAGACCCTTGAAACCCTTCACGCCGCCGGAGTGCCCGTACTGTCACGTCAGCCCGCCGATCTACCGCTGCCGAGGCTTCTACCGG
>SXGS01126954.1_pt1 | contig 12396 bp, 13 predicted proteins | sample 3174681 | NCBI WGS metagenome assembly SXGS01 (sample SAMN11356861, study PRJNA531348) | freshwater metagenome | isolation source: freshwater sample F1-80 | place: China: Fuxian Lake, Yuxi | collected 2017-12-25
ACCGGTTCAGTGGTACACTTTCTCTCCGCCTTTTATAGCGGCGGCTGTTGAGCCAACGCAATCTTTGAAGGCAATAAAATTAAAGCAATCAAGCCAATAATTCTACTGCGAGCCATTGTGCGCACCCGACTGGACATACCCAACATACTTACTTTCGTCCCTAGAAGGTCAATGTCCCTAATCTCTATAGTTGTTAGCAAATGCTCAAAAAAACATATTTTATGATATATGTTGCAAAATTGTCACGGATATCGTGGAGAAAGCTTCATAAATTTTAAATTTTTTAAATTATTTTTTTAACAGGCGTAACCAGCACATTACCCATAGATAAGCGCCAGCAATTTAATCTAGTGGGAGCGGAGGAGCATCTTCGCAACGCCCCTAGGGAGCCTCACCCCACTGGGGGGGCTATCACTCCGCAAATTTGCTGAGCGTTAAATGGTCTTCCTTTAATTATTCACCATTTGACCCGCTAGACATTGAAGACCCAACATTGTTGCCTTGAGCGTCATAGTAAAACGTATTCTTTCCAGCCTTCATTGCTGAGCCAATGTTATTGCCTTGGCCGTCATAGTAGAACGTGTTCTGACCTGCTGGCATAGACGAGCCGACATTATTGCCGTTGCCATTGTAATAGTATCTGTATTCTCCAGAAATAGCAGGCTGCATAAGTGCTATGATTGCAAAGTATGCAAAAAGTATGCGCATAAACAGTCCCTTCAACGTCAAGAGATTATCCGCCAGATTTCTTGAAAGCGATAACATCACCGCCTTGGCGCATTGCATCGCAACGATTGGCCCAATAGCTCATCATCTTGACGCGCTCTTCCCAATACTCGGCGCGATTATAGGCACCACGCACCGCGTCCTTGTCTTTGTGTGATAGCTGTCGCTCAATGGCGTCTTTATTCCAGAGGCCGCAATTATTTAGCATTGTAGAAATTGAAGTTCTGAAGCCGTGAGCGCAATGCGCTTCTTTAGGGATGCCTAGTATGCGCAAGGCACCATTGATAGTGTTTTCTGATATGTGTCGCTCTGCAGACCTTGTGCTTGGAAAGACATATTTCCCATTATTATTAAGGGACTTAATATATTTTAAAATAACTAATGCCTGTGGAGCTAATGGTACGTGCAGAGGCTTGCCGGTCTTACCCAATTTTTCTGCTGGAATAGTCCAAACAGCATTTTCAAAATCAATCTCAGACCATTCCATTGAACCTAATTCTTTATCCGGGCGTGTCCCGGTCAAGCATAGCAAATGAAGAGCCGCTTTCGTCTCCGGCATTCCACTGTAGCCATCTATTGCGCGTAAAAGACCGCCAAAGGCGATGGGGTCGGTGATTGCAGCTCTTGGCTTGCTTTTATGCGCTGCAATTGCGCCTTTTAATGCCGGGGTTGGGTCGTTCTCTGCTTTGCCTGCGGCTATGGCATATCGGAACACCTCGCCGATGTAACCGCATAGCTTACGAGCTGTGTGTGTTTTGCCGCTGATTTCTATTGGTCGTAGGATTGCCAGGATGTCTGCGGATTTAATGTCCGTGACTGGTCGATTGCCGAGTAGTGGGCGAGCTTTGCTCATATACCACTCAAACTTGTCGAGGGTATCTTGCTTCAGGCCTTCGCGGCGTTTCTTATCAAGCACCTCGGCGGCGATGGTGCCGAAGGTATTGGTATAAGAATTCAGTTTGGCGGCGCGTGTGACCTGTTTAGCCTTATTTGGATCAATCCCTGCTGCAAGAAGCTTTTTGGCCGCTTTTGCCGCATCCCTAGCGTCGCTTAGAGATACGTCGGGATACGGTCCAATAGTTAGCGTATTTTGCTTGCCGTTATAGCGGTAGGCTCGGCGCCAGATTTTTGAGCCGTTGGGGGAGATATGGAGTTGCAAGCCGCCGCCGTCAGGTAGCTTGACGAGCTTGAGGCCAGGCTTGGCTTTCCTGATTTGAACGTCAGTGAGAGGCATTTGTTGGTATGACTTTCCGGGAGAGGATGTCGATACCAACAATCATACCAACAAATTAAATGTATTCAACCGGGTTACGACGGCTTGTCTCGGAGTGAAATTTTTCTATAAGTAATTGAATGGTAATATTAATTAGGTGTATTTCGGAGTGTCTAGGATAGAGCATTGGTGATCCCGCTGGGACTCGAACCCAGGACAACTCGATTAAAAGTCGAGTGCTCTACCAACTGAGCTACGGGATCATTACTAGCGTCTGCGTTGTTGCGCGTTAGTCGTCGCTTAAAACTAGGAACCCTCTTACTCTCCTATCGCTTATTTAGCGGACTGAGAGATTATGAAAAGTCGGGCATTAAGCAGGGCGCGGCGCGTTTCAGACCCTGTTCCCCTACCGGCCTGGATGAGAGTGGTCAACCCCAGCCCAGCTTATGCCCTTGTCATCCATATAAAAATTTTGTGGCGAGAGAGATGCAAACAAAAACAAGGGCCGAGAGGATCGTTGTTAAACCAGCTTTTTTAGCAAGTTGCGGCGCAAGCGGCGCCCCAGGGTCTGCACCTTCTGGACTTTCTTCCCCAGCCTCCTGCGCCGAGCGAACCCCGAGCGGCAGGACCGCAAAGAGGACAATCCACCAGATCGTCGCGTAGATCGCCAGTGCGAGTGGCAAGGGGAAGGGCATAGACTAGGCTTGCTCGAGTTCAACCAAAGTGCCGCAGAAATCTTTTGGATGAAGAAACAGGACAGGCTTGCCGTGGGCGCCAATTTTTGGCTCGCCATCGCCCAGAACGCGGGCTCCTGTGGCTTTTAATTGTTCGCGCGCCGCTAAAATATCATCAACCTCATAGCAAACATGATGAATGCCGCCGGCGGGATTTTTGGCGACAAATCCAGCAATCGGCGAATTCTCGCCAAGAGGTTCAAGCAATTCAATTTTTGTGTTGGGCAATTCAACAAAAATAACTTTGACGCCATGCTCGGCCAAGCTCTCCGGCTTGGAAATATGAGCGCCCAGAGCATTTTTATAGACAGCCGCAGCCTTCTCTACGCTCTCGACGGCAATGGCGACATGGTTTAGGCGGCCGATCATTTTCACCCCTTAAAATTATTCAAATCCTTCAGGGGGCAATAAGGCTAGCGGCAGGGGAATTCAACTCTTGCAGAACATAATGGGCTCACGCTCGGGGCGCAGTCGCTGGCTGAGACGGCGTTAGAAATGCCTCTTTATTTATTAATTTATATAAAACAATGACTTAAATGGAATTCGGGTGAAGAAAAATAAAAAAACGCCGGACGTACATCCGGCCCGGCGTTTGGAGCTTGGGGTGACTTGAGTGTCTCCCTAGCTCATTGGGAGATTTAAGTTTCAAAGATGACGGCGTGATGACGCTGAATTCATCTCCCTTGTGGACGATTGCGCTCCATTTGAGGCGCGCTGCTAATTTCGATGCGTGCTGCGGTTAATTTATTACCTGGCTTTCAAGCGATAGGGTAAGAAGGTGTAGAAATTTTAAAAAAGAGGTCGGCAAGAATGCGCGCCGCAGGGATCAGTATTATTTTTATGTGGTTGAGTATGAACAGCGCAGCTCACGCTGGAGATCTCAATGATTATCCAACGAAAGCGCGTGCGGACTATGTCTTTGGCTGCATGAAAGCTAATGGCGATACGCGCCTGTCTCTTGAACAATGCGCCTGTTCAATTGATATCATCGCGAGTATTTTGCCATATGATCGCTATGTTGCGGCTGAGACAGTCGCAAGTATAAACCAACAGGCCGGTCAAGTCGGCTCGCTCATGCGCAATACGGGCGTTGCGCGAGACTCGCTTGATGAGTTGCGTCGCGCGCAGGCGGAGGCGCAAGTGCGCTGTTTCTAATCACTGAGTTTTTCAATTTCTAGTGATATCGGAGAAGTTATGACGATCCTTCTAATAGGCATTGCTTTATTTCTTGGTGTGCATCTCCTTGCGACATTCCGAGATGCGCGAGAAAACCTCATTAAAAAATATGGCCTTAAGAATTATAAGCTCGGCTATTCTCTCTTTGCGGCGATTGGTCTTTTACTCATAATTTGGGGCTTTGGCGCCTACCGCGCTGACGGATTAATTCAAATTTGGGATCCGCCGACCTGGACGCGCCACTTAGCAATGCCTCTTGTGTGGATTGCCTTCATCGCGCTGGCTAGTCGGCGTGCGCCAGGGTTGTCGCGTATTAGAGGTTGGCTGCGTCATCCAACTTTAGTTGCGATTAAAGCCTGGGCCTTGGCGCATCTTCTTGTTAATGGCGATCTCGGCGGCATGATCCTGTTTGGATCATTTTTGGCCTTTGGCGTTTATGATCGCATTTCAGTTAAGAGGCGCGGCGACGCTGGCGCCCCACGATGCGATCGGTTTGCTCGCGGCGATTTAATCGCTGTTGTTGCCGGCACAGCGCTATTTGTGCTTGTGCTCTTTCTTCACCCGTGGCTCTTTGGCGTCGCGGTGCTGCAATCTTAATTATTTAAACGGTGGAGCGCTGCCGCTCGGCCAATGAGCGGCAGCAGCAGCGCGAGTTCTGGACCGCTTTCCTCACCCGTTAGGGCAAGGCGCAGGGGATGAAAGAGCATTTTGCCTTTGCGTCCTGTTGCGTTTTTAATTTCTTGGGTCCAGGCGGCCCAGTTTTGCTCGCCCCAAGGTTCAGCGGGAAGCAACGCCGCAGCTTGCTTGAGAAAATCAGCATCTTCTTTAACGGGCGTGATCTCAGTGTCGATCACGCGCCACCACTTTTTGATTTCATCAAAACGCGCCAAGTTGCCGCGGGCGGCGCGCCACAAAGGTTCAGTTTTGTGGCCAACAATCTCTAAAGCGGCAAGCCGTTCGCGCACATCTTCAAATTCAAGAAGCGCTAAAGTGCGATGCGTCAGCGTCTCGAGATCATGAGGATCAAATCGCGCAGGGTTGCGCGAGACATGCGCAAGATCAAAAGTCTGTGCAAGGTGACGCAGATCGCGCACAGCATGCACATTGTCTGAAGAGCCCGTTAATGTCGCAAGCGCCGCAACTGCCATCGCCTCATATCCCTCCTCGCGCAAGGAAGAAATCGACAGGGAGCCCGTGCGCTTGGAAAGTCCTTCGCCGCTTGCGCTAATTAGAAGATTGTGGTGGGCAAAAATAGGCGCAGGCGTATTGGGTGAGAGGCTTGCAAAGATTTGTAATTGCACGGCGGTGTTTGTTACATGATCCTCGCCGCGGATTACGTGGCTGATCTGCATATCAATGTCATCTACGACTGATGGAAGCGTGTAGAGGAAGCTGCTGTCTTCGCGGATGAGAACGGGATCTGACAGCGCCGCACAGTCGATCTGCGTTGGGCCGCGAATAAGATCATTCCATTCGATGACGCCCGCAGCGAGTTTGAAACGCCAGTGCGGCCGTCGACCGGCCTCCTCATAATTTTTTTGTTCTTCTGCCGTCAGACGAAGAGCGGCGCGATCATAGACCGGGGGCAGGCCGCGCGCCTGCTGCATCTTGCGACGCTTTTCCAGTTCTTCGGCGGTTTCGTAGCAGGGATACAGTCGGCCCGATTCGCGTAATTTTGTCGCCGCTGCTTCATAGTTCGATGTGCGCGCCGACTGTCGAAAGGTCGCATCGGGACGAATGCCCAGCCAGGCGAGATCCACCTCAATCGCATGCGCGAATTCCGCAGTTGAGCGGGCGGAATCCGTGTCATCAAACCGCAGTATGAATCGGCCATTATTGGCCTTGGCGAACAGTTCGTTGAACAGCGCCACGCGCGCATTGCCAATGTGAATTAATCCTGTTGGCGAGGGCGCGAAACGAACAATTGGAGAGGTCATGAGAAAGCTTCGTCAGGAGTTTTCAGATAAATTACAGTCAGGCGTAATTCCCACGCCGCGTCCCTTTTGCCAAGACAAGACGCCTCTGTCTGGCGGAATATTGAGCTGGCCGCGTCCTGGAATTGCGCGTGGCGCATCTGCGTCGCATCGCACGCGTGATCGCAAGTTGCTCTATCTGGCGTTAAGTCTGGCATATTAATCATCTGTCGTACGGCTGCAGAGGCAGGCGAAACGACGTCAGTCTCAGCTGGGGTCTGGCGTCAAAAATTAACTGATTAGTGGGCGGAATGCGTTTATTCCGCCGCATGTTGTTCAACAGCGCCGCGTGCAAGTCGCTCGGCTTTGAGTAATTCGGCTACAAGGAAGGCGACCTCGATCGCTTGCTCCGCGTTCAGGCGCGGGTCGCAATATGTATGATAGCGGGCGCGTAAATCATCTTCAGAAATTGCTCTTGCGCCGCCGGTGCATTCCGTTACGTCTTTGCCTGTCATCTCCAAATGAATGCCGCCAGCGTAAGTGCCTTCGGCTTGATGAACCGCAAAGAAGTTACGAATTTCCGACATAATTCGATCAAATGGACGCGTCTTATATCCAGCGGCGCTGACCGTGTTGCCATGCATCGGATCGCAAGACCAAACAATCTGGCGTCCCTCTCGCGCAACAGCGCGCACTAAAGCTGGCAATGACTCGCCAATTTTATCGGCGCCAAATCGACAAATCAGCGTCAGGCGTCCCGGATCATTATCTGGATCCAATGCCTCAATGAGACGTAAAAGTCCGTCAGGCGTTAAGCTTGGGCCGCATTTAAGCCCGATTGGATTTTTAATGCCGCGCATAAATTCAACATGCGCGCCATTTTCCTGACGCGTGCGATCGCCAATCCATAACATATGGCCTGAGGTTGCGTAATAGTCGCCAGATGTCGAGTCGATGCGGGTGAGCGCCTGCTCGTAGCAGAGCAGCAATGCCTCGTGCGAGGTGTAGAACTCTGTTTGACGCAATTCGGGATGATGCTCAGGATCAAGGCCGATCGCGCGCATGAAGCCTAGCGTTTCGGTAATCTGGTCGGCGAGTTTTTGGTAGCGCTCAGACTGCGGGCTATTCTTTACAAAGCCCAGCATCCAGCGATGCGCATTTTCAAGATTAGCAAAGCCGCCTGCTGCAAAGGCGCGAATAAGATTGAGCGTCGCTGCCGACTGGCGATAGGCCAAGAGTTGTCTTTGTGGGTCGGGCTCTCTTCCCGCAGCTGTGAAATCAATGTCATTAATAATATCGCCGCGATAACTGGGGAGTTCGACGCCATCTTTTTTCTCAAAAGGCGCGGAGCGCGGTTTGGCGAATTGCCCGGCGATGCGGCCAAGTTTTACAACGGGCGAGCCGGCGGCAAAGGTCATCACCACAGACATTTGCAGAAAGACGCGAAAGAAGTCGCGAATATTGTCGGCAGAGTGTTCGTTGAAACTCTCAGCGCAGTCGCCGCCCTGCAGCAGAAACGCTCGGCCGGCTGCAACTTCGGCAAGTTGACGTTTCAGATTGCGGGCTTCGCCTGCAAACACGAGGGGCGGAAAGCCGGCGAGCTGATTTTCCACGTCAGCCAGGGCCCCAGAATCCCGATAGACTGGCGTCTGCTCAATCGGCAAGCTTCTCCAGCTGTTTGGCGCCCAGCTTTTCACGTTGTTCAACTCCGAAAATCCTAGCCTTTTCAGGCAAATAGCGGACCCTGCGGGGGCAGGGGTTCTGGGGCTTATAGGCGAAAATCTCGCCAAAAGCGACCCATTACCGCGTGTTCAGGCGATTTGTCGCCGATCCCATTACCGTAAGGTTAAGCGCATTATTCTCATTGACCATGTTCTGAGAGCTGCAAATTGCTGCGCCAAAGCTTGGAAAGAGCGCCTTTGTGGGCGGTCTTTGCAAGTGGTCTTGGTAACTGGTCTTGATAACTGGTCTTGGTAATTGGTCTTGGCGAAGTAGGCGTTGAAAAGCTATAAGCGCGGCGTGCGTTCAGGGCGCGCGGCCAGCGTCGGGAGCTCATGCCCTTTTTACTTTCACAACTTATTGAAGCCTTTAGGTGGATGGGCGCGCTTGCAGTCGTGGGTTTGCATGCGACCAATCTCTTTCTCAATCAGGCCGACATCATGAGCGCGTCTCATGCCGCGCCTGTGTATTTGTGGTGGTTCCTGACAGGTTTTGAGAGCGGCCATCAGGCAGTCGTTGGTTTTTTTGTTCTCTCTGGCTATCTCGTCGGCGGCGCTGTCTTATCTCGGATGCGTGAGCCCAAGCCCTTTTTGAAAGATTATTATCTTCATCGCGTCTCGCGCGTCTATGTTGTATTAATTCCGACCTTGCTGCTGACTCTGCTGTTAGATTTTTTAGGTCGCCGCTTATTTGTGTCCAGCGAAATTTATAGCGGCGCAATGTTTGAGGGACATTTTACCTCAAGCTTACTCTTTGCAAGTTTCCTTAATTTGCAGGGAATTTATTTCAACTTCTTTGGCACAAATGGCCCGCTCTGGTCGCTTGCTTGCGAATTTTGGTATTATATCACTTTCCCGCTGCTGCTCATCTTTTTTGCAAAAAACTATTCAATGCAATTTCGAGTAGTGGGTTTTAGTGTGGGGCTTCTCCTCTTTATTTTTTTATTGGCGCCGGAAAGCTGGTTTGGCTTTGGCTTTATTCTTTGGAGCATGGGGGCCTTTGCAACCTTGGCTCCGCGCGCGCTTTTACGTTCGCGTTTTTTTTCACTCATGCTGCTTGCAAGTGTTTTAATTTTAATTCGCTTACTGGTGCGCGGGCCCGCTGTTGAGGCTTATCCACTGCTCTCGCGTGGTGCCGATCTTCTTGCGGCGGGCGCCTTTGTTAATCTCTTGCTGGCCTTTCGCGATGGACCCAATGAGGGGTTTCAAATTTTAAAATCGGATTGGCATAGAATATGTGCTGATTTTTCTTTCTCGCTTTATGCCGTGCATATGCCCCTCCTTATTTTTATGCGTGCGGCTTCAGATCAGGTTTTTGGCGCAGGCTGGGTGCTGCAATTGGCTGAGGCGCAGAATTATATGCTCGCGATGAGCGTTATTGGCCTCACGCTTTTGAGCGCCTTTTTATTCTCACGCGTGAGCGAGGCAAAGACTGCAGAATTACGTCGAAAGCTGCGCGCGATGTTAACTTAATTTGCAAAATATCTTAGCCGCAATATCTTGGTCTTGAGGTAAGAAATATTTAAATTTTACGGTGGCGGCGCGCCGGTTGACGCATCGTAACAAGCTCTTCGGCAAGTGTCGGATGAACCGCCATGGTGGCGTCAAAATCTTCCTTTTTGGCGCCCATGTGCAGCGGGATCGCCAGCAGCTGGATCATTTCGCCAGCCTCTGGTCCACAAATATGGGCGCCAATAATTCGCTGACGATCTGCCTCGACAATAAGCTTCATGTAGACTTTTTCCCCCCGGCCTGAGAGCGTCGCGCGCATTGGACGAAACTGAGTTTCGTAAATGTCGAGATTTGAAAATTTATCTTGAGCTTCCAATTCGGTTAAGCCAAGCGCGCCGATTTCCGGCGTCGTGAAGACGGCGCTGGCGACAAGATCGTAATTCACGCGCGTAGGCTTGCTGCCGAAAATACGATCGGCAAAGGCATGGCCCTCGCGTATTGCAACGGGCGTTAAATTAATTCGATCCGTCACGTCGCCAACTGCATATATTGACAGGATGGATGTTTGCGCTTGCGCATCAACAATGATGGCGCCGCTCTCGCGCATTTTAACGCCCACGGCCTCAAGTCCAAGCGACTGGGTGGCGGGTTTGCGGCCTGTTGCAATGAGGATGCAGTCAACTTCAAGCTTCTTGCCTCCCTCGAGCTCAACCAAAAATTGATGTCCTCTTTTGTCGATACGTTTTGGCGGCTGGCCTGCGTATAGACTAACGCCGGCGTCTTCTAACCCTTGTGCAACGTGGGCGCGTAACGCGTCGTCAAAGCCGCGCAGGGGACGGTCGGCGCGAAAAGAGAGATGTGTCTTGACGTCAAAACGCGTAAAGACGCTCGCAAATTCTACGGCGATATATCCAGAGCCGATGATAAGCAGGCGTTTGGGCAGTTGAGGCAGATCGAAAATTTCATTTGAGGACAGGCCGTGTTCGATGCCTGGAATATTTGGCGCCGCAACTGGTCCGCCCCCCGTTGCGATGAGAATGTATTTTGCCCGAATTTTTTCGCCGGTTGACAGCGAGATTTCGTTTGGTCCGGCGAGGGACGCGCGCGCCTGGATGAGCGTTACGCCAGAATGAGCCAGTGTTTGTTCATAGAGGCCAGAGAGGCGAGTAATTTCTTTTTCTTTCGCAGCAACAAGCGTTGGCCAATCAAAATGAGGTTGTGCGACATGCCAACCAAAGCCGCGCGCATCTTCAAATTCACCATGAAAGCGGCTTGCAAGCACATAAAGTTTTTTTGGCACGCAACCGCGAATAACGCAGGTGCCCCCAACGCGATAATCTTCAGCAATTGCAACTTTTGCGCCATAGCTTGCGGCAATGCGCGCCGCGCGCACGCCACCAGACCCAGCGCCAATAACGAAAAGATCATAATCTTTGTTAAATGATGCGTCGCTCACGCTGCATTACCCAGAATGCGGACGCCTTGCGCTCCCGTAACAAAGATGGCTGTTGCAAGATCTATGAAGAGACCATGCTCAACGACGCCTGGAATAGAAGCAAGACGCTGCGCGAGGAGTTCAGGCGCCTCAATTGCGCCAAAGCTGCAGTCGTAGATATAGTGTCCGCCGTCCGTGATGTAGGGCGTCTGATCCTTGTTGCGGCGTTGGATAATCGGTCCAGTCATTCCCAATCCGCGTGCGGTGTGCTCAATGTGGAGCTGCGTTGATTGCGCGCCAAAGCGATCAACTTCGATGGGTAGGGGAAAGGCGCCTAGCGTTTTAACTTCCTTTGTCGCGTCCGTGATGACAAACATGCGCTTTGAGGCGGCTGCGACAATTTTCTCTCGCAGCAGCGCTCCGCCGCCGCCCTTGATGAGGCGCCGAGCGCCATCAAATTCATCTGCGCCGTCAACAACGAGGTCGAGTTCGGGCAGCTCATCCAATGTTGTCAGCGGAATGCCAAGCGCTGCGGCTTGGCTACGCGTGCGTTCAGACGTCGGCACGCAAATTACTTTTAGTCCCGCCTGCACGCGCGAACCTAGCAAATCAACAAAATGCGCGGCTGTTGATCCAGTGCCTAAGCCAAGCTTCATGTTTGGCTTGACGGCGCCAAGCGCGGCCTGCGCTGCTTCACGTTTCATCGTGTCGGCTGAGGGAGTGTTCATAATTATTTGGCCTGTGGCGTGCAGACGACGGCGCTATCATTGAGCACAAAGCAGATAGACATCATGCCTGAGCGCAGATCAACGCGAAACACGCCTCCCTCTCCCGTGTGGCGGGAGGCAACAAGCGCATAGTCGCTCGAATTTCCTGCTCTCGCGCCCTCTCCCGGCGGGTAGCACAGCGTAACGCCGGTTGGGGAGCCCTCCTTCAAGCCGTATTGGCAGGCGCCAACTTCGCCGGAGGTTTTGTCGAGGCGGAAGACGCGATTGAGATCGGTTTGCGGGGCGGCAAGAAATTCGTAATTTCCTGCCTCTGCCATTTCGCAGAAAACAAGGAGGCTGATAGAAGCGAGAAGAATAAATCTCGCTCCTCTTTGCCAGAGGGGGGTTTGACGCATAATGCCGCTCCGTATCGCGATTCGCATCTTTGTAGTTTAGCCTGTCCACGCCGCGAGTGAGCCTCTTAAATGCGCCTATCCACTGTGCCGCTTGATTTCGTGTTGCGCTTTCTTGCTAGGCGCGCCTGATGCAGCGTCTCGCGCCTATTCTTGTGTTTGATCTTGACGGCACGCTGGCGGATACGGCGCGCGACCTGATTGCAACGTTAAATATTTTATTGCAGCGAGAGGGTTTGCCGCCTGTTGGACATGATGCGGCGCGTTATCTTGTTGGCGCTGGCGCGCGCGCATTAATTGAGCGAGGGTTTAACTTAGCTGGCGCGCCGCTAGACCTCCCAGAGGCAGATCGTCTCGTTAAAGAATTTTTGGCGCATTACGAAAGCCACATTGCTGATGAGACGCGTCTCTTTCCTGGCGCAGAGAGCGCCTTGAAGCGGTTTGCAGACGCAGGTTTTATTTTAGCGATCTGCACAAATAAGCCCGAGGGCTTGGCGCGCCTTCTTTTAGAAAAACTCTCTGCGGCAGAATATTTCTCGGCGATTTGCGGACGGGGATCCTTCGAGGTGCATAAGCCGGACCCGCGAATGTTACATCTTACAATTGAACGGGCTGGCGGCGATCCTTCGCGCGCGATCATGGTTGGCGACTCTAAAACCGATATTGATACAGCTAAAAATGCTGGGGCGCCGATTATTGCTGTCGACTTTGGGTATGCGGATGCGCCAATTGCGTCTCTCGGACCTGATCGCATTATCTCGCATTTTGATGAGCTCTGGGAGGCGGCTCATGGACTTCTCGCTTCTGCGCCAAAGTCTTAAAGCTTGACGTGGTTGTTCTCGGTCTCTTAGAGGAGCTTCTGGCTGGTAGATTGCCGGGCGGCTAGCTCAGCGGGAGAGCACTCCCTTC